>Ga0079224_100011800_pt1 | contig 12060 bp, 8 predicted proteins | sample Stecom2015_FD_80414 | JGI IMG/M metagenome (GOLD analysis project Ga0079224, IMG submission 80414) | Agricultural soil microbial communities from Utah to study Nitrogen management - Steer compost 2015 | ecosystem: Environmental > Terrestrial > Soil > Agricultural land | place: USA: Utah... | reverse complement strand
TCCATTGTGTATGATGCCATTGTGGTTGCTGTGGCTCATAATGAATTCCTTGATTTTGATTATGAGAAGGTGAAAAGGAATAATGGGGTGATTTTTGATACGAAGGCGTGTTTGGATCGGGGGGTTGTTGATGGGAGGTTGTAATTTCCATAATACTAATTGGTTAGCAGAACACCGTGAAAATAATTTGCAAGATACTTATCATATTAATTAAACCTTTCCCTGTTTTTTCTGTAAAGGGGCTCAGGCAGTTTAGAAATTTTTTATATAGGACCCTATATGATTCCAAAGGAATGAATGTCGCAGATCGGGTGACAATAAGTACAGCACACTACAATCCTAAATCCTATTTTAGATCCTATGGGCAGGTAAACATTGGCAGCGATGTGTATATTGATTTTAGCGGAGGAGTAGAAATCTACGAAAGAACCGCGATCTCTGAATCGGTAAAGATTTTCACCCACAATCATACTATTCATGACGAGTCTAAAGATTGGATGAGTAATCCAGTGAAATTTAAGCCCTTAAGGATAGAAAGATATGTCTGGATAGGTGCCAATGCTTTAATTATGCCATCAGTTGAGATTATTGGCGAGGGAGCGATAATTGCTGCTGGCGCAGTATTAACTAAGGATGCCGAACCTTACGGTATATACGGCGGAAATCCAGCCAAGAAAATTGCTGAACGGCGTTTAAATGAAAATAACTAGAGACGCTTTCTTGTCGTTTTCGATATATGGGTTAGGGTTACTTGCAATACTTGTCGCTGATATATACGTAAGTAGTACCTTTGCTAATGATAAAATAGCGGAGTGGGCATTTGTAAAGTCTACTATTCTGATTGTAGGAACCCTCTGTTTACTTGGATACGACCAAGTGTTTGTTAGAGATCCCAAATTAATTCGGGGAGTGTGGAAAAATTTTTTACTCCAATCATTAGCAATTTCTGCTGGAGTAAGTTTCTTAATCATGCTTTTTAAGGAATATCCCCTCGAGAAAGCCATATTATTATTTTTGTCTATCTTAGCATTCTCTTTACTATCGTATCTCTCGTCCGCCTCAAGAGCAAATTTTAAACTTTGGCAAGCACAATTCTCCATAAATTTTTGGAAAGTAGCCTTACTGGCTGTTTTAGTTTTAATTCCTTCAACTGAGATTGTTTTATTGTTTGCTACAACCATTGGTTGTACCGCAATAATATCGCTTTTTTTGAAAGGCTATAAGCCATCTGGAGGCTTCAATGGCCCCAGCATTGAGAACAAAAATGCTCGGAAGTTAGGAATGGCATTTGTGTTTACGAATCTTACTTTAATCTTGGCGATATATGGTGAGCAATTTTTGATTAATCTTCATGGAGACGTCATTACTTCAGCACATTTATTTCATTATTTTTCAGTATATACACCAATTGCACTTAGTATAAATGGCTTTTTAGGCTTTTATTTCGCCCCAAAAATTAGACGTGCAGGTACAGTAACAGTCTCCCAATTCAAAACAATTTCAGGCAAATTTTTAATATTCTCGTCTTGTATAACACTGATATCAGTCATGTTCGGTACCTTGTATTTTATTTGGATAAAAGCCTATAGTTTGGATACAATTGATTACGTTTTAGTTTTTTTTTTGGCCACAATCTGTTTGACTCGGGGAGTATATACGGCCGGATCGGTTTGTCTTGGTGTTTTTGGTACAGCAAAGCAACTTCAAAAAGCATCCATATTTTGTATAGGTATCACCATAATTTACACGATACTAATCTCCATCGTACTTAAAACAACAAGCGGAATACAAGCTGCTCAAATGATTTCGGCATGTTCTCTCCTTAATTGGCTATTGCGACTCGTTATTTTCAACTATTTTACATATCAAGCGTTAAATAATGCGCACGACGGAGCCCGATCTTAGTAAAAAAATTATAATCATTGCGCCGGTATCAGCACTTTCCAGACGGCTGAGATTATTGAAGCTAGCAAAATTTCTAAACCATCATTACGGTAGTAGACTCCGTCATGTTGGTTGGGAAAGAAACCCATCTGAGAGAGTCGAACATTACTTGGACTTTGAAATAGACAAAGAAATTATTATGCGGGGCGGTGGGTATGGAAAGGTGAAATACCTGTACTTTTTCTGGATGATAAGGACTTTACTATACGGATTTAAGTTAAAAAAAGGCGATTTCGTTTGGGCTTTAGGATTTGAAACTGCGTTTCCTTTAATCGTAGCGAGTAAGCTTAAGGGCTTTCGAGTGGTTTACGATGATGCCGATAGATTCTCTCTAATATATCGGTTCCCCAAACCAATCAAACGAATTGTTGAGCAACTGGAAAAATTTACATCGCAGAATTGTCATAAGCATGTCATACCCGGACCGGAACGGTACGATTTTAAATCCGATAATTTTTATATTATAAAGAATACCCCGAGTAACTATGAGTTAGAGAAGGCAAGAAGAATTTTCAACAACAGAGAATGGCCGAAAGCTAACCTTATAATCAATATTAATGGCTGGTTAGGGAAGGATCGAGGGATAGATATAATGTTGGAAGTCTCTAAACGCGTAGTTAGGTACAATATTCATTTTCTTTTAGCGGGAAGACTAGCTTCGAAAGAAGCGGAAGAACTTTCCCGACAACCCAATGTAACGTATTTAGGAAATGTCTCAAATGCCTTAGCGTTAGCTTCTTATTATGCCTCAGATTTTGTTTTAACATATTTTGAGCCTTCTCTAAGGATAAATCGAGTCGCAGAATCAAATAAGTGGGGAGATGCTATAAAAATTGGTATAGGAATTATTGTCAACTCCGAAGTTGAAACAGCACGATATCTTCGAGAAGGAAACGCGACTATTTCGTTTGGATATCACGATATCGAGGCATTAACGGCTAGGTTAATAGAATTAGAATCGAGAAAGGCCACAGTTTCAGCATTTAAATGTAATGCTGAGGCATTAGCTAGTAAATTTGGATTTTTCGAAGAGCAATTAAAAGAGTTTTTTAACATAGTTTTCTCCAATACAGATCACAATTGTCCAAAATAAACTGAGAAAAGGGGACTAAAAAGGGGTATGGGAAAGCCACAAAGTTTTACCTTATTGGAAGACAAATAAACAGGTCTGGACCGTCATGATCGCTGTCTTATTGCTGAAGTATTTACAGGAAAAGGCACGCTATAATTGACATCTGTTCCATTTGGTGGGCTTTCTGAGGATCAATTTGTTTGTGAAGATCAATTTATGGAAATGGGTCAACGAGCCTTTTGTGAAGATCAACGATCCTGCTGCTCAACTTACACTATTATAATGGCAGACGGGGATTGATTTATTATTGGACAAAAAACAGCGTAAAGAACGTTGTTGCCGGATATTTTTTCAGTTTTCAAACGTTTGGACAGCTGTAAATACAGATATTAGATAACTCGTATGGTCCTCAAATCAGGAACTGCTGCGATGTTAGAATCTTAGGGTGTTTATTAAATTTACGTTTTGGTAGCAATTAATCGAATAGCTTTATGCTCAAAGGGCGCTGTCTGGACGTTAGTACTTGGGTATTGTTTTATTAATTTTTCGTTTCTCGAAAGTCAAACACGTCAGTTTCTCGCTTTCGGCTTATTTGGTTTATCAATTCTTTTTGCCATTCCCGAGAACTTCGTCGAAATTAGGACAGGTAGGATTAGAGGTTATTTATGGGGATTGGCGATTTTATTATACACAATTATTATTACCAATTTTCTAGGCACGCATGGCATTTACGGGCAGAACAAGTTTCAATATTTCTTATTTGTGGGGTTTATAGGGTTTATATCGTTCCCCCCCGTTTTAAAGTATTCCGAAGCGCGAGATTTGTTTTGTAAAGCCTTGTATTACAGTAGCCTACTTTTTTGTTTGCTTGCAATCTTTTTTGCTCAGCCGGAGATGGGACGAAGAAGTGAAATTGAGTTAAATCCTGCTATTTTAGCCCGTCTATGTATGGTTGCCGGTATTTATGTTGCAACAATTATATATTACAAGGGAATATCTTGGAAAAGAATTAGCGTACTTTTGCTTTCAATCACAGCAGTTTTCTTTACTGCTACAAAGACGCCAGTACCAGTATTTATAATAGCGTTTTATTTAGTCACCTTTAAGCAGTTTAAACTTGTCAAGGGATTAAGACTCTTGGGGTATTCGGTTGTTGTCGTAACGTTGGGATATCTTTTGTTGACAAACGTGGTTCCTGAACAGTATTCCGCGCGGATATTAGACCCGCAAGCATTATCTTGGGAGAGACAGTCGACTGAAGGGAATCGGTACGAACTTTACCAGCTTGCAGCAAAGATAATCCCAAATCACATCGAAGGCACAGGATTTGGAGGCTTCGCGACTTTCCATTCTTTTATAGTAGCACCTCATAATATTTTCCTAGAAGCTGCCATTGAATTAGGTTTGCTGGCGGGCGTTTTGCTTTTAATTTGGTCGCTTAAAGTCATACGCAAAATAAGGGCAATCCCATTAAATGATATCAATTCGACATTTCTATCCGTGACCTTTGTATATTTTTTAGTTAGTTTCTTGTTCGGGGGCGAATTAACAATACAATGCCTTCTACTTTATATCATTGGTACTTTCTTTTTGTATCAAACTCGTTCTGTTTATTTTCGAAACGACTTTCAGCGATATAAAAAACGATTATGATTTTTGTTGGAGATATTTCCTTGCCATTTGCTAATGCGATTAGAGTAGTTTCGTTACCAAATGAGTTACAAAATAAAAACTGGTTTGGAAACTTGGAAGGAGCACTTGTGAAAGGCTCCTCGCAATTAGTAAAACGTTTGATAGTGTTCAACGATGAAGTAGCTATTAGGAAGTTAGTAGAGGAATTTTGTTTCAAAGGGTTCGCTCTTGCCAACAATCATATTTTCGATTGCGGGAGTTTTGAATATACCTCTAATACATTAGATGAGATACGAGTGCCCTATTGCGGAGCAGGACGCAATTTGGGTGACGCGCGTAAGCCTCTTGTTATTAAAGATGGGGGGAAGGAAATTGCAATCATAAATTTTGGGTGGGAAGTCATTCAATGCAAATCTGCCAAGGCTACGAGAGCTGGAGTGAACCCGTTAACTCCTTTAAACATACTAAATGTTTTGAAAGAAACGCGATCTCAGTATCCTTATATTCCAATTGTTGTTTTTCTTCATTGGAACTATGAGCTAGAAGCGTTTCCGCATCCTAGAGAACGAGAATTAGCACGATGTCTTATAGACCACGGTGCGGCGGGAATCATTGGATGTCATTCGCATAGGATAGGGGGATTCGAGGTATATAAGGGGAGACCTATTGTATATAGTCTAGGCAATTGGCTATTCAAGCAGGGTTTTTTTTATAATGGTAGAATATCCTTTCCTCCTTTCTGTAGAAAGGAGGTTGCTTTTGAATGGGATCTACTTCGCGGCATTTTCAAGTTTCATTTTTTTGAATATAATCCAGAAAACGACGAGGTAAGATATGTGAAAACAGAAGGCCCTGATAGTCCAACTATGAAATCCTATACTCCCTTTCTTCGGATGACGAACCAGGAATACTCGAACTGGTACAAAGAGCAGCGCTATCATAGAAATAAGGGACTTCCAATATATTATTCTTGGAACTCACCGTTCAATGTAAAGGCGAAGGATTGGTACAATAAAATCAGAGATATCGTTATTAGGACAGCATTTAAAATTATACGCTGAGTGAAAAGGTTCACTGAAATTCTACTATTGGTGTGGCCTGTTGTACTATCCTGTACGGCGCAACCGGACGGTTTCGTTATAGTAAAAGATTCTATAGCAGAGGCGGCCATCATCGTCGATCCCAGTGAAAGTAGACAGGTTCATGACGTCGCTAAAGTCCTCCAAGACTATATAAAAAAAAGTACTGGTGTGGAACTATCGATATTAGGAAAAGCCACTGAAAGTAAGAACTCAATCCACATCGGTACCAACTGCAGTCTATTGGATTGCAACTTAGCGGATTCCCTAGATGAAGAAGGTTTTGCATTGGCTACATTGAATAAAAGTAGCTTTATAATTTTAGGTAAATCCGACTGGGGGGTAGAATTTGGGGTATATGATTTTTTGGAACGATTTTTAGGTGTAAGATGGTTAATGCCAGGGGAGTTATGGACAGAGATTCCCCCTATGGAAAATTTAACACTGAGTGAAGTTAAAATCGTTGAGAATCCAACTTACTTATCTAGACGCCTAGCTCCTATTAACATCGACGATAGCAACGCCATTGGGTATTGGGGCAGGCACAACCGTTTAAGACATCGGATCGAGTTTAATCATAATCTTTATAAATTACTACCCGTTGAAGAATTAGCTAAGAATTTTCCGGAAATTTATCCGATAATAAATGGCAAGAGATATATTCCAAAATCACGGAACGACCAAAATTGGCAGCCGAACTTTTCTGCCAACGGCGTAGATACAATCGTTGCTACGCGAATTTTTGATATTTTTAATAACAATCCATCTTCCACGTCCGTATCACTTTCAATAAACGACTCCCGTAATTTCGATGAATCAGACGCCTCAAAGCGAAGACGCAAGGGAACATTGAATTACTTGGGGGACATTGATGTGTCGAATGATTATTTCGCTTGGGTCAAATCAGTTGTGAATTTGATAGCTAAAAAGTATCCGGCCAAAAAATACGGTGTACTTGCTTATAATAATGTGGCCGAGCCACCTGATTTCCAATTACCGGACGGCGTTACTCCATTTATTACATACGAAAGATTAAAATGGATAGATTCGGAAAGTTGGCAGCATGGGGTGAGCAACACAAAAAAATGGAAAAATGTTGCGAACGAATTAGGGTGGTATGATTACATATACGGCTTTAGTTATCTGTTACCTCGAGTTTGGTTTCATCATTCGCGTTCGTATTTGATGGAGGGAGCAAAACTCAACGTGAAGCATTATGTTTCGGAGTTTTATCCAAACTGGGGTGAAGGACCGAAGGGGTGGATTTTCGCTAAACTTTTGTGGAATCCCTATAGAAATGTGGATCATCTTTTAGATGATTGGTATGTGTGTGCAGTTGGTCATGATGCCGCGCCTAAGTTGAAGGAATACTACTCTATTTGGGAAAAATTTTGGACAAATGATATTAAGAATACAAATTGGTGGCAAGAAAAAGGCACCTTTCTGCCCTTCAATAACCATAGCTATTTAGACTTTGTCCCCGACTCATACGTAGCTAAAGCCGATAGTTTGCTTTCAGAAGCCTTTGCTTTGGCCGACACTCCTACAAGAAAGGAAAGAATTCGATCTTTAAAGGCGATGTGGGATTTTTATAAAGCAGTCATTAAATTTCGAAAAAGCAATCACTTCAATGACTTGAACAAATTCTATAACACGAGGGGAGAAAACAGTGATGGCCAGAACGAGATGTTATTAGAATCGATAATGAAAAATTTATTAGCAGATTCGTTACATTCATTATCATTGGGTTACATAGAGCGATATTTCAAACCGCAGGATTTATCAATAGACAGGGAATTGCGACTCCGATTAAATACTTTTCCAAACCTTATAAAGAATGGGTCTTTTGAACAAGGGCGCTTAAATTGGGGGTTTTGGCAGGGGGTGAATAGTAACGGGTCATTTAATGTTTCCGGAAAAATGGCAAAGGCTGGCGCTCACAGTTTAAATATACTAGATATAAGTCTTGGTAGTTTGTACCAAGATCAAAGATTTAGTCCCGGTGTATACGTGGTTTCTCTTAGCTATATGTTAACCAGTAACAACTTAAATGGAGAGATGGAAATAAAAGTTCAAATACAGGATAAGAATAAACACGTTTCAAATAGTAAAGTAATATTCCCATTTCGGAAACTTCCCGTAAGCCGGGAGGGCGAATGGACCGATATTATGGCAAAATTTGAAGTGCCCGATGATGTTCGATCCGAAACTCAACTTGTTCGACTTTTGATCAATCTTAAGCATTTAGAAACCATCGTAGTTGACGATATCACGATTCGAAAGATTGATTGATAATAACGTATTTTTTTATGAGCGTAGCGGTGTTTTTAAAGAATAATTTGAATGGGATTTCGCCTCGGGTTGGGAAAATCATAAATCATTTACCTTATTCAATGAGGCCTGGTTTGGGGTCAATTTATAAACAGAGGCAACGAGAAATTGATTCTTTTGAACGATATTCCTTCCGAGATAAGCAGCAATTTGTATTCGAAAGGCTGAAGTCGATTATCTCCTATGCCTATTCACATATTCATTTTTACAGAGAATATTATACCGAACGAGGCTTTAACCCGAATATGTTAAAAAATTTCGAGGATATCCCACTGGTTCCAATAGTAAATAAGTCAATTCTTCGAGAATATGATATAGATCAACGGAGTCGCTCTACTCCAGGCAGATATATAGTAAATACCGGCGGATCCTCGGGGGAGCCTTTCAGCCTTTATGTAGAGCCTAGCTCAATGGGTCATGAGTGGGCTCATATACACCAAATTTGGAGTAAGTTGGAATATTGCCCTTCCGATTTTAAGTTGGTTTTTGCAGGTAGAAGTAACATCAAAGATTTGGTCGAATATGACGTTGTGCGAAATCATTTTATGGTGGATATCTATACCGATTTTAGAGACGTTGCAAACAAACTAAAGCCTATTTTGGGCAAATACAATATTAAATACTTACACGGATATCCCAGTTCGATTTATGATTTTGCACTATATTGTGCTAATGAAGACGGTGAACTTCAATCGAGGCTTTCCAAGTCATTAAAAGGTGCTTTTTTGGGGTCGGAGTTTCCCCATCCCCATTATAGAGAAGTTATTGAAGAGGTGTTTGACATACCTACAATCTCGTGGTATGGCCATACAGAAAGGTGCGTTTTAGCATATGAAAAAACGGAAAAATTTAAATATGAACCTTTTGGAACATATGGTTTTGCTGAGGTAGCCGAAAGTCAAAATACAGGAAATCATCACCTAATAGCGACAAGTTATTACAATAGGGCATCTCCCCTTATCAGATACAATACTGAAGATATTATCTCTGACATCGAACTTGAAAATAATCTACTTAAGAGTTTCAAGATTAGCGAAGGAAGAGAGGGTGAATATATCTTAGACAAAGCGAAGAAGAAAATTAACCTGACTGGTTTGATATTTGGCAGGCACCATAAACTGTTTAACTATGCAAAATTTATACAAGTGAAGCAGCCAAGCCTCGGAAAGATTGAGATTCATTTCGTTGCTGACAGGGTAGATCAGAGCCGGGCTCGAGATTTGTTTGATTCAACAAATCTTAACCTTCACATTGAGTTCATAAAACGAAGCGAACCAGTGAGAACATTATCAGGAAAAATAAATCTACTTATCAAAGACGCATGAAACAAATCATTCAATCCTTTAAAACCGGAGATACAATCCTGGAAGAAGTGCCTGCCCCGCAGGTTCGTAAAGGGCACGTATTAATAAAGACCACGCGAAGTTTGGTGTCTCTAGGTACTGAGCGCATGTTAGTGGAATTTGGAAAATCCAACCTTATTTCTAAAGCCCGGCAGCAACCTGACAAGGTCAAGCAAGTTCTAGACAAAATAAAAACGGATGGTCTCGTTCCAACGTTGGAGGCAGTTTTCAACAAGTTAGGCGAACCACTTCCTTTAGGGTATTGTAATGTGGGGAAAGTTATTGCTGTAGGTGAGGGGGTGAGCGAGATTAAGGTCGGAGATCGCGTGGCTTCCAACGGACCCCATGCGGAATTCGTTTGTGTTCCTAAAAATTTAGTTGCGCAAATTCCAGATCAAGTCACCGATGAAGAGGGGGCCTTTACTGTAATCGGCTCCATCGGCTTACAAGGTATCCGATTACTTGCACCTACCTTGGGCGAAACAGTAGTTGTGATTGGTTTAGGATTAATTGGGTTGATTACTGCTCAACTATTAATTGCAAATGGTTGTAAGGTAATCGGTGTCGATATCGACGATAGTAAACTTAAATTAGCAAGCAATTGGGGAGTTGTTCCATTTAATCCAAAGAATGGCGACGTTGTAAAGTTCGTGGAAGAGAAAACGAATAATGTGGGAGCCGATGGCGTTCTTATTACTGCGTCTACAAAAACCAACGATATTATATCACAGGCAGCTCGTATGTCACGAAAAAGGGGGAGAATAATTCTGGTTGGTGTGGTTGGGTTAAACTTAAGCCGTGCGGAGTTTTATGAGAAGGAGTTGAGTTTTCAAGTTTCATGCTCCTATGGCCCAGGGAGATACGATGAAGATTACGAACACAAAGGTATTGATTATCCGCTACCTTATGTACGTTGGACGGAAAAACGGAATTTCGAGGCGGTATTGGAAGCCATTCGCTCAGGAAAATTGAACGTGAAGGAACTCATATCTGAAATCATACCGCTAGAGAACTACATGAATGTCTACGGAGAGATCGGCTCCAGCAAATCCATTGCTTCCATCCTGAAGTACAGCGAAAGAAATACGAATCCGACTCATACAGTTCGTTTAAGCGATGTGGCAATTCCACCATCTAAGGGGGTGGTCGGGATCGTTGGCGCTGGCAACTTTACGAAAATGACTCTATTACCCGCCATAAAAGGGAGCGGAGCCCATTTCAAGTATATAGTTAGTCAAGGGGGAATCAGTGGGACCGCCCTCGCGCAAAAACATGGCGTCTCGCATTCAACAACGGACTATAAGGAGATATTGAATGATAAAGACGTAGATTTGGTAATAATAACTACACGTCATGATCTTCACGCGACAATGTGCATAGAAGCTTTACTAGCGGGAAAACATGTTTTTGTGGAGAAACCTTTAGCACTTAATAGAGACGAACTTGAGCAAATAATCGAAGCTCAGCAAAAATCAGGTAAAACGGTTTCGGTCGGATTTAACAGAAGGTTCTCGCCACATATCGAGAAAATGAAATCGTTATTGGGTACCGGGGCGATGAATGTTATTGCTACTATGAACGCTGGCTCAATTCCACCCCACGTATGGGTAAACGATATTAAAGTTGGGGGAGGTCGTATTATTGGGGAAGCGTGCCATTTTATAGACCTTATTACCTATTTGACAGGCAGCAAGGTTAAGTCTGTTTGTATGAATGCAATGGGGACCCATCCGGAAGAAAACACCGATAATGCATCGATATTATTGAAGTATGAGAATGGTTCTACAGGTGTTGTGAACTATTTTTCCAACGGCTCGAAATCCTATTCTAAAGAACGAGTGGAAGTTTACTCCCAGGATCGTACACTTGTCATGGATAATTTTCGTGATACCAGAGGATATGGGTTTAAGGGGTTTTCTAGATTGAAAACGGGTCTCGATAAAGGGCATAAAAATCAGTTTCATCGACTGATAGATCGGATACAATCTGGAGGTGAACCATTGATTCCGTTTGATGAACTTGTAAATACCTCGAAAGCATCATTTGCCGCAATTGAAAGCTTGCGGGAGAACAGATGGGTTACTATCGAGAACCAATAATGCCAAACCTTAAGCAAACTCTTCAGATTGTAAGGAATATGGGCTGGCGATATGCCAGTTTTCGTTTGGGTTTCGAACTCGAGAAGCGGCTGGGGTTATTCAAAAGGAAATTCCCGGTATTTCCTTCACCCGAATCTTTTATTGACCTGGTTGAATGGCGAAAAACGTTTCGGTTTTTTGGCGTTAGTCATAACGGTATTCCAGAAAATATCCCAACTACGTTACCCGCCATACAGCCTCTTAGGGATGGCAAAGCATTGTTCTTCCATGCCCAGGAGATAGATCTTGGAAAAGAATACGATTGGATCACCAACCCCGCTACGGGATTTAAATACGACATAAAAAAACATTGGGCAGACATCCAGGATTATAGCCCTACTTCGGGCGACATAAAATATGTTTGGGAGAAGTCCCGCTTTTCGTATTTATACGATATTATCCGACATGATCATTACACAAAGGAAGATCACTCCAAATGGGTTTTTGATGAAATTGAATCTTGGATAAATGCCAACCCAATCAATTGCGGCCCCAATTATAAGTGTAGCCAGGAGATTTCG
>Ga0079224_100011798_pt1 | contig 12061 bp, 9 predicted proteins | sample Stecom2015_FD_80414 | JGI IMG/M metagenome (GOLD analysis project Ga0079224, IMG submission 80414) | Agricultural soil microbial communities from Utah to study Nitrogen management - Steer compost 2015 | ecosystem: Environmental > Terrestrial > Soil > Agricultural land | place: USA: Utah... | reverse complement strand
GTCAAGATCCTCGAGCTCGCCGCCTTGAAGGGTGTGTTCGCCGAGGTCGTCGAAGACCCGGTCTCGTACGTCAACGCGCCGGTCATCGCAGCCGACCGCGGCGTCGAGGTTCGCCTGGTCACCGACGAGGACTCGCCGGACTACCGCAACCTCATCACCGTGCGGGGCGTCATGGCCGACGGCCGCGTGGTGTCGGTGTCCGGGACGCTGGCCGGGGTCAAGCACGTCGAGAAGATCGTCGAGGTGCTCGGCTACGACATCGAGGCGTTCCCGTCGGCGCACATGGTCTTCTTCCAGTACGAGGACCGTCCGGGTGTGGTCGGCACGGTCGGCCGGGTGCTCGGCGATGCGAACATCAACATCGCCGGCATGCAGGTCAGCCGCGACACCAAGGGCGGGCGCGCCCTGGTGGCGATGACCATCGACCAGGCGCTGCCGGTCCAGGTTCTCGACGACATCGTGGCCGCCATCGGCGCCGAGTGGGGCCGGACGGTCGACCTCGACGACTGACCGCGCCCTCGTCTCGCTCACTGAGACGAGCTGTCAGTACGCGAGACAGTGCTGACTGGATGGCGTTAGCCTGAGCTGGTCATGCTGTGGACGGTACGCATTCTTCGCTGCCGCGACGAGGCCCGATAGGCCGGCACCTCGTCGCGGAGATCGGCGTTGCTGTCGGCCGCGTCAATTCACGTCATTCGCGGAGCACCACCATGAGCGAAGAACACCAGCAGCAGAACCAGCACTCGGCCAAGAACGCCCTGCAAGAGGCGATGGATCGTCGCGACAACGGCGGCGAGACCGGCCACTAGAAGCCACGACCGCGTCCGTATCGCGGGACAGGAAGGCCGCGATACGGACGACAGTCGTACGGTGTGGCGCATGTCGCGCACTATCAGTCTGGCCGTGATTCCCGGAGACGGCATCGGCCGCGAGGTCGTCACCGAAGGTCTCAAGGTGCTCGACGCCGTCCTGGACGGCGCCGACGTCAAGGTCGACACGACAACGTACGACTTGGGCGCTCGTCGATGGCAAGCCACCGGCGAGACCTTGCCCGACGCCGTGCTCGAGGAGCTGCGGGGCCACGACGCCATCCTGCTCGGCGCGATCGGCGATCCCAGCGTCCCCAGCGGGGTGCTCGAACGTGGCCTGTTGCTCAAGCTGCGCTTCGAACTCGATCACTACGTCAATCTGCGCCCATCGCAACTGTTCCCCGGCGTGGCGACGCCGCTGCGCGACCCCGGCGAGATCGACTTCGTCGTGGTGCGCGAGGGCACCGAGGGACCCTACGTCGGCAACGGCGGCGCGCTGCGCGTCGGAACCCCGCACGAGGTGGCGAACGAGGTCAGCGTCAACACCGCCTTCGGCGTCGAACGGGTGGTCCGCGACGCGTTCGCTCGCGCTCAGGCCCGCTCCCGGCGCAAGCTCACCTACGTCCACAAGCACAACGTTCTGGTACACGCCGGACACCTGTGGCGGCGCACGGTCGAGCGAGTGAGCCAGGAGTTCCCGGACGTGACGGTCGACTACATGCACGTCGATGCCGCCACGATCTTCTTCGTCACCGACCCGGCACGCTTCGACGTCATCGTCACCGACAACCTCTTCGGCGACATCATCACCGACCTCGCAGCTGCCGTCACCGGCGGTATCGGCTTGGCCGCCAGCGGCAACGTCAACCCGGATCGCACCGCGCCGTCGATGTTCGAGCCGGTGCACGGTTCCGCCCCCGACATCGCCGGCCAGGGCGTGGCCGACCCGACGGCCACGGTCTTGTCGGTGGCGATGCTGCTCGAGCACCTCGGCCTCGACACGGCGGCAGCGCGTGTCATCGACGCGGTCCGCGCCGACCTCGGCGCGCGCGGCTCGGCTGCGCGCACCACGTCCGAGGTGGGCGACGCGTTGGCGGCGCGCGTCACGGGCTGACCGGCCGACCTGCAGCAGCCGGCGGCGATGCGTTAGGCTGTCGGCACTCTTTGTCGAGCGTCTGATCGAAGGCGCCCATGATCTGGGCGGCATTTCAGCTACGGTCGCTCGTCGACCCGGTCACGATCCAACGGGTCAAGAGCCCATCGTCGTTTACGCGGACCGCATCGGTCGGTAGCGTTCGGTAGGACGTCCAACTATCGCCCATGTCTCTTCAGGGGAGCGCGCGCCATGACAGCCACAGCACCGGCACTGGAATTCTCGACGACCTACTCGTCGAATCCGGTACCGGCGCAGCGACGCGCGGAGATCCTGGCCGACCCCGGGTTCGGCACCGCCTTCACCGATCACATGGTCACCGCGATCTGGACCCCGGACGGCTGGCACGACGCGGGGCTGCGGCCGTACGCGCCGTTGTCGATCGATCCCGCGACGGCGGTGATCCACTACGGCCAGTCGGTGTTCGAAGGGCTCAAGGCGTACCGGCGCGACGACGAGTCCATCTGGCTCTTCCGTCCGGAGGCCAACGCCACACGTATGCAGCGCAGCGCTGAGCGCATGGCGCTGCCGCAACTGCCGGCCGAGTCGTTCATCGAGGCGATCGAGTTGCTGGTGCGGGCCGACGCCGCATGGGTGCCGGCCGGTGGCGAAACCAGCCTCTACGTGCGCCCGTTCATGTTCGCCTCCGAGGTCTTCCTCGGCGTCCGCCCGGCTCAGCACGTCACTTTCTGCGTCATCGCCTCGCCGGCCGGCGCGTACTTCGCCTCGGGCGTCAAGCCGGTCGACATCTGGCTGTCCTCGGAGTACACCCGCGCCGCGCCGGGCGGAACGGGTGCGGCCAAGTGCGCCGGAAACTACGCCGCGAGTCTGGTCGCGCAGCAGGAGGCCATCGAGCACGGCTGTGGGCAAGTGTGCTTCCTCGACGCCGTCGAGCGGCGCTGGGTCGAGGAGCTCGGCGGCATGAATCTGTACTTCGTGCGGGCCGACGGCTCGATCGTCACACCGGAGCTGACGGGGACCATCCTCGAGGGCGTCACCCGCGATTCGATCATGACACTGGCCGGCGACCGCGGCTACAAGGTCGAGGAGCGCAGGGTCTCGATCGACGAGTGGCGCAGCGGCGTCGAGTCCGGCGAGATCACCGAGGTCTTCGCGTGCGGGACGGCTGCTGTCGTCACGCCGCTCGGGAAGCTGAAGTGGGACGGCGGCGAGGTCGGCACCGGTGCGGAGACCGGGCCGGTGACGCAGGAGATCCGCTCGGCGCTACTGGATGTGCAGTACGGCCGCGCGGGCGATCCACACGGCTGGATGCGCCGCGTCGTGTGAGGTGAGCACGCGTGCCGCCGGACCCTTCGTTGCGCGAAGCGACGGAGGTGGCGCGCGAGCTCGGCGTCGACCCGGCGACCGGGCTGGGCTCAACTGAGGCCGCCCGGCGGCTCGCTGCGGAGGGGCCAAACGAGCTTCGGTCCCGCCCACCGGTGCCGGTGTGGCGTCGAATCCTGGGCCAGTTCCAGGACCCCCTCGTGTACCTGCTGGTGGTCGCCGTCGCGATCTCGTCGGTGGCCTGGCTGGCCGAGGGCGCGGCTGGCCTACCGGTCGACGCGATCGTCATCTCGGCGGTTCTGATCGTCAACGCCGTGCTCGGGTTCGTCCAGGAATCGCGCGCCGAGGACGCCGTGGCCGCGCTGCGGTCGATGACCGTCGCGACGTCGACCGTCCTGCGCGACGGGGAGCTGGCCACGGTGCCGTCGCCCGACCTGGTCCGAGGCGACGTGCTCGTGCTCAGCGAGGGCGATGCCGTCGGCGCCGACGCCCGGCTGGTCGAGGCCACGTCGTTGCGCCTGGGCGAGGCCGCCCTGACCGGCGAGAGCGAAGCGGTCACCAAGAACCCGGCCGTCCTGTCCGCGCCGGCCGCGCTGGGCGATCGGCACAACATGGTGTTCAAGGGCACCGCGGTCGTGCAGGGCGTGGGTCGCGCGATCGTGACGAGCACCGGCATGAGCACCGAGATGGGGGCGATCGCCGAACTGCTCGAGGCGACCGAGGAGGACCCGACGCCGCTGCAACGCGAGATCACCGGCGTGAGCAAACTGCTCGGTGTCACGGTGATCGTCATCGCCGTCGTGGTGATGGCGACGATCGCGATCGTCAGCGACGTCTCGTCGGTCGACGATGCCGTGACGGTGCTGCTGCTGGGCGTGTCGCTGGCGGTGGCCGCGGTACCTGAAGGCCTGCCCGCGATCCTGTCGGTGGTGCTCGCCCTCGGTGTGCAGCGGATGGCTCGCCGCAACGCCGTGGTCAAGAAGCTGCACTCGGTCGAGGCGCTGGGCTCGGCCACCGTGATCGCCTCGGACAAGACCGGCACCTTGACCAAGAACGAGATGACCGTGCGGCGGATCGTCACCGCGTCCGGCCAGGTCGAGCTCACCGGCGTCGGGTATCGGCCCGAGGGTCAGGCGATCCTGGACGGCCGCGGGGCCGACGACGCCGCTGTGCGGACCGAGGCGCAGCTGGTCCTCGCCGGCGGCTCGCTGGCGAACAACGCCCAGCTGACTCGGCGCGACGGCGAGTGGGAGATCCAAGGCGATCCCACCGAGGCCGCCCTGCTCGCAGCGGCGCCGAAGCTGGCCGGGACGGCCGAGCGGGTGGCGGCCTACGAGCGCCGGGCGGAGGTGCCGTTCACCTCCGAGCGCAAGATGATGTCCGCCGTGGTGCACCGTCGCGCTGACGGCGCCACGCTCGTGATGGCCAAAGGCGCGCCTGACGTGCTGCTCGACCGATGCGCACAGCTCCACGTGGGTGATGCTGTCGAGGCGCTGGACGACGACCACCGGCGCGCGGCCCTGGCCGCCGTCGAGCAACTGTCGGCCGACGCCTTCCGGACCCTGGCCGTGGCCTACCGCCCCCTGGACGGCGAGGCCGGCGACGTCGACGAGTCGATCGAGCACGACCTGATCTACGTGGGCACCGTGGGGATCATCGACCCTGCGCGCCCGGAGGCCGCTGACGCTGTCGCCGAAGCTCGCGCCGCAGGCATCCGGATCTTGATGATCACCGGTGACCATCCCGCCACGGCGGCCCGGATCGCCGCCGACCTCGGCATCGTCGAACCCGGTGCGAAAGCCGTGACCGGACCCGAGCTCGACCAGCTGAGCTCGGCGGAGATGCGCGAGGTGGCCCGCACGACCTCGGTCTACGCGCGGGTGGCGCCGGAGCACAAGTTGACCATCGTCGACGCGCTGCAAGCCGACGGGAACGTCGTCGCGATGACCGGCGACGGGGTGAACGACGCCCCCGCGCTGAAGTCCGCCGACATCGGCATCGCGATGGGCATCACCGGAACCGAGGTGACCAAGGACGCGGCGAAGATGATCCTCGGCGACGACAACTTCGCGACCATCGTCGCCGCCGTGCGCGAAGGCCGGGTCATCTTCGACAACATCAGGAAGTTCCTGCGCTACCTGCTCTCGTCGAACATGGGCGAGGTGTGCACGGTGTTCTTCGGCGTCGTGCTCGCCGGCGTCATCGGATTGACCGACGTGAGCGGCGATGGCGTGGTGGTGCCCCTCTTGGCGACGCAGATCCTGTGGATCAACCTGATCACCGATTCCGGGCCCGCCCTCGCGATGGGGATCGACCCGATGACCGACGATGTGATGGCTCGCCGACCGCGCCGGCTGTCCGATCGGATCATCGACGCCCGGATGTGGCGCGGCGTCGTGTCCATCGGGCTGGTGATGGGGCTCGCGTCCCTGTTCGCCATCGACATCTTCCTGCCCGGCGGGTTGGTCGACGGCGACGACTCACTCGACGTGGCCCGCACGGCAGGCTTCACCACACTGGTGTTCGCCCAGCTTTTCAACGCGTTCAACTCCCGGTCGGAGACGACGAGCGCCTTCCATCGGCCGTTCGTGAACCCCTGGCTGTGGGGTGCGGTGGCGCTGGCGGTCGTTCTGCAGGTCGCCGTCGTGGAGTTGCCGTTCCTCCAGGTCGCCTTCGCCACGGCGTCCATGGACCTGGGGCACTGGGCGGTGTGTGTCGCGATGGCGTCGACGGTCCTGTGGTTCGACGAGGTCCGCAAGCTCGCCTACCGCGCACTCGAGCGCAGATGAGCCGGGCGCTTCGTTTGGGTGTCGTGGGCTCGGGTACGACGCGCTCGTGCCGGTTGACTTCGCTACGACGGGCCTGATCGAGTTCGCTCGGGCCGCACTTCCGGGTGTCGACCAGCCGTACTTGTTCGAGGCCCGGCAGATGCAGGCGCTCTCGCTCGCCGTGCACATCCCGCTCGTGTGCTTCGGCGTCGCCTTCCCCGCGATGGTCCTCTACATGGAAGGCCTCTACGTCCGCACCGGCGACCCGCTCTACAAGGTGATCGCCAAGCGCTGGTCGAAGGTCATGCTGATCTTGTTCGCGGTGGGCGCGGTGACCGGGACCATCCTGTCCTTCGAGCTCGGCCTGTTGTGGCCGGAGTTCATGGAACGTTTCGGCGAAGTGTTCGGGATGGCCTTCGCGCTCGAGGGCGTCGCGTTCTTCCTCGAGGCGATCTTCATCGCCATCTACGTCTACGGATGGGACCGCATCTCACCGCGGGCGCACCTGTTGACCGGAATTCCGGTCGTGATCGCGGGCTTCACCGGCTCGCTCATGGTGATCGGGGTCAACGGCTGGATGAACGACCCCGGCGGGTTCGAATTGGACTCCGACGGCAACGTCACCGGTGTCAATCCGTTCGCTGCGTTCGTCAACTCCAACGTCTGGCACGAGTGGGTGCACATGTACCTCGCCGGCTTCCTCGTCGCGGGGTTCATCGTGGCCGGGGTGTACGCCTTCTCGTGGCTGCGCGGCCACCGGGACCGGTTCCGCCAGGTCGCGATGGTGGTCCCGCTGACCTTCGCGTGCCTGGCCGCGCCCATTCAGGTGGTGGTCGGTGACTGGGCCGGTCGAACCGTGGCCGAGGAGCAGCCGACCAAACTCGCCGCGTTCGAAGGGCTCGAGCAGACCACCCGGGGCGCGGACCTGCGGCTCGGCGGGATCATGATCGGCGACGAGATCTACGGCAGTGTGTCCATTCCCGACGGTCTGTCGTTGCTGGCCCATCATGACCCGAACGCCGAGGTCGAAGGGTTGAACGCGGTACCGGCCGATGAGCGGCCCCCGGTTCCTGTCGTGCGCAACGCCTTCCAGGTGATGATCGGGATCGGCACCGGCCTGGCGTTGCTCGCCGTCGTCTATCTCGTCACGGCGGTACGTCGAGGTAGACCGCCACGATCAAAGTGGTTCTACATCGCGGTCGTGGCCGCCGGTCCGGCCGCGCTGGTCGCGCTGATCGCCGGATGGATCGTCACCGAGGTCGGTCGCCAGCCGTGGATCGTCTACCGGGTGATGCGGGTGAGCGAGGCGGTCACCGGCGCCGAGGGAATCCCCGTCGGCTACGCCACGCTGGCGCTGGTCTACGCGGCGCTCGCGGTGATCGTGCTGTACCTGTTGCGCCGGCTCGCACACCGGCCGATCGAGCTCGAGGCCGAGTCGGCGGCGCGGGGGACCGACGATGGCTCTGGCTGAACTCAACGCGGCCGTCCTCCTGCTGGGATTGACGGCGTATGCCGTGCTCGGCGGGGCCGATTTCGGCGCCGGGTTCTGGGATCTGACCGCCGGCGGGGCGCGGCGAGGGGCGCGCCTTCGAGGCATGGTGAAAAACGCGATGGGGCCGGTGTGGGAGGCCAACCACGTCTGGCTGATCTTCGTGCTGGTGGTGTTCTGGACCGCGTTCCCGCGTGCGTTCGGCCCGGTGATGCAGACCCTCTACGTGCCGCTGTACCTGGCCGGAGTCGGGATCATCTTCCGCGGCGCGGCGTTCGCACTACGCGGTGAGGCCGCGACGATCGTGGAGGCTCGGCTGCTCGGCGGGGCGTTCGCCCTCGCCTCGGTGGCGGTCCCGTTCTTCCTGGGCGCGGTGGTGGGTGCGGTGGCGTCGGGCCAGGTGCCCGCGGAAGGCGCCGGCGACGCCTGGGAGAGTTGGACCGGGCCGTTCCCGCTGTACATCGGGGTACTGACCGTCGGCGCCGGTGCCTACATCGCCGCGGTCTTTTTGGCCGGTGACTCGGTGCGTGTCGGCCAGGAGGACCTCGCGCGCGCCTTCCGGTGGCGTGCGCTCGCTGCCGCCCTCGTCACCGGCGTCCTCGCGATCGCGGGTCTGTTCGTGGCCAGGTCACAGGCGCGCGGACTCTACGACGGGCTCACCTCCGGTGGTGGCGTCGTCGCCGTGGTGGTGTCGGCGCTGGCCGGTGTCGTCGCCCTCGCGCTGGTGTGGCGAGAGCACTACGAGCCGGCTCGATATGCCTCGGCCGTGGCCGTGGCCGCGACCGTTGCAGGGTGGGGATTGGCGCAGCGGCCGGACTTCCTGCCCGGTGCACTGAGCCTCGACGAGGCCGCCGCCGGCCGGCCCACCCAGATCGCCATCCTGGTCAGTATGGGGATCGCCCTGCTGATCCTGGCACCGTCGTTGTGGCTGCTGTTCCGGCTGACCTTGGCCGGTCGCCTCGACACCGACTTCCACCCGATCGCCGCCGCGGATCGGCGTGATGAGCCATGACTCCGCGCACCCTCACCCTGGCCGCGCTCGCCGCCCTCGTCGTCGGTGTCGGACTCATGGTTCTCTTCGACACGGCCGCGACCCTCGTCGTCAGCGTCGTGTTGCTGTTCGCCTACCTGGTCTTGGGGGTATTCGCCATCGCCGCCCCGGGACACCTCGGTGAGCTGGGCGATCGCGACGACAGCCCGGGCGACTGAGACCGCCTGAGCAGGCCTGGACAGGGGCGGATCGGGCGGAGTGCAGCTCACGGGCTCGCCGGAGTATGCAATACTACGGGACGATGACCCTGCACCTGATTATTACGTAGGCGCGTCGGCACCCGAGCACCATGCCAGGCGCGCAGACCCTTCGCATCCGTGCGGAGGGTTTTTTGTTTGCTGCCCCCGGATTTCACCACGACAGTGAGGACAGATCGTGACCAGCGCAGACGGACCAGCAACCGCGGTGGACCCGGAACGGTTCCACGTCTACGACACGACTCTTCGCGACGGCGCACAGCAGGAAGGGTTGTCGCTGTCCGTCCAAGACAAGCTGGCCATCGCCGCTCACTTGGACGAGCTCGGTGTCGGGTTCATCGAAGGGGGCTGGCCGGGCGCGGTGCCCAAGGACACCGAGTTCTTCAACCGTGCTCGCAAGGAGCTGCACCTCACGAACGCGACCCTCGCGGCGTTCGGCGCCACTCGCAAACCCGGCGGCCGGGCCAGTAGTGACGAACTCGTCCGGGCGTTGCTCGACGCCGAGACCTCCGTCGTGACGTTGGTGGCCAAGAGTCACGCCGGACACGTCGAACGGGCCTTGCGCACCACGCTCGACGAGAACCTCGCGATGATCCGCGACACCGTCTCGTTCCTCACCGGGCAGGGACGACGCGTGTTCCTCGACGCCGAGCACTTCTTCGACGGCTACCGCCTCAACCCGGGTTACGCGGTCGAAGCGATCCGGACCGCCGCCGAAGCCGGTGCCGATGTCGTGGCCTTGTGCGACACCAACGGCGGCATGCTGCCCGACGACGTACGCGCCATCGTCGCCGAGGTGGCCGAAACGACCGGTCTGCGCCTGGGGATGCACGCGCACAACGACACCGGCTGCGCTGTGGCCAATACGCTCGCGGCCGTGGACGCCGGCGCCACCCACGTGCAGGGCACCGTGAACGGCACGGGGGAGCGCACCGGCAACGCCGACATCATCACCATCGTGGCCAACCTCGAGCTGAAGCGGCAGCGTCGCGTCGTTCCGGCCGGCGCGCTGCAGGAATCCACCCGGATTGCGCACGCGATCGCCGAGCTGACCAACATCGCGCCGTACTCGCGCCAGCCCTACGTCGGCGCCAGCGCCTTCGCTCACAAAGCGGGCCTGCACGCCAGCGCCATCAAGGTGGACCCCGACCTCTACCAGCACGCTGAGCCCGCCGACGTGGGCAACGACATGCGCCTGCTCGTCTCCGACATGGCCGGGCGGGCCAGCATCGAACTCAAGAGCCGCGAACTGGGCTACGACGTCTCCGGCGAACCGGAGCTCGTCACCACGCTGACCCGGCGGGTCAAGGAGCTCGAAGCCGCGGGCTACACGTTCGAGGCCGCGGACGCGTCGTTCGAGCTGCTCCTGCGCGCCGCCATCGAAGGCGGCCCGATCAGACTCTTCGACGTCGAGTCGTGGCGCGTCATCACCGAGTCCAGGCCCGGCGGCGACGCGGTGAGCGAGGCCACCGTCCGGCTACGCGCCGGCGGAGAGCGGGCCGTGGTCACCGGCGAGGGCAACGGCCCGGTCAATGCGTTGGACCACGCCCTGCGCACCGCGATCGGCACGCTCTACCCGGAGATCGCCAAACTCGAGCTGATCGACTTCCGGGTGCGCATCCTCGAGGCGGCGCACGGCACCGACGCGACGACCCGGGTGCTGGTCGAGATGACCGACGGATCGACGTCGTGGGAGACCGTGGGTGTGGGCGCCAACATCGTCGAGGCTTCGTGGGAAGCCCTCGTGGACGCGGTCACCTACGGCCTGCTCCGCCAGGGCGCGTCAGGTGAAGAGCCGAAAAGCGCTGGACATCACGGCGGAGGCGTCCGCCCATGATGGTAAGGAATCAACTTCGAGGATAGTGCGTCGGAGAGGTTCGGTGTCGTACAGTTCGACCCGCCAACCGTTGTGGTCGTGGTCGAGGATCCCCCGGATCACTCTGTGGTCCCTTCTCGCTTCGTTGCGTCTGGAGGGCGGACAACGTGAATTGTGTCACGTCGCGGGGGAGATGTCGTCCTGGTTCCGCTCGACGGCGTGGCGACGCTGGCACCGTCACATCTTGGCCACAAGTCTCGTGATGAGCGGTGGGCATGGGTTATTTTCGTGCTCACGCGAGAAGGCCCGCCGGACGGAGGCTGTCTCATGCAACGAGCAGAGTCGTTCCAGCACATTGCGGAGTCCTGTGGCCACGATGCCTGTGGCTGCCCGGAGATGTTCGTCGATCACAACGCCCCGCCCGAGCGTCGGATCGTCATCGTCGACGACTACGGCCAACGGATCCAGATGAGTGCGGCCCGGTTCCGCGGCATCGTCGAAGCCGCGAAGAACGGCGCCCTGGACTACCTGCAAGAGCCGCTCAGCGCCTGACACTCAGCGTCGCTCGCCCCGGTCGCTGGGTGGTTGCACCTTGACCGCGGAGCTGGTTGATCGACCGTTGGTCTCCAGGCTACGATGAGATCACTAAGACCGGTTCCGCCTACTCTGTAGGTCCAGGGCCGGTCCTCATTTTTTCTCTGCTCGGGCGGTTCCATTGCACGCGGTCAAGGCGTACCGCACCTACGAACAGCAAGTCGATCTGCTCAGCCTGCGCGGCATGGACGTCGGCGATCGAGACGACGCAGTCGCCGCCCTCCAGCGGATCAACTACTACCGCCTCAGCGGATACTGGTATCCATTCCGGCGACAAAATGGAACAAGCCGGACCGACGACTTTTATCGCGGCACTCGGCTAGTCGACGTTGTTGCCCTGTACGACTTCGACGCCAGGCTCCGAGCGGGGACCTTCTCTGTCCTCGCGCCGATCGAACTGGCCATCCGTGCGCTGTTGGGTCACGAGCTCGGCCGGATTGACCCGTGTGTTCACTTGGAGCCGAGCATGCTCAACCACAGGGCTCGGCGAGGGGGGCCTATCCCAAGTGGCTTGCTTCTTATCAAGCCGAGTTGAAGTCGTCGCGCGAAGATTTCGTCGCGCACCACAACGCGAAGTACGGCGGGACGCTGCCGGTGTGGGCCGCAGTCGAGGTGCTGGATTGGGGTGGATTGACCTATTTGTATGGATTCGCTCCACGTAGTGTGCAAGACAAGATCGCCGCGTCGTGCGGCTTGCGTTCACCACAACTGGAAAGTTGGCTCAAGGCCCTCAACCTGGTGCGTAGCACCTGTGCGCACCACGGCCGTCTCTTCAATCGAGTGCACACGATCACTCCGAAGCTGCCTTCAGTCGGATTACACCCAGACCTTGATTCAGCGACAGCAGAGTGGAACCGCACGTTCGGCCAACTGACACTGATCCAGTTCCTTCTCACCCGT
>Ga0079224_100011797_pt1 | contig 12061 bp, 7 predicted proteins | sample Stecom2015_FD_80414 | JGI IMG/M metagenome (GOLD analysis project Ga0079224, IMG submission 80414) | Agricultural soil microbial communities from Utah to study Nitrogen management - Steer compost 2015 | ecosystem: Environmental > Terrestrial > Soil > Agricultural land | place: USA: Utah... | reverse complement strand
GGTGATCTCCGGTGCCGGCGCCGCCGGGGTGGCTTGCGCGAAGATCCTGCACTCGGCCGGGGTCGGGGAGATCGTGATGCTCGACTCCCGCGGCATCATCCACTCCGGGCGGGACAACCTCACCCCGGTGAAGCAGGAGATGACCGGCTTCACCAATCCGCGTCAGCTCACCGGTGGCGTCGCGGAGGCGCTGCGCGGTGCGGACGTGCTGATCGGGGTGTCGGCCGGGCAGATCCCGGAAGAAGCGGTCGCGCAGATGGCTGATGACGCGATCGTGTTCGCTCTGTCCAACCCGGACCCCGAAATTCACCCGGATGTGGCGCGGCGGCACGCTGCCGTGGTGGCCACCGGGCGCAGCGACTTCCCGAACCAGATCAACAACGTGCTGGCGTTCCCGGGCATCTTCAAGGGTGCTTTGGAGGCCGGTGCGCCGCGGATCACCGACGAGATGAAGCTGGCGGCTGCGGAAGCGATCGCCTCGGTCGCCGCCGAGGACCTGACCGCCGACTACATCGTGCCGAGCCCGCTGGACCCGCGGGTGGCGCCGACGGTCAGCGAAGCGGTCGCCCGGGCCGCTCGAGCTGAGGCCAGGCCCCGCGGATGAGGTAAAGAATTGTTCACGGTCGGGAGAGGAACCTCTCCCGACCGTTTTCATGTGGGCACTCTGGTTCTCGGTTGCGCAACACGCACGCGGCGCTGGGCCATCGGAGGCAGTGAACCCGAGGGATTTCCGCCGTCCGGGAATGCACCGTCACGGTGGGTATGGCTACGGTAAAGTCGCAACCAGATCTAATGTGTTATGGATCACCTGAATGTGCGTGGGTGGGGAGGGGCATCCGCGTCGCCATAAGGAGTGCAGTTGAGCAAGCGGGACCACGGGGGGACGCGGGCCTGGCACGCCGGCACCGGCGACCCGGCCGCGGAATTTCCGCTGCCCGCTCTGCCAGCCATGCTGAGCACGGCAGACGGCACGGTGGTGCGCGTCACCGAACAACTGCTGCGCCTGGCCGGGCAGTCCTCCCCGGAAGCCTTCACCGGCCGCAAGCTCTCCCACCTGCTGGTCCGCAAGGGCAACATCGCCCAGCTGGTCACCCCCGGCGGTCGACTACCGGTGCGCCTGGTCAGCTGGCCGCACGCCTACGACGAGGACCTGAACATCACCGTGCTGGTCGACATCTCCGACCTCACCGGAGAACAGCACCACGAGCCGGTGCGCGAAACCGAGCACTACCAACTGCAGCGGCTCCTCGCCACCCAGCGGATGGCCAAACTGGGCAGCTGGGCCTACTACCCGGAGACCGGCGAGTTCTACCTCAGCGAAGTGACGAAGGAGTTCTTCGCCGCCGCCGGCTACGAGCAGCCCGAAGACCCGCGCGACGCGGCCAACGCCGTCCACCCCGCTGACCGCCCGCTGATCGAGAAGTTCCTCGCCCAGCTGCGCGAAGCCGACCCCGACACCCAGGTCGAGCAGGAAATCCGCAGCCTCGACGGCAGCCGCATCTACCAGTGCACCGCCCGGGTGGAACGGGACCGGGCCGGCAACATCATCCGCGTGTTCGGCACCACCCAGGACATCACCGAACACCGGCAGCTGCAGAACCAGCTGCTCAACGAGCGCCGCAAACTCGAAGAAGCCCAGCGCATCGCCCACCTGGGCACCTGGGAATGGGAGCCGCTGCGCAAAACCTTCCTGCTCTCGCCGATGCTGCGGGAAGTGCTCGGGGAGAACCGCAGCCGCATCAGCTTCAACGACTACCTCAACCAAGTGCACCCGGACGACCGGGACTACGTGCGCAAAGCCTGGCGACCACTGGCCCAGCACCGCCAGCCGGTCGAAGTCGAACACCGCTACCTGCTCGCCGACGGGAGCGTGCGGCTGCTGCGCGTGCACGGGCAAGCCGTCTCCCACGGCGGGCACTGGACCGTGGTCGGCACCGCCCAGGACGTCACCGAGCAGCGCGCGGTGATCGCCCGCTTGCAGCGCACCACCCAGCGGTTCTCCGACCTGGTGGCGATCACCCCGGTCGGCATCGGGCTGTTCGACGCCAGCGGAGAACGCCTTGTCGACGCCAACAAGGCCCTGTGCGACCTGCTCGGCTACCAGATCGAAGAACTGCGCGGGATGAGCATCGGCGAACTCACCCACCCCGCAGAGCTGGAGCAGCGACTGCCCCGACCACCGCGCCAAGACCAACCGCACCGGGTGCTGCAGCGCATCATGCTGCGCTCCGACGGCGAACCCGTCTACTGCGAACTGCACGTGACGTTGTCGGTGCAAGACGACGGAACCCAGTTCTGGCTGGTGGCCTTCCAAGACATCACCGAACGCCGCCGCACCGCCGAAGCGCTCCGCTACCAAGCCACCCACGACGACCTGACCGGGCTGCCCAACCGGTCAGCGGTCAAAGACCTGCTCCGCCGGCTGTGGCAGTGGGCCGACACCCACAGCATCGCGGTGCTGTACTGCGACATCGACAACTTCAAACGCATCAACGACTCCCTCGGCCACGACGCCGGCGACGAACTGCTGGTCGCCCTGGCCAACCGGCTGGAAGAAGGCCTCCCACCGGGCTGCATCCCCGCCCGCATCTCCGGCGACGAATTCGTCATCATCTGCCAAGACCTCGAACCGGCCGGGGGCATCGACGAGCTGATCAGCCAAGTCGCCGCCCTCCTGCGCACCCCGGTGCCGGTCGGCGGGCAACTGCTGCGGGTCACCGCCTCCATCGGGGCGGCGATGCCCAACGGCGCGACCCGCCACGGCGAAGACCTGCTCCGGTTCGCCGACGCCGCCACGTACGAGGCCAAACAACGCGGCTCCGGCAAGATCACCATCGCCAGCCCCGACCTCGTCGCCAACGCCAACCACCAGATGCAGCTGGAAGGGGAACTGCGCGAAGCCCTGCACCGGGACGAACTCGTGCTGCACTACCAGCCGGTGGTGGACAGCGACGGCTGGACCATCAGCGCGGAAGCCCTGCTGCGCTGGCAACACCCCGAACGCGGCTTCATCGGCCCCAACGTGTTCATCCCGGTGGCCGAACAAGGCGACCTGCTGCCGGACCTGGACCGCTGGGTGCTGCGCACCGCGCTCGCCGAAGCCCGCACCTGGCCCGCGGTGAACGGGAAACCGGTGCGCATCGCGGTCAACCTGGTCGGCCTCGTGCCCGGCACCCCCGGTTTCGTGGAAGCCATCACCGACATCATCAACGAGAGCGGCATCGACCAGGACCGCGTGGTGCTGGAACTGGTGGAAACCACCGTGGTCGACCTGCCCGCCCGGCCCCGCCGCGAAATGCGGGAACTCGGCCGGCAAGGGGTCCGGTTCGCCGTCGACGACTTCGGCACCGGCTACTCGTCCCTGGCACGGCTCAAAGACCTGCCCGCCCAGATCATCAAGATCGACCGCCGGTTCGTCGCCGGCGTGGGCGACAGCGGACCCGACTACGCGGTGGCCCGCGCCGCGGTGGACATGACCCGGGCCATGGGGCGGGAGTGCGTCGCCGAAGGCGTGGAAACCCCCACCCAATTCCGCCTGCTGGCCGAAGCAGGAGCGCACGCCCACCAGGGCTGGCTGTTCTCCCCAGCAGTCCCCGCCGAAGAGTTCCGGCACCTGATGCGGCAGAACTTCCTGCAAACGGTCAAAGCCTGACCTGCCCCAACGCCCGCAGCACGTCCCGAACGCGGTGCCGGGGCAGATCGATCAACCGCAGCGACAGGTCCCGCGGGTGCGGTGCCCGCGCGCGAACCCGCTCCACCGCCTCCCGCTTCGACAGCGCACCACCGGCCTGCTCGATCAACGCTTCCCGCCACACGTTGCGCAACTTGCCGTGCGCCCGGCGCAGCACGAAACCCGCCGCCGAACCCGGCTCGCGCTCCTCGGCCACCACGACCGCGTGCTTGCGGTCCGGGCTGCTGCGGTGGAACCGCAACGCGTACTTGTCCGCCACCAACTCGGCCAACGCCCGCTGCCCGGCCTCCCCGGTGATGTCCGGGTGGTTGTTGTCCACCAAGAACACCGCCCGCGGCGAATTGGTCGCCAACAGCATCCGCAACAACCACGGCCCCGGATCCGCCCGCAAGTCGAACACCCCGGCCCGGTCGCCGCGCACCGGGCGCGACCAGTCCGGCGCGCGCAACGACTCCACCCGGCAGCCAGCCCGCTCACCAACCCCCGCCAGCAGCTCCGCGGACACCTCGCCCCGAGCCGACTCCACCGAATGCGGCCCGTGCGTGTAAATCCCGGTGCCCTGCCGCAACACGGTCCTGCGGGCGTTCGCGGTCGGCTGGCACACGTACAAGTCACTGCTGCTGCCGATGGCCTGCGCCCCGAAATAGCGGTTGAACCCCGGCAGCACCGCCTCGAACACCAACCCCAGCCGCAACAACTCCTGCTGCACCTTGTGCCCCAGCGCGGGAGTGCGCGGACTGAACCCGTAGGCGATCACCACCCGGCCACCGCCGTCCGCCAAGCACTCCACCGCCCGACTGGCGAACAACCCGATCCCCTCCGGGGTGTACGGCGGGTCGGTGATCACCACGTCCGCCGACTCCGCCACCCCCGCGGGCAACCCGAACCGCAGATCAGCGTGCAACGTGCACAGCTCGAACCCCTGCTCGGCCGACACCCGGTCCAGGTGCTGCAGGATCCGCTCGTCCACGTCCACCACGGTCACCGACGCCGACGGCACCAGCAGCTTCACCGCCAGCGACGTCAAATCGTGATCCCCCAAGCACACCACGCGGGCACCGGCCAAGTCGTAGTGCGCGCTGAGCCACTCCGCCCGGCGCAACACCGTCTCCGGCGTGGCGGTCACGTGGTCCAACGCCGCGTCCGGGGCCGGCCCGGACGCCACGAACGAGCGCAACAGCTCCAGCTGCGCACCCGTCCCCACCGGGGCGTCGAGCCCGTCGAGCGCGAACCTCTCCACGTACCGCGACGCGGCCCGCTCCGACAACCGGAAACCACCCGCCGCGGCCTCCACGTCCCCCTGCGCCGCCGCCAACAGCAGCTCCACGTCCCGCCGCGGCACCCCGGTCGAACGCACCAGCTCGTCCAACGGCCGCGCCCCACCGGCGGCCAGCAAACCCAGCACCTCCCGCAACCGGCGGGCGAGCACACCCGCCTGCCGCAACTGGTCCGCTACCGCGTCAATGGGCTCACTCATACGGGCTGTTCCGGTGCGCTGGGCTGTGCTCATCAGGCAACCCAGCTTACGGTCCGCTCACCACCCGCCCGGCAGCAGCCTCAACCGCGGCCCCGCAACCGGCCGGCCAACTCCGCCGCCGCCCGGTGCGCCCGCTCCGCCAACTCCGGCCACGTCCGCCCGCACCCCTCCGGGCCAGCGCACTCGTGCCGGAACGCCACCCCCACCGCCGCCACCGGATACGACTCGTGGTCGAAAACCGGGCAAGCCACCGACGCGAACCCCTCCGTGATGAAGCCGTCCTCGACCGACCAACCCCGCCGCCGCTCCGCCGCCAACAACCGCCGCAACTGCGGCAAATCCCGCGGACCACGGCCAGTGCGCAACACGAACCGGTCACCCGACGGCAACAGCGCCCGCACCTGCGCGGCCGGCAGGTGCGCCAACATCGACCGCCCCGAAGCGGTCAACTGCGCCGGCAACCGAACCCCCACACCCGACACCAGCGTCTGCGGCCACACCGGCTGCTCCGCCACCAAGTACAGCAACTCGCCCCCGCGCAGCACCCCCAGGTGCGCGGGAAACCCCACCTCGTCCACCAGCCGCCGCAACACCGGGCCCGCCAAGCGCTCCAGCGGCTCGTGCCGCACGTAAGCCGCCCCCAGCTCGAGCACCACCGAGCCCAAACCGAACCGGTGCTCCTCCGGGAAACGCGTCACAAAACCCGCGTCGACCAGCTCCGACAGCAAGTGGTACGTCGTCGAACGCGGCAACCCCAACTCGCGGGCGATCACCTCGGCCGACACCGGACCGCTCCGCCGGCCCAACAACCGCAGGATCCCCAGGCCGCGCCGCAGCGCCGGAACACTACTGCTGCGCCCCACCCGCGCCTCCAGTCTGAAATACCAGACACTCTCACCCTAACCGGACTTAACCCCACCCGCGCCCGCACGGTCAGATGGACACATGCAGGCCAACACCCACCAACTCGGCCCCACCCCGCTCACCCGCGCCCAACTGGTCGACATCGCCCGCCACCAGGGCCGCGTCGAACTCACCCCGCAAGCCATCAACAACATCACCACCGCCCGCAACCACATCGACAAACTCGCCACCGAAAACCGCCCCGTCTACGGCATCTCCACCGGGTTCGGGGCGCTCGCCGTCCGGCACATCCCCACCCACCGCCGCACCGACCTGCAACGCTCCTTCGTCCGCTCCCACGCCGCCGGCGCCGGGAACCCCGTCGAGGTCGAAGTGGTGCGGGCCGCCATGGCCCTGCGCCTGCGCACCATCGCCACCGGCCGCACCGGTGTGCGCCCCGAAACCGCCCACGCCCTCGCCGACCTGCTCAACACCGGCATCACCCCGGTCGTCGGCGAACACGGCTCACTGGGCTGCTCCGGAGACCTCGCCCCGCTCGCCACCATCGCCCTCGCCCTCACCGGAGAAGGCGAAGTCCTCACCCCCAGCGGGCAACGCCGCCCCGCCGCCGAAGCACTCGCCGAAGCCGGCCTCGAACCCGTCACCCTGGGCGAAAAAGAAGGCCTCGCCCTCACCAACGGCACCGAAGGCATGCTCGGCATGCTCGTCCTCGCCCTGCACGACCTGACCGCCCTGGTCGACATCGCCGACCTCACCGCCGCCATGAGCGTGGAAGCCCTCCTGGGCACCGACCGGGCGTTCGCCGCCGACCTGCAACACCTGCGCCCCCACCCGGGGCAAGCCGTCTCCGCCGCCCGGATGCGCGCCTTCCTCGCCGACTCCGCGATCATCGCCAGCCACCGCGGACCCGACTGCCCCCGCGTCCAAGACGCCTACTCGCTGCGCTGCGCACCCCAAGTGCACGGGGCCGCCCGCGACACCATCCGCCACGCCGAAACCACCGCCGACGCCGAACTCGCCGCCACCATCGACAACCCCGTGCTCCTCGACGACGGGCGCGTGGAATCCAACGGCAACTTCCACGGCGCCCCGCTCGCCTACGTGCTGGACTTCCTCGCCATCCCCGTCGCCGACATGGCCAGCATGGCCGAGCGCCGCACCGACCGGATGCTCGACGTCGCCCGCTCCCACGGGCTGCCCGCCTTCCTCGCCGACGACCCCGGAGTCGACTCCGGCTACATGATCGCCCACTACACGCAAGCCGCCATCACCGCAGAACTCAAACGCCTCGCCGTCCCCGCCTCAGTGGACTCCATCCCCACCAGCGCCATGCAAGAAGACCACGTGTCCATGGGCTGGGCCGCGGCCCGCAAACTCCGCGCCGCCATCAACTCCCTGACCACCGTGCTGGCCGTCGAACTGCTCACCGCCGCCCGAGCCCTCGACCTGCGCGCCCCGCTGCAACCAGCCCCCGCCACCGCAGCCGCCCGCGACCTGCTGCGCACCCGAGTCCCCGGCCCAGGACCGGACCGGCACACCAGCCCGGAAATCGCCGCCGCCGAACACCTCATCCGCAGCGGCGAACTCCACCACCTGATCACCACCCACCTCGGCCAGGAGCAACCATGACCAGCACCGAGCACCACATCCGCGCACCCCGCGGCACCACCCGGACCGCGCGCAGCTGGAGCACCGAAGCCGCCCTGCGCATGCTGCAGAACAACCTCGACCCCGAAGTGGCCGAACGCCCAGAAGACCTGGTGGTCTACGGCGGAACCGGCAAAGCCGCCCGCAACTGGGACTGCTACCAGGCCATCGTGCGCGAACTGATCTCCCTGCGCGACGACGAAACCCTCCTGGTGCAGTCCGGCAAACCGGTCGGGGTGCTCCCCACCCACGAATGGGCGCCCCGCGTGCTGATCGCCAACTCCAACCTCACCGGCCAATGGGCGACCTGGGACGAATTCCGGCGGCTCGACGAACTCGGCCTGATGATGTACGGCCAAATGACCGCCGGCTCCTGGATCTACATCGGAACCCAAGGAATCCTGCAAGGAACCTACGAAACCTTCGCCGCCATCGCCGACCAGCGCTTCGGCGGCACCCTCGCCGGCACCCTCACCGTCAGCGCCGGACTCGGCGGAATGGGCGGCGCCCAACCGCTCGCGATCACCCTCAACGGCGGGGCAGCACTGCTGGTGGAATGCGACCCGGACCGCGCCCGGCGCCGCCTGCACAACGGCTACCTCGACGAGGTCGCCGACGACCTCGACACGGCCGTCCGCGCCGCGGTCACCGCGAAGCACCAGCGGCGCGCGCACTCGGTGGCCGTCATCGGCAACGCCGCCGAAATCCTGCCCGAACTGCTGCGCCGCGGCGTCGAAGCCGACATCGTCACCGACCAGACCTCCGCCCACGACCCGCTGAGCTACCTGCCGATCGGGGTCACCGTGCCCGAATGGCCCCACTACGCGGCCGAAAAACCGGAGGAGTTCACCGCCCGCGCCCGCGAATCCATGGCCGCCCACGTGACCGCGATGGTCGGCTACCTGGACGCCGGCGCCGAAGTCTTCGACTACGGCAACTCGCTGCGCAGCGAAGCACAACTGGGCGGCTGCGAACGGGCCTTCGACTACCCCGGTTTCATCCCCGCCTACCTGCGGCCGCTGTTCTGCCAAGGCAAAGGACCGTTCCGGTGGGTCGCGCTGTCCGGCGACCCCGCCTACATCGCCCGCACCGACCGAGCGATCCTGCGGCTGTTCGGCGACGACGACCACCTGGCCCGGTGGATCGAACTGGCCGGGAGGAAAGTCCCCTTCCAAGGACTGCCGGCCCGCATCTGCTGGCTCGGCCACGGCGAACGCGACCGGGCCGGCCTGCTGTTCAACGACATGGTGGCCAGCGGCGAACTGCAGGCGCCCATCGTGCTCGGCCGCGACCACCTCGACTGCGGATCGGTCGCTTCCCCGCACCGGGAAACCGAGGACATGGCCGACACCTCGGACGCGGTCGCCGACTGGCCCCTGCTCAACGCCCTGGTCAACACCGCCTCCGGGGCCACCTGGGTGTCGGTGCACCAAGGCGGGGGAGTGGGCATGGGACGCTCCCTGCACGCCGGCCAGGTCACCGTGGCCGACGGAACCCCGATGGCCGCCCGCAAGCTCCAGCGGGTGCTGTCCAACGACCCCGCGACAGGCATCATCCGCCACGCCGACGCCGGCTACTCCCGAGCCCGCGACACCGCCACCGAACACGGCCTGCGCACCCCGCTCGTGCCATGACCCACCACCCGGCGCAGAACACGCGGCAAGGGAACTTTTCCGCCACCCCCGGGCAGAAAAGTTCCCTTCAACTCGCGGCGCACCACCCGGCGCGAGCGAAACCACCGGGCACCCCAGCGAACCATCCACAACGAACCCGGAAGGGGAGCAACGCCCCACCGGAACCACCACTGTGGACTATCGGAACGGTGGAACACGACCCCAGGAGCGGCCGATGAGCACACTCTGGTGCCAGTGGGCATGGCTGGAGAACGGGCCCACCCCCGGCGTGCAACTGCACATCACCGACGGGACGATCACCAGCATCCAGCGCACCCGCACCCCGGACCCCGGTGCCGAAGAACTCCACGGACTCGTCCTGCCCGGGCTGGCCAACACCCACTCCCACGCCTTCCACCGGGCCCTGCGCGGCCGCACCACCAGCAGCGGCACCTTCTGGACCTGGCGGGAACACATGTACCGGGTCGCCGCCACCCTCGACCCCGACCAGTACTACCAACTGGCCCTCGGCACCTACGCCGAAATGGCCCTCGCCGGAATCACCTGCGTCGGGGAATTCCACTACCTCCACCACGACCCGAACGGCCACAGCTACCGCGACCCCAACGCCATGGGGCACGCCCTCACCCGAGCAGCAGCCGACGCCGGCATCCGGATCACCCTGCTCGACACCTGCTACCTCACCGGCGGCTTCACCACCCCCGTGCGCGGCGTCCAAATCCGCTTCAGCGACGGCGACATCGACAACTGGATGCACCGCGTGCAGCAATTCCACCCCGGCAACCAGCGAACCCGGCTCGGCGCCGCCATCCACTCGGTGCGCGCCGTCCCCGCCCACCACATCCCGCACATCACCGCATGGGCCCGCCACACCACCGCCCCCGTGCACATCCACCTCTCCGAGCAGCGCGCCGAGAACGAAGCCTGCCTGGCCGCCCACGACCGAACCCCCACCCAGCTGCTCGACGAACGCGGCGCCCTCGGCCCCCACCTCACCGCGATCCACGCCACCCACCTGACCAACCAGGACATCGCGCTGCTGGGCAGCACCCGCACCGGGGTGTGCCTGTGCCCGAGCACCGAAGCCGACCTCGGAGACGGCATCGGACCAGCCGTCGAGCTCGCCGCCGCCGGATCACCGCTGTCGACCGGCAGCGACGGGCACAGCGAAATCGACCTCCTCGGCGAAACCCAAGCCGTCGAAGCCCACACCAGGCTGCGCACCGAAACCCGGGGGCACTTCACCAGCCCCCAACTGCTGGCCATGGCCACCAAGAACGGGCACCGATCCCTCGGCTGGCCCGACTGCGGACAGCTGGCCACCGGCTGCCAAGCCGACCTGATCGCGATCGACCTCAACACCCCGCGCTTGGCCGGCGTGCCAGTGGCCGAAGCACCCGCGGTAGCCCGCGCCAGCGACCTCACCGACGTCTTCGTGGCCGGGCAGCGCATCGTCCACCACGGACACCACCGGACCGTGGACGTGCCTGCCCAGCTGCGCAACGCGCTCCAAGCCCTGCAACAACCGTGAGGCACCCGTGAAAAGCACCCTCATCACCGGTATCGGCGAACTCACCACCAACGACCCGGAACTGGGCACCTTGCACGACGCGGCGGTGGTGATGACCGGCAACCGCATCAGCTGGGTCGGATCGGCGAACAACCCACCGGACGCCGACACCATGGTCGACGCCGAGGGGCGGGCGGCACTGCCCGGCTGGGTGGACAGCCACACCCACCTGGTGTTCGCCGGCGACCGCACCAGCGAATTCATCGCCCGAACAGCCGGAAAACCCTACACCGCGGGCGGGATCAACGAGACCGTGCGAGCCACCCGAGCCGCCAGCGACGAACAACTCCAGCACAACCTCATCAGGCACCTGGCGGAAGCCACCGCGCAAGGAACCACGTGCCTGGAAACGAAAACCGGCTACGGGCTCACCGTCCACGATGAACTGCGAGCGGCCAAGACCGCGGCACTGGTCGACGAAGTCACCTTCCTCGGCGCCCACGTGGTGCCCCCGGGCTGGGACGCCGACGACTACACGCACCACGTCTGCACCGACATGCTCGACGCCGTGGCAGCGCACGTCGACTGGTGCGACGTGTTCTGCGAACGCGGCGCGTTCGACGCCGACCAAACCACAGCCGTGCTGCGGGCAGCCCGCGAACGCGGACTCGGCCTGCGGGTCCACGGCAACCAGCTCGGCCCCGGGCCCGGCGTGCAGGTGGCCGTCGCCGAGCAAGCCGCCAGCGTCGACCACTGCACCCACCTCGACAGCGCCGACATCGACGCGCTCGCCAACTCCGACACCGTCGCAACCCTGCTGCCGGCCTGCGACGCGTGCACCCACCAGCCCCTGCCGAACGCCCGGGCGCTGCTCGACGCGGGAGCCACCGTCGCGCTGGCCACCAACTGCAACCCCGGCTCCTCCTACACCACCTCCATGGCCTACTGCGTGGCCACCGCGGTGCTGCAGATGGGGATGAGCGTTGCCGAAGCGGTGCGAGCAGCGACCTGGGGAGGAGCTCGAGCGCTGCGCCGAGAAACCGGCGACGGGGCAGTGGGGGTGGTGCGGCCCGGTGCCCGCGCCGACCTCCACCTGCTCGACGCCCCCAGCGCCGCCTGGCTCGCGTACCGGCCCGGCGTGCCGCTGACCTACGCGGTGTGGCGGGAAGGCCACGACCTCGTCCCACCACCCGGTGGGCGGCAAGACCGGTGAGCGAAGAGCCCCGCCGCAGGGCGGG
>Ga0079224_100011796_pt1 | contig 12062 bp, 6 predicted proteins | sample Stecom2015_FD_80414 | JGI IMG/M metagenome (GOLD analysis project Ga0079224, IMG submission 80414) | Agricultural soil microbial communities from Utah to study Nitrogen management - Steer compost 2015 | ecosystem: Environmental > Terrestrial > Soil > Agricultural land | place: USA: Utah... | reverse complement strand
TGCGTTGACCTGCTCCGCAACGAGTCCCCGTCCTACGTCTACTGGGGAGGTTCAAACTGTTATCTCTCGACCGGACAAGAGCCACCCGGTGAAGGCGAGGGCTGACAATGGCAATCGACCGCACAATATCCCTGCGGCTGGTGGAGACGCGGCGGCTGGCCGGCTCCGGGCCGCTGCACCCCGTCGACAGAGTCCAGCAAGCCGTAGCCCGCGCCAACGAGATCTACGCGGACACCGGCATCGAATTTCGGATTCGTTCGATCGAATCCCATCACATGCCACATCTCTACAAGTACGTGAGGGACAAGGACGCCGAGGGGTGCTCTCATGGCAGGAACTTTTGCTGGACGTGGGCGGACGTGCGCGACGAGCTTCGGCAGGTCTTTCCGAACGCGCCGGTCGACGCGTACCCGGATGATGACCACAAGTCTGCCGGCTATTGGCTGATCGCGATGGCGACGTTCTACAGCGATCCGGCCGAGATCCTGGTCTGGCTGGTGGAGGAGTCCGCGGAGAGGAGTGGCGCGGCCGGCCCCCGGACCGGCCGGATGGTCTTTGTGAACCAACCGGATATCTGGAGCACGGAGTTCGATATTCCGACAACCACCCTCGGTCACGAGATCGGTCACTTCCTCGGTCTCAAGCACGTGATCGATTCCTCTCTTCACCCAGGATACACACATTGCGATCGCTGGGACGAGATCTTCATCCCCGGCACTCCCAACGTCTTCTTCTCATCGCGCGAGGACGCGCGGTGCGATGATCCCGACGTACGGTACATCATGAAGGTCGCGAACGACAATTCGCAGATCTCGGTGCTCGGGGCCTACGGACCGATCCAAATCACCCTCAATGGCACGGTGTACCAGGCGAGCGGCAGCGGTGTGGACGAGGAGCTGAAAGGGATCTTTCGCGCGACCGGGTCCGTTCATGCACCACCAAATTCCTGGGGCTTTGCGATGAATGCCATGCCCGGGGAGTTCCCGGTTGACCCGCTGGATGGGCACATCCCCCGGTTCTTCTCGGACTCCCAGTTGGCGACGATGGAAGATTTCCTGACCAACGACGTGGAGTTCGACGCGAAGTACAAGAATCTCTGGCTCACCGCCGCGGGTGACATTCCCGTGGGAGCGATCCCGGGGAGCCTCACGTCGCTTCGCTCGCGGCTCGGCGCGCGAACATTCAAGGTCAACAGCTATCAGTTGGTGGTTCACGACAAGCAGCGACCCTATGATTTTCAGGGGCAGGGCGTGCGGTACCCTGACGCGCAGATCATGATATGGACGGATGACGGCCGGCTCTTTCGGCTGTTCTTCCTGCCGGACGACGAAGCCCTCGTTCAGCACTACGAGCCCCAGCCCATGCGGGCCAATGTGTTCTTGTTCAGCCGACAATACCAGCAGTGCGTCGACGCGCTCCGCAATGATGCGCCGCTGTACGTCTGGTGGGATGCCGTTGCCGGCGACTTTTATCTCTCGTCCAACCAGGAGCTGCCGGGAGAGGGCGAGAGTTAGATCGGGCAACTCAGTTATTCGCGACCTTCGACCCCTTGACGGTGACCTGCCCGGACCCCTTGACGTCGATCTTCCCGCCGCTGATCGCGACATCCCCGTTGCTCTTGAGCACGATCTTCGCGCTCCCGCACTGCAAGGTCAGCTCGTCGGCGGCCTCGATCACGGCCTTGGCCTGACCGCCGACCGAGATGTCCTTGCTGGCGGAGATGGTCAGCGCGTCGCCGGAGGTGATGCCCAGCTCCTTGCCGGTCGAGAGCTGGCCGCCCTCGCCGGCCTTGATGATCAGCTGCTTGCCGACCTCGATGCTCTTGTCCTCGCCGACGGTCTCGCTGGCCACGGCGCCGACGGCCAGGGCCATCGCGCCGCCGACCTCGACGCCGACGGCCCCGCCGACGGTGGTGTTGACGGCGCCGCCGACGGTCACCTGCAGGGCCGCGCCGACGGTGATGGTCTTGTTGTTGGCGACGGTCTCGCTGGCATTGTTGCCGATGGTCTCGGTCCGGTTCTGGCCGATGGTCTCGCTATGATCCTTGCCGACGGTGACGGTCTGGTTGTTGGCGACCGTCAGGCTCATGTCGTGGTTGATCTGTTCCTTGTGGTCGTGACCGACGGTGATGGTCTCGTCGTTGTCGACGGTGATGGTCTCGTCGTGCTTGACGTGCTTGGTCCGATCGTTGTCGACGGTCAGCGACTCGTCATGGCCGACGGTCTGGGTCTTGTCGTTGACCGTGGCGATGGTGGTGTTCTTCTGGGCGTGGACGTAGATCTCCTCGGCCCCGGCGGCGTCCTCGAAGCGCAGCTCGTTTTGGCCGTCGCCGCCCGGTGACGAGCTGGTTCGGATCCCGCTTTGGGTCTTGTTGTCGGGCAGCGCGAAGGGTGGGGCGTTGCTGCCGTTGTAGACGCAGCCGGTGACCAGCGGGCGATCGGGGTTGCCCTGCAAAAATTCGACGACGACCTCCATGCCGATCCGCGGGATGAACTGCGCGCCCCAGCTGGGCCCGGCCCACGACTGCGCGACCCGAACCCAGCACGACGAGGTCTCGTCGTAGGGCGGATCTTCGTCCCAGTAGAACTGCACGCAGATGCGGCCGAACTCGTCGGTGTGGATCTCCTCGCCGCTCGGGCCGGTCACGATCGCGGTCTGCGGGCCGCGGACCTGGGGCCTGGGCGTGAGCGCGGCCGGGCGCAGCTCGGCGCTGGCCGGCACGCACTCGAACAGCACCCGATAGCCGCCCTCGGATCCGGGGGCCAGCTGTGAAGGCAGGGCCGAGGGGTCGTGGCCTTCGTGCTCGACTCGCAGCAGCAGCAGCTCCTCGCCGAGCGTGTCGAGCACGTGGCCGTCGGCGTTGAACTTGAGCCCGGCGTGGAAGTCGGTCGCGTTGCCGCGACCGAAGCCGCGGGCGCCGGGCAGCCGCTGGGCGGCCTGGCGATCGGCGGCGCGCTCGGCCAGATCGTCGCGGCCGAAGCGACGCTGACCGTGGACGTAGACCCGGCGCGTGCGGCCGAGCTCGTCGGCGCCGTCGACCGTGCTGCTGAGCAGGGTGGTCGGCGTCCGCCAGTCGTAGTCGCGGCGCAGCACGGCGGTGCTGGTCACCCGACGGCGCCACTCGATCGCCTGGATCGACTCGGTGTCGGTCTCGTCGGGGTTGTGGATGACGATCGGGAACACGTCGGTGTCGTCGATGTTGTGGGCCGACTGCAATTGATCGGGCGCGTCGATCAGCCGTAGCAGCTCCTTGCCGGCGTCGGCCGAGTGCTCGAACACGTAGCAGATGCCCTCTTCCTCGAGCAGCCGCGAGACGAACGCGAGGTTCGACTCGCGGTACTGCACGCAGTACTCGCGCGGCGAGGATCCGCGGGCGACCGAGCCGGGATCGTGGCGACGATCGTAGACGCCGAGCTCGGCGTCGAGCACCGCCTTGACGATGTCGAGCACGCTCTGCTCCTGAAACATGCGGGTGTGGACCTGCTGATCGAGCAACGCGAGCGCCGGGCTCACGCTCAGCCGCAGCATCAAGTAGCCGCCGGAGATCCCCAGCCAGTCGATCGCGGTGATGATCCCGAACACCGAGCGCTCGGTCTCGTCGCGGACCAGGTTGATCTGCGCGTCGTGGCCGAGCAGATCCTCGAACGCGAACTCGACGTCGTTGGTGACCACGTCGAGGCTGATGGCGTAGGGCTCCGAGACCGCCTCGGTCATGCGAAAGCGATGGACGCGGACGTCGGCCGGCAACGTCCCCGTCGCGCTCTCGAGCTCGAAGCCGATCGTCGGCAGGTGATCCGGCATCGCAGCGATGATGGCACAGCGCGCTCAGCTCGGTTCTGCTCGGCGGACGAAGAGGACGGGTGAGTTCGACATGATCCTCCGATCGGACCGTCGATCCCTCGATCAGGCGTGAACGATGCGCACCCGAAATTTCCGTTCCCAGGTCAAAACAACTGCTTGGATTGCAGGCGTGGCCGGGCGTACGATTCCTTCCAGAGGTGGCAACGTGGCTGATCAATCTCTTTACGAACGACTCGGGGGCGAAGACGCGATCGCCGCGACCGTGGGCATGTTCTACGACCGGATCATGAGCGACCAATCGCTCGCGCCCTTCTTCGCCGACCTCGACATGGACAAGCAGATCAACAAGCAGATCGCGTTCATGACGATGGCCTTCGGCGGACCGCACGACTACGACGGCCGCGACCTCCGGGTCGCGCACTCGCGGCTGGTCGCGCGCGGGCTCGACGAGAACCACTTCGCGGCGGTGGCCGGGCACCTGCACGCGACCCTGACCACGCTGTCGGTCCCGGCCGAGCTGATTGACGAAGTGATGAACATCGTGGGTTCCACCAAGCCGGAGGTACTGAGCCAATGATGGCCGCCGATCAGAGTTCGATGCCACCCAAGGCCGCGTTCCTCGAGCAGCCGACCTTCGACGAGGTCGTGTTCGGCGAGGGCGAGGACGAGCAGCGCTACTCGTTCTTCGAGTTTCGCGATCTGCCGCTGCGCCGCCGGGTGCACCTGCTGTTGAGCAAGCCGCCGCGGTTCTTCCTCGGCGGCGTGCAGATCTCGCGAACCCAGGCGATGCGCTTTCAGGGGTGATCGCTTTGGTTCGCGAAGTTGTTCGCTAAATCGCGAACTACAGCGAAGAGTAGGTCTGCTGGACCGCGGGGTAGCTGTAGATCAGCGCCCCGCTGGCGGCCGCGACCGCGTCCTGGAGGGCCGGATCGAGATCGCCGGCGATCCACACCTGCGCGGGGTTGGTCAGCTGAATCGCCGCGACCGGGCTGCCGGCGACCAGGAAGTGGTAGCCGACCGGCCACATCGGGGTGCTGCCGTCGGCGTAGTTGCGGGTCATGACGACCTCGATGGTCTGACCGCCGCCAGCGAAGCTGCCGTTGAGCTGGGCGCTGCGACCGTCGCCGACCCGGGCGAGGTGCAGCTTCCAGGCCTCGCCGCCGGCTGGGGTGATCGTGCAGGCGAACGCCGACGACTGGCCGAACTCGGCGAACGCGACGTTCTGCCCGCTGGCGTCGAACGAGCAGCTGCCGGCGAAATTGCTGGCGCCGCCGGAGCTCGAGTACTCGAAGTCCTGCTGCACGGCCTCGGCTCCCCAGGGCCCGGCGCCGACGCTGACCTTGCGGATCGCTCCGCCCTTGGTGCGCTCGTTGGTCCACGAGCCGAAGCTGGCGAGCTTGCCGTCGCGCGTGATCGGGATCGGCTGGGCGGCGGACAGGGGATCCTGCACGCTCATCGGCTTGCCCGCGCAGGCGCCGAGCGTGAGCACGAAGAACGAAGCGACGAGGGAGGCGAGGGACCGGCGATGCATGGCCGAAGCATCGACCATGTCCGCGCGCCGACAAAACCCCCTTCGCTATTCTGCACCAGGATTGGAGGTCGGTTCTGCGCCCGGCTCCGAAGCTGGCTCGGGGGTGGGCTCGGGCGGTCGGGGCGGAGGCTCGGGTCGGGTCTCGAACACGCTGACCGGACGGCCGCGCATCAACGAGCCCTCCTGCACGCGCTCGAATCCAACCCGGACGAACAGCAGCTCGTTGGCGCCGAGCTTGGGCACGCGCCCGCGCAGCCGAATGGTCAAGAAGGTGTCCTCGGGGTTGTCGAGGAATCGCTCCTTGGGCTTGATCTTCTTGTCGCGGATCGGCTCGACCCCGGCGGGGATCCGCAGGTCCGGGAAGGTCGCGATGCGCTTTGATCCGTGCCGCTCGAAGCTCGCGTGGCCGCGGTTTTGCCCCTCGATGTCGACGGTGACCGGCTCGACCAGGCCCTTGTCGAGCGCGGCGCCGGAGACCTCGACGTACAGACCGGTCTCGGCCGGGCCGCCGACGCTGACGGCGTTGAGCACGATCTCGAAGTCCTCGTCGCGGACGAACTGCCAGGCCTCGTTGGGCTGGTTGGGATCGAGATCGAGGCGCGGAGCCTGGGTGATGATCCGCGTGCGGGTGTCGATCGGCTTGCCGTCGGCGCCGACCGGCTCCTCCGGAGTGTCGATGGCCGCCTCGGCGATCGTGGCTTCGTGGGCCTTGCCGGGCGCCGGGACTTTGGACAGGTCGAGCTCCCGCAGCGTCCAGCCGCTGTTGTCGAGCGAGCCCTCGATGACCTTGTCGGCCAGCGCGAGCAGGAAGCTGGCCCCGTCGGCGCCGGCCCGCAGCCGCGCCTGCGAGGGCGGCAGATTGGCCAGCTCGATCTCGGTCTGGTCCGTGAGATCGAGGCCGAGGATCGCCAGCTTGCGATGCTCCACCAGCGCGAACACTCGCCCGCCCGCGTGGGTCAGCGGGCCGATCGCGGTGGCCTCCAGCTTGCGGTGGGCGAGCAGCTTGCCGGCGTCGTCGAACTCGGCGAGCACGGCCGCGCCGTCGGGCTTGCAGGTCGCAACCAGCACGCCGCGGGCGGTGGTGGTTGCGGCGACGGTCGTGCCCTTGTCCTTGGGCGTGCGGTGGACGGCGTTGAAGCCGGTCGGCAACGCGCCCGGCGAGGGCCGACGCAGGACCCCGACCACCGCGCTGTCGGTGTCGTAGACGGCGTAGCCGTGAGAGTTGGCGTCGACCAGCAGCAGGTCGGGCTGGATCGTCCAGCGAGTCTTGCGACTCCACGGCGCCTTGTCCCACAGGAGCTCGTCGGGCCACTCGACCTTGGTCGGGCGCTCGGCCTCGAACTCGTGATCCCACTTGGCCTTGGGATCGGCCGGCGGCACGCCGATCACGATCGAGGTCAGCGCCCGGGCCTTGGTCCCGGTCACGAACGCGGCGAACACTTGCGCGCCGTCGGCGGGCGCGAGGTCGCTGATGTCCCAGGGGAACTTGGTGGACGGGCCGCCGGACTCGAGCGCCGCGCGGATCAGCTTGCGCTCGGCGTCGATCGTGAACGCGACCTTGCCGTCGGCCGTGACCGCGAGCGGGTGGATGCGCGCCCGTCCGGTCTTGCCCTTCTTGCCCGGCAGCGGGCCGCCGAGCTGGGCGGTCGAGAGGATCAGCTCGGCCCGGCCGCCTCGATGCACGCTGAGCCCGGCTGGGCCGACGACCACGTGGAGCTTGCCGTTCGTCCAGGCGCTCATGACCGCCGCAGTCATAACATGCTCGGCGCGGGCCCGGAGAGCGGGCCTTGCGAGGGGCGCGGAGGGGCGTGGACCGGCGCGGAGGCGGGTCTCGCCTGGCAAGATCACTCGAGCTCGAGGTCGTCCATCTCGAGCTCGTCGAGCTCACCTGCGAGATCGAGGTCGACGTCGTCGAGATCGTCGAGCAGCTCGGGCTCGCTGGCCGGAGGATCGACCGGGGCGGTGATCTCCTCGTCGAAGCTCTGTCGCGGGCGCCCGTTCTTGCCGTTGGACGTGACAGCGGGTGCAGCGGGCTCGGGCTGGGGCTCGGCGACATCGTCGAGCGGATCGATGTCGTCGATGTCGTCGATGTCGTCGATGTCGTCGATGCCGTCGAGCGACTCGGCGTCCTCGAGCTCGGCGAAGCCGTCGTCCACGGGGGCGGCGGTCGACGGCTCGAGGGCGGGCTCGGGCTCGCGCGGCCTGGTCTCGATCTTCGGGGTGCTGGCCAGCGGCTTGGCGGTCGAGCTCGGCTCGCGCAGCGGTGCGCTCGACTCCCGTTGGACTGCGCGGGGCGTTCGGCCGTGCTCGTCTACCTGCACGGGCTCCGTCCTGCTTCGCTGGATTCCGTCCGCTCGCTTGGCGGCGTCCTGGGCTGCGGCCTGGCGGATTCGCGAGGTGTCGGCGCGGATCCGCCGACGCGGTACGGCTTCGCTGGCGACCTCGTCGGCGCGACGACCGGAGTCGATGGTGATCGGTGGCGCGGCGATCCGCTCGCTCGGTGCGACGTCGCCAGCGACCACGAAGCCCAGCCGTCGACGGGCGTCCGCGTACGCGCCGCTGACCGCAAAGCCGATCAGCGCGACCAGCTGGGGATCGGCGGCGATCCGCTCGGTCGGCTTGCCGTCGGCGAAGGGATCGGCGCCCGCGAGCACGCCGATCGCCGCTCGCAGATCGCCGCACACCAACAACCCGATCCGATCGGCGGCGCGGCGGATCCAGCTGCGGAACGCCCGGCTGTCGAACTGCTCGTGCTCGTGATCCTTGAACGAGCCGCTGATCTGCCGGGCCACGCGGATCGGCAGCTTGCGGGCCAGCTCGTGGCCGAGCTTGCCGACCGGATCGTCGGCGTTGCGGGCCGCCTGCTTGCGCTGGGCGTGACGCGGGTGGAAGGCCAGCAGCGTCGCCGAGGTCAGGATCGAGAAGCCCGCGCGGGTCTGCCCGGCGATCATCACGACCTCGGGTCGGGTCAGGTACAGGCCGCGCGCGAGCGCGAACTCGAGGGCGGCCCGATCGGCCTCGCTCGCGTCGCGGGCTCGCGGGCGGGCGATGAGGATCGGCGGCAGCTGACAGTGCGGCTCGGCCCACGCGAGCGCCGGGTGATCGTGGACGGGCTCGCGGTCGTCGAGCGCCGGATCGGCGACCAGCGCGACCTTGGTCTGGCCGACCCGCTTGAGCACGTCTCGCCAGGCCTGCGCCAGCACACCCTCGCCGATCGGCGAGACCCGGGCCTTGGCGTCGAACTCGAGCTTGTCGAAGTGCTCGGCGATCAGGCTCTGGCCCGACTCCCACAGCTGCATCAGCGACTCGGGCACGCCGGCCGCGGTCGGCAGCTCGCCGGTGATCGCCGCGACGTCGAGCTCCTCGGGCTCGCCGCCCTGGCTCTCGCGGTGCTCGGCGACGAACTGGCTGGCGAGCTGGTCGGCCGGATCGAGCAGCGCGATCACGGTGTAGAGCGCCAGCGCCCGCTGCAGCTGCTGACGCTCGGCATGACGCGCGGCCAGGGCTCGCAGCGAGGGCAGGTACAGCGGATCGAGGGCCAGCAAGCCCTGGTGGTTGCCGACCACCTTGGCCTCGCTGGTGACCTTGCCGGCCGCGGCCAGGGTCTCGTACAGCTCGGCGAGCTGCTTGCGGGCGTCGAGCCCGAACGCCGACAGCTCCGGCCGCTGCATCTTGCTGGTCAGCCGTCCGGCCTCCTCGAGGGTGGCTGCGGCCTCGGCCGGGGCCTGCTCGTGCTGGATCGCGGCCAGTCGGATCAGCAGGTTGACCCGGGCGGCCAGATCGGCGTCGAGGTTGGTCGCCGCCTTGGTGCGCGACGACTTGGCCGTCGCATCGCCGCCATCGGCCGCGTCGAGCCGGGCGAGGAACTCGGAGACCAGGCCCTGGAGCTCGGCCGCCCGCCCGGCGGCCTCGAGCACCTGGGCCTTGGCCAACACCGCCGCCGACGACAGCGGCGCGAGTGCGACGGCTCGCTCGGCGTAGTCGAGCGCGAGCGCGATGCTCGGTCGCGGGCCGCTGTCCTCGGCGGGCTGGTCTTCGACGGGCGCGTCGGCCTGCCGGTCCGGCGTCGCCGTGCGCACGCCCTCGAGCAGCAGCTCGAGCCGCTGCTCGTCGGTGGTCTCGCGCAGCAACAGCCGCTCGAGGCAGCGCAGCGCGAGCGGACGATCGTGGGTCGCCGAGGCCCGGAACGCGACCTCGAGCTGGCTCAGATCGAGGACCGGGATCGGGCTGTCGGAGACCAGCACCAGGCCCATGCGCACGCACTCGAACGCCTCGCGCTCGAGCTCGGCGATCCGAGCTCGACGCTCGCTCTCGGTCAGCCCGCGCCCGCCGGCGGCGGTCGCCGGCTGGATGGCCAACTCGCCGAGCTCGCCGTCTTCGATCAGCTGCGCGGCCTCGTGGTAGAGCATCCCGGCGTCGACCCAGGCCGAGCCGCGGGCGTGGGGATCCTCGAGCGACTCGGCCAGCCGCGCGGCGCAGCGGGCCGCGTCGACCAGCTCGCCGCGATCCTGCAGCCACGGGATGATGGCCGCGAGCGCCCGCTGGTTGTCGGGATCGAGCTCCAGCGCCCGCTGCAGCCGCTCGTAGGCCTTGTCGGGCTGCTTGTTCTCGAGCTCGCACTCGCCACCGATCGCGATGATCTCGGCGGCGAGCTTGGCCTCGCGCGGAGCCAGCGGGAGGTCGCGGGCGGCGAGCCGCTGGTCGAGCTGATCGACGGCGGTCAGCACGTCGCGATGACGACGGGCGCCGAGCCGGTTGCGGACCACCGCCAGCCGGATCGACAGATCGTCGGGATCGTGGCGCAGCGCGGTGGTCAGCCGCCGGTAGGCCTCGCCGCCGCGATCGGAGGCCTCGAGCGTGCGGGCGAGCAGCACCAGACCCTCGACCAGATGGACGTGATCGCGGACCAGACCGAGCGCATCGACGGCGCGCTCGAGCTGACGCTCGGCCTCTTTCAGATCGCCGGCGTCGAGCAGCAGCTCGCCGAGCCCGAGTCGGGCCTCGGCGTGGTCGGGGACGATCGCCAGCGCGGCGTCGAAGCGAGCCCGGGCGGCCGCGACGTCGCCGGTGGTTCGGTAGGTGATGCGGCCGATCTCGGTCAGCAGCCGGGCCCGGAGCGTGTCGCCCTGCAGCTCGGCCAGCTGCTCGTCCATGAACGAGGTCGCGCCCGCGAGATCGCCCGAGTCCATCCGCAGCCGGACCAGGCCCTCGATCGCGCCGGTCAGCCGCGCGGCCCAGGCGTCGCGCTCGAGCTCGTCGGTGTGGGGCTTTCGGCTGAGCTCGGCTTGCTCGCGCTTGGCCCGATCGAGCACCCGCCGGTAGTCGGCCTCGGCCCGGGTCGGATCGGCGAGCCGCTTGCGGGCCAGCTCGGCGGCCTCGAGCAGGCCGTCGGGCTCGCCGAGCTGCTCGAGACCGTCGACCAGCAGCGGCAGGTCGTTGAGCGCCCGGGCCAGCTTGGTCCGCAGCGCGAGCAACTCGCGATCCTCGACGTCGAGCTCGAGCGCGGCCCGGACCAGCTCGAGCGCGGCCGCGTGGCGCTTGCCTTCCTCGTGAAGGATCCGCGCCAGAGTCTTGCTCAGATCGATGACCCGCCGGGCGTTGTCGGGCTGCCCGCTCAGGCCGGCCGAGAGTCGCTCGACCCGCTCGCGCAGCAGAGCCACGCCCTCCTCGAAGCGATCGGTGCGGCGGTACAGCCGGCTGAGTCCGAGCGCGACCTCGTCGTCGTCGGGCGCGTCGACGGTCAGCTGCTCGAGGGTCTTGGTCGCGGCCAGCTCGTCGCCGAGCCCCTCTTGCAGGGCCCGGGCCTTGACCACCAGCAGCTTGACCCGGGCGGCCTGTCGCTCCTCGTGGCTGAGCTCGGCGTCGGTCAGCTGCTCGAGGCGCGCGTCGAGGATCGGCAGCAGCTTCTCCCAGCGGCTGGTCTCGAGGTACAGCTCCTGCAGCTCGACCAGCGGCCGCTCGTCGTCGGGGCGGAGGTTGCGGTAGTCGTTCCAGGCCTCGATCGCGCGATCGGGCAGATCGAGCTGCTGCCGGTAGACCTCGGCGATGCGGGCCAGGTTGTCGGCCTGGATGTCGGGATCGTAGAGCTCGGCGTTGGCGGTCCGCATCGCGTCGATCGCCTGCGGCCACTCGCGGCGGCGCAGCAGGATCTCGCACAGCCGAGCGTGGACCTCGGGGCGCTCGGGGAAGTCGCGGACCAAGAAGCGCAGCAGCTCGAGCGCGTCGTCGCTGCGGCCGGGCTGATCTTCGTAGAGCTCGGCGAGCCGGAGGCTGCGGACGATCCGCTCGTCGTCGCCAAGAGCGTTGCGCTCGACGTTGAGCAGATCGGCGTAGGCTTCGACGTACTGCGGGCGCAGGTCGAGCTCGTCGTAGATGGTCAGCAGCTTGCGCAGCGCACCGAGGTGACTGGGGTTGACGGCCAGCACCGCCCGGTAGCGGGCCTCGGCCGGCTCGAGCCGGCCGTCGAGCTCGTGGAACTCGGCGATCCGCAGGTTGAGCGCGACCACGTGCTCGGGCAGCGCGGCCTCGTTGAGCAGCTGCTCCCAGGCCCGCAGCAGCCGCGCCCGGGCCTCGTGGCGGGCGGCCAGGGCCTCGAGGCTGGCGACGCTCTCGGGCCGCTCGGGGATCAGCAGCAGCGCCCGCTCGTGACAGAGGAACGCGCGATCGAGCTTGTCCGCGCCCTCCTCCCACAGCCGCGCGATGGCCAGCTGAACCTCGACCTTCTGCTCCT
>Ga0079224_100011795_pt1 | contig 12064 bp, 7 predicted proteins | sample Stecom2015_FD_80414 | JGI IMG/M metagenome (GOLD analysis project Ga0079224, IMG submission 80414) | Agricultural soil microbial communities from Utah to study Nitrogen management - Steer compost 2015 | ecosystem: Environmental > Terrestrial > Soil > Agricultural land | place: USA: Utah... | reverse complement strand
TACCGGCCTACTCAACCAATGCCATTAATAAAGATGAATATCATTTGTTTGAGGGATATGAAGAAAACTTAGAGGATCTGGAGGCCATGTTTCAAATCAGTTATAAAGTGCCTCTGAATCCAAAAAGTATGTTTGTTGAGAACGATGCCTTGTATTTGGGGTTTACCTTAAGGGCCTGGTGGCAGGTGTATTCTGAAGGCATCTCTAAACCGTTCCGTGAAACCAATTACAATCCGGAATTGTTTTATTTAATGCCCCTGAAATGGAAAATATTAAATGGTAACACAGCGTTGGTATTTGGTATTGAGCATGAATCCAATGGTCGCACCCAAGCTTTATCAAGAAGCTGGAACCGCGTCTATGCACATTTTTTATATGGACACAGTAATTTTGCTCTTTCGCTTAAACCTTGGGTTCGCTTTTCTGAAGATGAAAAACAATTTGAACTCGACCCGAAAGGTGATGACAATCCGGATATCTTGGATTTTATGGGGCACTTTGAGCTCAACATGGCCTATAAACTAAACCAGTTTGAATTTAGTTTTAAAGGTCGCAGGAACTTCTCAACCGATAGAGGTTATTCTGAATTAGGCTTTACTTTCCCGTTGTGGGGTAAACTTCAGGGTTACGCGGTCGCCTCCAATGGTTATGGTGACAGCTTAATTGATTATAATTACCGCCAAACACGGTTTGGTTTAGGCATAACACTGAATGGTTTGCTTTAAATAACAGCCACTAAAAAATCTGATTTAATTGTGTTTTTACATGATTTTTTCCATAGTACTTTTAAGATTTCAAAATCTTAACCTTTTATGTACTAATTCTTAATGCAGGTTTTGACATAATGATAATCACTAATCAATTAGGAGAGTCATTATGAATAAAGACATTTTAGAAGGTAAGTGGAAGCAATTTAAAGGAAGCGCCCAAAAGAATTGGGGTAAATTGACCAATGATGATCTCGATGAAATCGCCGGTAACCAAAAACGCCTGGCCGGTAAAATTCAAGAACGCTACGGTTACGCCAAAGATAAAGCTGAAAATGAAGCCGAAGAATGGCGCAAATCTTTGAAAGAATAATTTCGTTTATCAAAAATAATAAAAACACCACTGAATGAAAACTCAGTGGTGTTTTTTTATGGTTTAAAGCAACTGAAGTGATAAAGGATTAAAGAGTGATCCCTTGTCGTTTATATGTTCACTTATCGTTAGAAACAAACATATATCCAGTAAATTAACTTTTATCCGTGGTTTTCTTACTGACCTTTTTTTTTGTTACTTTTACGGTATTACTACTGCCTTTGGTTACTGTTTTAACGGTTCTTTGTTGACTTAAAGATTGGATTTTTTTAGTTAATTCAGTGACCTTTTCTAATACATCTGTGTTGATTTGGAGTTTTTTATTCATCGTCATAATGACCGGAATAAAAGAGGTTTCCATGGTTTCAGACAGTGACTTTAAGGCTTCGTCTAAGCCCGGCAAAGGTTCATTGGAAACACTGACTTCTAAGTTTAGTTGTTTAATGGCTGTGGTTAGTTGTTTTGTTAACTCACCCAGTTGTTGCTTGTTTTGACTGGCACTCTCATTCTGACCAGTAACAAAATGTTCACTCATGGTTGCCAATGAATTTATTAAAGCAGCTATTTGACTGGCAATTTTTGTGGCACCATCGGCATCATCACCCGTCAGGGCGTTTCTTATCTTAAATTCTTTTTTAATTTCTTGCCATCTTTCTAACTCAGTTTCATTTAATGTGCCTCTGAGTTCTTTGAGTTTAAGTAAGTTTTCTTCTGCACCGGTTGTCAGTAATTGCGCTTCTCCAACATAATGATCGTCCAATAATTGCTGTAATTCGGATTCATCCATAACCGCGACCACTTTTTCGGCCAATTTATTCATGTTCCGATAACTGCCTTGTAGTTTAAAGGCGGGTTCTTCACGGTAGCGATCATCCATGGCGGCTGACCGGATGTACTCTTGATTGACTTTGAGAATAACTTCTTGAACCTTAAACAGGCTTTTTAGGACGGTAATGATTTCATTAATTTCACTGGTCGCATAACTGTGGCTTAAATCACCGGTGGCCACTTCTTTGCCATGCGCCATATCCATGAGTAAATATAAATCAGCTAGATCTCGCAAGGCCAATGGTGCTAACACTGGATTTGAGGTCAGTGCATTTTCAATGTAACTCATGGCGAACACATCTTGTTGCCCACTTAAGACATCACCTAAGTTATAAACGTCAGCCCGATTCGCTAACATATCCGGAATCCGGAACACTTCGCCCGATTCGGTGTAGGGGTTCCCCGCCATAATCACGCAAAACTTTTTACCCCGCATATCGTAGGTTTTACTCTGACCTCGCCATACACCTTCAATTTTACGGGTACCATCACACAAGGAAATAAATTTTTGTAAAAATTCCGGATGCGTGTGTTGAATATCATCCAGGTATAGCATCACGTTATTACCCATCTCTAAAGCCAAATTGAGTTTTTCTAATTCTTGTTTGGCGGTGGCATTGGGCGCATTGGCCGGATCTAAAGACTTCACCTCATGACCCAGTGAAGGGCAATTTATTTTCATAAAATTCAGCCCCAGTCGGTTGGCCGTGTATTCCATCAAGGTGGTCTTACCATAACCCGGTGGTGAAATAAGTAACAACAAACCCATCAAATCACTGCGTTTATTCTGCCCTAGAGCCCCCATCTGTTTAGCTAAATTATCACCAATGATAGGTAAGTACGATTGGTTAATCAGCTGATTTCTCACAAATGAAGATAAAGGTCTGGCTTTGAATGTCTCCAGCGCCATGGCGGATTTTTGTTGCTGCATTAATTGTTGTTTGGCAGTACGAAAGGTTTGGAACTGAGGTTTATTGACCTCATCATAATAGCGTAATCGTTCGATAAACTCGTCGAGCTCAAAGCTTAACTTTCGATCATTGATGTTGCCATGGTCACCCAATAACTGGTCAACCTCACAAACCAACGAGATGGCATTATTGAGATCAAATGATTTGCTATCTTCACACAATATTAAAACGATGGCTTCATTAAGATATCGCAGCTTATGGGTAGCAGTTGTCTGCTTATTGGTTTGTTGAATCATGCCTTTTAACCAATAACCAATTAATTGCCATTGCTGTTTTGGCGATGTCTGTAAAGCCTGTACTTGCTGTTTGAAATTGTTGTACTCCGATTCGGCTTGTAAAAGATTTTTAAGCTGCTCCACCAATTCGGACGCATGCGATGACACCTGGAATCGCGCCGACTCATTGTCCGTAGTTAAGTACGCATACAAAAACTCAGCTGCAGCCAATAAGTCACTTTCAGCATGCTCCATAGCCAGTGAAGAATAGAAGCTTTGCATGGCCTTTTTAATAGACTCAAACAGATACTGAACCATGTCCTGATTACCAAAAGTCGTGGCAATTTTATGGGCTGTTTGTGCTTGCTCGATGAGTTTTTGTGGTTGCTCTAGTGAGTCGTTATTAAGCCAATAAAAAGCCGCAATGGCACGCGCAGAAGGACTGTACATCAGTAAGGGGGCTTTATTGTAGGCAATTAATAATTGTTGTAATATTTTCGTGGCATCATGATCATGCACACCTTTTTCATACCCTTCCTGATACCTGGGCGCGGCATAGTCTTTGACTCGCTGTGCCAGTTCATCGCCAGATAACGCTGCCAGTTTAGTTAAACTTTGACCGTCAGTGCCTGCTTTAGCTGCCTGGAAAATCGTATAGGCCAAATACTCAGCCCGATAGATTCGGTTATTTTCCGAGCTGATTGACTGATGCCAAAATTCTTTAAAATTTGCCAACTCACTGTCATTAACAGGTTCATAAAAATCAGTTCCGGACAAATGGAAAACCAATTCATCGGCTTTACTTAAAATGGTTAAATCTAAGGACTGGGTATTAACGCTGAATTTATGCTTGCCGAATTTAATGGCATTACCACCGTCTTCAAAAATATCTATCTTGTCACGCAGACTTCGAATGGCTTGTTCTTTAACGGCCTTCAGTTTAGCTTCGATGTCATCGGCTTTGACGTTATCATCTAGCTCCCTAAGCTGGCTCACCAGGTCGGAAACTTTATGCACCATTGGGTCGGATGAGTAATAAGTATTGAGTTGATCGTTATCAGTAAATTTAAGGGTTCGTCGCTCAATACTTTTTAAAACTCGGGTGGCTGCTGATTGGACATTTTCCGCTTTCCGTTGGCGTTGATCTATCAGGCTTTGTTTTTTGTTCTCGAAGGTTTCATGTAGTTCTTCACGTTTACTCAAAATTTCATCTAAAAACGATTCATTTTCACTGAAATTACTTTCTAACTCTTCTAATTGAACCATCAGTCGTGCTAATTGTTCATCACAACCATCAGGCGTCTCTGCTAAAGCCAAACCACTGGTTATACTTTGTGATAATACCGCTAATTGAGCGCCAAATTCGGCCACAGATTCAGTGGCAGACAATTCTTTGGTGGTCAACCTGGCATGTGCTTTGGTTTGGTTAATGCGGCTGTAAATAATCGATACCGACTCCAGAATGTCAGTTTTTAACAGCGTGTCATCAATTTCCAAACCATTAATAACTTCAGATAAAGCGTCTAAACCCTGACTCATTTCATCCAGTTCAACAGTCAGTGGCTTGAGGTCTTTGACTGATTTTATGGTCGCAATTTTGGCATGCACTGAATCGACCACTTCATCGTAATGTTGCATGGCGTTTTCTTGGGCTAAAAACTGAATGGTTTTGTTACCCAAAGCCTCAATTTCATTATCGACCTTGTCAGACAAGCGCTTGATTTCATCTAAATCAATATAGCGGTACTCTCGCAATGACAGCAAATGACCTTTTTGTCTTTTTAACTGTAATAAGCCTGCAACAAAGGGTGCCGGTGTATCCCAGTTGGAAATATGAATTTCTCTCAGTAATTGGTTTAAGTCATGTTGGGTTTTTTTAAGGGATTTAGCGGATTGCAAGTTGATTGATTTGACCTTTTCGAACTCATCTAATACCAATTCAGAGGTATCCGCTATCAATTTTAACTGCTGGGAAAAGTCACCTAAGCTTTTATTTTCCAGCCAGTAATAACCGTCTTGAACCCGCTGTATGTTTTTGATTAGATCTTCATATACAAGCACGCTGGGTTGTTGCTCACTAATCAGTTTTGCAATGCCGTATAATTCTGAGATACCTTGTACCAGCTCGGCATTACCTATGGTTGACAATTCTGACTTTTCGCTAACCTGAGTGACACTAAATTCTTCACTGGTATAAGGTGTCTGCCATATTTGCATCGGATGAATTCTGCTGGGCTCGGCAGTTTCAGATCGAAAAATAAGCATCTTGCCATCATCAAACAATGAATAGCCATGCCCCAAAATGGGGCTTTGTAGCTCTTTACGAATCATGTTGTATGAATATAGAGCGAAGCGACCTTCCAGTTGCTCATAGAACACAAACAGCACATCTTCACCATTGGGTGATTGCCAACGACGTTTGAACTTTAAACCTTGCATGTCTTCAGCGAAAACTTTGGACTCTCCGCTTTGTAGGTAATAACCACCTGGGAAAATGATGCCATGGTCATTCGGCAACTGCAGACAGGCATGCCCTATTTCATCGATTCTTAAGACCTCATTGTTGCGGGTATTGAATACAAAATAGCGCCATTGTTCTTCCTTGTAAGGCAATACTTTCAATACGATTAAAGCATTAATCTTAGCAAAGTGAATTTCTGCATCTTCCAAGGATTGATTGGGCTCATCAACCGGTTCGCGGTAGATGCCCTCACCGTCTTCGGTATTGTCCTCAATCTTGATGGTCAAATCACCACCTACTGTTTCAACAAACACTTCATCCAGAATAGACACGTGCGGATGCCGGCCTTGGACAAAATGTTCTCGAGTCGCTTTACGCCATTCGAAATCATAGGAAGGCGGTAATTCAATATCCCGCTCGCCGCGGTCATCAATATACTTGACTTCTCCCTCATTACCAATGGCCCAACGAAAAACCCTAATGTCATCGATTTTGTCACCAATCTGAAACGCGGTCAGTAATTTCTGGTTGACCACCCGCATCTCGATTAAATGCGCTTTTTGGTAGTAACTGTAGAGTTCCAAAAATTGTTTCTTAAAGCTCGGATCATCCAAAAAACTACCTGCCAAAGGTTCTTCGTTTACCTCAAACTTATTATCCACTTCATGCAAGCTATATAAAGCAAATACATCAGAAACTTGGGTCTCTTTTTTTAAGCCGATAAAAACATTATAGCCAAATAATAACAAGCCATTAATGCGCACAATGTCTCTGGGGATACAGTTATTTTCAGTACGAACCCGAATGCGATCGATGACCTCTAATGGTGTTTTGCCAAATTCAGCTTCTCGCATCGTGTTGAGCGCGAAGATTTGACCTTCGAGCTGTTTGTTTTGCTCTTCAAGTCGCTTGCGAATGACTTCGTAGGAACCGCCAGAGGCAACTGCTTGATTGATGGTGTTGTTAGTTTCAGCCATAAATAACCCTGATTAAATTATAAAAATTAGTCTCAAAATAATCAGGACTCATGTTGTCATGAGCCCTGTGAAAACTGTTTTCAATCAAGCATCATCTGATTCTTGTTCATCATTTCTTGATAATTTTTTAATTAAGTTGGTTACCGCTTCCTTATCAAATTTTTGTCCTGAGCCTAAATTCATGACTTTACTGACTGCTGCTTGAAGGATATTGCTTTTGCCGATGGCGCCATCAACGGCTTTACCCACGGACAATGAACTCATGAATTTCTCTAAGAAATCACCGTTGCCACCAACGATATCAATATTGGCTTCTTTGAGCGCTTCTGCTAATACTTTGGCCTGAATTTCTGCAATACCGGTATTGGCTTCAATCGCTTTCATGTTTTCAACATGCGACATATCTAAGCCCATGCGGTACTCTTCGTGCTCCCGTACCTTGTCGTCCATAGTGGATAAAGCGGCAAACTTTTCTTTTAAGCCTCTGGCTTCAGCCGCATACCTTTCTTCTATGGCTCTGGCTTCTGCTATTTGGATATTAACAGCCACCATTGCTTGTTGCTCTTCACCTTGTGCGTCCGCTTCCTTAACCCGGACATTGGCCATGCCAATTTCTTCAGCACCAGCGGCTTCAGCTTTGAATTTACTGGCCATTACTACGGCTTCAGCTTCACCTTGTTTTTGTTGGGCTTCGGCTTTGGCTTCAATCACTTTAGCTTCAGCTAAACCGGGTGCTGCCTGTTCTTCTCTGATACCTTCCGCCAGTCTAATTTTCGCATCGGCTTCTTTTCCAGCGGCTTCACGTTCTGCCTCAGCCATGCTGATGCGTTCATTGGCCCGGTGTTTAGCCGTAGTTTCACGGGCTTCTGCGGCTTTAATTTCTTTGATCAAATCTTGTTCAGCCAAGGCTTCAGCTTGAATTACTGTGGCTTGTTTGTTGCGTCTGGCTTCTTCAACCACGCGTAATTCTTTGATTTGTTCTTCTTGTACCGCAACAGTTTTTTCTACCGCAATACGCTCACGAATCACATCCGCGATATTTTTCTTTTCAACTTCGATGTCTTTTTCTTTATTAATTTCTTGCAACGCCACTTCACGTTCACGACCGACAATCTCAAGTTCTCTGACTTTTTTGACCTTTTCTTCTTCGATGGCTACTGCCCGCTGACGGTTGTTAGCGGCCACTTCAACCTCACGCATTTTATTCTCTTCCATAACCATCACTTCTTGCTCAGTAGCAATGCGGGCCATTTCTGATTTCAAACGCTCTTCACTTTCGACTTTTTCTTGTTCCGCTTTTTCTCTGGAGCGAACGGTGGCAATCTCTCTTTGCTGTCTGGCTTCTGCATCCGCTTCAATACGCTCCAGCTCAAGAATTCGCTCTCTGGCTTCAACGTCCCGTTTTTTAATTTTGGTTTCTTCATCACGTTCAAACTCATTGGTAAGAATGTGTTGTTTGGTCGTCAATTCGGTTATTTTTCTGATACCTTGCGCATCTAGAATATTATTGGCATCCAATGAACTGACAGGTGTTTGTTCCAAATAATCAATGGCGGCATCTTCTAAAACGTAGCCATTTAAATCTTTACCAATCACCTCAATAATGGCATCTCTAAAGCGATCACGTTCTTCATAGAGTTCTTCAAATTCCAGCTTTTTACCGACTGTTTTTAAAGCCTCAGAAAATTTTGCACTGAATAACTCATCGATGGTCGATTGTTTGGATGCACGATCACAACCAATGGCTTGTGCTACCTTCAACACATCTTCCTTGGTCTTATTGACTCGCACGAAAAAGGTTACCTTAATGTCCGCCCTAATATTATCCTTACAAATCAAACCATCACGACCTCGACGATCAATTTCAATGGTCTTTAAGGAAATAATCATAAATTCCTTTTTATGAATAATCGGCCAAACTGTACGACCTGTGAAGGTTACTTCAGGAACTTCCTTCATGGTGTTCACAATCATCGCTTGGCCTTGTTCTACCTTTTGGTAAAACTTCATTACAATCAGAGCCAACCCAATCACTATCAGTAGAATAATGCCGGCCCCTATCGCAATGTTTATTAGTAAATCAGTTGTCATTTTTTCACTCTCCTTTTATAAAATTTTTTCGCAGCCTAAACTGTCTCTATTTATAGGTATAATTAATTGTTATTTATTCGGCCTTAACCACAGTATAACTACCATCATTTTCATCGTAATCGACCAGTATCACCCAATCGCCTTTCTTAATGCCTAATGCACTGTCAGCCCTCACATCCAATAACATTCCGGCGCCACCATCTTCTAATACAGCTTGACCAAAATCATTGTTAACTAAACCAGTTTTCACTATGCAATCTTTACCAATTAAAGATACTTTTCTCACGGCTGTGTGAGTCACAAATAAACCCTTAAAAGGCTTGATAAGTAAGGTTGTCAGCGGGATAGCTGCAATAAATGAAATAATAAGCACCACAACGCCTATTAAAGGTTTGATGCTTTCAAAGGGAATCAAAGGATAGCCAATTGAAACGATAAAGTAGCAAACCATCCACGCGATAACAGCTAACAAGGAAATCACTACAGTCACCGGAACGCCCGTTAAGCCCCACTTCAGCATAAAGCCAGTAACACCACCGAGACCTTCTACCTCTATATCGCTAGCCACATCAACATCTATATCTGTGTCAAATAATTCAATGTCTACCGAACCTATCAAGGCCAGCACCCAGTAAAACACCACTATAAATAGAATAAAGGTATAGACCACCACCGGAAAACTACTCACATTGACCAAAAATACGTCCATCACAACTCCTCGTCTTTTATCATTTTTACATGCTCAACCAGCTTTTCAGCGGCACGATGTTTAACCTCAATTGGGTCATTGCCCTCTAAATTATAGGCTTTGGCTAAATAGGCCATATCCTCATCAGACAATGAAATTGAAAGCCGTAAACGTTTAGGCTTTCGGGATACTTTAAGCCCCAATATTTGTCGAATTCGGTCCGATGGGTTGATGCCTCTATCGAGGGCTTCTTTTCTGATAACATGTTGAATTTTTTCACCCACATCAAATGCAACCTGGGTGGCTTTGATGGCTTTTTTCTCAGCTTGCCATTTTTTTGGTATTTTACGTTTTTTATCGCTCATTTCAGCATGATTAATCTGTATTAATTATTCTTTTCAAAACAGCTGCGGCAGCTTCTGTTTTGTGGTCAGAAAATTTATTATTTGTTATGCCTTGCAAAGCCATTTTTGAACTATTTTCATTGCTCGCATCGAGCTTTAAAGACGGATTATCTAGCTGCTGTTGTTTGCTGCGGATGCGTTGCAATGTTTTTTTAGCAGATAACATTTTTGCATCTGCTTGCTCGAAATTCTTGTTTATGACTGCTGTGGCTTTTTGGATACGTTCTGTGGTATTCACCATGGTTAATCTTCGTTGCACATCTTTTAATGACCGTTCAGCATTTTCCAATTGAGCTTGCAAATAACCAAGCTGACGTTCATGTGACAGTTTAAGGGCATTTTGGGCCGCTCTGTCCTGTTCTAAATCAACCACTTCAGTGGCTAATAGAAAAGCCCGCTCCTCATCTCCTTCACTTAAGCTATTAATAATCAATTGTTCTTGCTGATTAATTTTATCATCCAGGATTTTAACTAGTCTGCTAGATTGCAGTTGATTGTTCAGCTCTTCGCTCAATACACTTTTGGCTTGCTTTAAATTAAATGTCGCGTCATCCAGTTCGGCTTCTAGATTCCGAGAGAAATCACCATCCATGACAGTATCACGTAAAAACTGTGATTCACTGCGAATTAGCGTCATAATTTTTTCTAAAACATTGACTCTGCCAATTTTTTTACTATCACTCATTGCAAGAAATCCTCCATCGCTGAAACCACATCTAAGGCGTTTTCACTTAATGCCACAATTTCCTCAACGACGCTGTCAATGTCTGAATTCACAGAAAGTGCACCATACAAGACATAATGCTCACCTACCCTGCCATAAGAAGACAAAGGTATTGATATACTGGTGTCCAACATCATTTCTAACATCTCAAGCCTGAGTTCAGGTTTAATTTCGGCTTCAGTCCACAAATAAATGATACAAATAATTTGTGACTTTGTTTGAGTAATGAATATGGGAAAACCATCGAAATTGCTCACTTCAACCTGCAGCACTTCAACTTCACCGGCAATGGTCTGACAGTCAAAGGAAAAACCTTCAGCGGTTCTGTATTGTGATAATTGGATGGCAAAATCCACAGTGTTCATGTCGCTTCCTTCTTTTTTTATTAGTCAATTATAACTGACATAATATGTCAAATAGACATATTATGTCAATGTGCCTGAAGTCATATTAAGACTGATTTCAGCCTGCCGTTTGTTAACTTATTGCTCCATGTGATATAGAAATAAAAAACCAACATTGATCTTTAACAAAACAATTAACCCTGAGATGATAAATTTGCTTTCACCACCAACTCTTCACTAGACTGTTTTGATTGATGCTGGGCCACATGTATTTTAGCGAGCGCATGGTCAATTGCTTGACGAGCTTGCCGTAACGTCTTAGTGTCAATAGAATGGTTCATGGCATTTGTTTTTGTTGTGATTCCTTGCAGGTTTTTTTGACCTTGTTCTAGCATCATGATTTGAGCGGTGACATCAATAACCGAGCTTGTGGTGTTAATTGTTTGTTCAATACTTTTTATCTGAGATTGATTTTGTGCGATGAATAACTCCATCGTCATTAAGCTCTGACGGGCTATCAGTAACTGTTGTTGCAGGGCCAATGTACGTTGTTGTAAGGGACGCAAAAACTCATTTTTAATTAATGAGCTTTTAGAATCAACTAATTCAGATTCATGGCATGTTTTGGCGTTTATTTTTGCCATCAAAAATCCACCTAAATAAAAGAAGTTCTCAAGTTGTTCACTGTGCACTTCTAAGTCGTTTTTAATGGCCAGCAATATCTTATTATCTCGCTTAAATTGCTGCTGATACTGGGCTAACTCAGCGATGATTTTAGTAACTTCTTGTTTATAAAAAGGGTAGCTTTCCAACCACATGTGCCAAGCAGACTGTTGCCATGAAAATAACAACATAAACATGTTTTTAAGTCTTGCTAGGAAAGCGTTTCGAGGTGGCTTAATTTTAACGATCTTTGTCTGTAACAATTGCAGCAACGTATTCACTTCACCGCCACCTTGTGACTCAGCCATGATTTTTTGCAGCGGAGTTTGCATCCGTTCATTCAATGCCCAAACTGCCTTTTGTTCAGCCACACCTAATTCAGACAAGGCATCCTGGTGGAGTTTAATGCCAAGGAAGTCCTCTGGCTCCAAGGCGAGCAATACAGTCAACCATTGATTAGCCAAACCATCTAAATAGTCATCAGGGTGATTGCTGACCCGCTGATGGTCTAATTCAATCAATCCTGTGGTTCTATTTATCAAAGGCATCATCCTTAAATTATGGCAAGTGATTTTGATTATATCAAAGCTATACGCCCAGTCTGACAAAATATTATTT
>Ga0079224_100011794_pt1 | contig 12064 bp, 11 predicted proteins | sample Stecom2015_FD_80414 | JGI IMG/M metagenome (GOLD analysis project Ga0079224, IMG submission 80414) | Agricultural soil microbial communities from Utah to study Nitrogen management - Steer compost 2015 | ecosystem: Environmental > Terrestrial > Soil > Agricultural land | place: USA: Utah... | reverse complement strand
TCGCGCAGGTTGACCAGCAGCGAGTCGCCAATGGCAAGGCCCAGGCTGCGCAGCGCCACAACCGTCGCCACGCCCGCCGCAACGCTGAGGATGGCAAATGTCGTCCAGCGTCCGCTGCCGTACAAATTCTGAAAAGCATAGCGCAGGTAAAAGATAATCCGCTTCAAGTGCCTACCCGTCACTCCTGTGCCCAGAATGATAGCAGAACCCGGCGGCTTCTGCCTAACACGATGCACGCGACGGGGCCAGAGTTGTGATGCGGGTGAGAATGGGTGGGAAAAAGAGCAGCGCCGGGTCAGGGCGACCCGGCGCTCAATCGGGAGGAGAAATATACAAGTAGTCACTGCCCGGCAATGGCAAACCAGACAGGCACTCGTCCGTTACTGAGATCGCAGGAAGCGCACAAGCAGGTATGTGCCGCCTACGATCATTGCCAGAGGCCAGAAGTCGCTCATATTCAACAGCACGACGTTGTCGAGCAGTAGGTTGATACCGCCCAGCAGCAGCAAACTGCCCGGAATGAGCGGCCACCAAAGCGTTGGCCCGGCAAAGAGCAAAGTGAGCAGGGTTATCAGGAAAAAGCCACCGGCAATCGCCAGCGCATGGATGCCCGCCGATTCGACGCTGCGCAGGCCATAAACCTCCTGCGTGAGCAGCGCCCCTGTGCTGACACCTGTTATCAGCGCGCCGGGAATGATGGGACCGCTGGTTTGTGCGATCACGCCCCACAAGATGAGCATGAGGCCCAGCCCCAGCAGAAAAACCAACCCCAGCAGGCGAACAGTTCCGGTGGTGTTGCCGACCATCACGAACAGACCCGTCAGCACCAGTCCCAGCCCCAGCAGCAAGCGAATCTGATTGCGTACTGAAGCAGATGCTTTGCCGACCGTTCGCGAGGTCATTATTCACCTCCTCACTTGCACTTATTGTGCCGTTATTCCGCCACAGCCGATAGTGTTGTCTGTCCCGTGCAGCCTATGACGAATATCATCATCCGGCTGCGCCGGGCACAACCGCAGCCTGAAAGGTGATGATAGATTGCCCCGCTTGTGCTATAAATGAAAGATAAGGATGCAGCTATGGGGGAAATGTGTGTGGAATACGCGCTGTTGAAGTTTCAGGAAGCCACGGAGATTAATCCAACCTATCTCGAAGCTGAGCGATTCATCCTCGCCGCCCTGAACGCCTTCTCCGCCCATATTGCCATTCTCGATGAAAACAGTCAGATTCTTGAAGTCAATGCCGCGTGGCGGCAGTTTGCCGAAGCCAACGGCTTTCAGGACAAAAACTACGGCATCGGCATGAATTATGTGGCTGTGTGCGAACGGGCGACTGACCCGCTGGCGGCAGTCGTGGCGGATGGCATCCGCGCAGTTGCTGCCGGCCGGGAAGATGAATTTTACCTCGAATACCCGTGCCACAGCCCAACCGAACGCCGCTGGTATGTGGTGCGCATCACCCGGTTCGACTGGTACGGCCACGTGCGGCTTATCGTCGCCCATCAAAATGTGACCGAACTAAAGACCATTCAGAATCAACTGCGCGAAAGTCATGCCCGGCTGGAAGCTATTCTCGACAACGTCGTCGATGGCATCGTCACGGTGGACCGGAACGGGGTCATCCTCACGGCTAACCGGGCCATGAGCGCCATTTTTGGTTACAGCCACGAGGCATTGATCGGCTGCAATATCAATATGCTCATAGCCGAAAAATACCGGCATGACAGCCCGGATCAGATCAGCCGGTTCACCGTCAAGAATATGGTCGGTCATGAGATCGAAGGTCAGCGGCAGGATGGCAGCGTCTTTCCGATGTATATCGCCATGACCCGGATGCAGCTTGACAACCAGATCATCTATACCGGGATCGTGCAGGATATTACCGCGCGCAAGCAGCTAGAAGCCGAAAAACTGGAAAAAGAGCGATTGAGTATCGCGCTGGACAAGGAACGCGAACTGCGGCAGCTCAAAAACCGGTTTATATCGATGATGTCCCACGAACTCAAAACCCCGCTGGCTTCCATCCGGCTGGCGAGCGATTTTCTCAAGTATTACGCGGACCGCGCTACACCGGAAGAAAAAAGCGAATCGATTGCCGCCATCGAAGCGCAGGTGCAGTATCTGTCCGAAATCGTGGATGACGTGACCACCCTGAGCAAGACGGAATTTATGGGTGAGGAACTGAACCTTGAGGTTTACGATCTGGAAACGTACCTGCGCGACATCATCGAAGAACTGGAATGGGTGCATCACAAAACGCACCGCCTGATCTTCAAAGGCACAGATCGTCGCATCGAGGCGCAGATTGACCGCAAACTGCTGCGCCGCGCCATTACCAACCTGCTCAGTAACGCCATCAAATATTCCCCGGAAGGCGGCGATGTGCGCGTCAGCCTGTCGATCAAGGACGGCAGCGCCATCATCAAGGTGTCGGATACAGGTATCGGTATCCCCCCTGAAGATATGCCGCACCTGTTTGAAGCCTTTCATCGGGCAGAGAATGTCGGCAGTGTAGCTGGAACCGGGCTGGGTTTAGCGATTGCCCGGCAGGCTGTGGAACTGCACGGTGGAACCATTGGTGTCGAAAGCAAGCTGGGCGCAGGTACGACCTTTACCATCACCCTGCCCCTGAATGCCCGCAGGAAGTGATGGACAGCCGCCAGCAAATGCCCCGGACAGTAAGATCAGGCGTCGCTCTCATCATCGGGTTGTTGGCGTTGTGTATGGCCCTGCCGGTGACTGCGCAGGAAGAAGCCGGCGGCATCCTGTATGGCAGCACCGTCAGCGGGCGCGTCGATAACAATAACCCGCGCCAGGTCTACTTTTTCGACGGCCTGCGCGGTGAAGTCGTGACCATCGATCTCGAAGTCACGGGCGGCGACCTCGATCCGGTGCTGGCGGTGTTCGACAGCCGCAATACGCTGATCGCGGCGCTCGACGACAGCGCGGATGGCCGTGTCCCGGTCCTGCCGGCGCTGCGTCTGCCGCGCACCGATCGTTTCTACATCGCGGTCGGGCGCTTTGGCTTCGGCCTGGGCACGACCGCCGGCAGCTACACCATCAGCCTGGAACGGGTAGGGGTGAGTTCGGCATCCGGCAGTATGCTGCGCTACGGCGATCAGGTGATTAACAGCATCAGTGATATGACGCCTCAGTTGTATTACAGTTTCCGCGCCAGCCGGGGCGATATTGTCAATGTGCGGATGCGCCGCGTCTCCGGCAACCTCGATTCCTATTTGCAGGTGGTAGACAGCAACGCCTTTGTGCTGGCGGACAATGACGATACGCTGGGTTCGCCCACACCCTTCGACAGCGCCATCGAAGGGCTGGTGATTGAAGAGGACGGCACGTATGTCATCGTCGCCTCGCGCTATGGACAGGCCGCCGGAACCAGCGCGGGGAACTTCGTCCTCACGCTCGAAGAAGCCGATCACAGCGGTCTGGGCAACACACCTCAAACGGCGCTACCGCTGCGCCCCGGCGAAACTGTCACCGGCGAACTGACCAACCGGCAGTTTGCCCGCTACCATCGCTTTCAGGCGCAGGCCGACGACATCATCACCGTGCGCATGAACCGTACCACCGGCTCGCTGGATTCATTTGTCGTGCTGGCCGATGCCGGGCTGACCGAACTGGTCAGCGATGACGACAGCGGCGGCGGCCAGAACGCCCTGATTGACCAGTATCGTATCCCGGCTGATGGCACGTACTACATTATCGCCACCCGCTTCGAGCGCGAAGCCGGGCAGACGGCCGGCGGCTTCCGGCTGGAACTGCAAAGTCAGGGTAACGCCTTCGACGCCGTGCCGGAAGGCGTGCAGCGCATCGGTTATGGCATGACCGTGACCGGCCGCATCGACAACGAGACGCCGGAACTGCTGTATGCCTTCTGGGGTGTGGAAGGCGATACGATCACCGTCTCGATGAATCGCGGCGACGGCAATCTCGATCCGGTGGTCAGCATCCTCAACAGCGACCAGCGTCCGGTGGTCAGCGACGACGACAGCGGCGGCGGCCAGAACGCCCGCATCAATGAGTATCGTCTCCCGGTCACCGGGACGTATTACGTGCGTGCCACTCGTTACAGCGGCGAAACCGGTAACCCGAACACCGAAGGCAGCTTCGTCCTTGTGCTGGCCCGCCTGGCGGGATAAGTGGGCCGGCATGGTCTGTTGCATAGAGGCGATTCCCCGGCAACAATCAGACCATCTGACACGCAAACAAGTCTTATCGGGGTCCATCACCCACAATGCAAGTTGAAACGCAACCTTCGCTGGCGCGTCGTGACGCCTATGCCGCGCTGCGCTTCCGGGATTTTCGCCTGCTGATCGGCGGGCGCTTTGTGGCCCAGGTCGGCGAAATGATGGTCAGCATCGCTGTTGGTTGGGAACTGTACGAACGCACGGATGATCCGCTGGCGCTGGGGCTGGTCGGCCTGGTGCAGATGATTCCGGTGCTGCTGCTGTCGCTGCCGGGTGGCTACGTTGCGGATCGTTACGACCGCAAAAAGCTGACCATGATCTCGCAGCTGGTGCTGATTCTCTGCTCGCTGGCGCTGGCCGGCTTATCGCTCACACGCGGGCCGCTGCCGCTGCTCTACCTCATTCTGGCGCTCATTGGCGCGGGGCGGGCCTTCAACAACCCGGCAGAAAGCGCGCTGACACCCCAGGTGATTCCCCCGGAACACTACTTCAACGCCGTCACGTGGAGCACCAGCGTCTGGCAGTTTTCAGCCATCCTTGGGCCGGCGCTGGGCGGCCTTCTCATCGCGCTGACAGGCAGCGCGGCGGCGGTCTACCTGACGAACGCGGCTGCCGGATCAGTGCTGGTGATCGCGCTGCTGTTCATCCGCAGCCGGCAGCGCAGCTATGCCCCGGCAGATGAACCACCTTTGCAGGCGCTGCGCGGCGGGATTCGTTTCCTGCGCGATGCGCCGATCATCCTCGCCTCGATCACGCTGGATATGTTCGCCGTGCTGCTGGGCGGCGCAACCTTTCTGCTGCCGGTATTCGCGCGCGATATTCTGGGCACAGACGCCACCGGATTGGGCATTCTGCGCACTGCGCCCTCCGTCGGGGCCATGCTGATGGCGCTGTATCTGGCCCAGCGCGAACCGTTCAACCACGCCGGGCGCACCCTGCTGCTGGCCGTGGCCGGTTTCGGCGTGGCGACCATCATCTTCGGTATTTCAACCTCGTTCTGGCTGTCGCTGGTGATGCTGGCGGTGCTGGGCGCGCTGGATAACATCAGCGTCGTCGTTCGCCACACGCTGCTGCTCACTTACACGCCTGACCACATGCGCGGGCGAGTCCAGGCAGTAAGCAGCGTGTTTATCGGCGCATCAAACGAACTGGGCGGATTTGAAAGTGGTGTGGCGGCGGCGCTGCTGGGGCCGGTGGGCGCGGTGGTTTTCGGCGGCATCGGCACGCTGGTCGTTGTGGCCGTCGTCGCCTGGCGTTCGCCGGAGCTGCGGCAGCTACGCCGGATAGGGGAATAACCCCAAACCCCACCAAACGGCCTATCCCAAGAACCACCATCCGGCTCATTCTCCCGGCGGCGAAACCGCTTAGAATATGCTGCATAATGCCGGTATAGCGTAAATCGGCAGGGAGAATACGATGTCCACAGAACACAAAGAGCATGTCCGGGTCGTCCAGGATGAGGGTTTTGAGCAGCGTCAGCGGATCGTTGAGCGCACCCCTTCAACCCGCCGCGTGATCGTGGTGCGGCTGAGCCAATTGATCTGGCTCATCACTGCCGTGATCGTTATCCTGCTCGGCTTCCGCTTTGCCTTTATGCTGCTCGGCGCAAACCCAACCAACACCTTTGCCAGCATCATTTACAACATCACTAATGTGCTGGTCAGCCCGTTCGCCGGCCTGTTGAACATGCCTACGCTTGGGGACGGCGCGGTGATCGACGTGGTGGCGCTGATCGCCATGATCGTCTACCTGTTCGGCGCATGGGTGATCGTCGAACTGCTCAAGATTGTGCTGGGTGATTCGGGCGGGTTCCGCCGTGTCAAAACGGTCCGACGCGAGCGCATGAATTAGGCATCAGCCTTCAAACGCGAAATTATCCCGGAAGAGGCCCGTGTTTCCCCCGCACTGGCCTCTTGTTTTGTTTCGTCGTGAGTACGCCCTCATTGTTTTTCTGGCCGAGCCTCACTCCCACTCGATAGTTCCCGGCGGTTTGCTGGTGATGTCGTAGACGACGCGGTTGACGCCGCGCACCTCATTGACAATGCGGTTGCTGACTCGCGCCAGCAGGTCATAATCCAGCCGTGACCAGTCGGCGGTCATAAAGTCATCAGTCGTCACCGAACGCAGCACGATCACCTCGTTATAGGTGCGGTTGTCGCCCTGCACGCCCACGCTTTTTACCGGCAGCAGCACCGCGAACGACTGCGCGGTCCCATTGCGCAGCAGATCCGCTTTTTCCAGTTCCTCGCGGAAGATCGTATCCGCTTCGCGCAGCGTCTCCAGCCGCTCCCAGGTGATGTTGCCGAGGCAGCGCACCGCCAGGCCGGGTCCGGGGAACGGCTGCCGCCAGACAAGGTGATCCGGCAGGCCAAGCGCCGTGCCCACGCGCCGCACCTCGTCCTTGAACAGATCGCGCAGCGGCTCGATCAGCTCGAAATGCAGGTCATCCGGCAGGCCGCCGACGTTGTGATGGCTCTTGATCGTGCGGGCGGACTTGCTGCTGGCTGCGCTCTCGATCACGTCCGGGTAGATGGTCCCCTGCGCCAGAAACTTTACGCCTTCCAGCGCGCGGGCTTCGCTGGCGAACACATCGATAAACAATTTGCCGATGATCTTGCGCTTTTGCTCCGGTTCCGTGACGCCCTGAAGCGCGCTGAGAAACTGCTCGGTGGCATCGACCGCCACGACGACCATGCCCTGCCCTTCGCGGAACACCCTGACCACATCTTCCGGTTCGCCTTTCCGCAGCATCCCGGTATTGACGAAGATGGCGGTAAGCTGGGGGCCAATCGCTCGTTGCAGCAGCGCCGCTGCTACCGCCGAATCGACTCCGCCGCTGAGTCCCAGAATCACCCGTTCATTGCCAACACGTTCGCGGATTGCTTTTACGGCGTCTTCGATGAACGTTTCCGGCGACCACGACTCGTCACAGCCGCAGATGGCAAAGATGAAGTTGCGCAGGATGTCCACACCCTGCGGCGTATGCGCCACTTCCGGGTGAAACTGCACTCCATAGATTCCGCGCTCGATGTGACCGATGGCGGCGTAGGGCGAATTTTCTGACTGCGCCAGCGGCACAAAACCATCCGGCGGCTGCTCGATGCGATCCCCGTGCGACATCCACACCCGCAGCGACTGCGGCAGGCCATCGAGCAGGGGGCTGTGCGGTGTGTGGGTGATGGTCGCCGGGCCGTATTCACGGGCGGTGCTGGCCGCTACCTTACCGCCGAGTGCGTAAGTCAGCGCCTGCATCCCGTAGCAGATACCCAGCACAGGCTTGCCGCTGTTCAGGATATGCGCCGGAACCTGGGGGGCGTCCGGTTCGTAGATGCTGTTTGGCCCGCCGGACAGAATGTAACCCTTCGGCTGATACCGGTTGATTTCGTCTGGCGGCGCGTCGAACGGAAAGACCGCCGCGTACACGTGCTGTTCGCGCACGCGCCGGGCGATCAACTGTGTATACTGCGAGCCGTAATCGAGAATGGCGATGCCGCCTGACCGGGGATGAATGCTGCTCATTGCTAGTCCGCAATCACGATCTTGCCATCATCCATATTCGTGATGGTCACCAGCGCCTCAATGGGGATATGGCTGTAACCCGCTTTGTGCATGAGTGCCCGCCCGCCCTCGAACTCTTTTTCGACCACCGTTCCGACACCCACCAGCACGGCCTTCGCGCTCTTGACCATACGCGCCAGCGCCAGCAGCGTCTGCCCGGTTGCCAGAAAATCGTCGATCACCAGCACATTTTCGCCGGGGTGCAGAAACTCCGCCGAAACCAGTAGCGAAACATCGCCGCCTTTGGTGTGGCTGGGTGCAGTTTCCAGAAATACCGGCCCGGCCATCGTGATCGGCTTCTTTTTGCGAGCGTAGACTACCGGCACATTCATCACCATGCCGGTTGTCAGCGCCGGGGCGATGCCGGAAATTTCGGCGGTGAGGATGCGATCAACCTGAATATCCGCGAAACGCCGCGCCAGTTCCTGGCCCATCTCCACCATCAGATCAGGGTAAAGCTGGTGATTGAGCAGGCTGTCGATCTTGAGAATGCCGTTGCCGAGGTTTTCCCCCTCTTTGAGGATCAGCTCTTTCAGCCGCTGCATTGATTTACCTCCCCACGCCTGTACCGCCGGAGGGCTGGCCGCCGCCTGCTTCTTCGTACACATCGGCAAAAACCATCTCGAACGAACCGGGTTTGAAGCGGCTCAGTTCGCTGCCGGCTTCCTGCCCGGCTTTCGAGCGCAGCGCCGCTTCCATCGTCTCGCGGTCTTCAAAATAGACTTCGAGGATACGGAACAGGCGGGTTTCGCCCACCGGACTGCCGAGGATGTCGATCACCTGCCGGCGGGTGATGTCAGGCATTCGCTCCACCAGCGCAAAAAAATCGTTGTAGATGTTCTCGAATTCGTCCTGATCGTCCGGTCTGGCGAACAGAACCATGAACTTTACCATGAATTGGGACATTGCCTAACCTTTACGAGGTGTACAGTCTGTAGCCGCTAGTCTACAATTTTCAGCCACCAGTTACCAGAGCAGGCAAAGCGGTTCTCATAGCAGACATCCGTTATCTGACCTGTGATATACGCTGTATCCGAAGTGCCGGCGCCTGTTGACTGAAGACTATCGACTGCACATAAAAAAATACCGGGCTGGCTGGCCCGGTTGGTGATTATACTTACCCAAAACAATTGCGCTACTTGCGCCCCAGAAATAAACCGATCACCACGCCGATGATAAACACAAACAGGATCGCGCGCCAGGGATTGCGGGTGACAATTTCGGTGGCGTCCTCGCCCATCTCCTCCAGCGTGTTTTCGCTTAGGTAGGTGGCCGTTTTTTCCAGGTGCGAAGCGATTTCGTCCGCCTTTTCGATGGCTTCCTTGTCGGTATCCTTTTCGCGCACCTCTTTGCGGATCGCCTCCGCCGCTGTACTCAGCTTTTTGGCCGCCTCCTTACGAATCTCATCGGCTTTTTGCAGAGCTTCCCGTCGGATTTCATTGACATCAACTTCAATCTTCTCAGCGCCGTTTGCCGTCGCCATGAACTTCCCTCCAAAACAATCTTTCCTGTAATGTTTATTATACGGCTAATTTGCCGGTTTGGAGAAGGAAAAGCGGCCTATTAATCACAGCTTTTCATCACCTGACACGCGGCAAAAGACGCTCGATACCCGGCGCGCCGCTGGTATAATGCGCCCCCATGAAACGAAATCGCATCCTCATCCTGATCGCTGCCCTTGTGATTTTATCGGTCCTGCTGGCGCTTGATCTGGCCAGTCAGGGGCTGGCGTGGCGCATCTTCTGGAACCTGACCGGCGAGGAAGCTCCGCTGGCGCAGATTCGCGGCATGGTCGAATGGGCCGGCAATTTCACCCGCGTTCAGCCGCGCACCGCCCCGCTGGTTCCCATCGACCACACCTGGGAGAACCCCTACGGCATCAACGTCTTTTTGCAGGAGGAGGTCGAACCGGAAAAGCGCGAGCGCATCGTGCAGATGGTGGCTGAGGCCGGGTTCACGTGGATACGCCAGCAGTTCCCCTGGGAAGACATCGAGATTCACGGACGCGGCGACTTTGAGGACCGCCGCAATGTCGAGGCCATCGGCGTCGTTTCGGCTTGGGACAAGTACGACCAGATTGTTGACCTGGCCGAGCAGTACGATTTGCAGATTTTCGCCCGGCTGGATAATCCCCCGGCGTGGTCGCGCAGCAATCCCGACCTGGGCGATTTTGCCCCGCCGGACGATTTGCAGGATTTCGTGAATTACGCCACCGCCGTTGCCGAACGCTATCGCGGACGCATCCATTACTATCAGGTGTGGAACGAACCGAACATCTACCCGGAATGGGGCAATCAGGATGTCAGCCCGGAAGGTTACACCGACCTGTTATGCCGGACATACGCGGCGCTCAAGGCTGTTGATCCCGATAACGTGGTTATCAGCGGCGCGCTGGCCTCAACGGTGTCGCTGACCGGGCGCGACCTGAACGACTATGTTTTCTTGCAGCGCATGTACGGCGCGGGCGCGGCGGACTGCTTCGATATTCTGGCGGTGCAGGGTTACGGCTTCAACAGCGGCCCGACTGATCGCCGGATGCGCCCGACGACGATCAACTTTGCCCACAACCTGTATATCCGCGATATTATGGTCGCCAATGGTGACGCGCACACGCCCATCTGGATCACCGAGGCGGCCTGGAACCCGCAGCCGCGCGACCCGTCGATTGTGACTTCGCTGTATGGCAATTACGGCATCGTCACTGAGGAGCAGGCGGCGCGTTATATGCCGCTGGCCTATCAGCGGGCACAGGCAGAATGGCCCTGGGTCGGGACGATCTTCTACTGGTTCTTCAAGCGCCCGCATGATCTTGAGGCCAATCAAAGCTGGTACTACTTCCGCATGGTCGAGCCGGACTTCACGCCGCTGCCCATTTACGACAGCATGAAGCAGTACATCACCACGCAGGAACCGGTGTTGCATCCCGGTGTGCATCAGGCGGAGCACTGGGCGATCACCCTGCCGGCTGACGCGGAAGTTCTCGCCGTCGATGGAGCGCAGTTTGGTCAGGCGATACGCACACGCTCGATTGGGTTCACGGTTTACAGCCATCATGACCTGCGGGTGCGCTGGCGCTGGGAGGGCGCGCCGCCGACCGGTGAATTGTTCAATACCACCAGCGATCAGGATGGCTGGTACATCACCCGGATGCCGGCCCGTGAATTTTTCCCGGCAGGCCACAGCGTTCCCACTCAGTTGGGCGATGACCAGACACCGCCGTTTCTGGTGGATTCCATCACCGTGATTGACCGCACCTACGAGAACCTGTTCGGGCCAGCGGCGGCGCTGGCCATCGGGGTGGGGATGCTGGTATGGGTCGTGTTCCGCGCCCTGCGGGAAAAACGGAGAGGCTAATGGTTCAGCACGTATTGGCTTCCTTGTCTGAGGCTTTATGAGCGCGGTATATGTCATCGGAGACGTTCACGGGCAGTACGATAAACTGGTCAGGCTGCTGAAAAACGCGCGGCTGGTCGATGACGATTTGCGCTGGACCGGCGGGGACGCGCACCTGTGGTTTGTCGGCGATTTTGTAGATCGCGGGCCGGATGGCATCGGCGTTATCGAACTGGTCATGCAGCTTCAGAATCAGGCCATACGGGCCGGCGGCGCGGTGCAGGCGCTGCTTGGCAATCACGACCTGCTGCTGCTGTCGGTCTACCGGTTCGGCAAGTCCAGATCACTGCTTGCCAATCTGCCGCCGTCGCCGGATCAATTTTCCATCAAGGCTGTCGACTCGTTCACGGCAAACTGGTTGTTGAATGGCGGCATAGTGTCTGACCTTATCCGTATGACCGGCAAACACGCGGCCTGGCTGTCGCATCTGCCGGCGATGGCGCGGGTCGGTGATAAGCTGCTCATTCATGCAGATTCCCTGCTGTACATCCGCAGCGGCAGTTCTGTCGATGAGGTCAATCATTGGTTTCGCCAGATACTGGAAGGCGACGATGTCAATCTGTGGGACACCATGCTCGATGCGTTTGGCGAGCATCGGGCGTTCTTGACCAGCAACGGTGCCCAACGCGCCACCCGCTTTCTGCAAATCTTCGACGCCGTGCAGATCATTCACGGCCACACGCCCATCAGCAAGCTCGGTGGGCAGGATGCTTCTCGCGCGCTGGTGTATGCCAACGGGCGCTGTGTTAATGTGGATGGAGGCATGTACCTCGGCGGGGCCGGGTTTGTCTATCAACTGGATTGAGTGCTGCTGAGAATCTCCTGGGCAGACCGGCGCTCCAGTTCGTGCAGTTTCTGCACCCGCCGGCGGAATTCCGGCTCTGGGCTGAATCGGGCCGCCAGAAATGCCGC
>Ga0079224_100011793_pt1 | contig 12065 bp, 26 predicted proteins | sample Stecom2015_FD_80414 | JGI IMG/M metagenome (GOLD analysis project Ga0079224, IMG submission 80414) | Agricultural soil microbial communities from Utah to study Nitrogen management - Steer compost 2015 | ecosystem: Environmental > Terrestrial > Soil > Agricultural land | place: USA: Utah... | reverse complement strand
TCCCACCATGCCCATAGATAAAGGAATAAGTTATGTTGAAGAATTTTATGTGGCTAGCGTGTATCATATTTCCGCGTTCCTGGTTTTTCAAAAAGGAACACGATAATAGTGTGGTGAGTGTTGAGCCATCCAAAGAGCGCAACCTATACATCGTAACGCTGCGCTATACCATCCATCCAAGTTGGTTTGGTGCCATCTTTGGATTAACAACCTTTCACCATGACGTGCAATATATTGGGAGAAACCGTTCTAAGGTTTATCCGTGGAGCACCTTTCCATCGTTCAAGCTAGTAAAGAACGATAAATATGAGGATATGCTTGATGCGGCGCTGAATGCATATCTATACGAAAAAGGGTTACCTAACTAAATGAACTGGAAAGAATTTTTTAAGGCATGGTTAACAATCGTGCTTTTTTGTGCTGGTTTTGTTGTCGGGATGACCCTATTCGTTTTGGCGGTCCAGAACGGATATGCCGTACATGTTATGGCAGCCATCTTTTTAATCTTCTCGCTTATTGCGGCTTACCTAGCAACGGCAATCAAATGAAAAGAGCAACTCTAACAGAAATTCCATTCGCCGTTGACGAAAAATATCGAGTCGATTACTATGATGGAGAGTATTGGCGCTGCTCCTATCATAGATATTGGATTGGTGCCAGGTATGCTAAGTTTGCATTTGAATGGATTGATTAAATGAAACCACGTCTATACAATGAGCATGGCCAGTTTACGGATGATGCTTTTAGGCTAGATAAAGAACTAAAAGAATTGCTTAGTCCGTGGATATCTGCCAAGGCAGAGCAATTCGATATGGTTGATTTGGAACTCTTTGCGCTAACTTTCATTAACTTTACGATGGCGGATATAAAAATAGATAGGTTTATTTCATCGGAAAGCAAAAAACCAACATGTTAGGTGCAACAGAAAAACACCTACAATTCATAGAGGAGGGCAACCTATACACCCATGATTGGATGGTGACCTATTATTTGAGGGAGAGGATTAGGTTGTTATAAAATAGAAATAGCTATGACTGTTCAATCTCCTATAATTAGGAGGATTAAATTATGAATTGCAAGTATTGTGGAGAGATTTTCCAGCTAAAGGTAGCAAATCAGTTATACTGTAGTTCCAAGTGTCAGATAACTGCTAAATGGAAAAGAAATGCACCTATTCGTAGAAAAAGAAACCCGCACCATAGAAAAATACATCAGATAACATGCTCTCAATGTAAACAGAGCTTCTTGGGAGAAAAAGATAGGAAGTTTTGTAGTACTAAATGCTCGGCTGAGAGCAGAAGAGTCTTTCTTGATATACCTTCATGTTTAGAAAATGCTTCGAGAAAAATAGATAAAAACCTTGGATATGTTAGAGTTTATGCTCCAATGCACCCAGAGGCAAATACCTGGGGATATGTATATGAACACCGTCTAATTGCAGAACAAATGATAGGTAGAAGGCTGGTTAAAAACGAAATAGTCCATCATAAAAATGGTAAACGCTGGGACAATAGACCAGAGAACCTAGAAGTGATGGATAAGTTTGAACATGGCAAGCTGAACAAGTACGGCGGTCAGCGGCCAGAAGACCTAGATATCTAATAAACTTGGGCCCGTAGCTCACCGGTTAGAGCGGTCGCCTTATAAGCGATGTCATTTGACCTGGTTCAATTCCAGGCGGGCCTATCTAGCTCCTTTAATCCCAATGGGTTACAAAATGGAACAGGCACGAATAGTTGTTGGTGTTGACGAAAACGAATTGGGACCAGGTGCCTCGGATAAGTTTGCAAGCATCTATGAAGTTTGAAACGACCCAATAAGATATCACACTGCTGGTTATGATTATAGGACAACAAACATGAAAACAACAACTGTTTGGGTTGGCGGAATGGAATCTACATCAAAGGATTCTATTTTTGATTTTCTAACAGAATACGGCAAAGCTAAAGAGATAGGTAATCCGACGGTCTATTTTGTAATGAACACTCCCCTTATATGGTTTTGGGTTGGTGAGGAATTACCTCCAGCATTTAATGGGGAATACTTTTCCATTAAGCATGTGTTTACCGCTGATGAATGGAAAGCTGGACTATCTAAGTATGAAAACAACACTTGAAATCGTTAAGAACGACCACCAAACAATCCGTGAAGGAAAGAAGGAATCATGAATCTTACCATCGGCAAGTTTAACAGTCTCGAAGCGTTCAAGCTCGCCTACTATGATGCGAACAAGCGCACGGCGGGCGCCAAGAATCCGGTAAGGATTCGGGCACGTCACAATTCCCTTAACAACAAGCGGAAGCAACTCCTTAGAGAGATTAAGGAGGGAGTTCATAATTCTCTTCTTAACAAGTGCGCTGTCACTGGTACCGTCGGTCAGTATGGACAGGATATCAGGGCAGCGGTTGTCAAGGTAGAAAAGGATGGAATCGAGGCAGCCTATAACATCCTAATCTCCAACAAGGTTCGGAAGGGCGTTTCGTATAGGGGCGGCAAGGTAGTAAGTGTATCCCGTCGTGGGATGCGCGCCAAGGTCGCCACTGTTCAGATGGGTGATGCCGTGATGCCAGTCGTCACGGTGATTGGTTAGGAGTCTATCATGTTTGTTTTGGACGAAATTCTTTATAAGAAGCTCACCGATAAGCCGGAGCTTCTCGATGTTTGCGCAAATCTCTATGGCGTAGGTGCCGACGAGATTTCGAAGGCCATGAAGGATTGGGCTGAAAAGCTCGCCATCAAGGCCAAAATGGAAAGCAAGGGGGCTCGCATCGCCGAGTTCGCCAAGGAAGTGGAGGGCTTCACGGTACCATCTAGTATCGTGAGACTGCTACAGCGAGCAGATGCCCTGAGCACCGAGCTATCCGAGAAAGATAACGCGGTCAAGGTAACTCTGGGCTTCAAGAAGAAGGATGATGGATATGTTGCCACCATCTCCTCTACGGGGGTATCGTCCGCTGCACGCGGCTCTCTCAAGACCCGATACGATTACTTTATTGACGGCAACAAGGTGAATGGTCGTATCTCCAAAGCTATCCTTGAGAAGTTTGGAGATAGCGAGGCCGCGGCAGCGATTCGCAACAAGACCAAGCCAACCTGGACAGCCATCCAGGAGGACGAGGCCATCAAGAATCGCGTGACGCGCACGCCGCGCAGCTAGGATTTGTGGCTAGACGGGGCGACAAGAGACAGGCCAGGATAAAATAGTGAGAAGTACCTGGCTGCCCCGGATTAGTCATCTAAAAGAATATTATTCTTCAACTTCCAAAAGGTTAAGCAATGATTTGCACCAAATTCATTAAGGGTGGCGGTCGCGGGCGTCCTTCACTGGATGCTCGCTGCATGGAATGCGGCACCATTTATGCGGAACATGCCAAGATGGCGAGTTCAGGCCAATCAATCAGGGCCCGCGATTCAGATGGCAACGAACAAACCATAGAGGTTGTTGTATTCGAATACAGCGATGAACCACCCAAAAACCTGGCTGCAAATGGTCGTCCGTGGTATCCGGGTTGGCAGTTCTACAACGAAGATGGCAGCGAGAAGAAAAACTCGCAGGATGATTGGGAATGGTAAGAGTCTGTCGTAATTGTGGTGGATATAAAGAATTTCCAAAAGCATGGATGTGTCTGTCTCCACCCATCATGTGTGAGTGTAAAGGTTGCGGCGCCTGCGGATTATCCTATGTGGCATTCACACCTTCTAGGTGTGAAGCAGCTTGCAGAAGAAAATAAAAATGGGTCTACTTTTTCTGTGGCTCTTTTTGTTATGCGTCTACAGTAATCTAATGTTGGATGACAAGAAAAATAAGCGACGCTACCCAATTATTTACGCAATCCTTTTCTCCCTACTCGACATTATCGTGGTGTGGAGCATTGTATTTCTTGTTTTCGCAGGTATCCCACACCTACTGAGGACCCCATGAATTATTTGTTGGCCATCCTTACACTCTGTCTACTCAGCTTTATAAGCCTCTATGTTAGCAACACGGCCAAAGAGATGGCAAAGAACAAAAGCGAGGATGTTATGGCAATTTCGCTGGTTAGCTTCGCAATTCTTCTTGTCATCATTGCAATCCGAATCCACGTCTGGGCTACCTACTATGGATTGATGTTGGCGAGATAATTATGTTAACGGCGCCAGAAGAACAATTGCTTATTAGACTCCCTGATGGCCTCCTTGTAGCTAAGCCTTTCATTGATGCAGTAAGGCATGTTGGAAACAGACTAGGGATAGATATCCTGTCCCCTAGCGATAAATTTTTAATCCAAATATGTAAGCATCAGTGGCATGGAATACATAGCGGCGGAATTCTAACTACACTTCCAGATGATGTAAGAGAAATCGTCCTAGAAATTCAAAGAATTATAAATCAACATGAATCGAATCGAGAGGGGGATTCGGGCGGCGCAAGATGCGGCCCGGATGAGCACGGAGAAATTTAGGGTTGGAGCCGCTATTTTTGATGGTCCACGCCTAATCTCTCTAGGGTGGAATAATAGGCGCACACATCCCGCAGTTAATTCTATTTTTAGGTGGCACCACGCAGAAACAGCCTGTCTCCTAGGTATGTCTCGCTATGACCTAACCGGGACCACAATCTATGTGGTGAGGTTGGGTAAGAGAGGAAATCTAAAGATGTCTAAGCCCTGTTCGGTTTGCACCCCCATGCTTATTGCTGCCGGAATTAAGCGCGTCTTTTATACCAACGAGGTTGGCGAGGTAGAGAGGATTAGGCTGTGAAGAACTATATTAAGTTTATTATGAAGGGAGGCAACTCTTTTAGTGTTCACATAAAAGAAGAAAGTCTTCGCGTCGCCATCTCAGATGTAAAGAAACGGATGGACGAGAATATGCCCGGTACTACCTACACCCTATATCTTGGAGATGATATTTCAACAGTCATTCTAGTTTCAGAAATTGCCGCCTTCTTTCATTATACCGTATCGGAAGATGAGAGCGCGACTAATGAGAAAGAAAAGACACAGCGCCGAAGACTCCTCGATGCCCAGGTCTCCTACTACGAATCTCTAGCCCGCGGAGAATCCTGGAAGAACGATGAAGGCTGGCGTGGTGATTGATTTAGCTATCACCCCTATATGACTCTGTGGTATTTCTCGACTATATTGACAGGTGGAAATGGCCCATCACAACCATTGTGGTGGTCATCCTGCTAAGGAATACGCTATATGAACTGGCATCCCGCAACGAACGCCGCCGCATCTTCTTTTTATACCAAGAGTGGTCGCCAGGGTCGAAAGATGACGGGCGGCTCCAGCAAGACTGCGATTAGTAGGCAGCTTAATAACAGAACGCTGCGTGCCTGGATAAAGCTCTTCGTGCATATCCATAAGCGTCAACCATCTGAGATTGAGCAGCGTGCGGCACTCGAAAATCCTATGCAGATGGCCAAGGATATTAAGAGGTTTACGTCGCACAAGCTAACCTTCCGGCACGGCCACAATTGCACCTGTCAACCGTGCAAGGATGCAAACCCGGCCGATGGTCGTAGGTGGTCACAGCACTTGCAGAGCTGGATTGATAATAATAAGAGACTGTCTGCTGAGCGAGCCAAGTTGCCGCGGAACGAGGATACCGTTACCCATGACCAGGCCAAGCTAATCATGGAGTGTCGCATCCCCAAGCAGACACTAATCCGCTATGTTGCAGGGCTCATTAGCTATGCTGAAATTTCCTCAATTTTCGATGTGAGCGAAAAGCGTCTCCGTGACTACGCAGATGCGTATGGCCTACTATGAGGCTGAGTTTGTTAGAGAATTTCTATGACAGATGAAGAAAAAGAAATAATCCGCGACCTAATTAACGAGATAGATGTACTTGAGATTATCGCAAACAACCTCAGTATAGAGTTAGAGACCAGTGAAACAAGTCAAGGGAACACAAGAATCACGGCAAAGTTAAAACTGGCAGGGCGACACGTTTTCGATAGCACAATATCTTCTGACTACGTAGATATAAATTTGGATTAACCATGAAATTCCCTCGCAAGTTTGGCGTCGAGCTTGAGATTGGCGAGAATTTGCAAGAGGATGAGGAATCTCCAAACATCATTAAGAAATTTTCGCATAGCGAAATGACGTCAAATGGATATTGGTATACAATTTTCACCGATGTAATCCGGTTACCGGATGGCTGGGAAGGAAAGCATGATGGCAGTTGTGGCTTTGAATTTGTTAGCCCGCCACTTTTCGATACTCAGCAAATTTATGAGGTGTGCAGCATAGTAGATGAAGCCAGGGATGATGGTAAGATTGGCTGGAATATGCATGACACCGGGATGCATGTTCACGTCGATGCCACTGACCTTGATAAAGATGGTGTGCTGGCCGTTGGCAATTTCTGTCGCCACTTTGACCGCACTATCTATAGTTTTGTGAACAAGAACAGGATTAATAATAGCTATTGCAGGCCGGTTGGCGCGGATAACAATGGGCTGTACTGGCGGTTTTCACAGGGAGACTATGCCCCACGCTATTACGGCTGCAATATCGCATCGAAACACAAGCACAACACAATCGAGTTCAGATATAGCGAGGGCACGTTTGATGCCCAAAAAATTGAGGCACTAGTTGACCTCTTTGTTTGTATCGTTGAGCGTTGTGCAATTGTTGGCGGCCATGTTTGCGGCTCGCCCAAAAGAAATCTGACAGCGAAGCGAAAATATTTGTTGGACCTTGTGGGGGTATCCCCTAAAAGCCGACAAATTTTACTTGCTTCAAAGTGGGATTAAACTGGTCATGGGGACGGTCTTCAGTGCGAATTCCCATCCACATAGGCTGGTTAGCGTCTTTGGGGTGTCCTGATATAAGTTCGATTGTCTACTGACGCCGGACTACTATTTGTCAGGGTGGGACGCTCGACCCCTAAAGCCTCCCAATTGATTGTATCAGGCTTGAGGGAGGATTATTTGATTACTGGTACAAGAACCGGCCGGGATGTGTTCCCGGCCGGCTTCCTATCGGCATAGTCTAACGGGAGGACGTGTCATATTGCGGTGCAAAATACAAGAGGAAATGGAGCCAGCCTAGATTTAATCAGGCAGCCCCATCCATCCAAATGTATTGATATGACAAGGTGCTGGTTCGAATCCAGCAGCCGATATAACGGAGATACTATGTTTTGGAAAAAGAAAAAAGAAAAAACGGTAATTCCAACAGAAACACTTGATAATGACGCAAATCGTCTAGTTCTAATTAGGGCGGAGTTAGAAGAGATTGCTACCAAATACAAGGGGCACACTTTTACTGAGTGCGATTTTGCATATCTAGATGAAACTCTTGGACATATTATTGTGAGAATGAGAAATGAAGCTAATAGACGGAATTCGCAATGATTAACCTAATAATGAAGTATTGCGTATACACACAATTCTTTCTTTGTGTTACATCGTTAATAATACTTGGTATTCATGAATACATGTTGCCCGATTATGCCAAAAAAGCAAGGAAACTCGCAGATTTGGCCCTGCTATTAAACCTTGTTGTCTTGGCGTTAGTTGGTACCCTGACAATAATCCGCCATCTAATAAGTTAGTTTTCACCTCTCTCCTCTTTTTCTTGAAAGGTTTTCCAATGTCTCAGATGGTTTTTCACGTCCCGACGGGACGTTTCAGTATTGGTGCTCGTATCGACGAGAATGGTAACGTATATATGGCCGTTGCTGGTTGTCACCCGCGCGATAGGTGGAGCAAGCAGATTAGCAACGCCAAGATTGCGGGTCGCCTCTACTCCGACAAGGAATCCGTGAATCTCGGGAAGCTAGAGTTTTCTAAGCCCAACGATATTTACGGACCGATGCGTGACGCTGTGCGTCATGTGGTGGCGGAGCGAAATTCTACTGGTGCTTATGTCAGGAAGCTCGGAAATAAGCGTGTCACCATCAACAAGATTGCAAAGCTCGCTGCGACAGAGGCGCAGCGAGCCAGCGATGCTATGCTGACCGATAACTAAAGGAGTGGCAAATGACCGTCTCTGTCCCATACGAAATTCCCAGCTATCCATATTATGGGGCATTCTCTGCCCTAAATAGCGATGGCGGATTATTATTTACTCTACAGTCATGCAAGGAAGAATTTCTTGTAGATTTTGCAAGCACGGCTGTTATGGAGAGCAGGGTGGGAGGGACCACCAGATACAGAGATGGTTGTTTTGATTGGGAAAATCCTCGCCTAATCATGTGTATGGGCAAGATTGGCGAGGATGTTTTCCCTCGTATTAAGAGTGTTGTAGAACTATTGGCAGATAAACACAACACAAGTCTAGATGTTGAAAAGCTACCTAAAACAAATTACGTAGTTATCACGCCAGACAAATTCTATCTGCACGATAGCGTAGCCCTGCACGGCCTCCTAACTTTTATTAGGGCGGCTGGTCGCGCAGCCTGCCTAGACAGAAAAACAGATATCTTCAACCTAATTGAAGAAACAATCTGGTCTGGCCGGCTAGATGGCGAACAACTAGGGGAGGCAGAAGAAAACGGCAACCTAGATGGCTGGCTAGATAGAAAACTTCCCATCTTTGATAAACCTCGCGCTTGGTATATGGCTACCAAATCTGGGTACGGAGAAATTTCTCCCTGGTATCCGGGCATTGTAACATATGGCTCACAGGACTATCGCAGGTATAGTCTCGACTCCTACATTGATATGTATGGAGAAGAAAAAAGAAAGCCTATAGAGCCTGGTCCCAGATATAAAGGCTGGGGGTTTGATGTCTGAGCATATCGAAAGATTGGTTGGAAGTAGCCTAAGAATAGGCGACAAAGATGCAGTTTTCTATTTGAAAGAGTTAAGCAACCAGAGAATAGAACTAGCATTTCTAATGAAAGAGGTAGTAGATTCATATAAGTCTACGCTAGATAAAAGATATCTGGATGTAATTAAAAAAATTGAATCCACTAACGACATTCTAAATGCAAGCATAAAAAGACATCTAAATCTCTACTATATAGTGAACGAAGGATATGGACTCAATTAGACTGGCCGACTATACCTATGTTGGAGGCGGATACTTTCGCAAGAAAGAGCCTATCGGTATACCTGCTCCATGTCTGCATGGTCCAGAAATTCTTAAATATGCACAGGCGCTTGAAAAGGAATTAGAAGAAATTAAACAGTTGTTTGGAGGATTAAATGCTTCCCAATGAGGCGGAAATGCCGCTAGAGCAATTTACGCTAGCCGCTCTCAAGGACTATCTGGAAGCTGGATTTAAAAAATTTGCGCCAACCATTCATACTGAGTATTGGCTCAGACTAGATATGGGGTTCCTGAGATTGTCTATTGATGGAAATACAGTAGATATATATTCTAGTGGAAAAGTGTGGAGGATTGTAGGAGCCCGGCTTGCTACTGAACAAGTCACTATAAATAAGACTGAAACCTTCGAAATAATTAAGATGTTGTTACTGTACGGTATAGAAAATAAAATAGAAAGTTGGTTTGAGCAAACATATGACTGTGCTGCTTAAAAAAGGAAAATTGGCCCTAGTAGATGAAAGAATGTGCGCCCACCTAATTGTTGATGCCGGTAAGCATAACCAATTGATGTCTAGAGTCGCCGCCGAGCTACATGGGGATTATGCAGAACTTTACAATCTCTGGAACGATTGGATGGAGAAGGTGGTAAGGGATGAGTTATATCTCGTTCTATCTACCTCTCCCATCACAGTTGATAGGAATGCAGGAAAATTTAACGAGTGGATTGAAGGGCTCTATAAGAGTTCTTCTGCGGGATTGCCATCGGCGTGCCCCATCGCGATAGTTCCAAATCAAAACTACCCAGCGGGGGATAAATGGGGTCGGAATATCCTAATAAATATTCCTAGACAATGGTTTGCATCTCCAATTACTCTTGATTTCATGCTCACCATGATTGGCCTCATACCTAAGATGAGATTGGGCGAGACATTGGATGACTTCTTTACTCGCATCGTAAATTCAGATGCAATCCAAGCTGCCTATCTAAGAAAGGCGCGCGAAAATGGCAACTTGGCAGGGATGCTAAACTGGAAACTACCAGCACAAAACCGAGAAGGAACCTCGGATTGGTTGCTACACAGCCCCAAGAGAACACTTGCCAACTATTATGCGGCAGCAGATGGTCTGCTTCCGATGTCATATGAACAACTGCACACTCTGCGAATCAAGCAAAGATTACTCGAAGATACCTACGTATAGGAGAACCACATGACAGACTTCCTGCTTGGATTAGACCCGGAACTAGTATTGGTTGAGGTAGAAACAGGAATTTTGAGGAGCGCCATTCCTGTTATCGATGGAACAAAGCGTCGTCCACATCCTCTTGACGACGGAATCGTTATTCACGACAACGTTAACATTGAATTTGGAATGAAGCCGGCCGCTTCTGAAAAAGAATGGGTGGATAGAATTAGACACATTCTCAAACAACTCGCCGCCATTATTCCAAGCCATCTAAAGATGGCGGTCATTGCTAGCTCTGAATTCCCAGATAGCGAACTAGAACATCCAACAGCAAAAGAGTTCGCGTGCGACCCCGATTTTGACCCATACGTGTTCGAGGTAAACGAGATTCCCTCATCTGCTGCGCGCAACAATCTTCGTTCGTGCGGCGGCCACGTTCACGTAGGTTGTGATGCAATCGCCAAGTCTTTCGAGACACAGGCCGAAGCGGCAAAGGTCCTAGATGTGTTTTTGGGTATTCCTTCTCTCTTTTTGGATAAGGACCCCACAAGTGAGCGTCGGCGGCGTCTTTATGGCAAAGCTGGGGCGCACCGTCCGAAACCCTACGGCGTTGAATACAGGGCTCTAGGAAATTTCTGGGTGTCACACCCGAACTATGCTCGCCTCGTTTTTAAGTTGGTCAGAGATGCGCTTACGGCGTGGGAGGCTGGACATTTTGCTGCTATGAAGTGGGATAGGGTGAGAGCTACTATCAACAATAACAATCTTAAAGATGCCGAAAAGGCTATGAAGGGTTTCGTTATTCCTCTTATGGCAAAGGATACAAGAGAATTGTATGCTGAGTGCCTAAAGCTAGGAACACCGGACCTTTATAAGTCCTGGAAACTATAATGGGAATCTTTGTGTCACAAAAACACATTTTAAAGGTTGCAGAGAAATTGGCGGCAGGCCCCCTATCAAGGGGGCCGGTTAGCCATAGCGCAGCGGAAGATAATTTTAGGAGTGCAATAGATAATTTATCCAACATCATTAGCACGGGCGAGGCAAATCAAGAAACGGCCAACATTGTACAACAATACATAGATAGGCTAGAGGGGTTTGCGAACCTCGGAGTTATTATACGAGGAAAATTCCAACCAATTGCACCATCTATTGTAGCGGCTAATCACGATGCAATTAGGCCGGGTGCCTTTATTAGTGGCAACAGATTCTTAATTGTAAATTCTGAGCAGGCCACATGGATACTTTCTGGCAGCGCAGAACTCTCAGTTATCAGAAAAGACGCCGCCTGGGATGATACAAGTCAATCTTTGGTACATAAGAGTTATTGGTATCGAAGACACCCAGAGGTAGAGATTCCTCAAGAAGATGTGGATACATTCAACCTACACGAATTCGAACTAGAAAAGAGGCTAAATGCTAGGGTTTAAGTTAGCTCCAAAGGATTTCCTTAAGGAGACAGGGATTGCTGGCTCACTATCAGAAATATATGGCTCTAACCAAAAGATGCCTGAATTTGCCCTTATTCATCCAAGCGGCCGTCAAATTGGCGAATGGATGAAGTGTAAAGACTATATTCAGGATGCAATCTGGGCAACGATTAATAAGCGCGGCTATTCAATTTATGGCTTCACCTTCAAAAAAGATGAAGACAATATAAATCTCAACCACCTAATGTTGGCTGTGCGCTGGCCCGGAAAGAAGGCACAATATCTAGCGGAATGTCTAGAGAACGTAAAGGCCACCGTAGAGGATGTTGAGAAACGACTAGGGATTCCAAAATTCCGCCGCACACGATTCGCCAGAGTTAGGAGGGGTGGAGCAGAACGCTCCTATTTCCTTGTTTATGGCAGCAAGTTCTGGATGAAGTGTGTTGCTACTACATCC
>Ga0079224_100011792_pt1 | contig 12065 bp, 16 predicted proteins | sample Stecom2015_FD_80414 | JGI IMG/M metagenome (GOLD analysis project Ga0079224, IMG submission 80414) | Agricultural soil microbial communities from Utah to study Nitrogen management - Steer compost 2015 | ecosystem: Environmental > Terrestrial > Soil > Agricultural land | place: USA: Utah... | reverse complement strand
GGGAGTCCCGGCCGGGGCTCGGTCACCGGCCGGAGAAGTCAGAGATCCTTGGGGCCTTCGCCGTCACGGCGTTGCTGCTCACGGGAGATGCGCCAGAGGAATTCGGGGTCGTCGTCGGGGCCGAGGATCGGGCGACGACGCGGCGGGGCGGTCGGCTGATCGATTCTTCCCGGACCGAACGCCTTGTACATCAGCACTGCCACCACGATGATCGCGATGAGGGCCAACAGATATGCCACGTGGCTCACCTCCTACCCACGAGGGTAGCCCCGCGAGTGGTCCACGCACAGCGCGGACCACTCGGGAAACGGCCTCCGGCGGCCGGTCAGTGCTCCGTTTTGGCTTCGGTGGTCAGCGATGCGAGCAGCTGCATGACCTCGGACTCGCGGAAGCGACGATGTCCGCCGGGAGTGCGCAGCGATCCGAGACGACCCGCGTGCGCCCAGCGGGTGACCGTCTTGGGATCGACGTGGAACAGGGCCGCGACTTGCCCGGGGGTCAGCAAGGTGTCCTGGCCGCCGACGGTGATCGCACTCATAGCAAACCTCTCCGTTCTTCGACAGTCCCTCATCAACTGGCGCCATCGTCGCACCCGAACCCCTAGGTACTCGAATCACCTACAGCGGGTAAAGGCGAAGTAATGGACAAAACGGATTTCGTCCGGCAAGGGCGCGTCGGGCCGGTGAACCGGGTCGCCTACCCTGAGGGGGTGAGCGAATCGACCGGATCGAACCCGCGGCCGGGCCGCAGCCTGGCCGTCAACCTGGGGCTCTACACCCTGGCGCGGCTGGCCCTGGTCGCCGCGATCACCGCCGTCATCATGGGCGGCGGCGCACTGGTCGGCGTGGCCGTGCCGCTGATCGTCGCCGTGCTGTTCGCCCTGCTCATCGCCATGCCGCTGTCGCTGACGCTGTTCAAGGGCCTGCGCGCGAAGGTCAACGCCGACATCGCGGCGGTGGACGCCAAGCGCAGACAGGACAAGGAGCAGCTGCGGGCGCGGCTGCGCGGCGAATCCGAGGGCGACGGACGGGCGTAGCGGGGCATGCGGTGAAGTACTGCGATCGCAGCGCCTCGCGCGCGTGGGTGGACGAGGCCGTCCGGCTCATCGACGCCGACGCCCAGCGCAGCGCCGACACCCACCTGCTGCGCTATCCGCTGCCGCCCGAGTGGAACATCCAGCTCTACCTCAAGGACGAATCCACCCATATCACCGGCAGTCTCAAGCACCGGCTGGCGCGCTCGCTGTTCCTCTACGGCATCTGCAACGGCTGGATCACCGAGGGCACCACGGTGGTCGAGGCCTCCTCGGGCTCCACGGCGGTGAGCGAGGCCTACTTCGCCAAGCTGCTCGGCCTCGACTTCGTGGCCGTCATGCCGTCGAAGACCTCACCGCGCAAGATCGCCCTGATCGAGGCCCAGGGCGGCCGCTGCCATTTCGTCGACCGGCCGCCGGAGATGTACACCGAGGCGGCGCGGCTGGCCGCCGAGTGCGGCGGGCACTACATGGACCAGTTCACCCACGCCGAACGGGCCACCGACTGGCGCGGCAACAACAACATCGCCGAGAGCATCTACACCCAGATGCGCCTGGAGACCCACCCGGTGCCGGAATGGATCGTCATGGGCGCGGGCACCGGCGGCACCAGCGCCACCATCGGCCGCTACATCCGCTACCGCCGCCACGCCACCCGTCTGGCCGTGGTCGACCCGGAGAACTCCGCCTTCTACGGCGGCTACGAGACCGGCGACGCCGGCTACCAGACCGGCATGCCCTCCCGCATCGAGGGCATCGGCAGGCCACGGGTGGAACCGTCCTTCGTCGGCCAGGTGGTCGACCGGATGATCGAGGTGCCCGACGCCGCCTCCATCGCGGCCATGCGCTACGGCAGCCGGGTGCTCGGCAGGCGGATCGGCGGCTCCACCGGCACGAATCTGTGGGGCGTGTTCCACCTGATCGGCGAGATGCTGGAGCGGGGCCGCAGCGGCAGCGTGGTCACCGTGCTCTGCGACGGCGGCGACCGCTACGCGAGCACCTACTACGACGACGAATGGGTGGCCGCCCAGGGCTGGGATCTGGCCGGGCCGACGGCGATCCTCGAGGAGTTCCACGCCACCGGCGTCTGGCGCGGCTGACCGTCCGCTCCGGCCCGCGTCGCGCCCGGGCCCCGGCCCGACGCCGGCGTCGAACCGATCAGGTCAGGCCCGCGTAGCTGTGCAGGCCGCTGATGACGATGTTGATGATGAACAGGTTGAACAGCATCGCCACGAAGGCGGCGACGTTGATCCAGGCCGCCTTGGTGTCGCGCCAGCCCGACGTGGCGCGGGCATGCAGGTAGGCGGCGTAGAGCACCCAGGCGATGAACGAGCAGGTCTCCTTGGGGTCCCAGCCCCAGAAGCGGCCCCAGGCCGCCTCGGCCCAGATGGCGCCGAGGATGACGCCCGCGCCGAAGAGCGGGAAACCGATCAGGGTGGTGCGGTAGGCCAGACGGTCGAGGGAGCGGGCGTCGGGCAGGCGGCGGGCGATGACGCCGAGCAGGTTGCCGGACTCCTGGCCCTCGGGCTGACGCAGGCGGAAGAGGAACAGCAGGCTGGCCACACCGGACACCAGGAAGATGCCGCTGCCGACGCTGACGATGGTCACGTGCAGGGGCAGCCAGAACGAACGCAGCGCGGGCACGACCGGGGCGGCGTCGGCGTAGAGGACGGTGCCTGCCAGGAACAGCAGGATCAGCATCGGCACCAGCACGAACACCCAGGTGGCGCGGTGGCGTTGTTCGCGCAACAGCCAGAAGGAGATCAGCACCGCCGCCGCGCACGCCATCGAGACGAACTCGTACATGTTGCCCAGCGGGAACCGGTCGGTGGCGAAGCCGCGCAGCACGATCGAGGCCAGGTGCAGGGCGAAGGCGACGACCAGGGTCGCGACGGCCATGTTGCCCAGTCGCTCGGACAGCGGCTTGGCCGGTTCCTCGACCACCTTGCCCGGCACCGCGACGGTGTCCTCGGGACGCCGCGAGCCGCCACCGGCGGTGACCAGTTCGCGCGCCTCGCTCTTGCGCACCTGCACCGAGGCGAACTGCCAGATCAGCATCCCGAGCACCAGCGTGTACACGACCAGTGCCGTCTTGAACGACAGGTCGCTGTACTGGGCGAGGGTCTCGTCGATCGGCATCGTCAATCTCCCGTGCTGTCGGCTCCGGCGCGAGCCGTTGTGGTGTCCGTGTCGAGCAGCCGCACGCGCAGGCGGTCGAACTCGTCGCCCCAGCCCGCGTGGTCGGTCCTGGCCAGGCCGCCCATCTCTACTACGGTACGTCGTTGAACCACGGTACCGGGCCGATCGGCGGCCGGGTACACCCGGATCCAGATCCGGCGGCGCCTGACCAGCAGCGAGACCAGCAGGCCCGCCATCATGGTCAGCGCGCTCACCAGCACCCACTGCTGGGCCGGATCGTGCGAGACCTGCAGGTTCACGAATTCCTTCGCCCCGTCGAAGGTGACCACGGCGCCGTTGGACAGGGTGGCCGACTCACCGGGACGCAGGTTGACCCTGGCCTCCTTGGTCAGCCTGCCCTGCCGGACCAGCTCCTGGTCCAGCGCGAACAGCGACTGCGGGCGTCCGGTGTCCAGGCCGGTGTCGCCGCGATAGATGTCCACCGCGACGGCCGGATCGTCCATGCGCGGGAAGACCGAGGTCAGCAGGCTGCCGTGCAGCGAGGCGGTCGGGGCGAACAGGCCCTCGATCGCGATCTGGTTGCCGCGCCGCTCCTCGTCGGTGGCGTAGAGGTCGCCGGGCGGGTCGATGCGCAGCACGCCGGTGGACAGGAAGGTGCGCGCGTCGGTGGGCGCCCACTGGATGGTCTCGGTCCTGGTCCGCCCGTCCGGGAAGGTGACGGTGAAGGTGGGGGCGTAGCCGTGGCCCTGCAGGTAGACCCGGTCGCCCGCGACACGCAGCGGGTGGTTGACGCGCAGCGTGGTGTCGCGCCAGGTGCCGGTCTCGAGATCCTCGCCCGCCTGGTAGGCGATGTCGGAGGTGAACATCTCGGCCTGACCGGTGTCGAGATAGTCGGCGCGGAAGTTCTTCACCCGCACGCAGATCGGGGTCATGCCGGTGCCGTCGTTGACATTGCCCGCCCGGAACGAGTCGTAGACCGCGGGCGAGGTGGTGCAGAAGCCCGGCCCGTCGTCGGCGATGACGATCACGCTGCCCTCGTAGCCGAACAGCTTGCCGATCGCGATCGAGGCCAGCAGCCCGACCAGCGCCAGATGGAAGACCAGGTTGCCGAACTCGCGCAGGTAGCCCTTCTCCGCCGAGACGGTGATCTCGCCCTCGCGGCCGGCACCGGTGCGGATCTCGGTGCGCCAGCCGCGCAGCCCGGCCTTCGCGTGCTCGACCACCCGCTCCGGCGTGTGCTCGGACCCGCCCTCGTAATGGTGCGGCAGCCTGGCCAGATTGCGCGGCGCCCGCACCGGCGGGGTGCGCATCGCCCGGTAGTGGTCCACCGTGCGCGGCAGGATGCAACCGACCAGCGAGATGAACAGCAGCACGTAGACGGCGGTGAACCAGAAGCTGCCGAACACGTCGAACAGCTCGGCGCGGTCCATCCACGGGCCGAGGGTGGGCCGGTCGGCGATGTACTGCTCGACCTTCTGCTCGTTCAGACTGCGCTGGGGCAGCAGCGCGCCGGGGATGGCCGCCCGCGCCAGCAGGAACAGCAGCACCAGCGCGGTGCGCATGCTGGTCAGCCCGCGCCAGGTGTTGCGCACCAGCGCCAGGGCGCGGCCCGGCCCCGACTGGCGCGGCGGGGTGTTCGGCACGGAGTCAGGACGCTCGTCGGTCACGGTCATATCGGCAGGGTCACCTCGGAGACGAAGACGTCGCGCACCCAGGCCACGAAGACATCCCACGCGCCGGTGACCAGGGCGACGCCGACCGCGACGAGCAGCAGGCCGCCCGCGATCTGGATGTTCCTGGAGTTGCGGCGCAGCCAGCCGACCCCGCGCAGCGCGCCCGCCGAGCCGAAGGCCAGCACCACGAAGGGCAGACCGAGACCGAGGCAGTAGGCGACGATCAGCGCGACGCCGCGCGCGGCGGTGGCGCCCTCGGTGCCCGCGGCCACCGCCATCACCCCGGACAGGGTGGGGCCGAGGCAGGGCGTCCAGCCGAGGGCGAAGACGCCGCCGAGCAACGGTGCGCCGATCAGGCTGGTCAGCCTGCGCGGTTGCATCCTGGTGTCGCGTTGCAGCGCCGGGATCAGGCCGAGGAAGGCCAGGCCCATGACGATGGTGACCACGCCGCCGACCCGTTGCAGCAGTTCCCGGTTGACGTTGAGGGTCTGGATGACGCCGAAGACGGTGGCGGTGGCCAGCACGAAGACCACGGTGAATCCGGCGACGAACAGTCCGGCGGCGCCGGCGACCCGCAGCTTGGCCGAACCACGGCGGGTGGCGGTGGCGGTACGGGCGCGGGCGGCCTCGTCGGGGGTCACCGGCGGGGCCTCCGCGCCGACCAGCCCGGCCAGATAGGACAGGTAGCCGGGTACAAGCGGAACCACGCACGGCGAGGCGAAGGACACCAGCCCGGCCAGCAGGCAGGCGCCGAGCGCGAGCAGCAGCGGTCCGGTGGCCGCGGTCTGCTGGAAGGTGTCCCCCACCGCGGCGAGCACATCGATCGTCATGCCGCGTCCTCCGCGGCGACGCGCTCCACGATCGGTTGCAGGTCCGAGGCGAGCAGGGTGCGCAGGAACACCGCCGCCACCCGGTGCTGCCGGTCGAGCACCAGGGTCGTGGGGATGACGCTGGTCGGGAAGTTGCCGCCGAGCGCGAGCAGGGTGCGCATCGGCGGGTCGTAGATCGACGGGTAGCCGACCTGGTTGGCGGTGACGAAATCCTGCGCCTTGTCGCGCTGGGGGTCACGCACGTTGATGCCGAGGAAGGCGACCCCGGAGTCCTTGGTGGCCTCGTAGACCTTCTCCAGCGCGGGCACCTCGGCCCGGCACGGGCCGCACCACTGGCCCCACAGGTTCAACACCACGACCTGCCCCTCGAAGTCGGCCACCGAGATGGTCTCGCCCTCGTTCATCAGGTCGGGGCCGGACAGCTCGCCGATGGTGCCGCGCTCGGCGGGCGGATCGTAGAAGATGTCGGTCCTGCCGCCAGGGGAGACGAACTGGAAGGTGCCCCCCTGGGCGACCGCGTCGGTGCCGGTCGAGCAGCCCACCAGCGCGGCGGCCAGCGCAACGCAGGCCAGCAGGGCCGCGAGCACCCGGCCCGCCGCCCGGCCCGGCGCGGACCGGTGCGCGGCAACCGGCACGGAACGCGTCATGCGCCGTGCACCGAGGGATCCGACTGGCCGGCGGGCTCGGAGTAGACGATGTCGACGAGGGTGTCGCCGCGGTAGACCAGCGAGGTCAGCGAGGCCAGCGAGCACTGGCGGCTGCGCGGGTCGTGCCACAGGCGCTGGCCCTGCAGGAAACGGCGCAGCGTCCACACCGGCAGCTGGTGCGAGACCAGCACGGCCTCGTGGCCGGCCGCCTCCACCCGCGCCTTGTTGACCGCGGCCAGCATGCGGTGCGCGATCTGCAGGTAGGGCTCGCCCCAGGAAGGGGTGAACGGGTCGCGCAGCTTCCACCAGTGCCGTGGCTTGCGCAGCGCGCCGTCGCCGACCGACACGCGCAGCCCCTCGAAGGTGTTGCCCGCCTCGATCAGGTTCTCGTCGGTGCGCACCGTCAGGCCGTGCTGTTCGGCGATGGGGGCCGCGGTCTCCTGCGCCCGCTGCAGCGGGGAGGCGATGACGGCGGCGATGTCGTGGTCGGCCAGGGTGCGCGCGACGGCGGCGGCCTGGGCGCGGCCTGCCACCGACAGCGAGAAGCCGGGCAGGCGGCCGTAGAGGATGCCCTTGGGGTTGTGCACCTCGCCGTGGCGCAGCACGTGGACGATGGTCTCGATCTCGTCGTCGAGCGGCTCGGCGGTCTGGTCGGCGCCTGGGGTGTCGTGGTCGGAACTCACGCGCGGATTCCTTCGGGGGTGGCGGCCGCGGCCGCGCGAGCGGCGGCGGGCAGGGCGGCGGCGATACGGTCGAATGCGTCCTCGTCGAGCGCCGCGGAGACGAACCACGCGTCGAACGCGCTGGGCGGCGCGTACACGCCGCCGTCGAGCAGCGCGTGGAAGAAGGCGGGGAAACGCCAGGTCTGGCTGGCCTTGGCGGTGGCGTAGTCGGTCACCGGTCGATCGGCGAAGAACACGCTCACCATATTGCCCGCGAACTGCACCTGATGCTCGACCCCGGCCGCGTCGAGCGCCTCGCCGAGCAGCGCGCCGAGGCGCTCGGCGTTGCGGTCGAGCGCGGCGTAGACCGCGTCGTCGGCGGCGCGCAGCGTGGCCAGGCCCGCGGCGACGGCCACCGGGTTACCCGAGAGGGTGCCCGCCTGGTAGACCGGCCCGAGCGGGGCCAGCTGGTTCATGAACTCCGCGCGTCCGCCGAACGCCGCCGCGGGCAGGCCGCCGCTCATGACCTTGCCGAAGGTGTAGAGATCGCCGGCGACGCCCTCGCGGCCGTACCAGCCGGAGCGGCTGACCCGGAAGCCGGTCATCACCTCGTCCATGATCAGCAGCGCGCCGTGCTCGGTGGTGAGCTCGCGCAGCGTGGCGTTGAAGCCGGGCAGCGGCGGCACCGCGCCCATGTTGCCCGCGGCGGCCTCGGTGATGACACAGGCGATCTCGCCGGGGTGGGCCTCGAAGGCGGCCGCCACGGCCTCGGCGTCGTTGTAGGGCAGCACGATGGTGTCGGCGGCCTGCGCGCCGGTCACGCCGGGCGAGGTGGGCAGGCCGAGGGTGGCCACGCCCGAGCCCGCGTCGGCCAGCAACGCGTCCACGTGCCCGTGATAGCAGCCGGCGAACTTGATGATCTTGCTGCGGCCGGTGCAGCCGCGCGCCAGGCGCACCGCGCTCATGGTGGCCTCGGTGCCGGAGTTCACCAGCCGGACCCGCTCCACCGGCTCCACCCGCGCCACGATGTGCTCGGCCAGCTCGACCTCGCCCTCGGTGGGCGCGCCGAAACTCAGCCCGCCGGTCGCGGCCTCGCGCACGGCCGCCACCACGGCCGGGTGCGCGTGCCCGAGGATCATCGGGCCCCAGGAGCACACGAGATCGACGAATTCGTTGCCGTCGGCGTCGGTCAGCTTCCAGCCGTCGGCCCCGGCGATGAACCGGGGGGTGCCGCCGACGCCGGTGAAGGCGCGGACCGGCGAGTTGACCCCGCCGGGGATGACCGAGGCGGCCCGGTCGAACAGGCGGGCGGACACTGCCGCCGACGCGTCACCGAGAGGGGAGGCACTGGTCGCGCGCGGAGAAGAACTCACGGCCTCCAGTGTCGCAGCCCGGCCGGAGAGCGTCGACGACAGGGTGTAGGACACGTGACACGGGCCGCAGCGACGCGCCGGAAATTGTTTCGGCGGTATTACCCGCGCAGGCCACGGGGGGTGCGTACGCTCGGTGAGTCGGACACCCAGAGTCGGGAAGGTTCTCATGCGTCGAGCATCGATCGGGTCCGCTTCTCCGGGGTCGGTTTCGGGGGAGCCGGTGCGCAGAGCGAAAGCGTCCAGATCGGCGGCGGCCGGTCTCGCGGTGGCGGCGGGCGCGCTGGCGGTGTCGGTGTTCGCCGCGCCCTCGGCCTCGGCCGTCGAACCGGTCCTCGACATCGGGGACGGCCGCGTCGGCGCGCACCTGAACCACGAGGAGACGGTGTGGCTCGCGGGCGGGCCGATCCCCGCGATGGTGACCAGGATCATTCCGCCCGGCGTGATCGGCGCGGGCATGCACCCCGACACCAAGCTGTGGCGCGACGACCAGGGCAACATCCGAGCCTCGCTGCGTCAGGTGATCGCCGAGAGCGCGCGCGAGCCCGACGGCACCGTCTCGATCTTCCTCAACGCGCCGGGCACCCACGACGGGCGCCTGCTCGACATCTATCAGAACTGGGGCGACTGACCCCGGCGCACCCGGACCACCGCGTCGACGACGAGCAGTCCGGCCAGCGCCGCCAGCGCGGCGGCGCCGACCAGCCAGGGACCGGAGTAGCGCACCGAATCGTGCGCGGGCACATCCCCTTGCGCGGCGAACGAGGTGTCCACCACGCCGGTGCGCCAGCTCGCCACCGCGGCGAGCACGAGCAGCACCGCCGCCACGGCCTCGACCGCCGCGATCGTCCCCCGGCCACCGCGCCACCGGCCACGGCGCATCGGCTCACCGGGAGAGTTCACCCGATCCGCGCGCATGTCGCTCGCTCCGTTCTGCTCGGCACCGTCGTCGTGCGGCAATCCTGCCACGCGGTGGCGGTCAGCCCGCGTCGCCCGCCTTCGAGTCGCGCTCGGCAAGCGCCCGCGTCAACGCGTCCCGCAATCCCCGATGATCCTTCGCCCAGGCCTGGACCAGCCCTCCGGCGCGCAACCGCAGCCCGATTCCGGTGCGCCTGCGCGGAACTCCGCTCAGCTCGCCCAGCGCCCTGGCGGATTTCCATTCCTCGCCGGACCAGGAGCCCGCGTCGTCCCAGTCGACCCCGGCCAGTGCTGCCTCGTCGAGTGGACCAGCCCCTTGTTCGTCCAGCACGTCGGCGATCTCGGCGAGCAGCACGGTTTCGGTGCCCTGGCGCAGCGCGGCGCCGGTCAGTCGCACGCTGACGTGGGTGCGCGCGGCGAGCACCTGAACGGCGGAGAAGGCGGCGATCAGCGCACCGCAGAACAGGAGGGCGAACCAGTGCGGGGTGGCGCCGGTCGCGACCTCGACGGCCAGGATCAGGGCGCAGGCCAGCGGCCCGTAGCTCACCGCACGCCAGCGCGCTCCCGGCTCGTGGAAGAGAACTCTTTCGTCGGCGGGGCCGGTGTGGTCGGTTCGGACCTCGCCGGTATCCCGGTCGGTCACGCCGGACCCCCCGCCCGTGCCTCGCTCAGCCCACCAGGCCGGGCAGCAGGAGCAGTGCGACGGTGACCAGGCCGAACAGGACCAGCAGGCCGAGAACGATCATGTCTTTGCGAATGCTCTGCGGCTGTTGGATCACCACGCGCATCGTTGCCTCCGATCTCCCGGGGCTCCTGCTCGTCGCCCGCGCCCGGCGGCGAACGAACGGCTACGTCTCCCGGTTCCCATGTCTCCTGTGACAACCCTCACGATACAGGCACAGCCCACAGCGGCCAATTCGGTCCGCATGCCAATCGGGGTTCACTTCCTCGTGACGAAGAAGTACCCATTCGCCTCGGGACGGTAACCCGCGTACAACGCGCCGCCCGCGAGCACCCCCTGCACGACGGCCACCGCGCCCGCCGCGAAGGCCGCGGCGCCACCGGTGCCGCCGAGGGCGAACAGCGCGGTCAACGCGCCGATGACCAGCCAGATCGCACCCACCGTCAACACCGTGCGGGCCCACGCCCTGCCCTTGGCGAACAGGTGCGTCACACCCGCGGCGGCCGCGGCGAGCACGAGTCCGCCCATGACGAGGAACACCACGTACATCGACACGTACAGGTGCGCGCCCGCCTCCGGGATCTGCTGTCCCGCCTCGATCAGCACGCGCTCGACCTCGTCGCGATGAGTCAGGGCGTCGATCGCGCTCGCGATCACCCGCACCACGCCGAGCGCGACGATCACCCACCACAACTGGGCGGCGGTGCGCACGCTCTCGGGCGCGGGTTCGGGATCCGCGCGGTACGCGCCGGGCGGCACGGGGCCCGACGGGAACTGGCCGTGCGGCGGCCGCCCATGCGGTCCGGGCGACGGCGGCAGCGGGCCGGGCGGCACGGGCGCGGGTGGCCGGACATCCTGCCGGGGGCCGGACGCCGGGGTGGAGCCGGATCCGTGGGTCACGACAGCCGGCGCGCGGCCTCGGTGGCCCAGTAGGTGAGGACGATGTCGGCTCCGGCCCGCCGGATGGAGGTCAGGGATTCGAGCACGGCGGCGTCGCGGTCGATCCAGCCGCGCTCGGCGGCGGCGGTGATCATCGCGTACTCGCCCGAGATCTGGTACGCGGCCACCGGAACGGTGGCGCGGTCGGCCACCTCGCGCAGGATGTCCAGGTAGGCCATCGCGGGCTTGACCATGACGATGTCGGCGCCCTCGGCCAGATCCAGGTCGAGTTCGCGCCGCGATTCCCTGCGGTTGGCCGGATCCTGCTGGTAGGTGCGGCGATCACCCTCCAGCGAGGACGACACGGCCTCGCGGAAGGGACCGTAGAAGGCCGAGGCGTACTTGGCGGCGTAGGCGAGGATGCCGGTGTCGGTGCGGCCGACGGCGTCCAGTCCGCGCCGGATGGCGCCCACCTGGCCGTCCATCATGCCGCTGGTGCCGAGCAGGTCGGCGCCCGCCTCGGCCTGGGCGATGGCCATGTCCACATAGCGGTGCAGGGTGGCGTCGTTGTCCACCTGCCCGTCGGGGCCGAGCACGCCACAGTGCCCGTGGTCGGTGAACTCGTCGAGGCAGGTGTCGGCCATCACCACGGTCGCGTCGCCGACCTCGGAGGCCAGCGCGCGCAGGCCGCGGTTGAGGATGCCGTCGGGATCACTGGCCTGGCTGCCCGCCGGGTCCTTGTCCTCGGGCAGCGGCACGCCGAAGAGCATCAGGCCGCCGACGCCCGCGTCGACCGCCTCCACGGCGGCCTTGCGCAGCGAATCCATCGAATGTTGGTGCACGCCAGGCATGGAGCCGATCTCGCGCGGTTCGTCGAGGCCGTCGGCCACGAACATCGGCAGCACCAGATGCCGTGGTTCCAGGGTGGTCTCGGCCACCAGACGGCGCAACGCGGGAGTGCGCCGCAGCCGCCGGGGGCGGTCCGTTCCGGTCATGGATCGCACGATACGCCTGCGCGGGAAGCAGATCTCGGGCGGCTGTTTCCGGCCAACCGCCGGCAACCCGAAAACCTCTGCGGCCAGCGGTTTTCTGTCGGTGCCGACGGGTAGAATCGAATCTGTGTTCGAGGGAGTCCGCACCGGATTCCCGATCGCGAGGGGAGGATGCCGGTGGCCACCACCGCAACCGGACGAGCAACCGAGACCCGGACCGCCGATACCGGAACCGTCGAT
>Ga0079224_100011791_pt1 | contig 12066 bp, 7 predicted proteins | sample Stecom2015_FD_80414 | JGI IMG/M metagenome (GOLD analysis project Ga0079224, IMG submission 80414) | Agricultural soil microbial communities from Utah to study Nitrogen management - Steer compost 2015 | ecosystem: Environmental > Terrestrial > Soil > Agricultural land | place: USA: Utah... | reverse complement strand
CGAGACGAGAAACGGGATGCTGATGAACACGTTGTGCGTCGTGAGCGTGACGTTCTCGCCCGCGTGGTTCACGTCCCCGCTCTGGTGCTGCCCGAGGCCGTAAAGCGCCTCGTCTTCGGCGCGATGGAACTGCTGGCGCACCGCGTACGAATCCCCGGCGACCGGCCCCGGATCCTGCGTGACGGGAGCGAGGCTGCGCTCCGCTTCCGCGAGCAGGACGTTGCCGGCGGCGTCGCGGAACGTCACGGCGCCGGTGTCCAGCGCCACTTCCGCATCGATTGCCGGCGTCGTGAGGCGCAACACGCCGCCAGCCGCTTCCGCCTCGAACGGCACCGCGGCCGGTTCTGCCACGACCATCAGCGGCTCGGGCAGGTTTGCGAAATCGGTGCGCGGCGTCGCCGTGACGCGCACGATCGCGTCGTCGATCACCTGCAGACGCACGCGGCGGAAATCGCCGTCGCCGAGCTCGACGATGACCCCGTCCGGCGTCCGCTGCCAGCCGCCGGCCGCCTCGCCGGAGGGCGCCTCGGAGCAGGCGGCGAGCGCGCCCGCAAGAACGAGCGCCGCCCCGCAGCTGCATGCACCGCGCGAGACCCGAACCGCGCGGCCGGTACCGGAGTGCCGCGCCGTTCGGGCACGGAAACGTCGCGCGCCAGGCACGGGCCGGCCGTCGATGCGTCTCATCTGTTCCCCGTCTCGTAGGTGGCGAGCCGCACCTTCAGCAGGTGCGGCTGCCCCGAGAAATTCAGCCCCCAGTCCGTCTGGTCGCCGTTCCATACCCGCTCGAACTGCCATTCTCCTTCCTCGAACCTTCCTTCCTCCCCGCGCGCCAGCAGCATCTGCCGGTCGCCGAGCTCCCGGGCCGGCAGGAACGTGACCCGCGCGTGCAGGCCGGCGACCAGGTATTCGCCCGGCGCGAGCTCCGCGATCACGGCCCCGCCCGCCGGCGGGTCGTTGCCGCCCGGCGGGGGATTGCCGAACATCGGCCGGCCGTAGCTCACTTCCGCCACCCAGTCGCCGAGCTCGAGCCGCTGGACACGTGCAGTCTCCCCTTCGTCGCCGGCCGGGGCGTCCGGCTCGGCGACGCCCCACACCCGCCCTTCGAACGCGAGCCGCGGCCATTCCCGCTCCATGCGCGCGAACAGCCGGTAGACCTCGACGAAAGGCAGTAGCGTCTCGTCCGCGACCCGCTCCGCCCCGAGGGGATAGTTGGAGTAGTCGCTGTAATCCATGCCGAAAGGCGCGAAGCCGATCGCGCCGTGACCCATCGCCGAGAAGAACCAGCGCGCGAACGGCCGGTCGTTGCCGATCTCGGCGACGTAGAGCGGGTTGCCGGGCCGCGCGTAGAGCTCCATGACGCGCGTCACGATGCGGTGGTCGCGGAAGTAGATGTCGGGCGACAGCATGTCGAGGTGTGGCGCCGCGGACATCCAGATCGCGAGCACGTTGTCCGTCGGCCCGCCGCTCGAATAGCTGCCCGGCTCTCCCGGGGTGAAGGGGTGGCGCAGCGCGGCATTGGCGTACATCGGCAGCGGGTACACCGCCTTGCCCGCGGCGGCGACCTCGTCGACGTAGCGGGCGATGTGCCACGCGTGGAAGAACTCGTCCGCGTCGGCGCCGAACACCGTCTGCCAGTCGCCTCCCTGGAGACCGAGGTCGCGAACGAGCTCCTCCGGTACGCGGCCCCGGAACGCCGCTTCCGCCGTGTGGGAGTAGTCCCGCGCGGAGCCGTAAGTGCCCGTCTCGTTCTGCACCTGCACCATGATCACGGTCCGCTGCTCGTCGACGCGCTCGAGATGCCGCATCAGCTCCGTGAATGCCCGGCGGTCCGCCTCCAGCGTGGAGCGGAAATGCGGCGACAGCGAGTCGAGGGTGCGGCCGTCCTTCGTGATCACGCGCGGAAACCGCGCGTTGTCGAGCTTCACCCACTCCGGTGCATAGCTCGGCCCGTTGTTTTTCCAGGTAGCGAACCACAGGAGCACGAGCCGGAAACCCTGGAGGCGGGCCTCCTGCAGCAGGACGTCGACGAACGAGAAGTCGAACCTGCCTTCGCGCGGCTCGACCTGTTCCCAGGCGACGGGAATCACGACCGTGTTGGCGTGCAGCTTCTGCGCGGCCGGCCAGACTTTCGGCAGCACCGCCGGGTAGTTCGACGAATTGTGCGTCTGCGCGCCGAGGATGAGGAACGGAGCACCGTCCACCATCAGCGCGTAGCGGCCGTCGCGCGCCACTATCTCGGGAATCGGTGCGGCCGAAGCCGTCGTGACGAGCAGCATGAACGTCACCAGGAGCAGCAGGCAGGGCGCAGCCATCACCCTCGCCACGTGCCGGGCGTGTCCCTGAGACAACACTTTGCAACCTCGCGTCAATCGAAGGTCGTGCTGACCCGGATGATGTAGGTCGTGTCGTTGACGTACGAGCTCTCGTGGCTGCCCGCGGCGTTCTGCTCGGCGATCAGGACGGTCTCCGCGTTCGTCAGGTTGATGGCCTGGAGGCTCACGTTCCAGTTGTCGTTGAACCGGTATTCGATCGACGCATCGAGCTGGCCGTAGTCGTCGTTGTACACGGGGAGCCGCCACAGGCCGTTGGTATCGCCGTTCCACCCGTTCGGGCCGACGGCCATCAGGAACTTGCTCCGCCAGTTGTACGCGAGCCGCGTGGAGACCGGCCCCAGCTCGTAGATGGCGGTGAAGTTGTAGGCGTTCTTCGACAACCCGACCAGCGGCAGCGGGCCGTAGGTCGTGAAGTCGGTGTCCACCGGCTGCGAGACGTCCGTGAGCACCATGTCGCTGTCGATGTACGTGTACGTGGCATCGACGCCAAACCCGTTGAACGGGTACGGCAGGGCATCGAAGAACTTCTTGACGCCGAGCTCCATCCCCTTGAGATCGCCGCTGCCCTCGTTCGTGGGCTGGGTCACGGAGTAGACGAACCCGCCGTACTCCTCCTCGGTGAAGCTGCGGTTGATCAGGCCGTCGATGTCCTTGTAGAACAGGTTGACGTGCGCCATGCCGCCGGTTTCGCTGAAGTACCATTCCAGCGAGAGGTCGAACTGGTCCGCTTCCACCGGCTCCAGCCGCGGGTTGTCCCACAGGTCGGCGCTGAGGATGAAATCGTCCAGGCTCGGCCCGTCCTCCAGCGTCATCCCGCTCGGCAGGGCCGCGCTCAGGATGCGGTAGGCCTGCAGGTCGCCGAACGGCGGCCGCGATATCGCGCGCGAAGCCGCGAAGCGCAGCACCAGGTCGTCGCGCAGCAAGAACCTGAGGTTGAGGCTCGGCAGCACGTTCGTATAGCGGTTCTCCGCGGCGATCGGCTCTGGCTCGCGGAAGAAGGCCATCGTGCCGTCCGTGTCGGTGACCGTGCTCGGGTAGACCACCCATCCGTCCGTGGAGATCTCCGTGCGAACGACGCGCACGCCGATATTGCCGTCCACCGGGACGGCGAGATCGTCCCACCCGAAGTAGAGCATCGCGTAGGCGGCGCGCGTCTTCTCGTCCTGTACGTTCGTGAACTCGGGGTCATCGGGATCGCGCGGCATGATCGCCCCGTAGCAGCACAGGTAGTTGCCCGAGTCGGCGGCCTCCTGGTGCAGGTCGAGATAGGTCTGGGGAAAGCCCGCAGCCAGCAGTGCCGTCGGCGTCATGAACACGCCCGGGTGGACGCCGTCACCCTTGTAGAAATTGTCCAGCCGGTTGAGGCTGAGATAGGACGGATCCGCGCTCGGCATGGACTCGAGCGCCCAGCCGAGCATCCAGGTCTGGTAGATCGGCTGCCAGTCGTAACCGGTGTCGTGGTTCTCGGAGGTCGTGTCGGTGAAGCGCACGCCGAACTTCGCCGCCCGGAACACCGGGTGCCCGAGCTCGACCTCCGCGTCCAGCCGCAGCGCCTTCTCGTCCGCCTCGTTGTCCGTGCGGTTGTCCATGGTGAAGGCCATGTAATAGTTGCCCGGATCGCCGAGGAAGGCCGTGTTGGTCTGCATCTGCGGCCGGTCGCCCGTGAGGTCCACATCGAGGTAGTCGACCTGCACGCCCGAGGCGACCGTCGAATCGAGACTCTCGGTGGTTGCCTTGACGTACTGCAGGTCCAGGCTCAGCAGCCAGCGCTCGCCGGCACGCCAGGCGACGTTGTAGGAGACGTCCGTCGTGTCGGAATCGCGGTCCTGGAAGCGCTCGGCGGCGCCCAGCGGGATGCCGCCGGTGACCGAGGCGAGGCGTCCGCGACGGAAGATGCTGTTCTCGTATTCGAAATCGGTACCGGCCGCCGGGATGATGTCGAATGGCCAGTTATCGACGAAGATGGAGCTTTCGTCCCAGCGCTCCTCGTAGCGGCTGTTGAACGCCTGCAGGTACATCTCGACGTCGTCGTTCACGCGCCACTGCAGGACGCCGTAGGCGCCCCAGCGCTCGCGGTCGAATTCGTAGCTGCGCCAGTCGGCGCCGCGCGGCACGTACACCGTCTGCCCGGGAACGAGGTCCGTGCGCGGGAAAAACGCACGCGAGTACACGCCATCGGTGCGGGTCGCCGCCTCCGAGTACGCGACGTCGAAGAGCACGCCGAGCTCACCCCCGCCTGCCGTCCAACGGTTGCTCAGGAGAACGGACGCCGAGGGACTGAGCTCCTCGATGAAATCCCCGTAATTGCCCTCGGTGGTCGCCGCGAGCTGGAAGCCGGAATAGTCGAAAGGCTTTTTCGTGATCAGGTTGACCGTACCGCCGATGCCGCCTTCGATCAGATCCGCGCTCTGGTTCTTGTACACGTCGACGCGCTGCAACAGCTCGGGGGGCACGTCCTGGAAGCTGAGCGCGCGGCCCCCGTCCGCGGTGAAACTGTCGCGTCCGTTCAGCTCGCTCCTCACCATCGTGAGGCCGCGCACCATCACGCCGGAGCCTTCGGCCGAGAAGTGCTCGGGATCGTTAAGCTCCTTGAAATGCGTGATCGACACGCCGGGGATCCGCTGCAGCGCCTCGGTGACGCTGCGGTCCGGCAGCTTGCCGATGTCGGTGGCGACGATGCTGTCGACGATCTGCTCGGCGTCGCGCTTGATCGCCTGCGCGGACATGATGCTGGCGCGCTGCGCCGTCACGACGATTTCCTCGACGCGCTCGCGCTCGCGCTCGTTCTCGTCCTCGTCCTCGTCCGCCTGCCTGGCACCGACGGGCGTACTCGCCACGACGAGCGCGACGGCGGCGGCCGCCGCGAATCCACCCGCCCGGAAGACGAACCCCTTCTCTACCCCCACTTGCTCGTTCATCACTGGCTCCTGACGTTGCCGCCGCGAGGCGGCCGCTGCTTTTGCATTCGTATTCGTTACCCCGCCTGTGCCGGCACGGCGTCGCACTGCGCAACGAGCCGGCACTCCGTTCCCCCGCGCAGCGTGAGGGCGGTGACGCGTCCGTCGGCCGCGCGGGAAAGCGCGCAACCCTCGCTCGCCAGGCACGCCGGGAACGACCGCGCCGCGCGCAGGCCAAGCTTCACGTCCTTCCGCGGCACCAGCCGGGCGGACTCGAGCCGCCCTTCCCTCCAGGCGATGTCGACGGTCACGCCGCCGCGCGCCCGGAGCCCCGTCACGGACCCGGCCGGCCAGGCGGCCGGCAATGCCGGGAGCAGGTGCAGCTCGCCGCCGTGCGACTGGAGCAGCATCTCGGCCATGCCGGCCGTCGCGCCGAAGTTGCCGTCGATCTGGAACGGCGGGTGCGTGCTCCACAGGTTCGGCAGCGTGCTGTCGCGAAGTTGGCCCGCGAGCAGCGCGTGCGCGCGATCGCCGTCCCCGAGCCGCGCCCACAGCGCGATCTTCCACGCGCGGCTCCAGCCGGTGCCGCCGTCGCCGCGCGCCTCGAGCGAGACGCGCGCCGCGGCGAGAAGAGCCGAGTCGGCGGCAGGCCCGAGCCCGCGCCCCGGGTACAGCGCATAGAGGTGCGAAACGTGGCGATGCCGGTCGTCCGGGTCGTCGCGGTCCTCCTTCCACTCCTTGAGCTGCCCCCACGAACCGACCTCCAGGCCCGGGTCGAGCCGTGCGCGCACGGCCGCGACTTCGCGCGCGAATGCCGTATCGCCGACGACCCCCGCCGCGCGCTCCGTGCTTTCGAGCAGCTCGTGCACGATCTGTTGCGACATGGCCGCACCCGCCGTGAAGTCCCCGTGCTCGGGGGAGTAGCTGGGACTCACGACGAGGCGGCCGTCGCGTCGATCGGTGACCAAGCCGTCGAGCCAGGTGAGCGCCGCGGCCTTCATCACCGGATACGCGCGCTCATGCAGGAAGGTTTCGTCACCCGAAAAGAGGTAATGCTCCCAGAAGTGCTGCGCCAACCAGGCGCCCGCCTCCGGCTGCCAGAAGGCGGTCGGCCAGTCGATGACGCCGGAAAACCCCCAAACGTTGGTGTTCAAAAACAGCGTGAAGCCGCGCGCGCCGAGCAGGCGCTCCGCCGCGAGCCGGCCCGGCGGGAGGAGCGACTCCACGAAATCGAACAGCGGCCGCGCAGTTTCGGCGAGGTTCGCGACCTCCGCCGGCCAGTAATTCATCTGCAGGTTGACGTTGACGTGGTAATCGGCGTTCCACGGCGGCGCCGCGTGCGGGTTCCACACCCCCTGCAGGTTCGCCGGCAGCGAGCCTTCCCGCGACGAAGCAATGAGCAGGTAGCGGCCGTACTGGAAGTACAGCGCTTCGAGCGCGCGATCGGCGGCGGCGGCGTTGCCGTAGGCGGCGAGGCGGCGGTCGAGCGTGGCCGGCGGCGCCGTGCCCGCGAGGTCGAGCCGCACGCGATCGAACAGCGCGCGGTGATCGCCGACATGCCGCTCGAGCAGGTCTTCGTACCCGCGCTCACGCGCCGCTTCCACGCGCGCGGCGACCTCCGGCCGCGGATCCGCACCTCGGTAGCGCGGAAAGCGTGGGGCGTAATCCGTGGCCGCGGCGAGGATCAGCGTCGCGCCGTCGGCTCCTTCGAGGTGCAGCACCTCGTCCCGGACGTCGATCCGGCCGCCCTCCGGCAGCACGGCGAGCGCCGCCGCGTACGCGAGGCCGTTGTCGTCGAGCGCGCCGTGCACCGCGAGGCCGTTGCGATCGGCGACGGTGGCGACGCTGCGGTTGCCCGGGACGTCGAAGCGCACGCCGAACGCCAGCGCCCCCGGCCGATCGGCATCCAGGCGCACCACGACGACGCCGTCCGGCCAGCTCGCGAAATAGGTGCGCCGGTACGCGACGCCGCCGGCGCGGTAACCGACCTGCGCGACGCCGTCGGCGAGAGCGAGCGTGCGGCGATATTCCGTCGCCGCCGGCGCATGCGCGAAATCGAGCACGAGCTCGCCGAAACTTTGGTACGCGCCGTAGCCGCGCGCCGCGCGCCCCAGCTCTTCGGCGACGGTTTCGGGCGGGAGCGCGCCGTGCCGCTCGAGCTCGTCCCGGATCGCCGCGAGCGCGGCGGCGGCGGGTGTGTCGGGCAGCCCGAAATCGTAGCCGTCCTGCGAGCCCGGACCGCCCGTCCAGAGGGTCTTCTCGTTGAACTGCAGGCGGTCCTGCGGCACGCCGCCGGCCACGGCCGCTCCCATGGCGCCGTTGCCGATCGGCAGGACCTCGCTTTCCCAGTCCGCGGCGGGACGATCGAGTTCGAGCACGAGTGCCTGCGGGGCCGCACCGGCTGCGCCGGCCAGCGCGGTACACGCGAGGAACGCCAGGCCGGCCGCCGCCCGCCGGCGCCTGCACGTCGCCCTTGCCCCCGGATCCTGGAGCGTGCTGCCGGGCGCCGTCCCTGTGCCCGGGTTCATTGCGGGTACTCTCACCCCTGAGCGCATCGGCCCGGATCCTCCCGCCCCTCAGGACCTTGGGAACGCTACCATGGAGGCGCGGCTTTTACAATATTTATCCGAACAATCAGATAAAAATCGACGGAAACCGGCGCGTTCCTGCGTGCGGGACACCGGACCGAGGCTGTGATAAAGTTCATTCATATGATCAATCACATTAGCTGCTCCGGGCGCGACCGCGGGCCATGGCGCTGAAGGAACCGGACCCGGCCGAGCGGCGCACGCGGCTCGGGCGCAACCTGACCTGGGGCCTGCTCGACGCGCTCGGGCGCTCGATCGTCATCGGGCACTACGACACGCGCCCGTTTCCCACCGAGGCGGACCTCGCCCGCCAGCACGGGGTGAGCCGCTCGGTCACGCGCGAAGCGGTGAAGATGCTCACGGCCAAGGGACTGCTCACCGCCCGCCCCCGCCAGGGCACGATCGTGCAGCCGAGCGAACAGTGGAACCTGTTCGACCCCGACGTGCTGCGCTGGCTGCTCGAGCGCAAGTTCTCGGTCGAGCTCCTGCGCCACTTCAACCAGCTCCGGGTGGCGATCGAGCCCGAGGCCGCGGCCCTCGCCGCAACCCATGCCGATGCCGACGACCGGCGCGCGATCCAGCACGGCCTCGAACGGATGAAGGCGGCCGAGGAAGGCAACGACGACACGCTCGACGCCGACATCGCGTTTCACGTCGCCATCCTGCTCGCGTCGAAGAACCCGTTCTACGCGCAGTTCAGGGACGTCGTCTCGACCGCGCTGAGGAGCTCGATCCGGTTCACGAACCGCATCGTCGGGCGCTCCGCGAGCGTCGCCGATCACGCCGCGGTCAGCGACGCGATCGCCCGGGGTCATGCGGAAGGCGCCTACGTCGCCATGAAGAAGATCATCAGGGACGTGCTGGAGCTGATCGAGTCGGTGGAGCAGAACGCGGCCCCACCGCGACCGGACGGTGTGGAAGGAGGCCATGCAACGCCGTGACGCCAGAACGCCCGGGGCAGTTCTGCCGAAGGCGACGGGCGCCGTGAACGGCTCGGGCTGAGGGAGGCGCAGGCGGGGTGCAGTACGTCGCGGGGGACTGGGGGACGAGCCGCCTTCGGCTGTGGCGGGTGATCGACGGCCGGATCGCCGCTGCGGCAACCGGACCGGGCATCGCGGCGCTCGGAGACCTTCCCGCGGCGGCGCGCGCGGCGCAGCTCGCCGCGCTGCTGCCCGCAGCCGGCAACGATCGGACGCGGCCGCGGGTGCTGCTCGCCGGCATGGCCGGCTCGCGCAACGGCCTGGTCGAAGCCCCTTACGTGCGCCTGCCCGCCGATCGGGCGGCCTGGCAGGCCGCGGCATGCCGGCGCCGGCTCGGCGGCCTCGACCTGACGATCGCCGCCGGGGTCGCGGCAGCGGACGGCGCACGCCCCGACGTGATGCGCGGCGAGGAGACCCAGCTTTTCGGCGCGCTCCGGCTCGCGCCCGCACTCCGCTCCCGGTCCCGGCTCGCCGTGCTCCCGGGCACGCACAGCAAGTGGGTGGCGATCGAGGATTGTGTCATTCGCGCTTTCCGCACGTGCATGACGGGCGAGCTCTACGAGCTGCTCGCCCGGCGCTCGACACTGGTGGTCTCACCGACGCCGACCACGGCGTCCGACGCGGCCGAAGAAGAGGCGGGATTCGAGGCCGGGCTGGCGCGTGCCGGCACTGCCGGCTTCGCGGGACTGTTCGAAGCGCGTGCCGCGCAGCTCCTCGACGGGCGTTCGCCGTCGTGGGCGGCAGGCTGGCTGTCGGGCTTTCTGGTCGGCAGCGAAATCCGCGAGCTCGCGCCCACCTTCGGCGAGCCCGCGAGCGTGCATCTCGTCGCCGACGGCACGCTCGCGGCGCGCTACGCGCGCGCGCTCGCGCATGCCGGCATCGCGGCGCAAACCCTGGATCCCGCAACCTGCACGATCGCCGGGCTTGAGCTCCTCCTCGAGGAGGCAGGCTGACGTGGCGCCCGACGGCCTGGCCGTTCGCACGCCGCCGATCGTCGCGATCCTCCGCGGCATCCGCCCCGGCGAGGTGGCGGCGATAGCACAGGCGCTGCTCGCCGCCGGCATCCGCATCATGGAGGTGCCGCAGAACGCCGCGGGCGCGCACGCGAGCCTCGCGGAGCTCGTCTCGGCGGCGGGCGAGCAGGCGCTCGTCGGCGCCGGCACGATCCTCGACGCCGCGGCGGTCGACGCCGCCGCCGGTGCCGGCGCCCGCTTCGTCGTGGCGCCGAACACCCGGCCCGACGTGATCGAGCGCGCCCTCGCGCTCGGTGTCGAGCCGATGCCGGGCGTGCTCACCCCGACCGAGGCGTTCGCGGCGCTGGCCGCGGGCGCGCGCGACCTGAAACTGTTTCCCGCGGCCGCCGCCGGCCTCCCCCACCTGGCCGCGCTCGGCGAGGTGCTGCCGCCTCAGTGCCGCGTGTGGGCCGTGGGCGGCGTCGGCTCGCACAACCTCGGCGAGTGGCTCGCGGCCGGCGCCCGAGGTGTCGCGGTCGGCTCGGCCCTGTACCGGCCCGGCCGCGCGCCGGACGAGGTTCGCTCGCGGGCGGCAGCGCTGGTCGCGAGCTTCGAGCGCGCCGCGGGAGCGGCGCCGGCATGAACGGCCTGGCGCCGGTGGACTACGGGGTGATGGCCGCCTACGCAATCGTGCTGGTGGCGATCGCGACCTGGGTCTCGCGCCCTCGCGGCGGTCACGAGCGCGATACCGCCGATTACTTTCTTGCCGGCAAGGCGCTGCCGTGGTGGGCGATCGGCGCCTCGCTCATTGCCGCGAACATCTCGGCGGAGCAGGTGATCGGGATGTCCGGCTCCGGCTACGCCATCGGGCTCGCGATCGCCTCTTACGAGTGGATGGCGGCGATCACGCTCGTCCTCGTCGGCAAGTACTTCCTGCCGATCTTCCTGGAAAAGCGCATCTACACGATGCCGCAATTCCTGGAGCAGCGCTACGACGGCTCCGTGCGCGCGGTGATGGCCGTATTCTGGCTGGGCGTCTACACGTTCGTGAACCTGACGTCGATCCTCTGGCTCGGCGCACTGACGCTCTCGACCCTGACGGTCTTCGACCTGGACGCCAGCCTCGTCGGGCTCGCGGCGTTCACGGCCGCCTACTCGCTGTACGGCGGGCTCCGGTCCGTGGCGCTCACCGACATCCTCCAGGTCGCCCTGCTCGTGCTCGGCGGGCTGGCGATCGCGTGGCTGTCGCTCGACGCCGTCGGCGCGGGCGCCGGGCCGGTGAGCGGGTTCCTGCGGCTCGTCACGGAGGCGCCGCAAAAGTTCGACATGATCCTCTCCCCCGACGACCCGAACTACCGGTACCTGCCGGGGCTGTCCGTGCTGCTCGGCGGCATGTGGATCATGAACCTGAGCTACTGGGGCTTCAATCAATACATCATCCAGCGGGCGCTGGCGGCGAAGAGCGTCGCGGAGGCACAGAAGGGCATCGTGTTCGCCGCGTTCTTGAAGCTGCTCGTGCCGCTGCTGGTCGTGATTCCCGGCATCGCGGCGTTCGTCCTCGTCCCGGAGCTCGACCGCGCGGACCACGCGTATCCGTCGATGATGGCGCTTGCGCCGCAGGGCCTGCGCGGCTTTATCCTCGCCGCGCTCATTGCCGCCATCGTGTCCTCGCTCGGCTCCATGATGAACTCGATCGCGACGATCTTCACCATGGACCTGTATCGGCCGGCACGGCCGCAGGCGAGCGAACGCTCGCTGGTCACGCTCGGGAGGATCGTGGCGCTCACCGCGCTCGTCGTGGCCGCGCTCGCGGCGCGCCCGCTGCTCGGCGACGCCGAGCAGGCGTTCCAGTGGCTCCAGGAGTTCACCGGCTTCTTCACCCCCGGGGTCGTGACGCTGTTCCTGCTCGGCATGTTCTGGAAGCGTGCGACCGCGCCCGGCGCGTTCGCGGCGGCGATCGGCTCGGCGGCGTTCTCGCTCGCCTTCAAGCTGTGGCTGCCCGAGGTGCCGTTCATGAACCGTGTCGGCTGGGTGTTCCTGCTGTGCGTCGCCCTGGCGGTCGCGGTCTCGCTGGTCCGGAGCCCCCGGATCCATCCGCAAGCGATCCCGCTCGGCGACATTCGCTTCGCCACGAACGCGGGCTTCAACATCGCGTCCGCGATCGTGGCCGCCATTCTCACCGGGCTTTACTGGTACTGGTGGTAACCGCACGCAGCGGATTGTGATGCCGCTCCGGGCGGCCGCCGTCGGCCCGCCCTAGACTGGACCTCCATGGCGATCCGCTACCGAGGTCTCGCGCTGTACTCCGTGCTGCT
>Ga0079224_100011789_pt1 | contig 12067 bp, 7 predicted proteins | sample Stecom2015_FD_80414 | JGI IMG/M metagenome (GOLD analysis project Ga0079224, IMG submission 80414) | Agricultural soil microbial communities from Utah to study Nitrogen management - Steer compost 2015 | ecosystem: Environmental > Terrestrial > Soil > Agricultural land | place: USA: Utah... | reverse complement strand
TCCGTGGGGTGCCACGGCTTCTCCTGGCGATTTCATAGGCACCTTCTTCGCTGATTGGTGTCCTTAATATCCCAGCAGACCGAAGTACGATGGTTGTTAAGAGTTTGGCATCATAATATTGCAAACGCGCATTAATGCCAAAGCGGGCGCGAAGTGGCGCTGTTAACAAACCTGATCGGGTTGTGGCCCCCACAAGGGTAAAAGGACTGAGGGATAATTGCACAGACCGGGCATTCGGTCCGGTTTCGAGCATGATGTCAATTTTGAAATCTTCCATCGCCGAATAAAGATACTCTTCTACTAAGGGGCTCAGGCGATGGATTTCATCAATGAACAGGATATCACCCACTTCTAAATTGGTAAGTAGGCCAGCTAGATCACCGGGTTTATCTAATACCGGTCCGGAAGTAATCTTAATGCCCACGCCCATTTCATTCGCAATAATATGTGAAAGTGTTGTCTTTCCTAATCCGGGAGGGCCGTGAAGGAGTACATGGTCTAACGCCTCGCCACGAAGTTTAGCTGCTTGAACGAAAATCCGTAAGTTTTCCAATATTTTGTGTTGCCCGGTAAAATCTTCAAATGCCTGGGGGCGCAACACCTTTTCTACCTCTTTCTCCGTCTTGCTGAGGTGCTCTGCATTGGGATTTAAATGTTCGTTCATGTTGGAAGCTTTTAGCCGTCAGTTTTTAGTTATCAGCTGTCTGCTTTAAGCCGGTGGCCGATAACTGACAGCTGATTGCTGATAACAAAAATACTAAAAAAATTAGAGGTTTTAGGGCCTGTTGTATTTTCTAAACCAACTGTTAACTTTCATCTGTATAACACCGAAGAAGGCCTCCCGAAAGATTTTGGTACTCATTTTTGATGTACCTTCCGTTCTATCCGTAAAAATGATCGGAACTTCCACTACTTTAAACCCATACTTCAAGGTGGTGAATTTCATTTCTATCTGGAAGGCATAGCCCACAAATTTGATCTTGTCGAGCGGTATAGTTTCAAGTACCTTGCGTTTGTAAAACACAAAACCGGCGGTGGCATCACGAATGTCGGTCCCGGTAATCAATCGTACGTACCCCGAAGCAAAATAAGATATTAACACCCTTTTCATAGGCCAGTTTACCACGTTTACCCCTTTGATGTAACGTGATCCAATGGCCAGGTCGGCTCCTTCGATACATGCCTCCCGTAGGCGGATAAGGTCATCCGGATTGTGTGAAAAATCAGCGTCCATCTCGAATATATACAGATAATCTCTTTCTAGACACCAATTAAATCCATGGATGTAAGCCGTACCCAGCCCGAGCTTTCCTCTCCGCTCTTCTAAATGTAGGGAACCGTTAAACGCTGCTTGTAAACCCCTTACAATATCAGCCGTTCCATCAGGCGATCCATCGTCAATAACTAAAATGTGATAAGGAAAAGAAAGCGAAAACACTTTGCGGATAATCCTTTCTATATTCTCCTTTTCGTTGTAAGTGGGTATGATAACGATGCTGTCTGACACGGCTTCTTTCCAGTTTTGGTTTTCAAATTACGAAAATAAGGAAATATTATGAGCTATCAGTTTTCGGCTATTAGATTTCAGTAATGTCTCGTTTCTGTTGCTGATAGCTGATTTCCGATAGCTCATTCCAATTATTTTACACCATGCATCATCTTTTTCAGAATTCCTGAAATAAGAAACAGTATAAGTGCCGCTGTGCCGGAAAGCGTTACGAAAACCATGAAAAATTCATATAGATTATGAACGGTGAAGCCTACAAAAGTTGGGTAAACAATATCAATTTTCTCTTGCGCTAATATAGCCACTTGCTCTGCCGTCGGTTTTACGGCTCCGTCCAATATTCCCTGTAGGTCAATCCCTTTAGACGCGGCAAATTCGAATTTATCCCCTGTAGGAGGAATCAACGCTCCCAAAGTACCTGCTAGGGCGTAACCTGCTGCATTGCCTATAAACCACACGCCCATCAGTAGGGATGAGAAACGTTTAGGTGCGAGCTTGGAAACCAGCGATAACCCGATTGGAGAGAGGCACAATTCACCTAGTGTATGGAATAAATACATAATGAATAGCCAATGAACAGCCAGCTTGCCGGTCAATCCAATCTTGGCAACTTGAACGGCAATGATGTAGTAACCAATGGCTAGTAACAAGAGTCCGATAGCCTGTTTAACAGGAGAAATTGGCTCCAGATTACGTTTTTGCAACTTTAGCCAAAGCCAGCTGAAAGGAAGGGCAAATATGATGATAAATATGGAATTGGCGTTTTGAATAAAACTAGGTGGAAGCTGATAACCGAGAAAGTTTAAGTCGGTTTGTTTATCGGCAACGAAGGTTAGCGATGAGCCCGCTTGCTCGAAAGCTGACCAAAAGAAAATGACGAAGAATGCGATGATGTACATCACTACAATACGATCGCGCTCTATTTTTGTAATGGTTTTATCCGTTAATATCAGAAAAGCTAAGCTTAAGGCCGAAGCGTATATAAAAGGGTAGACCCAGCTTTTAATGGGATTTGGATCGAGTGAAAGGAAGTGAAAAATAATATACAGAACTACCAATACCAACAGGGATGCCACAATTGAGCCTGTCGTAAATTTTGCCTTTTCCGATTCTTCTTCCGCTTGCTTATGATCGGGATGAAAAGAAGGTTTGGCACCAACAGGCTTTCCATCGGGTGACGTTACGTATTTGTTCTTCAGGAAAAAAAACATAACGGTACCCAAAAACATAGCTAAGCCGGCCGCCAAAAATCCCCATTTAAAGGCTTCGACCACACGTACGTCACCCACCTTAACGTCACCCAGGAAAGGGCATACAGACATCCCGAGAAATGCGCCTACATTGATACCCATGTAAAAAATGGTGAAAGCGGAGTCGAGCCTGTTATCTCCTTTATTGTAGAGTTGGCCTACCATCGAGGAAATATTGGGTTTAAAAAAACCATTTCCAACGATAATAATAGCTAAAGCAGTCCACATCACAAATTTTGCAAGATCGAGATTAGACGCATAGACTGATCCGCTAAAGAATAGGCACAACTGGCCAATACCCATAATTGTTCCACCTAATAGGATACAATTTCTATTTCCCAGGTAACGATCTGCAATATAGCCTCCAATCATGGGAGTCAAATAACTTAGACCGAGAAAACCGCCATAAACAATTGAGGCATCTTTGTCTGAAAAAGCAAGCGCGTTAACGAGAAATAGCGTAAGTAATGCGCGCATCCCGTAAAAATTAAAGCGCTCCCACATTTCCGTGGTGAACAGTACATAAAGTCCTTTGGGATGACTTTGCTGGTTTGATTGTGGTTCTTGTGATAATGTTTTCGTTTGATTCATGTTGTTGATTTGTTTAAAGGTTGATTTTAAACTTATTACAATGTTGGTTTTTTGTTTTTTGTGTGACCTTAGTGTATTTAATAAATGGCGCAAGATAGCTAGACCGCCTCATTATAACAAAATTTATCTGCTAATAATGGAAAAAAACAGAATAGAAATTCTTTCGACCCTGCGCCATCTCGATCTTATATTTATAAGTTTTTCATTATAAAATCAGTCATTTTACCATATAAGTGAATGCTGGTGTTGCCACCGTGAATTCCATGGTTTTTATTAGGATAGTAAGCTTGTTCAAAGGGCTTATTAGCTTGTATTAGCGCTTCGGAGAACATAATGCTGTTTTGAAAATGCACATTGTCATCACCGGTACCGTGGATCAAAAGGAATTTGCCCTTTAAACGATCTGCGTAATTGATAGGAGAGTTGTCGTCATATCCTTGCGGATTTTCTTGTGGGGTACGTAGGTATCGTTCGGTATAAATGCTATCATAATAGCGCCAGGTAGTGACGGGGGCAACCGCAATAGCGAGCTTGAAAATATCGGCACCTCTGGTAATACAGAGCGATGCCATATAACCACCATAGCTCCAACCCCAAATACCGATTCTTTCAGGATCAACATAAGGCTGTTTGGATAACCATTTCGCCCCTTCAATTTGGTCTTCCGTTTCAAGTCTGCCTAAATTGAGATAGGTTGATTTCTGAAATTCTTCACCTCTGAAACCGGTCCCCCGATTATCTATACAGGCCACAATGTAGCCTTTTTGTGCTAAGTAATGGAACCATAAACTTCTGGATCCGGTCCAGGAATCGGTTACATTTTGGCTCCCCGGGCCGCCATAGACATACATTAGGACCGGGTATTTTTTACTTGGATCAAAATCAACCGGCTTAACGAGATAGCCATTTAAGTTGACGCCATTTGCGGTTGAAAATTGAAAGAACTCCAAACCTTTTATGCCGTATTGGTCAGCGATTTGTTTGGCTTTCTTATTATCTTCCAACACACGTACAAGACGGCCATCCTTGTCATTTAATGTGATATAGGCGGGCGAATGGGTATCGGAATGATTTAGAATGTAATAACTAAAATCGGTACTAAAGGTGGCACTATTGGTGCCTGGGGAGTTACTAAGTTGTTTTTTGTTTTTACCGGTTACATCAATGGCGTAAATATCTCGCTGAAGAGGTGATTTTTCGGTCGATTGATAATAAGCGGTTCCGGTTTTTTCGTTGACACCATATAATTTGGTAACAAGCCATGCGCCTGCCGTTATTTGACGTATCTTGTTTCCGTCCATATCATAAAGATAAAGATGGTTGTACCCGTCGTGTTCGCTTGTCAATAAGAATTGCTTGCCATTTTGTAGGAAAGTGAGGTCGTCATTGACGTTAATATAGTACTTGTTTTCCTCCGTGAGTACCACTTTCGAAGTGCCGGTGGTTACATCCGAAAATAGGTAGTCGAGTTTATTTTGGTGCCGATTCATGCGCAACACGCAAAGCAAATTTGGGTTTTGCGTCCATTTTATGCGAGGAATATACTGGTTTTGCTCATTCCCAACATCAATGCGTGTTGTCTTCCCATCTGCCAATTGATAACAATGTATGCTTACAATCGAATTTTTCTCTCCTGCTTTTGGATATTTATATTGATACTCGTGTGGATACAATTGCTCGAATATCGTCATCGAGTATACCGACACCTCGGTTTCATTGAATTTATAATAAGCAATTTTTTTGCTGTCAGAACTCCAGAAAAAGGCCTTTGCAAAAGCAAACTCTTCTTCATACACCCAGTCAGCCCCACCGTTTATTATCTTGTTGGAAGCCCCGTCTTGGGTGATTTGCACTTCTTGTAGGTTAAGCAGGTCTTTAATAAAAATATTATTATCACGTACAAAGGCTACTTTACTACCATCCGGTGAAAAAGTGGCAAACTGCTGTTTTCCTTTTGAAGACACTTCCGTAATTTTCTTTGAAGCTAGATCAAAAACATAGTAATTGGCTTTTGATGATCGGCGATAAATCGGTTCACTATCGGCAGCAATCAGCACTTTCGTTTCATCCTGATTAAAATCTGTACTGAGTGGCAGCTTTTTGCCTTTAAATATAATATCCTTTTCGGTATAGATCGCTTCGACAATTTTACCGTCGCGGTAGTTGCTTTTGGCTACATGAGCGATTTTAGTTTCCGGATTGCTTTCTATCGATACATATGTTTTTCCATCTCGAAGTGAACGTAAGCCGCTCACCGTTTTGGTATCAAAGGTGCCCTTCTGAAAAATATCCTCAAGTGTTATGTTTTTAGGAGATTGGGCAAGCGCTGTACTTCCCATAAGCATCAATATGATTAAAGGTAGTTTCATTTTATGGTATTATAAATATGTAATTTGTCTTTGCAAGGTTTAGTATGCTATTCTGAGTTCTTTGCTATAGCGGTGTTATTAATAGATATTGTTTTAATGAGACAGCAAACATGGCGTCTAAATTACAAAATATCATAGGAAATCTAATTATTGTAATAGCATTGTTGAATTTATACCAATGCAAAGCGTTTAAAGAACGCTTAGTTTTCATTCTTCAGTGGTAAGTCCTCTTCCAATATCAGGTAATCGGTTTTGATCTTCCATGCATCGTAGCTCATGTCAGGGCCATAGTGCTCAAATTGCCCCTTCAAGGATGGTGTGGCGGGTGCTAGGTGATCCATTACGATCCGATCTTTGTCCTTTTCGTACTTCATTAACATCGTAGCACGGGCATTATAACTATAAATCAACCGGGAGGCCGTAGCAAATGCAGGGTCTTTGAAAATTTTCTTACCAAATGCAACGGAAGATTCAGTAAGATGAAGTACATCAATTACTTTCTGTGTCACCTTAGGTGTTGTGCCGCGCCAACCCAATAGTAGGTAATGCTGAGGTAAACCCTTCATGGGAATTATATCATAATATTGGGCCCCGTACCAATTGTTATTGTCTAGAGAGGCTTCCTCCGGTTTATCTATAAGAGGAGATCTGTCAACCAGTGCCTTTAAACTGAGCGATCCATCTTTTGTTCGCCATTGGATTGCTCCGTAATATCTATAGGAGCCGTCATTTAATCGGATATGCCATGAAAAAATGCGGAAATTGTTTTTCGGCTCTCTTCGAATGGCTATCATCTTTAAGGTATCCAGGTTGGTATCGTCGATCGAATGCGGACTTTTTAAGTATTGGACTAAGGTTTTAATGAATATGTAATTGGCTTGCAAACGCTCCGGTTCGTTGGTTTCGTTATACATTTTGTAACCCAAGCGGTTCAAGCTATCGAGTAACACATGATTGACTTCGATCGTTTGAGCCCTTAGACCTGATATGTAAATGATTGATATAAAAAATAAAAGTAGCGGTGCCCGTTTAGCATTTAGTCGCATATTTTCAATTTCAAGCTTTACTATTATGACAATCGTTCAATTACGAGTGCACTCGCACCGCCTCCGCCATTACAAATTCCTACAACGCCGAGGTCTCCGTCTTCCTGTCGCAGAACTGATAGCAGTGTTACCAAAATACGGGCACCGGAGGCACCCAGTGGGTGCCCGAGCGACACAGCACCTCCATAAATATTAACCTTTTCGGGATCAAGTTGAAGAAGCTGATTGTTTGCGATCGATACCACAGAAAAGGCTTCATTAATCTCATAATAATCAACTTCCTTTGCCGATACCCCGGCTCGTTCTAAAGCTAGTGGAATTGCCTGTGCCGGGGCGGTAGTAAACCATTCCGGATCTTGCTGTGCGTCCGCATAGCCTAAAATACGGGCCAGCGGTTTAACACCAAGCTGTTCGGCCTTTGCTTTGCTCATGAGCACCAGTGCCGCAGCGCCAGCGTTTAGTGTAGAGGCATTGGCTGCCGTAACGGTGCCTTCCTTCTGAAAAACGGGTTTTAATGAAGAAATCTTGTCAAAAAAAACATTGTTTATTTCTTCATCGGTGTCAATAGTTGTTGAATTTCCTTTTTTATCGGTTACCTCAAGAGGTATGATCTCCTGTTTGAACTTGCCATTCCGTTCAGCTTTTTGAGCTCGTTTATAAGAACTAATAGCATATTGATCCTGTTCTTCTCGGGAAATTTTACAAGAAGAAGCACATAATTCGGCCGCTGACCCCATATGGTAATCATTATACACATCCCACAGACCATCTCTGATCAAGCCATCAATTGCCTGTTGATGGCCTAATCGATACCCTGTTCGAGCTTTATCTAGATAATAGGGTACATTGCTCATGCTCTCTGTACCGCCGGCAATGATGATATCTTGATGACCTAAAGCTATGTTCTGAGCAGCGAGCATTACTGCTTTTGTTCCGGATGCACAGACTTTGTTGACCGTTGTTGCAGGAATATTTCCCAGTCCAGCCAATTTAATGACCTGGGTAGCCGGAGCCTGCCCTAGATTGGCTGATAATACATTACCGATATAAGCTTCCTGTATGTCGTCGGCTAATAGGGAGGCTCTTTTTACCGCTTCTTTTACGGCAAGCCCCCCCAATTGTGTAGCTGTAAAGCCGGCAAGACTGCCTCCGAAACTACCAATAGGCGTTCGAGCAGCAGAAACAATGTATACTTCGTTTGTCATGTGGAATGTATTGGTTATGAAGACAAGATAGTCAAAATCTAAATTTTTTGCTAGTCATCCGAACTTTTATTGGTATCATTGGTTTTTCGCCGCATCTTTTTCCGCGTGCGGAGTGCTTCGTGTAATATATACTCGATTTGACCATTGGTGCTTCGAAATTCGTCTGCGGCCCAAGCTTCTAATTCTTTCAGCATATCCGAATTGATTCGTAAAGCAAATGCCTTTTTATCTCCCATAATACATCAGCTGGCGAATGTCTCGCTACTTTTAATTATAAAGTGTTCCGGTATTGACTACCGGAGAAACGCTCTTCTCTCCACATAATACAACCAGTAGATTGCTCACCATGGCTGCTTTACGTTCCTCATCAAGTTGCACGATATCTTTAGCAGATAATCTTTCCAATGCCATTTCAACCATTCCTACAGCGCCCTCTACGATTTGCTTTCGAGCAGCTACCACTGCGGTAGCCTGTTGTCTTTGTAGCATGGCACTGGCTATTTCGGGCGCATAAGCCAAGTGTGTTATCCTTGCTTCGATAACGTCTATACCGGCCCTTTCCAGTCGTTCGTTAAGTTCTCTTTCGAGCATTTGGCTAACCTGTTGTGCGCCATCTTTTAGCGTGATAGTTGCTTCTTCGTCTTCAAAGTTATCATATGCAAATAAATTGGCCAAATGTCGTACTGCAGCTTCGCTTTGCACTTGAACGTACTGAATGTAATCGTCAACTGCAAATAACGCTTTTGCGGTATCTTTTACCATCCATACTGTAACGGCTGCTATTTCTATCGGATTTCCCAATTTATCATTTACTTTCATTTTATGCCCGTTTAGGTTGCGCGCTTTTAGTGATACTCTCTTCCTGACCGCAAACGGATTGATCCAAAAGAAACCTTCCTTTTTCACTGTTCCGATATAATCTCCGAAGAGAATCAGCACGTTTGAGTCGTTCGGATTAATAACCGTAAGACCTTTAAGGATCGCCAACGAAATCGGAATGCCAAGAGCAACCATCCAAGTGTTATTGTACACGGCGCCGGCAAAGATCGCAATTGCAACTATCAAAAGCACAACAATAGCTATATAGCCTGATACCGCAGTAGTAGATTTTTCTTCTTTCATGATTTTCATATTTTATAATGATATCACAATGATATCAAAATAAAATGATAAAATCAAAAAAGAGCTCGCGTTAACAGGATAAAATATTCATAAGAATAGACCAAAAAAAACCTTCGTTAATATAAGTCTCTTGTTAAATGTCTTGTGTTTGGCGCGCAAAATTTTATGGGCATCGCCCTATATAAAACAATTTTCTATAAGTTTGTATTAGGTTTTAAAGAAATCAAATCAAAAAAGTGTCAAAAAATAGAAGGACTCCATCTGTATATTCAAATAATCCGGCCGTTTTTAAATATGGGATGATGGTGCTCAGCGTCATCGTTATCTGCATATTTTTACCAAAACAACCGCGGTTTAGGTTTGAGTACGAAAAGGGTAAAATATGGATGCACGAAGATTTAATCGCACCCTATAATTTTGCCATCCTTAAAACGCCGAACGAGATAAGGGCAGATCGGGAACAAGTGCTTGAATCTGTATATCCAGTTTACGATAACCATACAGAAACCAAGGGGGAGGAGACTGAACGCTTTTTAGCTGAATTTGAAGGAAAGTGGAAGGGAAGTGGGCAGGAAGATCGGGAGATGGGGCTCTATAGTCAAACAGTCACGCAAATTTTAGCACATATTTATGATCGTGGAGTTATTGGACTGACTAAAAAGTTCCAAACAAAAGGAGAGCATTATAATTTTAATCTGGTAACGAATAATATAACGGAAAAAAAGAACACAGCGGAAGTATATACGAGAGAAACTGCCTTAGCCTATGCCAACAGTATCATCGATTCTAAAAGCAGTATAACTGAAAAAGATTGGTTAAAAAGCTTAGTAGGCGATTATATACAGCCCAATTACGTTTACAACGAGCGTCTTACGGATAAACTGATTGCCGAGGCTATTAATAATATATCTACTACTCGGGGGATGGTTCAACGCGGAGAGTTGATAGTAGCAAACGGCAGTATGGTGAATAACGAAGTTTTTCAGAAGGTCGAATCGTTGCGAATGGCTTATGAAGAAGAAGCAAAGATAGGTGGGGATAGAAATGTGGTGGTGATCGGGCAATTTCTAGTAGTAGGATTGGTTGTCACCTTGCTAATGGTTTTTCTTTATCTCTTTAGGATTGACGTATTTTCCAATAATCGTCTATTGTCCTTAATTTTATTGGTGGTTACCGGAATGTTGATCGTTTTATCATGGTCCCTTAAATTAAAGCTGTCAAGTTTATACTACATTCCGTTCTGCATCGTGCCGATCATCGTTCGCATTTTATTTGACACGCGTTTGGCGCTCAATATTCATCTTCTCATGGTGTTGGTATCGGGTTTCTTTGTGCCTAACAGTTTTGAATTTGCCTTTTTACAAGTAACTGCCGGGATGGTAAGTATATATAGCATTAAGACATTGATTAAAAGAGAGCAATTTCTGATTTCATCGGTGATTATTTTGCTTACCTATTTTGTAGCGTATCTTGGTATAATCTTAATCCGGGATGGTTCGATCGAAGATGTAGGTTATGCTTCGTTTGTTCCATTTATTGTCAGCGTTGGCTTGACCTTGTTAGCGTATCCGCTTATTTATGCATTTGAGCGACTATTTGGTATCACATCGGACGTAACCCTTATGGAGCTCACCAATACCAATTCTTCCCTATTGCGTGAATTATCCTATAAGGCACCGGGTACTTTTCAACATTCATTACAAGTTGCCAATTTAGCCGAAGCGGCCATTTATAAAATTGGCGGAAACGCCTTGTTGGTAAGAGCAGGTGCCCTCTATCACGACATAGGTAAAATGCAAAATCCGCAATATTTCATTGAAAATCAGACAAAGGGATATAATCCCCACGATGGGCTAACCTTTGAGCAAAGTGCTCAGATCATTATTTCACACGTAAGTAAGGGCATCGATATGGCGCATAAACACCAACTGCCGGAGTCGATCATTAGCTTCATTCGGACACATCATGGAACTACCCGTACCGATTATTTCTATAATGCTTTTATTAAAGCGCATCCTGATAAAATTGTTGACGAGCAAGTTTTCCGTTATCCCGGGCCCATTCCTTTTTCAAAAGAAACGGCGGTTTTGATGATGGCTGATTCGGTAGAGGCGGCTTCCCGGAGTATTAAGGAGCCTGATGCAGAAAATATAAGTAACTTGGTCGATAAAATTATTGATGGTAAATTAGCGCAAGGACAGTTGCGAAACAGTAATATAACGCTACAGGAGGTAGAGGCTATTCGAGCCATATTTAAGCGAATGCTGATGAGTATTTACCATGTGCGGGTAGATTACGATGTGAAAAAGACGAGAGAAGTTGAATAAGTCGCTCGCAAGCAGACTTGGTAATAGCCATTAAACACAAAACCCGACTTCATCGGGTTTGCTATTGTTTGGCGGTGAGGGCGGGATTCGAACCCGCGGTACCGTTTCCAGTACGACAGTTTAGCAAACTGTTCCTTTCGGCCTCTCAGGCACCTCACCTCCCTTTTGGGATTGCAAACCTAATACAAAAAATTATTATTTCAAATTTTCTGAATACCAAATCCAAACATTTTTTTTATCAATATGCTATCATTTTGGAGGTCAAGCTGATAAAAAAGGAAAAAGGAATGGCGCCATGCTTTCAAAGTCAGGGGGAAAGCACTTTACTATCGTCTGTTGACCGTATCCGACAACCAACTTGTTTACTTAACCTACATTTCGGTATAAAATTTATAATACAATTCTATTAGTTAACTAATTATATTGATAGAACGTTTCGCGGTAAATTTGTTTGTATTAATAAAGTTATTATGTCAATAAAGAAAATATTTATTACAGGTGCTACAGGCTATATTGGAGGATCAATAGCTAAGTTATTAGTAGATAAGGGATATAAGGTTTCGGGGTTGGTAAGAAAGGAAAGCGACACAGAGAAGCTAAAAGAGCTTGGCATAAATGACGTAATGGGCACGCTACAAGATGCACCGCTG
>Ga0079224_100011788_pt1 | contig 12069 bp, 8 predicted proteins | sample Stecom2015_FD_80414 | JGI IMG/M metagenome (GOLD analysis project Ga0079224, IMG submission 80414) | Agricultural soil microbial communities from Utah to study Nitrogen management - Steer compost 2015 | ecosystem: Environmental > Terrestrial > Soil > Agricultural land | place: USA: Utah... | reverse complement strand
GGCCGAGTTCGCCGGGCGCGCCCGGGTGCAGAGCATGGCGGACTACGAGGCGCTCGCCCGCCGCGCCGCCGAGGACCCGGATCGCTTCTGGGCGGAGATCGCCGGCGAGCTGCACTGGGCGACGCCGTGGCAGCGCGTGCTCGACTGGCAGCTTCCAGACGCCAGGTGGTTCGTCGGCGGCCGCACCAACATGGCCTACAACTGCCTCGACCGGCACATCGCCGCCGGCCGCGGCGACCGGTGCGCCGTCGTCTGGGAGGGGGAGCCGGGCGACGAGCGCTCGCTGACCTACGCCGAGCTGCACCGCGAGGTGTGCCGGGCGGCCAACGTCCTGGTCGCGCTCGGCATCCGCCCCGGCGACCGGGTGGCGATCTACATGCCGATGGTGCCGGAGGTGGCGATCGCCATGCTCGCCTGCGCGCGCATCGGCGCCACCCACTCGGTGGTGTTCGGCGGCTTCTCCGCCGAGGCGCTGGCCGACCGCGTGCGCGACGCCGGCGCGCGCCTGGTCATCACCGCCGACGGCGGCTGGCGGCGCGGGCAGGTGGTTCCGCTCAAGGACAGCGTCGACCAGGCGATCGCCGGCACCTCGGTCGAGCGCGTGCTGGTGGTCAAGCGCTGCGGCAACCCGATCGCCTGGCAGGACGGGCGCGACCTCTGGTGGCACGAGCAGGTCGAGCGCGCCTCGGATCAGCACCAGGCGCCGTTCTTCGACGCCGAGCACCCGCTCTACACCCTCTACACCAGCGGCACCACCGGCAAGCCGAAGGGGATCCTGCACACCACCGGCGGCTACATGGTCGGCTGCTACTACACCACCGGCCTGGTGTTCGACCTGCGCGACGACGACGTCTACTGGTGCACGGCCGACGTCGGCTGGGTCACCGGCCACAGCTACGCGCTCTACGGCGCGCTGCTAAACGGCGTCACCACCGTCCTCTACGAGGGCGCGCCCAACCACCCGGAGCCGGATCGCTTCTGGCGCATCATCGAGAAGCTGCGGGTCACCGTGTTCTACACCGCGCCCACCGCGATCCGCACCTTCCACCGCTGGGGGGACGAGTACCCCCAGCGCTGCGACCTGTCGAGCCTGCGGCTGCTCGGCACCGTCGGCGAGCCGATCAACCCGGAGGCGTGGATGTGGTACCACCGGGTGATCGGCGCCGGGCGCTGCCCGATCGTCGACACCTGGTGGCAGACCGAGACCGGCGCCATCATGATCTCGCCGTTGCCGGGCGCGACCCCGACCAAGCCCGGCTCCTGCACCCGGCCGCTGCCCGGCATCGACGCCGATGTGGTCACCCGCGACGGCACCCGCTGCGGTGACAACGAGGGCGGCTACCTGGTCATCCGCCGGCCGTGGCCGTCGATGCTTCGCACCATCTGGGGCGACCACGAGCGGTTCCGCCGCCAGTACTTCGGCGAGATCGAGGGGGTCTACTTCGCCGGCGACGGCGCGCGGCGCGACCAGGACGGCTACTTCTGGGTGATGGGCCGGGTGGACGACGTCATCAACGTCTCCGGTCACCGGCTGTCGACCATGGAGGTGGAGAGCGCCCTGGTGTCGCACGACAAGGTGTCCGAGGCGGCGGTGGTGGCCAAGCCGGACGAGATCAAGGGGCAGGCGATCGTCGCGTTCGTGACACCGGTCCAGGGGGTGGCGCCGGACGACGAGCTGGCCCGCGCGCTGCGCGCCCACGTGGTGGCGCAGATCGGCGCGCTGGCGCGGCCGCAGGAGATCCGCTTCGCCGACGCGCTGCCGAAGACCCGCTCCGGCAAGATCATGCGGCGCCTCCTGCGCGACGTCGCGTCCGGCTCGAAGAGCCAGGGGGACACGACCACCCTGGAGGACGCCTCGGTGCTGGCGCGGCTGGCCGCCGAGCGCGGCAACGAGGAGTGAGCCGCCGGCGGCGCGCCGGGTGGGGCCGTGCCGGGCGCGCCGGGCGCGCCGCGGCCGGCCCGCTCACCTGAGGTGCGGTCGGCGCGCCGCGCGAGCCGCGCCGCTCAGGGCGCGGCCGGCAGCCGGTCCGGCCGCGCCGGCAGGGCCGCCGGCGCCGGGTCGGGCGCGGCCGCCTCCGCGGTCGCGTCGGCCACCTGCGCCTCCTGGAACGCCGCTCGCCGCGCCGCCGCCGCCCGCCGCGCCTCCGCCCGCGCCGCGCGGGCGTGGAGATAGCGGTGCATGGCGGCGACCATCTGCTCGTGCTCGCGCCGGATCCGGTAGCGGGCGTTCCAGCGGTTGCCGTTGGTGACGATGGAGAAGCAGAGGAGGTCGTCCCCCTCGCCGGCGACGAAACCGGACAGCGCCACGCTGTCGCGCAGGGTGCCGGTCTTGCCGCGCACCAGGCCGCGCAGCGCCTCGCTCCTGAAGCGGCCGCGCAGGGTGCCGTCCACCCCGCCGACCGCGAGCGAGCGGAGGAACACGGTCGGGTCGAGCAGGCTCCGCGGCGGCAGCGCGCCGCCGGCCAGGCCCGCCGCGGCGCGCAGCACGCGGACGATGTGGCGGGCGGTGAGCTCGGTGTTGCGCGACAGGCCGGAGCCGGTGTCGACCCGCACGGTGTCCGGATCGATGCCGGCGCGGATCAACCAGCGGCGCATGGCGGCCAGGCCGAGCTCCATGCTGGGCGGGCCGCCGCCGACCGACTCGGAGCCGGCGGTCATGAGCAGGCGGTCGGCCAGCCAGTTGGTGCTGCGCTTGTTGACCCGCGACACCAGGTCGCGCAGCCTGCGCGAGCGGTGGCGCACCAGCTCGATCGGCAGCCAGCCGGCGCCCGCCGCCTCGGCGGTGTACTCGTCGAACCCGGCGATCCGCACGCGGCCGCTCACCTCGACGCCGGCCGCGCGCAGGGCGGCGCGCACCAGGTAGCCGGTGAAGGTGGAGCGCAGCCTGACGCTGCGGCGGTAGGTCCGCGAGCGGCCGGCGCGGATGGTGCCGCTCACCTTGATGAGGAGGCGCGGGTGATCGGCCGGATCCTCGGCGGCCGCCGGGGCGGGCGCGCTGGAGATGGCGGCGGCGACCGGCGCGGCGCTGGCCGCCTCGGCGCCGGCGCTGGCCGGCTGCCCGGCCGCCTCCCCGTCTGTCGCCGACGCCGCCGCCACCGCCGTGCCGGGCGCCGGCGGATCGAGCAGCTCGGTGTCGACCGACAGCCGGTAGCGGCGCTTGCGGGTGGTGGTGGCCTCGACGTGCACCTGGATGTAGCTCGTGCTCGGCTCGACCGTCACCTTCGGCGGCTCGCCCGGCCGGGTGCCGGTCACCTTGACGGTGATGCGCGGCGAGGAGAGCGTGTCGCGCAGGAGGTCGTCGCCGAGCACCACGTCGCCGTCGATGCGGCGGATGCCGGTCTCGACCGCCGCCCTGGCGAGCCCCTCGAGGTCGTCGACCGACAGCGTCGGGTCGCCGTTGCCGTGCAGGTAGATCGGGCCGCGCACCACGCCGGCGCCGTCCGGCGCCCGGCCGTACAGGCGGGTCACGTAGCGCCAGTTCGGCCCGAGCAGGTCGAGCACGGTGGCGGTCGACAGCAGCTTGACGTTCGAGGCCGGGTTGAGCTTGTCGTCGGCGTGGACCGCGAAGATGTCCTCGCCGGTGCGCGCGTCGACCACGTAGACCGCGGTGACCCCGCGGCGGAGCGTGCGGCCGCCCCAGATCGCCTCGAGCTCCTCGCGCAGCAGCTCCTCCGGCGTCGGCGCACTCGCCCGCGAGCGATCGCGCGGCAGGGAGCCGTGCGCGGCGCGGGCCGGCTTGGCGGCGGAGCGCGCGCGGCGGTTGCCGCCCCGCTTGCCCTCGGCGCGCGCGAGGTCGACGCCGGCGGCGGCGACGATCAGACAGGCGGCGAGGAGGGGGAGCGCTCTCTTCATCGGCGGGCACCGCGGAGGAGCACGTACAGCGCGCCCGCGCCGCCGTGCTCCGGGCGGGCGGGGCAGAAGGCGGCGACCGACCCGGACAGCGGGCCGGCCAGCCAGCCGGGGACCTGATCGCGCAGGCGGGCGTCGGCCGGCGCGCGCTCCGCCTTGCCGGTGATCACGAGCACGCAGCGGAGACCGGCCGAGCGCGACTCGGCGAGGAAGCGGGCGAGATGCTCGCGCGCCGAGGCGAACGTGTGGCGGTGTAGGTCGAGGGTTGCCTGGATCGGCGTGCGCCCGGCGGCCAGGTCGGCGAGCGTGCGCCGGTTGACCCCGGGGGCGCGGCCGCCGCCGTCCGCCTCGACGACGAATGCGGAGGAATCCCGGCGCTCTGGCGCGTCCGCGCGGGCGCGCCCCGCCGGCCGGGGCGGCCGCCGCCGGTCGCGATCGGACAGCGGGGCGACGTCCTCCACCGCGGCCCGGAAGAGCGCCTCCTCGTCCGGGCCGGTTCGCACAGCCTGGCCCACGTCAACATGGTACTAGGGCCGGTGGGGGAGACCAAGTGAAACGACGCGGCAGCGCGGCGGTCAGCCCGTGTCATGACCGGGAGGCTTCGCGAGCGCGGTAGGCTCCCGGCCGTGCGCCCGCTCGCCCGCCCGCTCGTCGTCCTCCTCGCCCTCGGGAGCGCCGCGTGCTCGTCCGGCCCGGACGAGGACGGGCCGCCGGAGCTCACGCCGCGCTGCCCGGGGGTGATCGACACCGGCGAGGACGACGCCGGCGAGCCGGGCGCCTACGACCGGCCGGAGGCGTTCTCCCGCGCGATGTGCGGCGAGACCACCGCGCCGCTCGACTCGATCGACGCCTGCGGCATCTGGCACCTCGATCTCGACCTCGGCCCGTTCGGCAGCGGGCCGGGGGCGCTGCGCATCGACGTGTCCGAGGAGGGCGGCGAGCCCGACCTCGACGGCATGCTGCTCGGCCGCGAGACCGCCGACGTGCGGCTGACCTCCTCCGACCTGTTCGTCCGCTGGACCACGACCGACTCGAGCGGCACCCCGGTTGTGCACGCCTTCGACGCCTGCGTGGTGCGCGAGGACGGCCGCATCGCCGGGCCGTACGTCATCTGCTACGGCGAGGACTGCTTCGGCGGCACCGCGGTCGGCGCGCGGGTCGAGCCGCTCGACCAGGAGCCGGCCGACGGCGTCACGCTCGTGGCGGAGTGGAACGGCGCGCCGGAGGCGCCGTGGCCGGGCGACTCCTCCACCCTCAACGTCCGCCACCGCGGCGAGGTGGCCTACGTCGCGCGCCAGTACGACGGGCTGCGGGTGGTCGACCTCGCGAACCCGGCCTCGCCGGCCGACCTCGGCCACGCGCCGGTCATGTACCCGGAGGTCGGCGAGTTCTACAACGACGTCAAGATCGTCGAGGCGGGCAGCTCGGTCTACGCGCTCGTGGGCTCGAGCGTGCGCGGCGTCGTGGTGATCGACGTGACCGATCCGGCGGCGCCGGCCGAGGTGCTGAGCTTCCCGGAGCCGACGGTCGACCAGCCGGAGCGGAACGTCCACACGCTGTTCGTCGAGGGCAGCCGGCTCTACTTCACCCTCGACGCCGGCATCGAGATCTACGACGTGACCGATCCGGCGGCGCCAGAGCGGCTCGGCGGCTACCTCTTGCCGGACCTGCTCGACCTGCCCGGCTACGTCCACGACCTCTACGTCGCGGACGACATCGCCTACCTCAACTACTGGAACCGCGGCATGGTCGTGATCGACGCGACCAGCGCCGCGCAGCCGGACCTGCTCGGCATCTTCGACGACTACGCGCGCCGCACCAGCCACTCCAACTGGGTCACCGAGGTCGGCGGCCGGATGATCTCGGTGCACGGCGACGAGGACTACGACGCCCACGTCCGGATCATCGACGTCGATCCGGACAGCGCGACCGCCTTCCAGGAGATCGGCTCCTACCAGACGCGGCGCGAGGTGTCGGTGCACAACATCATGGCGCTCGGCGATCGCGCGCTGGTCACCTACTACCAGGACGGCCTGCGCGTGCTCGATCTGTCGACGCCGACCGCGCCGGAGGAGATCGCCCACTTCCAGACCTGGCCGGGGCCCGAGCCGGGTTACGGCGCGACGGTGTACGAGGGCGCGATCGGAGTTGATTACGACTCGGCACGTGATCTCGTGCTCCTGGCCGACACGCACCGCGGCTTGTTGCTGTTGACCCTTGATCGGTAGGGGGGGGGCCGGCAGACTGCCCGGCCGTATGACCTCTGTCGCAAAGCCGCGAGTTGCTTACTTCTGCATGGAGTTCGGGGTCCACCCGGAGCTCCCGGTCTACGCCGGCGGCCTCGGCATCCTGGCCGGCGACGCGATGAAGTCGGCGTGCGATCTGCGCCTGCCGGTCACCGGCATCGGGCTGTTCTGGAGCGAGGGGTACTGCCACCAGTTCGTGCGCGAGGACGGCCAGGTGGAGGACCGCTACGTCCACTCGCCGCGCAGCGCGCTCGAGTCGCTCGACGTCGAGATCTCGGTGCACGTGGCCGGCCGCGACGTGAAGTGCCGCGCGCTCCGCGTGACCCGCTACGTCGACTCGCGCCTGCTCCTCATCGAGCCGGTCGCCGAGATGGACCGCTGGATCACCCGGAGGCTGTACGGCGGCGGGCAGGAGGACCGGATCGCCCAGGAGCTCCTGCTCGGGGTCGGCGGTGTGCGCCTCTTGCGCGCGCTCGGCGAGAGCCCGGACGTCTACCACTTCAACGAGGGGCACGCGGTGTTCGCCGGCCTCGAGCTCCTGCGCGAGCAGCTCGCCGCCGGGCTCGACTTCGAGTCGGCGCTGGCGGCGGTGCGCTCGCGCATCGTCTTCACCACCCACACCCCGGTCAAGGCGGGCAACGAGGCGCACTCGATCGAGCTCCTCGCCCGCATGGGGGCCGACCTCGGCCTCGGCCGCGACGAGCTGGTCCGGATCGGCGGCTCGCCGTTCAACATGACCGTGGCCGGCCTGCGGCTGGCGCGCCGGGCCAACGCGGTCGCCGAGCTGCACGGGGTCACCGCCCGCGCCATGTGGCGCGACGTCGACCGCGCGGCGCCGATCGTGTCGATCACCAACGGCGTGCACCAGGCGACCTGGCAGGACCCGCGCGTGCGCGCCGCGGTGGCGCCGGACAAGGCGCCGGAGCGGCGGCGCGACGAGCTGTGGCGCGGGCACCAGGAGCTCAAGGGCGAGCTCATCGCCGCGGTGGAGGAGCAGAGCGGGGTGCGCCTGGCGCCCGACCGGCTGCTGGTCGGCTTCGCCCGGCGCGCCGCCACCTACAAGCGGGCCGACCTCCTTCTCGGCGATCCCGACCGGCTGGCCCGGCTGATCGACGGCGGCCTCCAGCTCGTCATGGCCGGCAAGGCGCACCCGGCCGACGGCGAGGGCAAGGCGATGATCAGCCGGGTGGCCGTGGCGGCGCGGCGATACCCGGACCGGATCGTCTACCTCGACGACTACGACATGCGCCTCGGCGCGCTGCTCACCCGCGGCTGCGACGTCTGGCTCAACAACCCGCGGCGGCCGAAGGAGGCGTCCGGCACCTCCGGCATGAAGGCGGCGATGAACGGGGTGCTCAACCTCAGCATCCTCGACGGCTGGTGGCCGGAGGGCTGCCGCCACGGCGAGACCGGCTGGAAGATCGGCGACGGCGAGGGGGACGCGGTCGAGCTGTCGCCGGAGGAGGTGGAGGCGATGGACCGGCGCGACCGCGACAGCCTGTACGCCGTGCTCGAGGGCGAGGTGCTGCCGCGCTACCGGGACCGCGCCGCGTGGGTCGCGATGATGGAGCAGAGCATCGCCATGGCGTCGTGGCGGTTCTCGTCGGACCGCATGGTGGAGGACTACTACCGCATGCTGTACGCGCCGGACGCCCCGCTCGACTGAGCGCCGGGGCGGCGCAGGACCTGGCGGTTGCGGCCGCGCCAGATCAGCACCACGTGCTCCGGGTAGATCGCGCCGGAGGCCTGGTCGAGGTGGCGGCGGCGCTCGCCGGCGCAGGCGCCGCGGTCGGGCAGGGCGGCGACCTCGTCGAGGACGAGCTGGTCGCCGTCGCGGAAGCCGCGCACCAGGTAGTGGTCGACGATCGAGGTGCGCGGCTGCCCGCTGCAGGGGAGCGCGCCGCCGCCGTCCGCCTCGAGGATCAGCTCGCGCCGGTAGACGCCGACCACCGCGCCGCCGTCCGCCTCGTCGAGGTACCAGCGCTCGATCTCGGTGCGCACCTCGCCGCGCGGCGTGACGCGCCGGCTCCGCCACTGCCAGGAGCCGCCGAGCGCGCCGGCGGCGGCGGGCCACCGGGCCGGCGGCGACGGCCGGCGGGCGAGGAGCTGGCGGCCGCCGGGGAAGGTGAGCTCGAGCCCGGCGCCGCGGCGGCGCAGGCGGTAGCGCGCGGTCGCGCGCGCGCCGCGCTCGCAGGGAGACGGTTCGGTCCGGAACGCGACCTCGTCGAGCCAGGCGGTGTCGCCGGCGGCGCGCCCGCGCACCTGGTAGCGGGTGCGCAGCCGGTAGCTCGCGGCCTGGTTGCAGGAGAAGGGCGAGCCGTCGCGGGAGGTGACGATCACCTCGCGCTGGTACCAGCCGGCCAGCGCGCCGCCGGAGGCGCGCAGGCTCCAGTCCTCGATCTCGACGACGCGGGCGCTCGCCGACTCGCTGGTGTGGCGCCAGGTCCAGGAGCCGGCCGCCCACGCGCCGGGCTCGGCAACGGGCGCGCCCGGCGCACCCGGGGCGGCCGGACCGGCGCCGCCGCACGCGGCGGCCGCGGCCAAGGCGGCGGCGACCCCGATCGCCGCGCGCACGGTCAGCCTTCCAGGGCGGCGAGCAGCGCGGACAGCTCGGGATCCGAGTGGGTGGCGCCGCGGCGCGACGGCGCCGGCGCCGGCGAGTCGGGCAGGGCGCCGGCCTGGCGGAGGTAGTAGGCCAGCCGCGGATCGCGCGAGAAGCGCTCGCGCGGCGCCGGCTCTCCCTCGTCGGTGGTCGACCGGGCGAGGGTGGTGGGAGGCTCCTCGATCGCCGCCTCGGCGGCCGGGGCGGACGCCGCCGCGGCGGTCGCGCCGGCGTCGCCCGCGCCCGTCAGCATCGCGCGCACCTCCGCGGGCAAGGGCGGCAGGCGGGGGACGCCGCAGCGATCGAGCACCTCGTCGCGCAGCCGGGTCATCGAGTGGTGGATCTGGCAGCGCTCGGCCACGTCCTCGAGTGCGCGCAGGAGGTCGGTCGCGCTCTGGTAGCGGCGCGCCGGGTCGCGCTCGAGGGCGCGGCGCACCACCGCGGCGAGCGGCGGCGGGACGTCGGAGCGGACGCGCGAGAGGTCCGGCACCTCGAGGGAGCGGACCCGCTCGAGCGTCTCGTGATCGGTGTCGCCGCGGAACAGCGAGCGCCCGGTCAGGGTCTCGTGCAGGACCACGCCGAGGGAGAACAGATCGGCGCGGTGGTCGAGCCGGGTCACGCCGTCGAGCGCCTCCGGCGCCATGTACGAGAACTTGCCCTTGACCACGCCGCTCTCGGTGCGGTGGGTCTGCACCGACGACCGCACGATGCCGAAGTCGATCAGCTTGACCGCTCCGGACAGGGACAGCATCACGTTCTGCGGCGTGACGTCGCGGTGCACGACGCGCAGCGGCCGGCCGTCGACGTCGCGCAGGCCGTGGGCGTGCTCGAGCGCGGCGGCGATGCCGACGCCGATGTGCACGGCGCTCGACACCGCCAGCGGCCGGCGGGCGAGCGCGGCGGCGCGCACGACGTCGAGCAGCGTGTGGCCGTGGATGAACTCGAGCGCCAGGTAGTGGCAGCCGTCGACCACGCCCATGTCGTAGGCCTGCGGCAGGTTCGGGTGCGCGCACTTGAGCGAGACGCGCCCCTCGGTGAGGAAGAACTGCACGTACTCGTCGTCGCGGTCGAAGTCGCTCCTGATCCGCTTGATGGTGACGAAGCGGTGGCCGCCGTGCTCGCTCTTCTCGACGGCGAGGAAGATCTCCGCCATCCCGCCCACCGCGACCTGGTGCACGAGGAGGTACTTGCCGAAGCGCTGCAGCCTGGCCCGGCTCACATCAAAAGTGTGCGCCCGGCGCGGCTTGCAGGTCAATTCGACCGAGCCGGCGCAGCGCGCGCCGACATGTGCGGCGCGGTGGTCCGGGGCGCAGGGACCGCACGTCGTGCGGCGAGCGCGCCGCGCGCAATGCTAGCGCGCCGGGCGGCGCAGGTAGGTCGACTTGACGATCTCGCCGATCTCCTTGTCGGTGAGACCGGAGGGGCGCGCGCGACCGGTGAGCTCGAAGTCCCACTCGACGTTCGCCTTGAGGCGCGCGATGGCGCGGCTCGGAGGATATCCGAGCCGGTAGTAGAGCCCGGCGCGCTGGATCAGCTCGTCGCGGTACATGGCGGCGCGCCGCTCGGCGTCGCTGGCGCGCCGGCGCGGGCGCGCGCTGGAGGTGAGCCAGGGGAAGGACACGGCGCGACGATAGCACGGCGCGCCGAGCGCGCCGACGTCCGTGCGCGCCGATCTCGGGGGTATGATGCGCGCGTGGCGGGGCATCGCTCGTGCGCCGTGCTCCTCGCGGTCGCCGGCGCCCTCGGCGGCGGCGGCGCGGCGCGGGCGCAGGAGGCGGGCGCCGGGGCGGCGGGGCGCGCGCGGGCCGGCGGCGCGCTCGGCCTGGTGGTGCACGCCCCGCCCGGATCGCCCGCCGGTGGCGAGGCGCTCGGCGCCGCGGTGGCGCGGGCGGCGGCGGCCGACGGCTGGTCGGTCGACCGGCGGCCGATGTCGCGGGCGGCGCGCGCGCTGGCATCCGGCGCGGTGCCCCGCGAGCGGCGCGAGCGCCTGGCCCGGGTGCGGCGCCTCCTCGCGGAGGGCTGGCGGGCGTACCTCGAGGCGCGCGCGACCACCGCCGCGTCGCGGCTGGGCGAGGCGCGCAGCGAGGCGATGGCGGTCCTCGACGTCGACGGCGCCATCGAGCTGTACGGCGAGCTGTCGCTGCGGCTCGGCGCGGTGAAGCTGGCGCTCGGCCGCGACCAGGAGGCGGCGATGGAGCTGCGCCTCGCCGCGCGCCTGGCGCCGGCGCGGGCGGTGACCGACGCCGAGTTCAAGCCGGCGGTGGTCGAGCGCGCCGCGGCGGCGCGAGCGGCGGCGCCGCCGAGGCGTCGCCTGCGGATCGCGGTGACGCCGCCGGGCGCGGCGATCGAGCTGGACGGCCAGCCGGCCGGCGCCGGCTCGCTCGAGCTCGAGGTGGAGGAGGGGCTGCACGTCGTCGTCGCGCGCGCCGCCGGCTTCCGAGCGCGGGCCGAGGCGGTCCAGGTGACCGGGCCGGTGCCGGGGCAGGCGGAGGCGCCCGCCGAGGTGCGGCTGGCGCTCGATCCGGACCCGGTGGCCGCCTCGGTCGCGTCCGGCGCCGCGGCGCTGGCGATCGGCCGCGGCGAGGAGGCGGCGACCCGGGCGGGGGAGGGGCTCCTTGTCTACGGCGAGCTCGACGCGGTGGCGCTGGTCGCCTCGGTCTGGCGGCGCGGCGCGCCGGCGCTGCTCGGCCAGATGTGCCGCGGCCGGCCGGCGCGCTGCACGCGGGTGGTCGAGATCGGCTACGTGCGCGCGCGCGATCTGCCGGCGGCGGCCGCGCGGCTGGTCGGCGCGCTGGCGGGCGCCGAGGTGCGCCACCCGCTCACGCTCCTGGTCGACGCGCGGCTGGTCGATCGCGAGGGGCCGCCGCGCGGCGGGGCCGGCGCCGGGCGCGGCGGCGCGGCGGGCGATCGCTCCTGGTGGCGCAGCCCGTGGCTGTGGGTCGGCGTGAGCGGCGTCGCCCTCGGCGTCGCGGCCGGCTTCCTCCTCGCCGGCGACGACGGGGCGCGCCCGGCGTTCGAGATCGACCCCTGCCAGTTCGGCGGCTGCTGATCGGCCGCCGCGTCAGGGAGCGGTGAAGTCGACCAGCCCGAGCGACTCGGTCTCGTCCGGCGCGAGGTCGACCTCGAAGCGGCGGACGGCGCCGCGGTGGCGCAGCTCGACGGTGTGGCGGCCGGCGGGGATCTCGAAGCGGCCGGGCGCCTGGCCGACCGCGCGCCCGTCGACGTAGACGTCCGCCCACGGGTTGGCGCCGACCTGCAGCACGCCGCGCCCGCGCGGGGCCGGCCGGGACGGGCGCGCGGCCCGCGCCGCGGCGTCCGGCGGCGGCGGCGCGGCGTCAGGCGGTGGCGGCAGCGCGGCGTCCGGCGGCGCCG
>Ga0079224_100011787_pt1 | contig 12069 bp, 9 predicted proteins | sample Stecom2015_FD_80414 | JGI IMG/M metagenome (GOLD analysis project Ga0079224, IMG submission 80414) | Agricultural soil microbial communities from Utah to study Nitrogen management - Steer compost 2015 | ecosystem: Environmental > Terrestrial > Soil > Agricultural land | place: USA: Utah... | reverse complement strand
TTGATAGGGGGTATCGTACTTCACGAAGGCAAGATTGCCGAGATGGCTACGGGCGAAGGTAAAACATTGGTAGGCACGTTGCCCGCCTACCTGAATGCGCTGTCTGGCCAAGGCGTCCATATCGTAACGGTAAACGACTACCTCGCACGGCGTGACGCGGAGTGGAACGGGCCGTTGTTTGAGTTCCATGGACTACGTGTGGATTGCATAGACAAGCACCAGCCCAATTCGCCGGCCAGACGTAACGCCTACCTGGCAGATATCGTCTTTGGTACGAACAACGAGTTCGGCTTCGACTACCTGCGCGATAACATGGCGCAGTCGCCCGAAGCCCTGGTACAACGGAAACTGCACTTTGCCATGGTCGATGAGGTGGACTCGGTGCTGATTGACGACGCCCGGACACCCTTGATTATTTCCGGCCCGATACCGCGAGGTGACCAGCACGAGTTTTATGAGCTTAAGCCGCGTATTGAGCGGCTGGTCAATACCCAGAAAGCATTCATCAATGGTGTGCTGAATGAGGCAAAGAAAGCCATTGCCTCAGGCGACACGGATGTCGAAAGTGGCGGCCTTGCCCTCTTTCGGGCTCATCGGGGGCTACCGAAGAGTAAGGCGTTGATTAAGTTCCTGAGTGATGGTAATAATAGGCAGGTGCTCCAAAAAACGGAGAATTATTACCTACAGGAGCAGAGCAAGAACATGCCCAAGGCCGATGCTGAGCTTTATTTCGTCATCGATGAAAAGAACAATCAGGTAGAACTTACCGAGAAGGGAATCGAACTGATTACCAATTCGGGAGAAGACCCCAGTTTCTTTATCATGCCCGATGTGGGCAGCGATGTTGCCGAGATTGAGAAATCAGATCTCAGTCCCGAAGAAAAGCTGACCAAGAAGGAGGAGTTGATGCGGGACTTCGCTGTTAAGTCAGAGCGTATCCACTCGGTCAACCAACTCCTCAAGGCCTATACCCTGTTTGAGCGCGATGACGAGTACATCATTGACGATGGCAAGGTGAAAATCGTAGATGAGCAGACCGGGCGTATTATGGAAGGCCGCCGCTATTCCGACGGGTTGCACCAAGCCATTGAGGCCAAAGAAAACGTAAAAGTCGAAGACGCCACACAAACTTATGCCACAATTACCCTGCAAAACTATTTCCGCATGTACCACAAGCTTGCTGGTATGACGGGAACAGCCGTAACAGAAGCAGGCGAGCTTTGGCAGATTTATAAATTAGACGTGGTTGAAATACCGACCAACGTACAGATTCAGCGTGATGACAGGCATGATTTGATTTATCGGACAGCCCGCGAGAAATACAACGCCGTGGCAGAAGAAATCCATCAGCTAACGCAGCAAGGGCGGCCCGTGTTGGTGGGTACCACTTCCGTGGAAATCTCCGAGTTGCTTAGCCGGATGCTTAAGCTACGGGGTGTCAAACACAATGTGTTGAATGCCAAGTTGCATCAACGCGAAGCCGATATCGTTGCCGAAGCTGGCCAGCCGGGTATGGTAACCATTGCGACCAATATGGCTGGCCGTGGTACGGACATCAAACTCGGCCCCGGCGTGAAAGAGGCGGGAGGATTGGCGATTGTCGGTACCGAGCGACATGAATCCCGGCGTGTTGACCGGCAGCTGCGTGGCCGTGCCGGCCGTCAGGGCGATCCGGGCTCATCACAGTTCTTCGTATCGCTCGAAGACCCGTTGATGCGACTGTTTGCTTCTGAGCGGATTTCCAACATCATGGTAAAAATGGGCGTAGAAGAAGGCGAGGTCATGCAGCATAGCATGCTCACCAAATCTATAGAGCGTGCACAGAAGAAAGTGGAGGAAAACAACTTCGGTATCCGGAAGCGCCTTTTGGAATACGATGACGTGATGAACTCGCAACGGAGCGTGATCTATGCCAAGCGTAAGAACGCCTTGTTTGGTGAGCGTTTGGACGTGGATCTGAACAATACTATATTTGACGTGGTAGAAGATACGGTGACCACAAGCAAAGAAGGGGGAACCTACGACGACTTCCAACTGGAAGTGATTCGTATTTTCTCGCTCGATCCGGGCATCGATGCCGCGGAATTTGCAGACAGCAACATCGTGTCACTCACGGAAAAGCTTTTTGCGCGGATAATTGCCTTTTATCGTGAGAAAGCCGATAAAATAGCGAAACAAACGCTTCCGGTGCTTACCGATGTGTTTGCCACACGGGGTGAGCAAATTGAAAATATTGTTGTTCCGTTCTCCGATGGCATTCGCGGTATCCAAGTGGCAACTAATTTGAAAAAGGCCGTCGAAACAGGCGGAAAGGAAGTGTTTAAATCGTTTGAGAAAGGTGTTGTCCTTGCGTTGATTGATGAGGCCTGGAAAGAACACCTGCGAGATATGGATGAGCTGAAGCAGTCCGTCCAGAATGCGGTGTATGAGCAAAAAGATCCCATTATTATTTATAAAATGGAAGCTTTCAACCTGTTCCGGGATATGCTGGTCGAGATGAATAAAGATGTTGTAGGTTTCTTGTTCAAGGGAGAAATCCCCCAACAGCAACCCCAGGATGTGCGCGAGGCAAGGCCGGCACCCCGGCAAGAGGCTCGGGTAAAAACATCCAAACCCGAGCTTGTAGGAGCCGGTGGCGGTGCTCCCGTGGAAGATACCCGCGAGGTACAACGTACCCAACCCGTTCGTAATGAACAGAAAGTAGGCCGGAATGACCCTTGCCCTTGTGGCAGCGGTAAAAAGTATAAGAATTGCCACGGTGCATAATACGGTTAAGGTTATGGAAAAAAAAGGCTTCACCATACTCATCGTCCTATTTCTTGGTTTTTCCTGTACCGATGTTTTCGCGCAGCAACAGGGTAAAGTAGAGGTTGTCGCCGACCCGCTGATCGGCTTGATGCAACGGAACCGGAAAGGCACCAATATTACGGCCACTTCACCAACCAGGCCTCCGGTAGATAAAGAAACCGCAACCCGTACGACCACTATGGGATTTCGTGTTCAGATCTATTCCGGATCAGACCGCTCAGAAGCATATGCCGAGCAGGCCCGTTTCAAACGACTGTATAAAGGCATTGATACCTACCTGAGCTACGAGGAGCCCAATTACCGTGTGAAAGTCGGCGATTTCAGGAGTAGGAACGAAGCGCAGGATCTTATGCAGGGTCTCCGGAAACAATTCAATAACGTATTCGTATTTACCGAAGAAATTTACGTGTATCAATAACAGGAAGGGAAGTGATGAAAGATAGAATCCGCTCACTGGCTGCCCAAATCCACGAAAAGACGGTGGGGTGGCGGCGGCACCTGCACCAAAATCCCGAACTTTCTTTTCAAGAGTACGAAACTTCGGCCTTTGTAAAGGCTCAACTGGATCGGCTTGGAATCACTTATATCCCTATGGCCGATACAGGTTTGGTTGCGCATATTCATGGCGAGTTGCCTTCCGATAAGGTCGTGGCATTACGTGCCGATATGGACGCCCTACCCATTACCGAAATAGAGGGGCGCGAATACGGGTCAAAACATACTGGTGTAATGCACGCCTGTGGGCACGATGTACATACCGCTTCGTTACTGGGCACGGCACATATCCTTCAATCACTGAAAGCTGATTTCGGCGGAACGGTCAAACTCATATTCCAGCCCGGCGAAGAGCGGTTGCCGGGTGGTGCCAGTCTTATGATCAAAGCGGGGGCATTGCAAAACCCAACTCCGCAGGCGGTTATCGGGCAACACGTGATGCCGTTGATTCCCGCAGGGAAAGTGGGTTTCAGGGCCGGTAAATACATGGCGTCCACTGATGAATTATATTTAACGGTAAAAGGCCGTGGCGGTCACGGTGCCCAACCCCAGCAAAATATCGATCCCGTGGTCATTACCGCCCATATCATCACCGCGCTGCAACAGGTAGTCAGCCGCATGGCCGATCCCAAAATACCGAGCGTGCTGTCGTTTGGGAAAGTGATTGCCAATGGCGCTACCAATGTCATCCCTGATGCCGTATACCTGGAGGGTACCTTCCGGACGTTTGATGAGCAGTGGCGCAAAGAGGCGCATGAACGCATGGTGAAAATGGCCACAGGCATCGCCGAGAGCATGGGCGGTTCGTGCGATTTTGAAGTACGCAGCGGTTATCCATTCCTCGTTAACGAAGAGAAGCTGACCGCTGAGATCCGCGGCTACGCGGAGGAGTTCCTCGGCAAAGAGCAGGTGGTCGACCTCGATCTCTGGCTTGCGGCGGAAGACTTTGCTTATTACTCCCAGGTGGCCGATGCCTGTTTTTACCGTCTGGGTACCCGTAACGAAGACCGGGGCATCACGTCGGCCGTACATACGCCCACATTTGACATCGACGAAAGTGCTTTGGCATTGAGTACCGGCTTGATGGCCTATGTTACCTTACGCCGACTTGGCAGTGCGTGAATCTTATACCCCATGGCTTTTGATAGCGTACGATTACGAGTAGCAACAGTAGCGGACGTGCCCATTATCCACCGACTGGCCCACGACATTTGGTGGCCTACTTATGGGAACTACATCGACCATGGACAGATCCGCCTGATGTTGGAATTGATTTATTCCGAGCCGGCCCTGCTGGAACAATTTAAAACAGGACAGCGGTTTGTCCTGGCTATGCGCGGCCATACCGCCGTTGGCTTCGTCGGGTTTCGTGCCAAACCGGCCCATCCTCAAACCATGCGTGTTGAAAAACTCTACGTAAGCCCATCGGAACAAGGAAAGGGCACGGGGAAGCTACTGATCCATCATGTGGCCCAAACGGCATTGGCCGCTGGTTGCTCGCGCCTGGAGTTAAATGTTAACCGGAACAATCCCGCCGCAACATTTTATGACCGGCAAGGATTTATAGTTATCAATACGGTGGATCTCCCGTATCACGGTTACGTATTAAACGACTACGTGATGCAGAAGGAATTAGAGGCAAATAAATAAACAATCTTTACGTTTTTCTGGCTATTGCGCTGTGTTTTTTTAAATTTGGGAAACAACGCGCTCGTAATTTCATTTTTTTGAAATGCGAATAACATAGATACGTATGAAAAATCGGCATGTATATCACAGTGGAGTTATTGGAAATTGCAGCTATCTGGCCCACATCCAGAAAGACAGTAATGTTTCCTGGTTATGCTGGCCCTCTTTTGACAGTTCGTTCGTATTCGGCGGATTATTGGATTCCGATAAAGGCGGACGGTTTTCCATACAGCCGGTAGGCGAATTCACGAGTAAGCAATATTATATCGAGAATACCAATGTGCTCCGTACGGAGATAACGACCGCCGAAGGCACGTATCGGATCACCGACTTCGCTCCGCGTTTCAGGCAATACGAGCGTTACTTCAAGCCGTTGATGCTCATTAGAAAGGTAGAGCCCTTATCCGGTCGGCCGCGCGTACGTATCATCTGTGAGCCGGTAGGGGCGTATGGCGCGCAAGCATTCAATAAATTCAGGGGAAGTAATCACATAGAGTTCAGCAACGGTATTGAGCAGATGCGGTTGACGACGAACGTGCCCGTAAGCCATTTTTTCGGTGAGGAGGCGTTCGTACTCGGGGGCACCAAGTACCTAGCCCTTACCTACGGACAACCGCTTGAAGCACCATTGGAGCGCACCGTAGAGCACTTTCTTAGGGAAACTACGAATTACTGGCGCACCTGGATTAAGCACGCCACCATCTCTGCGTTCTATCAGGAGGCCGTGATTCGGTCTGCGCTCGCCTTAAAAATCCACCAGTACGAAGATACAGGGGCTATCATCGCGGCTGGCACTACCAGTTTGCCCGAATACCCCGGAAGTGGGCGTAATTGGGATTACCGCTTTTGCTGGCTACGCGACAGCTATTATGTCATTACCGCGTTGAACCATATCGGCCAGTTCGAAGAGATGGAGCTTTATTCCAATTACATTACAAACATTACCCATGCAGACACGGGCCGGCTCCAGCCACTTTACGGAATAAACGGGCAATCTGAGCTGACAGAGCAACTGCTGGACAACCTGCCAGGATACCAGGGTAATAAGCCGGTACGGATTGGCAACCAAGCCTATGAACACATCCAGAATGATGTGTACGGCCAGGCGATGATTGCATTACTCCCGCTATATACAGACTACCGTTTCGTTTTCAAGGAACGTTCTGATGCGGGGCGCTGGGTTGATTATATTCTTGCGAAGATTGAGAAAACAATCGATGAAAAGGATGCAGGCATCTGGGAATTCCGGAATTTTGCCAACCACCATTGTTACACTAATCTATTCCAGTGGGCGGGTAGCTCGGCGGCGCAGAAAATCGGAAAGGTCATTGGCGACCAGCAATTGATTGGCAGAGCGGAGGCACTTATGAAGCGTGCAGCGCACTATATCGAATCGTGTTATGATGCAAAACGGGGGGTATATACCAATGCGGTAGGCAGCCCCCACCTGGATGCCAGTACGCTGCAACTGATTATGATGCATTACCTCGACCCAGCGTCCGAGCGTGCACGCAACCACCTTGCAGCGCTTGAAAAGGAGCTGAAGACCCCCGAAGGGCTTTTCTATCGTTACCTGCACTCAGACGACTTCGGCAAGCCCAAGTCCACATTCCTCATCTGCGCATTCTGGCATGTTGAAGCGCTGGCTTGCGTGGGCCGGATAGATGAGGCGATAGCCACGTTTGAGAAGCTGCTTACGTATGCCAACCACTTGTTGTTATTCAGCGAGGATGTGGATGAATCCGACGGAAGCCAATGGGGCAATTTCCCACAAGCATATAGCCATGTGGGGCTTATGAATGCCGCCTATCGCATCTCCATGAAGCTTGACCATCCGATTTTTATTGGTTAGCCAAAAGCGGGGTTTCGTTGGCGAGCTTCTGAAGTAGTTCCCGCACGTCCCGGCGGTGTTTCAGGTAAAATCTCGCGGCCGATACTTCGGTACCTACTTTAATGGTAAAAGCTTCACGGGGTAACGCATGGAACGTATCTTCGTCAGTGCGATCGTCACCGATCGACAGGATGAAATCATACCGGTTTTCGTGGAGGATATTCAGCGTTGCCCGGCCTTTGTTTACCTCGGCGCTTCGGATTTCCACTACTTTGTCGCCATCGAGCAACTGCAGGCCGTATGACGCCGAGTAGTCACGAAGGCCTTCAATCAGTTCGTTGGCGCGCAGGGGGCCCAAATCGCGCTGTACCTTGCGGTAATGCCAGGCAAGCGAGTAGCTTTTTTCTTCCACAAACGCCCCCGGCGTTCGGTCTGCATACGACTCCATGAAAGCGCCCACTTCTTCCTTCCAGGCATTGGACAGTCCACTCTTAAGGCGCCATTCGGCATGGGGTTCCTTGGTCCATACGCCGTGTTCTGCGATGAGGCTATAAGGTTTATTTTGGAACCACTTTTCCAGTGTGCTGTGCTTTCGGCCACTAATGATGACCAGGTGGTTGTTGATGTCAGCCTCCAGCGTATCAAGTAACCGATAGAGTTCGGCATCGGGCGTAGCTTTGTCTATGTCGTCCTGGAAGCCGACCAGCGTACCATCGTAATCGAGCAATAATAATCTGCTCCCTGCTGCCTTATAGCGGTTAATGATTTGATTTTCAATGACCGAGCCAACCAGTCTGGCCCGCGTGTTGGATTGTGCTGTTTTTGTCTCTTCCAGTCTGTTCATAAATAAAATAGCCCAGTGTTGTACGGTAAATTTGAATACGATTTGGCGCATGGCTTTCATGCGCTTATCGATCTCGGTGTCCGGCATATTCAGTGCGGTCAGCAGTGCGTCGCGGATATCGTTAACATTGTTCGGATTCACAATCAGGGCATCGATCAGTTCATTGGCCGCCCCGGCCATTTCACTGAGAATAAGCACGCCGGTATGATCGTTTCGGCTGGCTACATACTCCTTACTGACCAGATTCATCCCATCGCGCATGGGGGTTACCAAACAGACATCGGCAACGTTATACAGTGCCGATATTTCCTCTACAGGGTAACCGTGGTAAAAATAAGCTACCGGGTACCAATCATACTGGCCGTACGCTGCGTTGATATGGCCAACGAGACGGTCTATCTGGTCTTTGAGTTCGCGGTACTGGGGTACGGTATCCCGCGAGGGTACCACCACCATATATAACGTTACCCGCTTATGGAAAGCCGGGTTTTCCGCCAGAAACAATTCAAAAGCCTCAAGCCGTTGCAAGATCCCCTTGCTGTAATCCAGGCGGTCGATGGATAGGATAATTTTCTGATCTTTGAAGTTTGACTTCAGCTCGGCAACGCGCTTCAGCACTTCCTCGTCTGATGACAGTGCAGAAAACCGATTGCTGTCGATACCCATGGGAAAAGGTTCCACCACGATGGTACGTCCGTCTTCCTCCAGCCGGTTTGCGTTGTTGTTTATTCCGGTAAGGCGGGTAGCTGAACTGATAAAATGCCGTACATCATCAAACGTGTGGAAGCCGAGCAAGTCTGCTCCCAGCATGCCCTGAAGCAGTTCACGACGCCAGGGAATTAAGCGGAAGAGTTCCTGTGAAGGGAACGGGATGTGCTGAAAAAAGCCGATGGAAGCGTCGGGCAATGCCTGCCGGAGCAGCCCAGGAAGCAACAACAGCTGATAATCGTGCACCCAAATCGTGTCGTGGGGCGCAGCCACCTCAAGTACCATATCGCGGAACTTCTCGTTCACCCGGACGTACGTTTGCCAGTTTTCCAAATCATAGACGGCATAGTTGGGCATGTAGTGAAAAATCGGCCAGAGCACTTCATTAGAGAACCCTTCATAAAACCCCCTGATTTCCTGATCATTGAGAAAAATGGGTGTCAGCCGTTTTTCTTTCATTACCGAAGTAAAATAGGCTTTTTGGCTGTCGTCATCGATCATGATGCCCGGCCAGCCGATCCATGTATTTTCTCCCTGAGCATGTACAGAAGCCAAGCCTGTTGCCAGGCCGCCTTCACTGGGGTGCAAGGCATAGCCTTTGCCATCCTCCGTGATTTTTATAGGCAACCGATTGGATACAATAATGGTTTTACTCACAGTATTTGATTTTTTATGCGTGCGCCGGCACGCGTCGGAGACCGGCGCTGCGGGGATCGAGCAATGCCAGTCTGGTATCACTTGTTCACTAATATAGTGATAACGTAGTTAATAGCCAAAAGTTTGGCGCTTACCGCTCCAGTTTGGGCACCCGGGTAGGTGCGTCTTCACCCGAAACGATGGTCCTCGCTCCCAATGCGATAGCCTGGATGGATGACACAATGTTTTCGATCGATAAAGTTTCCACTTCATCCTTTACGGTATGGTAGTAGCGATCCTGATCAATCTGTACCGTAGAGAACGTATGGGCAGGCACGCCCACCGCTGCTAACGATGCGTTATCGCTACGATAAAACAGGTTTTGGGTCGGATAAGGATCCGGGTGGAATGTGAAGTCGGTGTTTTCCACGTTCTGCTGCATGATTTTAGCTAAATCAGATTGGTCATAACCGGTTACATATAGCGAGTTGGGCCCGAAGCGGGCATCTTTGCCAATCATCTCGATGTTAATCATGGCGACCACTTCGTCAGCATTGATTTGCGAGGAGAAATACTTCGACCCCACGAGGCCTATTTCTTCAGCCGTGAAAGCGACGAACAGTAAGGTTCGTGCATTGTCGTTGCGCTTTTTGTAATAATTGGCCAGACTAATGACCGCTGATACACCGGAGGCATCATCATCCGCGCCGTTGGCAATCGAATCCTGCCCCACGGCGTCAAGGATGCCGATATGATCATAATGTGCCGAAAAGATAACGTATTCGTGTGGCTTGGTTTTACCCGGTAACATGCCTGCCACGTTAAACAGCGGTTGCTCTTCAATGCTGTTGGTAAAGGCAACACGAAATGATGTAGGAATATCGTTGGCCAGCACGTATACGATAGACGGAGTAGGAGAAATTTGTTGCTGATCCTGATTGATACGATCGCGCATCATGAAACCCCGGTATCGATGGAAAAGGCTGGCGAAACTGGTGTCAACAACTACAATGGCGTCCTTTCCACCGGCAGAAACTTCCCGAAAACGTTGCGCAAAGTCGGCTCCCGCCTGTATCTGTATGAGGGAAACGCTGGGGTCGGTATTCCAATTTACACCAGGACTATTGCTCGATACAATGATATGGTCTTCGGCTATTTCCACCCCATCAAAGGAGACCTCCCAGGTGGCGGGGCGAACCTGGACGACCTCGAAGGTCTGCCTGAAGTCCGGCTCATCGGCAAAGGGATCAAGTCCAATCTTGGTAAACTCCGACGCGATGAAGTCCGCAGCGCGCTCCAGCCCAGGAGTAAACGCGGCCCGGCCCTGCATATCGTCTGCGGCGAGGGTGTGGAGTATCCTTTTCACCTCACTGGTGTCGACCACCTGTTGCGTTGATTGGCGGGCGGCGCATCCCGTCAGTAAGCAAAACGCCAGCAACCCCTGACTTAACCGTTTAACCATAGCATGATCGTTATCGTATGCCCTCAAATTTAGACAATTTTCCGTATTATCCTGCTTCTATTTGGCAGATAACCCTTATGTTTCCGCTGTCAAAAGCTTTCAATCGCTGCGGAGAGCGATAAAATTACTTTTATATGCAACGCAATTATAATTGCATAAAAAGGTAATTTTATCTAAGTTTGGGTACAACAAAAGAAAAGGTAATGAAAGCGATCACCGTTGAAGAACTCAAATCAAAAATTGACAGCAAAGAAGACTTTCAGTTGATTGACGTACGCGAGGAATTTGAATACGAAACATCTCATATCAATGGGGAGCATATCCCTTTAGCCGAAGTGGTCCTGGAAAAGGACAAGGTATCGCGCGATAAGCCGGTGATTATTCACTGCCGCAGTGGCAAGCGGAGTGCCCAGGCCATCATGCTGCTTGAGCGCGAAGGGTTCGATAACCTTTACAACCTGGAGGGAGGGATATTGGCGTGGCGCGATGCGTTCGATCCCGACATGGAGGTGTATTGATTCGGGCACGTATTTATGAAAACATATTTCCTGTATAACGTCTTGCTTAATATCTCGTTGATTTTGATGGGATTTGCCGTGTGGGCGGCTTATAGCAGTGATGACAACGGGTCGAAGAATCTGATATTTGCCATCGCCGTAGTCATTTTCCTAGTATTGGCTTATTTGAAATACCGGCTGCTAAGGCAAGTAAGACAGGCTACCAAGGATAAGTGACCCTATTGTGCCGCCGGCATATATTCGGGCAGGCAGACCAGCTTACCCCTTTTCATCACAGGTATTGCCGTTACCAAATCTTCCTGCAGGCAAAAAGCGATATCCGCTTCGATGTGCAGGTGCTTCATGCGCTTGCTGTGTGAGGCGTTAGCCAGAAACCCCCCAAGATTATCCCGGGCACTGAGGTAAAGGTTCAGGGCAGCATTCGCGGCATCATCCAGTGTTATCCCACCAGCTTGGAGCCGGCTCACCACGGCACCAGCAAAAACCGTGTCTTCCAAGCACATGTGGTTTTTCCACCCCGCGCAGACCAGCAGTACGTTGCCGCTCTGTTTCCTCAGCCAATGGGTAAGGGCGCTGATGTTCAGAAAGGAGCCCATTACCACCGCTTTTGCCGCTTTACATCGTTGGATAGCCCGGGTGCCGTTTGTGGTCGTTAATACGACCGTTTTTCCCGCTACTTTTTCCGATGTATACGAAAAAGGCGAGTTGCCGAAATCAAATCCATCCACCACCCTGCCATCGCGTTCGGCGGCCAGCAGGTAGCCTTTTTCTTTATAGGCCAGGCATTCGTCTATTTCAGCGACGGGGATAATGGCGCGCGCGCCGTTGGCTAACCCATAGCACATGGAAGACGAAGCCCTGAAAATATCAATCACCACAGCTGTTGTGTTCTCCAGCTCATAAAAGGGCAGTAACGCGGGGCTTAGGCATACGTTCACACTTTTGAGAGTCATCCGTTGTTGTTACTTTACAAATGGAGGTTTAACAACCACAGCCTTCACCGGATTGTTACGTATGGCGATGTACAGTTCGGTTCCTTCCTTGGCGTGTTCAATGGCAACATACCCCAGTCCGATCG
>Ga0079224_100011785_pt1 | contig 12069 bp, 5 predicted proteins | sample Stecom2015_FD_80414 | JGI IMG/M metagenome (GOLD analysis project Ga0079224, IMG submission 80414) | Agricultural soil microbial communities from Utah to study Nitrogen management - Steer compost 2015 | ecosystem: Environmental > Terrestrial > Soil > Agricultural land | place: USA: Utah... | reverse complement strand
TTCCGGGTAGAGAAGTATGAACACTCCTATCCGCATTGCTGGCGGACGGATAAACCCGTGCTATATTATCCGCTCGATTCCTGGTTCATTCGCACTACAGCCCTCAAGGACAAGATGGTCGCGCTGAATAAGACCATCAACTGGAAACCTGAATCGACAGGTACAGGCCGGTTTGGCAACTGGCTCGAGAATCTGGTCGACTGGAATTTGTCGCGATCCAGGTTCTGGGGCACACCGCTGCCCATCTGGAGAACCCGCGACGGCAAGCACGAAGTATGTATCGGCTCCGTGGAGGAACTGATGCAACAAGCCGACCACAGCGCATCGAGCGGTGTCATGAGTCAATCGCTGTTGGATTCGCTGAAGGAACGCGCAGCCGAGGGTACGCTCGACCTGCACCGTCCATTCGTTGATGAGATTGTGCTGGCGGGACCGGGCGGTGAGCCTATGTACCGCGAGCCGGACCTGATCGACGTTTGGTTCGACTCGGGGGCCATGCCCTACGCCCAGTTCCATTACCCCTTTGAAAACCGGGAGGAGTTTGAAAAAAGCTATCCGGCAGACTTCATTAGTGAAGGTGTCGATCAAACCCGTGGATGGTTTTTCACCTTGCATGCGCTCGCAGTCATGCTGAGTGAATGCAGCGACGATGTCCGGGCGGTAAACGAGCGCACGGGTAATCCCGGCGGGGCATTTAGAAATGTCGTCTCCACCGGTCTTGTGCTCGACCGCAACGGCAACAAGATGTCGAAGCGACTGGGCAATACCGTCGATCCTTTCGAGACCATCGCGACGTACGGTCCGGATGTCCTGCGATGGTACATGGTGGAGAACGCTCCGCCCTGGGACAACCTCAAGTATAACGTCGACGGAGTAGTTGAAGCACAGCGACGCTTTTTCGGAACGCTGCTGAATACTTATTCCTTCTTTGCATTGTATGCCAATATCGACGGATTCGTCAAAGACGAAATGAACCTGGCGCCGGAAACTGCGCTTACCGAAATGGACCGCTGGATCATCTCGAGATTGCAGCGACTTGTCATGGAGGTCGACAAGGCATACGAAGCGTATGAGCCAACGCAAGCAGTACGCGCCATTCAGGAGTTTGTGAACGACCACCTTTCAAACTGGTATGTCCGGCTGAATCGAAAGCGATTCTGGAAAGGCGAACTTGGCGACGACAAACGTGCGGCGTATGAGACGCTTTACGAATGTATAATGGTGACGGCCCAACTCATGGCGCCGGTGGCTCCCTTCTTCGCCGAATGGTTGTACAAGAACCTCACGGATAATATTCGGCAAACGGCCATAGCGAATAAGACACCCTTGCGATACGAATCGATCCACCTCACCACACTGGCGAAGGCCGACCCCAATCGTATCGATGAAAACCTGGAGGTGTCGATGGACTATGCGCAGCGGATCTCCTCTCTTGTTCATTCGTTGCGGAAAGGTGCGCGCATCAAAGTGCGGACGCCCCTTAGACGGGTGTTGATCCCGGTGCTGGACGCATCATTCCGCGAGCGACTGAAACCTGTTGAAGAGATCATCCTTTCGGAAGTAAATGTTAAAGCCATTGAATACATCGACAACACGTCGGGGATTCTCGTTAAAAAGGTCAAGCCGAACTTTCCGAAGCTTGGTAAACAGTACGGACCGAAACTTAAGGAGGTAGCTGCGATCATACAGTCGTTTTCCGCAGAGGACATCGAAGAAATTGAAAAGAAGGGCCAGCTTTCGCGAAATGGCTTCGACCTCGGCATCGATGATGTGATCATTACATCCGAAGACATCCCAGGCTGGTCGGTAGCCAGCGATGGAACGCTGACGGTGGCGCTTGACGTTCAGATTACCGACGACCTCAAGCGGGAGGGAATCGCTCGGGACTTCGTCAACCGCGTTCAGAATATCAGAAAGGATATGGGCCTGGAGGTGCTGGACAAGATCCTCATCGACGTGGAACGCCAGCCGCAAGTAGTTGCGGAAGCATTGGATACATATAGTGACTATATCCGCAAGGAAACACAGGCATTGGTGCTCAACCTGGAACAGCAGGTGCCTGACGGCCTGCCCGTAGAGCTGGACGACTTCCGGCTGAAGGTGAAGATAAGCGTAAAGAAATGAAAACAGGCCGGTACTTTTTACTAGCGCTCTTTGTGATCGTGATCGATCAGACATCCAAGTTGCTGGTGCACCACAACATGCACCTTCACCAGGAGATTAACGTTATCGGCGACTGGTTCCGCCTGCATTATCTTCTCAATCCCGGTATGGCGTTTGGGTTCAAATGGAATACTGAGTTTGGAAAACTTGCGCTGACGGTATTCAGAATACTCGCCATGGTGGCGATCGGATTCTACCTTTGGAAGATGTCGAAACGGCAAGTTCACCCGGGATTCCTTTGGTGTATGGGGCTCATCCTCGGTGGAGCCGTCGGCAATGTCATTGATAGTACCTTTTACGGTGTATTGCTGGATAACCACCTGCCGGATTCGCCCACACCGTGGTTTCATGGGCAGGTCATCGACATGTTGTTCTTTCCTCTTTTTGAATTTGTGTGGCCGGATTGGGTTCCTTTCGTCGGAGGCGATTATTTTCTCTTCTTTAGCCCCGTGTTCAACATCGCTGATTCGGCCATCTTCATAGGTGTCGTCGTCATTCTTATCATGCAAAAGAAATTTTTTGGTGATCGTCACTTAACGGAGGACACAACAACATCTGAAGTAACGCAGGACCGGGCCACAGGTGATATCGACAGTGACTTCTCAGAGCCTGCTCCCACGGATAGCGGGACATCATCGGCTCAAGAGTAAACCGCTCTCACGTTTTTAATGCGTGTTGCTGTGCGTTGATCAACGCGCTATGCGTTGTGCATGCAGGCGCTTTTTGCGCGTTAGCTTTTTCTTTAGGGGCGATTGTCCTATTTTGAGCCCGCCTAAACGAACCAACCACCCAATGCAACGACTCAATGAAATTCTCTCCGTTATCGATGGTTATATCGGGGGATCGAACTGGTTTGTCTACCTGCTGCTGGGAACCGGATTTTTTTTCACCCTTTATCTTAAGTTTCCTCAGGTTCGCTTTTTCCGGCACGCTGTGCGCGTCGTACGGGGCAAGTACGACAAAGACACTGATCTGGGTGATACGTCACACTTTCAATCCTTAGCCACAGCGTTATCGGGAACTGTGGGCACCGGCAACATCGCGGGTGTAGCGTATGCCGTGCACCTGGGTGGTCCCGCTGCGCTGTTTTGGATGGCCGTGACTGCGTTCCTCGGGATGACGACAAAGTTTGTCGAAGTTACGTTGTCGCACAAGTATCGCGAAGTCGACGCTAAAGGCCACATCGCCGGCGGGCCAATGTACTATATGAAGAACGCGTTGAACATGAAGTGGCTCGCCGCAATCTTTGCGGTGGCTACTGTACTTTCATCGTTCGGCACGGGCAACCTTCCACAGATCAATAGCATCGCGAATTCGGTGTATGCCACGTTCAGGATTGAGCACATCGTTACAGGAGGTGTTCTTGCCGTGCTGCTGGGCTTCGTCGTGTTGGGCGGCATCCGACGGATTGCCGCGGTGACGGAGAAGCTGGTGCCCTTCATGGCGATCTCCTATTTCATCGGTGCGGTGATGGTGATCGCGTATAACGCCGAGAACATAGTCCCCTCTGTTACGGCAATGTTCGGCGATGTGTTTACGGGGTCGGCGGCAACGGGTGGATTCCTGGGAGCGACCATCGCCTTTGCCTTCAACCGGGGCGTGAACCGCGGCCTGTTCTCAAATGAAGCGGGACAGGGATCTGCTCCCATAGCCCACGCGGCTGCAAAAGCCCATGAGCCTGTTTCGGAAGGGATGGTCGCTATACTGGAGCCGTTCATCGATACGATCATTATCTGTATGTTGACGGGACTGGTGGTTTTGACATCAGGCGCGTGGAAGGAAAAATATCAGAACGATTTTCAAACCGCGGACCTTGTGGTGTTGGCCGGGCGCTATGACGACCGGGTCGACGCCGATTTCGAAAGGTTGTCGGCACACATGACGGGAAGAGAAGCGCTGCCGCTGTTTTCGGGCGAGGTGCAGGTTGAGGAGGGCAGGCTTCAGGGTGATATCACCGTTCTGCATGCGCGTTCCGTAGCTGAAGATATCGTTGTGACCCGCAGCCGTCAACCGTACGACGGTGTTCTGCGATTTAACAACGGACGGCTTGTGCAGCAGGACGAGGGTCTCACCATCAGCGGTAAGTCGCTCATTCATAGTGCGCCGCTTACTGGAGCCGCGTTTAAGAGAAGTTTTCTGGGAGATTATGGCGAATACATCGTAACCCTGGGATTGTTGCTGTTTGCATTTTCTACCGCCATTTCCTGGTCGTATTATGGCGACCGTGCCATGACCTATTTGTTCGGCTCAAAGTCTGTCTTCTACTATCATATCATCTATGTGATCGGCTTCTTCGTGGCGTCGTTTACAGATACAACGATCGTATGGACGTTGTCGGGGATTACGATCGCGCTGATGACGGTTCCGAACCTACTGGGCATTCTGGCACTGCGCAAGGATATGAAGAACTCCGTCAGGGAGTATTGGGAGATGTTCCGGCGGGAATACCCGGAAGATCGGGCATGAAAAAAGCCACTCAGTAATGTAAGTGGCTGAAAATCAGTGGGAGCAGAGGGATTCGAACCCCCGACCCTCTGCTTGTAAGGCAGATGCTCTGAACCAGCTGAGCTATGCTCCCAAAGTACGGCCGGCACGTTAGAGAGCCGGTTTAGGGACTGCAAATGTAGCACAGTTTGGATTCCCGGCAAAAATCTTTTTGCGGGGATAAACACCAAAAAAAGCGATCCGGCGCGAACAAAATACCGGAGTAGGTTGTAAATTTTTAACGGGACCGGTGCGGTTTTTGGTCCTGCCGTTACATATAAATGATGCACATGGAGGATAAACCGGAACGGCGACTGGTATTGGTTTCAAACAGATTACCGTATCAGCTTCAGGAAAAAAAGGACAAGGTTTCCATCAAGCAAAGTGACGGAGGGCTGGTCACTGCACTAAAGAGCTATTTCGAAGACGAAACACGCGAAAAGGCGTTTTCTCATAAGGTGTGGGTGGGCTCCGCCGATTTCCCGGAGTCGCGATGGCAGAAGTTCCTCAAGCAGAGCAAAGAGGATAGCTACTTCCATGTCGAACCCATCTTCATCGAGCCGAGAACGTACAACAAGTATTACAATGGTTTCTGCAATGCCACACTGTGGCCGCTATTCCACTATTTTACCTCATACGTCATTTATGATGAGGATGCGTTTGCCAAGTATATTGAGGTAAATAAAATTTTTGCGGATAAGCTTCTCTCCATCCTCCGGCCTGGTGATGTGCTCTGGATCCACGACTATCACCTGTTCCTCCTTCCGGAGCTTATCCGGAGAAAACTGCCCGATGCAACGATCGGGTTCTTTCTGCATATTCCGTTCCCTTCCTATGAAATTTTCAGACTACTCCACCGGGAATGGAAGCAACGGCTTATCGGCGGGATGCTGGGGGCAGACTTGATCGGCTTCCACACGCACGAATACGTACAACATTTCCTGAAGACGGTGCGGATGGTAATGGGGCACGACCACCAGTTTCGCGGTATCGCCCTGGGCAACCGGACGGTAAAAGTCGACCTGTTCCCGCTCGGCATCGACTATGATCTCTTTCACAAGGCCATACAGAAGCCCTCGACCATCAAGGCGCGGGAGGAAATTCAAAGTAACTTCAAGGGTCGGAAGATCATTTTTTCCGTCGACCGGCTTGACTACACCAAGGGGGTGACGCACCGGTTGCGCGGGTTTGAAAAGTTCCTCGAAAGACATCCGGAATGGCGGGAGAAGGTGGTATTCATCCTCGTGGTCGTTCCGTCCCGGGTGATCATATCGAAGTACAATGAGCGGCGAAAGATGATCGAAGAGCATGTCGGTCGTATTAACGGAAAACACTCGACGCTCCAATGGCAGCCTATCATCTATCGTTACAGCCATCTTCAGTTTGACGAGCTCTGTGCGCTGTACCAGATTGCGGATGTGGGGCTGATCACCCCGCTGCGTGACGGAATGAACCTTGTTGCGAAAGAGTACATAGCAAGTCGTACGGGTCAGAAAGGCGTGCTCATCCTCAGCGAACTCGCCGGCGCGGCAAGCGAACTGGGCGAGGCGTTGCTCGTCAATCCGATGGATGAAGTGGAAATGGCGGATGCGATAGACGAAGCGCTGAATATGAGCCCTTCAGAACAGCGTCATAAGATTGCCATGATGCAGAAGCGATTGGTAGATTATGATGTACGGGATTGGGTAAATGATTTTTTGCAGCAACTTGCCCACGTAAAGGAAGAGCAACGCATGCAGGAATCGAAATTCATTTCCCCCACCGTCGCCAGTGAAATTGTCGAAAAGTTCCGGAAAGCGGGACGACGGTGTCTCTTTATCGACTATGATGGAACACTGGTGCCCTTTGCCCGTCATCCCCGCGAAGCGGCGCCCGGCAAAGAAGTCATCGAGGTGCTGCGGGGACTCTCTGCCGACAAGAAGACCATCGTTACCATTATCAGCGGGCGTGACAGTACCGTGCTGGAAGAATGGTTCTGCAATCTGCCCGTTAACCTGGTGGCCGAGCACGGTGCTTCCATTAAAAGAATCGGGAGCCAATGGATACACGAGAACCCCGCGGACCAGGCGTGGAAGCAGGAGATACGGCCGACCCTTGAGCTATTTGCGCAACGCAGCCCCGGGTCGTTCATCGAGGAAAAGAACCACACGCTCGCCTGGCACTATCGCAACGTGGAGCGCGACCTTGGGTTCATTCGTTCGCGTGAACTGCTCGACAGTCTCTTTCACCTGATACGGAATGCCAGCCTCCAGGTGATCGATGGAAACAAGGTGATCGAGGTGCGTGTCTCCGGCGTAGACAAGGGCGTAGCGGCCACGAAATTGCTCGGAGAAGCGCAGTCTGACTTCACATTGGTCATCGGCGATGACAAGACCGACGAAGATATGTTTCGCGCCCTTACCGACAAGGCCATCACGATAAAGGTTGGTCCCGGCCATACGCAGGCGCGCTATACTATTCCTGACCAGACAGAGGTGATCCCATTCTTCAAGGAATTCCTGAGTTAACCCAAACACGCGCTATGCAAATACACCGCTACGAGATGGGGTTGGCGGGAAACTGCTCCTACATAGCCTACATCGACACGCAAGCCCACGTTAAGTGGATGTGTCTCCCCCGATTCGACGATAGTTTTGTTTTTGGATCCCTTCTCGATAAGGAACGCGGCGGTGAATTTTCCGTGACACCCGTTGGTGAGTTCACGTCAATACAATACTACATACACAACACCAACGTCCTTTGCACGGAATTTACCTGTGCTACCGGATCATTTCGCGTGATTGATTGTGCGCCGCGATTCCAGCAATACGAGCGGTTTTATCGACCCCTCATGCTGGTGCGCAAGCTGGAGGTTTTGAAAGGGAATCCATACATCGTAGTGCGTTGCAAACCGAGAGGAAATTACGGCGCCATGATTCCGCAGGTGGTGATGGGCAGCAATCACCTTCGCTTTCTCAATTTCGACATGCCCGTGCGGCTTACCACCGATATTTCGCTCACTAACATCAGGGAAGAACTTCCTTTTGTTCTCGATCGCAACCGTTATCTCGTTTTTACCTATGGCGAACCGCTCGAGGCGCCCCTTAAACCAACGGCGGAGGATTTTATCAACAAGACCGTCCGGTTCTGGCAGGGATGGATAAAGAGTACGTACGTGCCCGATATTTACCAGGAAGAAGTTATTCGCTCCGCCCTGGTACTCAAACTGCATCAGTATGAAGATACGGGGGGCATTATCGCTTCGGGAACGACGAGCCTGCCCGAACACAACGGAAGCTCCCGTACCTGGGACTACCGATATTGCTGGTTCCGCGATTCCTACTACACGCTGAAGGCGTTTAACGAACTCGGCCACTTCGATGAACTCGAACTATACTTCGACTACATCCAGAATATTCTGATGAATGAGGAGGGTAGGATACAGCCGCTTTATTCGGTCACGGGGAAAAAGGAGCTGGAGGAAATTCATATGGACCTTCAGGGCTATCTCGACAACCAGCCTGTGCGCGTCGGTAACAAGGCCTACCTTCAGACGCAAAACGATGTGTATGGTCAAATCCTGGTAGGCGTGATGCCGCTGTTTACTGACAAGCGGCTCATGTACACCGCGCGAAGCTCCTACAAGGCCATCACCAACCGGCTGCTCAACTCTATTGAGCTGACCATGGATGAACCCGATGCAGGCTTGTGGGAGTTCCGCAACGTAAAGCAGGTGCACACGTACACGATGCTGTTCCACTGGGCTGGAAGTAAGGCAGCCATGCGGATCGGACAAATGATGACTGACGGCGACCTGGTGGCTAAAGCCGAACGTCTGGCAAAGGAAGCCGCCCTGCGCATTGAAAAAGCATATGATCCGGAACAAAAGGTATATACGCAGGCCATGGGCGTGCCCAACCTCGACGCATCAGCACTGAAACTCATCACCATGTCCTACCTGGATGCCAACTCAGAAAGGGCAAAGGATCACCTCGCCGCGCTGGAGAAGAGCCTCCGGACGCATCAGGGGTTGTTTTATCGCTACGTGCACCCGGATGACTTTGGGGTTCCCGAGGCAACGTTCCTGGTGTGCGCGTTCTGGTATGTTGATGCGTTGGCCACGGTGGGCAGAGTTGATGATGCAGTTAACACGCTTGACGGCATCCTGAAATATGCAAACCACCTGGGGATGTTCAGTGAAGACGTTGGGCTGGATGGTTCTCAATGGGGAAACTTCCCGCAGACATACAGTCACGTGGGTCTTATCAACGCGGTTTTCAGAATCTCCAAAAAGCTGGACCGGCCAACGTTTATGTCGCCCTACTCTTCTTTATAGGGACTCACTGCGGTCCAACCGCCATCAACAACCAGTGTCTGGCCTGTTATGTGTTCCGCCTCACGCGACAGTAGAAACATAGCCGCGCCGGCGATGTCGGTTACATGGCCCGGTCTGCCCATAGGCGTAAGTTCAGTCCAGGTCTCCTCATAATGGCTGTCTTCCAGGGTGCGCTCTGTTAACGTGGCGCCGGGTGCGATGGCATTCACCGTGATGCGATGAGGGGATAGTGCGAGAACGAGATTTCTTGCGAGCATTTCCAATCCGGCTTTTGTCATCCCATAAGCGGCAAGGTGAGGGTGCGCCTGGTGCCCGGTTACCGACGACATCAGGATAATCCGGCCTCCGCTTCCCTGTTTTCTCATTTGCCGTGCGGCCGCTTGTGCGAGAAAAAAACTTCCGCCAAGATTTAATCGGACCACGAGGTCGAAGGATTCGGGCGTAAAGTCGAAGAAATCACCAAACTTGGTGATGCCAGCATTGGCGACGGCCATCGTAAGGCTTCCGTAAGTCTTTACCGCCGTTTCGACCATCTGCTGTATGAAGCCGATGTCGGAAGCGTCGCCAACCATGCCCGTGCAGCGTGCGCCAGTAGCCTGTATTTCCTTGGCCGCGGACGCTACAAGATCTGCGTCGACGTCGTTAAGGATCACGGCTGCGCCCCTTTGACACAATTGCCGGCATATTTCCCGCCCGATCCCGGATCCTGCGCCGGTGACGATGGCAACATCATTTTGAAAAGGTAGGTGGGCCATATTCCGTCTTCCGTCACAAATTATAAAATTCGATCGACTGTGGACGGTGTTTTCCGCAAAAGCGGAGTTGCCCTGTCGGATTTCTTTTTTGAACTTTATTAATCAACCGAAGGCCGTTAGCGGTGGTCACAAGCGGCAACCCGTTCGCCGGGCGAGCATCGTCCTGTGGAATGCATGAGAAAATCGGAGGGGTATGAAGAGTTTCATGACGTATTGCCTTGGATGTATTGCCCTGTCAGGATTTGCGCAGAACGTTACGCTTAAAGGTCATGTGGCAGGCAAGGACGGCGAATCACTTCCCCTCGCTCATGTTTTGGTGGTGGAAGACAGCACGGTCCGCATTTGCGACCCCAAGGGAATCTTTACCCTCACCCGGGAGCCAGGCCACATTACGCTGAGAATTTCCTATACAGGATACGAAACGCAACAAACGACGCTTGACCTGCGACGTGATACAGTCGCAACCTTCCTGCTGTCGCCCTCCGTGGGCAGTCTTGAAGAGGTGGTCGTAACGGGTCAGCGTTTCTCTCAACAGGAGCTGTTCGAATCGACGCGAACGTCGTCGACTGTGGTGACAGCCAATGACATTTCTGGGATCCCGGTACTCGGAGGTGAAGCCGACCTGATCAAGGCGATACAGTTGTTGCCCGGCACTATCCAGGGCATCGAGGGCAGCACAGACCTGTTCGTCCGGGGTGGCGCGGCCGATCAGAACCTGGTATTGCTGGATCAGGTACCGGTATACAACACAAGCCACCTCTTTGGCTTCCTTTCTGTCTTCAATCCCGACATCGTCGCGAAGGTTGAGTCCGTCAACGGCGGATTTCCCGCCGACTATGGTGGAAGGCTGTCGTCCGTGCTTGACATCGAAACGCGCCCCGCCATTCCAAAGAAGACGAAGGTGAGCGGAAACATCGGGACGATAGCGACACGTTTATTTGCTGAGGTACCCCTTGTCGACGATAAGGTGGGCTTTTGGATTGCGGGCCGCCGCACGTATGTTGACCAGTTGATGAAACTGGCAGGAGAGAACCTGCCGTATTACTTCAGCGACCTCAACGGTAAAATAACCTTCAAACCGGCGGTACGCGATGAAGTAACGTTTAGCTACCATTCGGGGGATGACTTCCTCGACTACTTCCGCGACCGCGATAACGACGGCGTTGGGATTACCACGCGTTTTGCTTCGGGCAATAATAGCCAGTCTCTCTCCTGGAAGCGCCAGATGTTCAGCGGTTGGTCATCGGAGGTGCTCGCCATGCGCACCGCATATCGGTACCGTGTGGAAAATTTCTTCGAAGAGAACGCACTGTTCGCTCAGTCGCGGATCGAGGACTACGGCGTGAAGGCAATCTTCACGCGCGATTCGTTATGGCGTGACTCGCGTACGCGCGTCGGTGTGGAATGGATCCGCCATAGCGTGAGCCCTGTCGTCGTAAACACTGCGGGTTGGTACGGTGAGTACCTCGAGAGCAGCCAGTCGGGCGCCCGGTACGCCAATCAATTGGCGATGCATGCGCAACATGAATGGCTCTTCTCGGATAGGCTCCGCGTCAACCTGGGCGTTCGCGGTTCGATGGCGTTCGTTGAAAACACGAACTATAGCTATGCTGAGCCGCGGATTTCCCTCCGGTATGCGCTCGACGAAAATGCCAATGTGAAGTTCAGCTATTCCCGCATGGTGCAATACATGCATCGTGTGTCCAGCTCAGCCGCCAGTACGCCGACAGATATCTGGTACCCGGTGACGGCGGACGTTTCGCCGCAAACCTCACATCAGCTCACGGCTGCATGGCAAAAGCGAATGCCTGCACGTCATCTTTATGTCAGCCTCGAAACGTACTACAAACAGATGGGCAACCTGATCGGGTATGAGGAGGGAACGAATTTGTTCTTTAACACCGATTTCGCGTCCAGACTTGTGCAGGGCACGGGCGACGCCTATGGAATGGAACTGCTGGTGAAGAAAGAAGCGGGTCGACTTACCGGGTGGATAAGTTATACGCTCTCGTGGTCTATCCGCCAGTTCGACAGGATCAACGGTGGAAAGTGGTTTTATTCACGGTACGACCGACGTCACAACGGCGCCATTGTGGCGCAGTACGCCTTGAACAAAAGGTGGGCGTTTTCAGTCGTGTGGGAATACATCTCCGGCTCCCGGTTCACGCCGGTTATCGGGCAGTATATTGTGTTTGCACCAACGTTGACGGGCTTCGACCTGATTCCGGTCTACTCGGATATCAATGGCGTACGCCTTGCCGACACGCACCGCCTCGACCTCGGCCTCCGATATAAGAGCAAGCCGGGCAAGCGTTACCAATGGCAGGTGTTTGCCGGCGTTTATAACGTGTA
>Ga0079224_100011784_pt1 | contig 12070 bp, 10 predicted proteins | sample Stecom2015_FD_80414 | JGI IMG/M metagenome (GOLD analysis project Ga0079224, IMG submission 80414) | Agricultural soil microbial communities from Utah to study Nitrogen management - Steer compost 2015 | ecosystem: Environmental > Terrestrial > Soil > Agricultural land | place: USA: Utah... | reverse complement strand
TTGGGCATCAGCACCATGTAGCGGCCGGCCAGCGAGATGAACGTGGTCAGGGCCGCGCCCTTGTTGCCGCGCTCTTCCTTGTCGACCTGGACCACGACCTCCTGGCCCTCGCGCAGCAGTTCCTTGATCGTCGCCTTGTTGGCGTCGACCCCGGCCTGGAAGTAGTCGCGGGAGATTTCCTTCAGCGGCAGGAAGCCATGCCGCGCGCCGCCGTACTCGACGAACGCGGCCTCCAGCGAAGGCTCGAGCCGGGTGATGCGGCCCTTGTAGATGTTGGACTTCTTCTGTTCCTGCGACGGCTGTTCGATGTCGATGTCGTACAGGTTCTGGCCGTCGACGATCGCGACGCGCAGTTCCTCTGCCTGCGTCGCGTTGATGAGCATGCGTTTCATTGTTGCGTCCTCGCGCGCTCTACCGCGCGACGACGCCGTGGCGATCGCCTCTGGATGCTGCGGGCTGCCGGTCGCGTCATGCGCGCCCTGCGGCCTTCGGTTTCCAGCGCTTCGACACCACGGCGGGCCGCGGGAGCGCTTCATTTGTTCCAAGTCGTTTCGGGGCCGGTGGCAGTCGGGCTGGGCCGTCGTGCCGCCGGGTCATGTCCAGCGCGGTGGCATGCAAGCCGCCGGGCGATGGCCGGGTCCGCCGGCGAGCCGCTAACATGGCCGCTGTTGATGCCCTTTCGGGGCGCGGACCGCGTGCTTCGCCGAGATTCGCGGGAGCTTGGCTTTCGGCCGGACTCCCTGCGAAATCAAACCTTTATCTCGCTCGGCGAGTGTATCAGATCAATCCCCTGCAGGACGCCATGCCGACCCATTCAGATTCCCCCGCGCGGCCCGCCGCCGGTGCCCGGCTGGTCCGGGTCCCGGACGACCGCGACGGCCAGCGCCTGGACAACTTCCTGCTGGGCCAGCTCAAGGGCGCCCCGCGCTCGCTGGTCTACAAGCTGGTGCGCTCCGGCCAGGTGCGGGTGAACGGGGGCAGGGCCAAGGCGGATCGCAAGCTGGAGGCGGGCGACGAAGTGCGGATCCCGCCGCTGCGCCTGCCCGAGGAGGGTGACCGGGGCACTCCGGCGAAGGGGCTGCTCGATGCGATGGCGGCCTCGATCGTGTTCGAGGACGAGCGCCTGCTGGCGATCGACAAGCCATCCGGGGTGGCCAGCCACGGCGGCAGCGGCATCTCGTTCGGGGTGATCGAGACCCTGCGCACGCTGCGCCCGGGCCACACCCTCGAACTGGTCCACCGGCTCGACCGGGATACCTCCGGCGTCCTGGTGGTGGCGAAGAAGCGCTCGGCCCTGACCGAGCTGCAGGCGTTGATGCGCACAGAAGGCGGGATCGCCAAGCGCTACCTGGCGCTGCTCGCCGGGCGGATGCCCGACGGGACGATGAGCGTGGACGCGCCGCTGCATGTCGGCCTGCGCCAGGGCGGCGAGCGCCATGTGCAGGTCAGCGATGCAGGCAAGCCGTCACTGAGCCACTTCAAGGTCCTGGAGCGGCGGGGTGGACACAGTTATTGCGAGGTCCGGATCGCGACCGGCCGCACCCACCAGATCCGCGCGCACGCCCGGCACATCGGCCACCCGGTGGCCGGCGACGACAAATACGGCGACCAGGCGGTGAACAGGCGGCTGCGCGAACAGGCCGGGCTCAAGCGCCTGTTCCTGCATGCCACGTCACTGGAATTCGCGCTCGATGGCCGGCGCGCGCCCTACGTGCTCAATGCGCCGCTGCCGGCGGACCTGTCCGGGGTGCTGGACCGGCTGCGCTAGCGGCCGAGGTAGTAGCAGTCCTCGGGTTCCTCGGGTGGCGCGTTGAAGGTCACCGGGACCGCGATCTGGGTTTCCACCGGCTCGCCATTGCGGGTCGCGGCGCGGAAGCGCCAGCTGCGCACGGCTTCCTGCGCCGCGGTATCGAACGCCACGTGGCCGCTGCTGCGCTGGTTCACCACCCGGGTCACCGAGCCGTCGGTGCCAATCGTCAGCATCAGCGTGACCTTGCCGCCGATGCCGTCGCAGGCCAGCGCCATCGGATAGGCCGGGGGCGGGGTGTCGATGGCGGCGACCGGCGTGGTTGCCACCGGCGCGGGCGGCGGCGGCACGTCGCAGCCGGCGAGCAGCAGGGTGCCCGACAGGCACAAGGCGGTGGATGCGAAGTCCAGGATGCGCATGTCAGTCGACCAGCGCGGCTGCCTTGGCCGCGCAGATGAAGTCGTTCTCGCTCAATCCGCCGACGTCGTGGGTCGAAAAGCGCACCACGCAACGGTCGTAATGAACGCTCAGGTCGGGGTGGTGGTCTTCGCGGTGCGCGATGAACGCCAGGGCGTTAACGAATGCCATCGTCCGATGGTAGTCATCAAAGGTGAAGGTCCTGCACAGGGCATGGCCGTCCTCGACCAGATCCCATCCGGGGATTTCCGGCAACAGCTCCCGGATGCTTGCTTCGGTCAGTCGGTGTTCGATGCCGCGACGTGGCAAGCAGTGGGCCTGGGCGAGCGGGACGAGGTCGGACACGGCGGGCTCCCTGTATTCCATGTGGACGCCATGTGAACCAAACCATGGCGCCGGTGGTCGTAAGGTGCATGCGCGGCGGGGTCGCCGGGCATGCCCCGCTAGAATAGCCGCAGGTCCCACGAGCAAGGCCATGATCCAGATTTCAGACACCGCGCAGGCACATTTCCGGAAGCTCATCGAGCGCGAATCGCTGCCCGGCCTGGGCGTGCGGCTGTCCGCCGTGAACCCGGGGACGTCCCGGGGCGACGTGCGGCTGGAGTTTGCCGAGCCGTCAGAGTTGCGCGGCGACGAGTGGGCGATCGACTGCCAGGGCTTCACCCTGTGGCTGGATGCGGCCAGCGTGCCGTTCCTGGACGCGGCTGAAATCGACTATGCGGCGCTGCCGACCGGCGGCCAGCTGCAGATCCGCGCGCCGCGCGTCAAGGGCCAGGCACCCGCGGAAGGCGCGTCGCTGGTCGAGCGCGTGCGCTGGATGGTGGAACACGAGATCAATCCGCAGCTCGCACAGCATCGCGGCCATGTCGATGTCCAGGAAATCACCGCCGATGGCGTGGTGGTGCTGCGCTTCGGCGGCGGTTGCCACGGTTGCGGGATGGTGGACGTGACCCTCAAGCAGGGAATCGAGAAGACGCTGATGGAGAAGGTGCCCGGGGTCACGGCGGTGCGCGATGCCACCGACCATGCGACGGGCGAGGCACCCTACATGCCACGCGACGTGGCCTGATCCGAACCGGCGCGCTTGTTCTCCGCCGCCGACCTGCTGGAAGTCCTGCGCCGACGGCGCACGCTCAAGTCGATCCGGCCGGAGGTGCCGGGTCGCATGCCGCCTGGCTGGCAAGCCTGGCTGGAATCGATTCCGGTGCGTGCCGGCGCTGTCTCCGGTGCGCCCAGCGAGACGTTTGTCGGCCAGTTGCTGGAGCGTCCACTCCGCAAGCCGCCGCCGCGGGCGCCGGCGCTGAATCGATGGGAGGCGTTCAGCGCCCTGTGGCGCCAGCAGTGGGAGCCGGCGGATCCGGGCGAGCGCTGGCTGCGCATCCTGTCGATGGCGGGCAGCGTGCTGGTCCATGCCTGCTTGCTGGTCGTGCTTGCGTGGCTGATGTACCTGCATTTCCTGCTGCTGATGTCGCTGCCGGAACCGTCGGGCGAGGCGCAGGTGGTGCAGGTGACCTACATCGGGCGCGGCACACCTGATGAAACCGGTGGCGGTGAAGTGCCGCCGGTCCAGGAATCCCCGAGCGAAACGGCGCAGCAGGCGCCAGCACCCTCGCGCCGGCCGATGGAAGTGGTGGCAGAACCGCAGCTGCAGGCCACGCCGCGGTTGGACGACTTGCCCGTCGACGTGACCGCGCCCCAGGTGGCCGCCCAGGTCCCGCCGCTGCCGCAGCGCGAGATCCCCACGCCCGCCCTGCCCGAGGCGGCGCAGCCGCTGCAGGTGACCGAGGTCGCCGTCCCGGACATCGATTTCGTGCTGCCCCCGACGACCACCAGCGTCGACACCGTGCAGCAGCCCGAACTCGCGGTGCCGACGCGTGAGGTGCCAGCACCGCAACCAGAAGAGGCAGCGGAGGTCGACCTGCCGTCGCGGTTGCCGACGGTCGCCATCGAGGCACGCGATGCCAATCCGCAGATCCCGGCCTTGCCGACGCGGGACATTCCCGCGCCCGAAGCGGCGGCAGAGGCTCGCCTGCCCACACGTGAAATCGCGACGCCTGCCACGTCCGCGCCGGAGTTGCCGGGCACCGTGCCGGATGTCGCCATCGCGGAAATCCCCATGCCGTCCGGACTGCCATCCGATGCGCCCGGGGAGTCGGACGCCGAAGGCTCCGCGACTGAAGCGAGCGATGCCGCGGGTGCGACGGAAGTCGCCACGACCGATTCCGGCCAGGATGCAGCGGGCGCAGGACCCGAACGCGCCACCGCACCCGGTGGCTGGCCCTCCCCGGTACGCGGTGACGACTGGGATGATGCCCTGCAGGACCGCGATGGCGCTTCCAGCGGCGGCCTGTTCGACGAAACCGGGCGCCCGCGCCTGGCTGGCACGGGCGACGGTGGCCCGCCGGGTGCAGCGCCGCCAGGGTCCGAGGCACGCGAGGCCATCGACCTTGAAAAGGGGGGCACCTGGTTGCGCCGTCCCCCGTTCGACTACACGCCGACCCGGTTCGACCGCTTCTGGATCCCGGATGGCAGCCTGCTGGAGGAGTGGGTCCGCCGCGGCATCAAGCAGATGTCCATCCCGATCCCGGGCACGTCCAGGGAGATCGTCTGCGTGGTCTCGATGCTGCAGCTCGGTGGCGGGTGCATGCTCAACGACGAGGACATCAACGACGAGCCGTCGAGCGGACGCGAGGCGCCGGAGGTGCCGTTCAAGCCGGAGCTGCACGAGGACCAGGGCGCACTGGGCAGGCCGCCCGGCGGCTGAAGCGCGTGTGCTGTCGCACCGCGCGCCCGGGGGCGCGCGGCCATGCCGCGATTACCGGTCGTGCACGCCCTTGAGGTCGTGCAACTGCGCCGGACGCGAAGCGAAGTAAACCGCCAGGTCGGCGATCTGCTGGTCGCTCAGGTCACGGGCCTGGCTGGACATCAGTACGTGCTCGCGGTCGCCGGAGCGATAGGCCTGCAAGGCATGCGCGATGTAGCTGGCGTACTGGCCACCCAGCTTCGGATAGCTCGCATCGATGGGTGCGTTGCCGTCGACGCCATGGCAGTCGATGCAGGACTGGCCGGTGGCCGCGCCCTTGGCGTTGGCGACCTGCTCGCCGGCGGCGACCCGACCGTCGGGCAGGCCGGCGGAGGAATGCTCGATGGTGGCGTGGCCGGCCGCGCCTTCCGGGTCCTGCTCGGGACCGCAGGCGGCCAGGGCGGCGACACTGCAGGCCAGGGCGATGGCACGGGCCAGTGGGGCGAGGGGGGCGGTGCGCGTGGTGCGGTCGATCATTGGGCGGCTCACGGCTACAGGCTGGAAATGAAGGCGGCGATGTCGGCGATGTCGGCTTCCGAGAAGCTCTCCGCCTGCGCCTGCATGGTGGGGTGCTGGCGCTCGCCGTTGCGATAGGCGGTCAGCGCGTTGACCAGGAAGGCCTCGGACTGGCCGCCGATCTTGGGCCCGTGGTAGCTGGGGTGGGCGTTCTCGTACCCGCGCGCGCCGTGGCACCCCTGGCAGGTATAGGTCAGCTGGCGGCCACGCTCGATGTCGCCCTGCGAAGTGGCCGGGGCGGCGGCGGCAGGCGGCGCCGGTTCAGCCGCGGCCGGCGATACTGCCTCCGCCATGGGTTGGGCCTGTTCAGCCGGATCCTGTGCAAAGGCCACCACGGTGGCCGTGGCGAGGGCGAGGCAAGCAGCGATCTGCATCGGTCGCATCAGTCGATTTCCACGATCAGGAAGCAATCCCGGCAGTATAGCCCGCGGGTCGCGCGACTTGCGCCTGCGCCGGATGGCGAGAGTCACCATGACCTTCGGCAATGGGCAATCCTGAAGTGGGTGATATACCTAGCTACAACACCAAACCCCACCTGCTTCCGGACCCCGACGATGCCCGCCAAGACGACATCCCGACCCTCCACCCATGGCCTGCCCGCGCGGGCCGTGATGTTTGCGATCGTGGCAGCAGGCCTGCTGGCACTGGCCGGCTGCAAGGACGGTGGCGGCGACGCCCAGGCGGCCGAGGGCGAGAAGCAGGAAGTCAATGCGGTACCGGTCGAAGTGGCCCAGGCCAGCCGGCGCTCCGTGGCCGCCAGCTACAGCGGCACCGCGCCGCTGGAGGCGCGCGCGGAATCGATGGTGGTGGCCAAGACCTCCGGCATTGCGCTGTCGGTTGCAGGCGAAGTGGGCGACACGGTGCGCGAGGGCCAGGTCCTGTTGCGCCTGGACAGCGCCCGTGCCGCACTCGAGGCCGCCAAGGCCAATGCGCAGATGCGCAAGCTGGAAAGCAACTTCGCTCGCTCCTCGCAGCTGGCGAAGCAGCAGCTGGTCAGCGCCAACGACAACGAGCAGCTCCGCTTCGACCTTGAGAACGCGCGTGCCGCCCACCGCCTCGCGAACCTCGAGCTGTCGTGGACCACGGTGACCGCACCGATCTCCGGCGTGATCGCCGAACGCATGATCAAGCCGGGCAACTTCGTGCCGGCCAACACGCCGGTCTTCCGGATCGTCGACGACGCACGCCTGGAAGCCGAGCTCAATGTCCCCGAGCGCCAGATGGCGACGCTGCAGGCCGGCCTGCCGGTCGAGCTGACCGTCGACGCACTGCCGGGACGCAGTTTCCAGGGCACCATCGACCGCGTCTCGCCTGTCGTCGACGCCGAAAGCGGCACCTTCCGCGTGATCGCCGCGTTCGCCGGCAAGGGCGACCTGAAGCCGGGCATGTTCGGCCGCATCAGCATCGACCATGACCAGCGCGCCGACGCACTCACCGTGCCGCGTTCCGCGTTGCTCGACGACGAGGGCGAACCCGCGGTGTTCGTGGTCGACGACGGCAAGGCCAAGCGCGTGTCGATCGAGCTTGGCTATGTGGACGGCGAATGGGCCGAGGTCCGCGATGGCCTGGAAGAGGGCGCCCAGGTGGTGACCGCCGGCAAGGTGACCTTGCGCGACGGGACCGCCGTGATGGTGATCGGTGGAGGGGAAGGCGCCGTCGAGGCGCAAGTGGCCGCGGTTGACGCGGTCGCCACCACGCGCTGACGGAGCAGACCCATGCATGACCCCGTGAACAACGGTCCCGGCAACACCGGGGACGCAGGATCCGCACGCTCCGGGCAGGGCGGTGGCCTGGTGGAATTCTCCACCCGGCGCCGGGTCACGGTCGCGATGGCGACCCTCACCATCGTCCTGTTCGGCCTGATCGCGCTGGGCGACCTGAAGGTCAACCTGCTGCCGGACATGAGCTACCCGACGCTGACCGTGCGCACCGAGTACACCGGCGCCGCGCCGGCCGAGATCGAGACGCTGATCGCCGAGCCGGTCGAGGAAGCGGTCGGCGTGGTCAAGAACCTGCGCAAGCTCAGCTCGGTGTCGCGCACCGGGCAGAACGACGTGGTGCTGCAGTTCGCCTGGGGCACCGACATGGACCAGGCCAGCCTGGAGGTGCGCGACAAGCTTGAAGTGCTGCAGCTGCCGCTGGAGGCCGATGCCCCGGTGCTGCTGCGCTTCAACCCGAGCACCGAGCCGGTGATGCGGCTGGTGTTCACCAGCACCGCCGGCGACGGCAAGGGGCTGGCCGAACTCAACCGGTTGCGCCGGCACGCGGACGAGGAACTCAAGAAGCGCCTGGAACCGGTCGCCGGCGTTGCCGCGGTCAAGGTGTCCGGCGGCCTTGAGGACGAGATCCAGGTCGACATCGACCAGCAGAAGCTGGCCCAGCTGGGGATCGCGATCGGCACCGTCTCGCGCCGCCTGCAGCAGGAGAACATCAACATCTCCGGCGGACGGCTGGAAGAAGGCAGCCAGCGCTACCTCGTGCGGACGGTCAACCAGTTCGTCGACGTGCAGGAAATCCGCGACCTGTTCATCGCCAACGTCGACCTGGGCGTCACCGCTCCGGGCGCGACCCCGGCCGGTACGCCCATCTACCTGCGCGACATCGCCGAGGTGCGCCAGGGGCACAAGGAACGCGAGGCGGTCATCCGCCTGGCCGGAAACGAGGCGGTGGAACTGGCGATCTACAAGGAAGGCGACGCCAACACCGTGGCGGTGGCCGACGCGGTGCGCCAGAAGCTGGCCGAGTTGCAGTCGCAGCTGCCGGCCGGCACCGAGCTCGCCACCATCGACGACCAGTCGGTGTTCATCCGTGACTCCATCTACCAGGTCAAGAAGGCGGCGGCGGAAGGCGGCCTGCTCGCGATCCTGATCATCTTCCTGTTCCTGCGCGATGGCTGGAGCACGTTCGTCATCTCGCTGTCGTTGCCGGTGTCGATCATCGCGACGTTCTTCTTCATGGGGCAGCTGGGCCTGAGCCTCAACGTGATGTCGCTCGGCGGCCTGGCATTGGCGACCGGACTCGTGGTCGACGATTCGATCGTGGTGCTCGAATCCATCGCCAAGGCACGCGAACGCGGGCTGGGCATGCTGGCCGCGGCCATCCAGGGCACGCGCGAGGTGAGCATGGCGGTGGTCGCCTCGACCCTGACCACGATCGCGGTGTTCCTGCCGCTGGTGTTCGTGGAAGGCATCGCCGGCCAGCTGTTCCGCGACCAGGCGCTGACCGTGGCGATCGCGATCGCGATCTCGCTGGTCGTGGCGATGACCCTGATCCCGATGCTGTCCTCGCTCAAGGGCCGGGCGCCGATGGCGTTCCCGGAAGAGCCGCCGCATCCGCGCTGGGAACCGCGCAGCCGCTGGCAGCAGCCGGTAGCGAAGACCGGGCGCGGCATCGGTGCCGTGGTGCGCTTCCTCGCCTTCGGCCTGGCCTGGTTGCTGGTGCGTGCCTGGCGCGGACTGGTCGCCGCCGTCGGCCCGGTGATGCGCAAGGCCAGCGACATCGCCATGCTGCCGTACCACCACGCCGAACGCAGCTACCTGCGCCTGCTGCCGTCGGCGCTCGAGCGTCCGGGACGGGTGCTCGTCGGCGCCGGCCTTGCCTTCGCGCTGGCACTGGCTGCGGTGCCGCTGCTGGGCACGGACCTGATCCCGCAGCTGGCCCAGGACCGGTTCGAGATGACCGTGAAGCTGCCCGCCGGCACGCCGTTGCGCGATACCGACGCGATGGTGCGCCAGCTGCAGGAAGCGCATGCGGGCGAGCCCGGCATCGACAAGCTGTATGGCGTCAGCGGCAGCGGCACCCGGCTGGATGCGAACCCGACCGAATCGGGCGAGAACATCGGCAAGTTGACCGTGGTGATGGAGGATGGCGGCAGCCCGAAGCTCGAGGCCGCGATCAGCGAGCAGTTGCGTGGCAGCCTGCAGGACCACCCGCAGGCGAAGGTCGACTTCAGCCGGCCGGAACTCTTCAGCTTCTCCGCGCCGCTGGAGATCGAACTGGCCGGGCATGACCTGGCCACGATCGAGGCGGCCGGGCGCAAGCTGGCCGTGCTGATGCGCGACAACGCCCATTTCACCGACGTGAAGTCGACGGTCGAGGAAGGCTTCCCGGAGATCCAGATCCGCTTCGACCAGGAGCGCACCGCCGCGCTTGGCATGACCACGCGCCAGGTCGCCGACCTGGTGGTGCGCAAGGTGCGCGGCGAGGTCGCGACCCGCTACAGCTTCCGCGACCGCAAGATCGACGTGCTGGTGCGGGCGCGGGAATCCGAGCGTGACTCGGTGGACGACGTGCGCAAGCTGATCGTCAATCCGGAGAGCCCGCGCCCGGTGACCCTGGACGCGGTGGCCGATGTCGTGGCCACCACCGGCCCGAGCGAGATCCATCGCGTGGACCAGGTGCGGGTGGCGATCGTGTCGGCCAACCTGCGCGACATCGACCTGGGCACCGCGGTGCAGGAAGTGGAGCGGATCGTCGCCGAGAATCCGCTGGGTGCCGGTATCGGCCTGCACGTGGGCGGGCAGGGCGAGGAACTGGCACAGTCGGTGGCGTCGCTGCTGTTCGCGTTCGCGCTGGCGATCTTCCTGGTCTACCTGGTGATGGCCTCGCAATTCGAGTCGCTGCTGCATCCGTTCGTGATCCTGTTCACCATCCCGCTGGCGCTGGTCGGCGCGATCGGCGCGCTGCTGCTGACCGGTTCGCCGGTGTCGGTGGTGGTGTTCATCGGCCTGATCCTGCTGGTGGGCCTGGTGACCAAGAACGCGATCATCCTGATCGACAAGGTGAACCAGTTGCGCGAGGCCGGCGTGGCAAGCGCGAAGCGCTGGTCGAGGGCGCGCGCTCGCGCCTGCGACCGATCGCCATGACCACCCTGTGCACCGTGTTCGGCTTCCTGCCGCTGGTGCTGGAAGGTGGCTCGGGCGCCGAGGTGCGTGCGCCGATGGCGCTGACGGTGATCGGCGGCCTGATCGTGTCGACGCTGCTGACCCTGGTGGTGATCCCGGTGGTCTATGACCGGATGGACCGTCGCCCATGACCGTCGCCGAGCTCAGCCTGAAGCGTCCCGTCACGGCGACGATGCTGTTCGTGTCGTTGTTCGTGATCGGGCTGATCGCGTCGCTGCGGCTGCCGCTGGAGATGTTCCCCGAAGTCTCGCCGCCCTTCATCTACGTCGACATGCCGTACGCGGGTTCGACGCCGGAAGAAGTCGAGCGCACGATCCTGCGGCCGGTCGAGGAGGCGCTGTCCACGCTCAACGGCATCAAGCGCATGGAAGGCCAGGCACGCGCGGATGGTGCGGGCGTGTTCGTCGAGTTCTCCGACTGGGACCGCGACGTGGCGATTGCCGCGTCGGAGGCGCGCGAGCGTGTCGACGCGATCCGCTCGGAACTGCCCGACGACCTGCAGCGCTACAACGTGCTGAAGTTCTCGACGTCCGACGAGGCGGTGCTGCAGCTGCGCCTGGCCAGCGCCACCGGCAACCTGGCCAGCCAGTACGACCTGATCGACCGCGAGTTCAAGCGCCGGATCGAGCGCCTGCCCGGCGTGGCCCGCGTGGACATCAACGGCGCGGCGCCGAACGAAGTGGAGATCGCGGTCAATCCGGACCGCCTGTCCGCGCATGGCGTCGGCCTCAACGAGCTGGCAGCCACCCTGCGCAACGTCAACTTCTCGGTGTCGGCCGGCCTGATCGACGACGGCGGCCAGCGCCTGCGGGTGCAGCCGGTCGGCGAGATGTCGGACCTGCAGGAACTGCGCGACCTGGTCATCGGTGACGGCGGGCTGCGCCTAAGCGACATCGCCGACGTCCGCCTGAAGCCGCAGCGGGTCGAGTTCGGCCGGCGCCTGGAAGGCGTGCCGGCGGTCGGCATCGACGTCTTCAAGGAGCGCAACGCGAACCTGGTGGAGGTGTCGCGGCTGGTCATGGCCGAGGTCGACGAGATCCGCGCCCAGCCGCGCATGTCGGACGTGCAGGTCAACGTGATCGAGGACCAGGGCGAGGGCGTCACCAGTTCGCTGCTGGCACTGGCCGAGGCAGGCGCGATCGGGTTCGGGCTGTCGGTGCTGGTGCTGTACTTCTTCCTGCGGCACTGGCCATCCACCGCGATGGTGACCCTGGCGATCCCGCTGTGCTTCGTGATCACCCTGGGCTTCATGCACTTCGCCGGGGTGAGCCTCAACATCCTGACCATGATGGGCCTGCTGCTGGCAATCGGCATGCTGGTCGACAACGCGGTCGTGGTGGTGGAGAGCATCTACCAGGAACGCGAGAAATATCCCGACGACCCGCAACGCGCCTCGATCGTGGGCACCCGGCACGTCGCCATCGCGCTGTCGGCCGGCACCCTGTGCCACTGCATCGTGTTCGTGCCCAACCTGTTCGGCGACCGCAACTTCATCAGCATCTACCTGGGCCAGATCGCGATCACGATCTGCGTGTCGCTGCTGGCCTCGTGGCTGGTCGCGGTCAGCCTGATCCCGATGATCTCCGCGCGGCTGAAGACGCCGCCGCAGGTGAACGATCGCGCCGGGCTGATCCACCGGATGCAGGAACGCTACGGGCGCTTCCTGCGCTGGACCCTGGAGCA
>Ga0079224_100011783_pt1 | contig 12070 bp, 8 predicted proteins | sample Stecom2015_FD_80414 | JGI IMG/M metagenome (GOLD analysis project Ga0079224, IMG submission 80414) | Agricultural soil microbial communities from Utah to study Nitrogen management - Steer compost 2015 | ecosystem: Environmental > Terrestrial > Soil > Agricultural land | place: USA: Utah... | reverse complement strand
GGTCCTTCGGATTCTGGATTCTGTCCACTTCTTCTTCATTGAGGACTACCTGTAATGCCTCTTCAACATCATAGATCAGGCCCCCGACAAAAACCTTATCAAAGCCCAGATCCTTTTCAAATCCGGCCTCCCTCACTTTGGAAGGCTGATCAATACCATAGGTCTTGAAGACCTTTACCATGGACTTAATTTTTGAATAGTCAGTCATTTTATTAGATGTTATCTGTTTCGTCAATTTGTTTTCGCTCGTTCCATAAACTGGCCATTCCCAATATCATAAAGGATACGGTTATAAAAGCCATTCCTTTAAGTTCCCCCTCCAGCACATACTGGATGTTGGCAATGAGCGCAACAAAGGAGATCAAGAAGATCACCAGAAGGAAAATCACCCTTGATCTACTTTCATGCAGCGCAGAGCTAGCTGCGGAAAATAGTCCTAACGCTAAGAAGAAGTACGGCATTATATTTCGTTCTCCAACCACTTCTATCCCCAACAGGGTTCCCATCATATTGTAATCCCACATCCACAGTACAAAAAGGCCAATGTTAAGCAAGCCAAAAAGTAGGGTGGTAATTTTAAAACTATTGATCATTATCTTCTTGATTAGTACGGAAATGAGGTGGAATGTGCGACATTCCTCCCTCATTTCCGATCTAAAATTTTATACGTATTCCGCCACTTCGGACTCCATTTCGGTCAGCGGGGTATCTTCTACCACTATCTTTTTCTTCTTGTCTTTACCCAACTTCGCCAAAATCCTGTCAAAGATGTAGTAGATCACCGGTACTACCACCATGGTAAGGAACATGGAAGAAAGCAAACCTCCTATAATCGCCCACGCCAAACCATTTTTCCATTCCGCACCGGCACCAGAGGCAAGGGCAATCGGCAACATACCAAACACCATTGCCAAGGTGGTCATCAGAATCGGACGGAACCTGATTTCCACCGCCTTTATCAAAGCTGGCTTTACCGCGACTCCCGCATCCTTCAATTGGTTGGTGAAGTCTACCAAAAGAATCGCGTTCTTTGCCACCAGACCCATCAACATGATCATACCCAGCATACTGAAGATACTCAATGAAGAGCCGGTCAGCGCCAAGGCCAATAGTGCGCCGATCATCGCCAGCGGCAGGGAGAACATCACCACGAACGGATAAACATAACTGTCATACAAGGCCACCATAATAAGGTAGATCAACAACACGGAAGCAAGCAACGCTATACCCAAGCTACCAAAGCCTTCTTCCTGCATTTTAAGATCACCTTCATAGGAGATGGTCACTTCATTGGGCAGTTCCAGTTTCGCTAAACGCTCCTGGATTTCCGCACCCACCGTACCGGTAGGCCTTCCTGAAACCTGCGATCTCAATGTCACAGAACCAATCCGGTCTTTTCGCTCCAATTGATTCGGCCCTTCTGACTGAACCGCTTGGGCAAACTGCTTCAGCTGGATGATTTCACCTTTGTTGTTAACAAAGGTAATGGCTTCGATGTCAGCAATCGATCGGCGGTCAAACTCATCCATCCTCACGTTGATATCATATTCGTAGTCCCCATCGCGGAATTTGGTATCGGTATTCCCGTTGAAGGCCACCTGAAGTGAACCGCCGACAACATCCATGCTTAGCCCTAAATCCGCCATCTTTGCACGGTCCACCTCAATCCTGATTTCGGGGTTACCTTCTTCCACAGAAGTCTCAATCTTACGGGTTCCGGGGACTTGAGCCATTTCTTCCATGATTTTTCGGGAAAAATTGGCCAGGGTGTCCATATCAGGCCCGGAGACTACAATCTGAATAGGAGCCTCGTTAGCAGATCCCATCATACTCACAGGCACCGCGGTAAACTCAGGTCCCACGATATTTTCCTGCAATTCTATTTCAAGTCGTTTGGCGTATTGAGGAGCGGTTAGCTCACGGTATTTCTTGTCTACCAACTTGACCATAATCTCCGCTGCATAGGGCGAAGAGGAAGCTCCAGTCAGCATCCCTGAAGTCTGGCCCACCGTAGTAAATAGTCCGGTCACTTCAGGAAGGGACTCCAGATAGTTCTCGACTTCACGGGTTTTAAAGTTGGTCTGCTCCAAGGTGGCATCCTTGGGAAGTTCAAGCCTGACGATAAATTCACCTCGGTCACCTTCGTTCACGAATTCACTACCAATAAATCCGTTGGTAACCAACAGGAAGGAAGAAATAAACAAAACAAAGGTGACGACCAACGTGACCAACTTGTGATTGAAGCACCAGTTGAGTATCCCCACAAGCCATTTTACGAAGGCATCAAGTGCTTTTTCAAATCCCCCGATAAACCGGCCAAAGAGGCTTTTCGGATCCAGATGTTCCAATTTGGAGAACCTCGAAGTCATCAATGGAATGAGGGTAAATGCAACCACTAAACTGAACAGGGTGGCTACCGCCACGGTGATACTGAACTGCTTTAGGATACCAGATATCATCCCACCGGTCAATGCAATCGGCACGAATACCACCGCAATTACTAAGGTGATCGAAACAACCGTACTTCCGATCTCGCGGATCCCGTCATAAGAAGCTTGGATAGCAGACTTACCTTTCTCCATATGGCGATAGATGTTCTCTATGACCACAATCGCATCATCCACCAGGATACCCACTACCAGCGACAAAGCCAGTAAGCTCATCAGGTTTAGGGTAAAACCCGCCAAGTACATCACCGTAAAAGTAGCCACAATAGAGGCCGGTACAGCAATCATTACAATCACCGCGTTCCTTACGCTGTGCAAGAACAGCAACATGATCACCGCGACCAAGATCACCGCCAACACCAAGTCGAAAATCACGTCATTGGCGGCCTTCAGCGTAAATTCAGATGAATCCTGCGACACTTCAAATCTAAGGTCATAGGCACTATAGGTGTCCTGTAGTTGGGCCAATACCAATTCCACCTGCTTCGCCACATCTACCGCATTGGCATCAGACTGCTTCTGGATGGTGAGTGCGATCGCACTGTTGCCATTCAACCTACTAATGATCTCCTCATCCTTGTTGGAATCCAACACTTCAGCTACATCATTAATTTTGATCGGCGAACCATCTGCTTTATAGGCTACGGCCAACTCTCCGATTTCTTCCACAGATTGAAATTTACCCGCCAGACGGATCAGTATCTGCTCATCTTGGTTTTTGACCCTCCCCGTGGGAAAGTCCAGGTTGGCGGAAGCGATGGTCATATTCACCTGAAGGGGAGAAATACCATAAGCCTCCATTTTGTTTCGGTTGAGGTTGACCTTGATCTCCCGTTCCGAACCACCTAACAAGTTGACCTGGGCTACACCATCCACCTGGGAAAGTGTCGGCTGTATCCGCTGATCCATCAGGTCATAGAATTCGGTATCTGTCAAAGTAGAGTAGGCGCCCATTTGAATGATAGGCATATCATCCAAACTGAATTTACCCAAGGCCGGGGGATCGGCATCATCGGGAAGATCTCCCAAGATGGCGTTAATTTTCCGCTGGGCATCCTGTAAAATAATGTCCACATCAATATCATCCTTTAATTCAATGGTAATAATGGACACACTTTCCATAGAAGTAGACCTCATCTGGTCAATCCCTTCTAGGGAAGCCAAGGCATCTTCCAATTTTATCGTCACAGAGTTTTCCACCTCAGCAGGTGCTGCTCCGGGGTATACCGTCGAGACGGTCAGTACGTTTGGACTGAATTTGGGCAAAAGCTCATACGACATCTGGGTATAGGAGAAAATCCCCGCCAGCGTCAGTATGGTGAAAATCACCACGACAATCGTGGATCTTTGTATGGATGTTTTTGCGATCTGCATTTTAAATTCTTTAGATTCTCAGTTGAAGCTTAAAGTTCCGACACCGCGGTTCCATCTTTCAGATTGATCAGACCGGTAGTGATCAACTTTTCTCCTTCTTGTAAGCCGTCCAGCAAAACCAGTTGATCCTGGCCCATAGAGGCAATCTTGATCGGTTTTAGCTTGGCCTTACCATCTTCAAATACATATACTTCAGGATTTTTCAAGCCGCTGACCAAGGCTCTTCTATTAATCAAGATGGCTTCCTGCTTGTCGTAGTCGAAAATGGCATTGCCATACATGCCAGGCTTGATCCCTTTCGTATCACCGTCCAAGCTGATTTCTACGGCATAACGAAGAGAAGCATCGCCTTTGGAGGCAGTAAAAGTAACTTTGCCTTTGAATTCACGATCAGGGAAAACTCCTGCTTTGACGGCTACTTCATCACCGACTTCGATTTGCGCGATCTCTGACTCCGACACGGTGACCGCCAATTTTAAAGGCTCGGTGTTCACAATATCGACAACAGGCATACCGGGGGCTATCAAAGACCCAATTTCAATGTAGTCCTCATTGATATAGCCTGAAATCGGTGCGGTGATCCGCGTATTGGAGATACGCTTCTTGATCATATTCAACTGCGCTTCTGCGTTCTTTGTGCCGTTTTCAATATCTCCCAATTGCCTTTTAGTGATGGCATCGGAGCCGGAAAGGTTTCTATATCGCTCCAAATCCCGTTGGGTCTGGTCATAACTAACCTGCGTAATCGCCAATTCGGACTGCAGCAGTTCGTCATCAAGCTGGGCAATCAACTGCCCTGCTTTTACAAAATCACCTTTGCGTTTAAAGATCTTCACCACCTTGCCATTGGCTTCAGATTGCAGACTCAGCTCTTGGTTAGCTTCAAAAGTACCGTTAGAGGTAAAATTTACATTGACGCTGGATTTACCCACCACCTCAGTCGTAACGGGGATAAACTGACTGGTCTTCATGGCTTCCTCAGCCTCTACTGCCATTGTTTGCTTATTGCTATATAATTTATAGGCAATGCCTCCAACAATAAGTACCAGAACTAGTATTGGGATTATTTTTTTCATCTTTAATTGCTGTATTAGCTTGTGATTAAAAGTTGGTTTACGTTTTCAATAATATTATTCTGCCATCTTGCTGATGTCACCAGTCGCTTTGTACAGGTCCACCTGAGCTGTTTTGACGTTGATCAATTGGTTGTTATAAGCAGTTCTTGCTTCTCTAAGGGCTGTCTCTGCCTCCAAAAGGTCAGTAAGCGGGCTTAAACCTTCTTTATAAAGTAGCTCAGTCTGCGCATAGACCTCCTCGGCAAGCCTTAGGTTTTCTTCTTGTGCTTTGGCAGAACTGACACTAGAGGTAAGCTTCTTCACTGCATTTTGATGTTGCACTACTGCCGCCTGATTAGCCTTTTTGATGTCTTGGTCTAGCTGCAAAGACCTCACTTTGGCCTGGGCTACGCGGTTTTTCTTCTGGAAGCCATCGAAAATGGGAATGTCCAGTTTCAATCCGATCAGTGCCCCACGGTACCATGGTTTGCTTTCAGATAAAAAGGTAAAGTCGTTGGAAAAGGTATTGTAGTTCACGTCGGCAAAACCGATTAATGTGGGATAATATCCAGACCGGATATTCTGAATATCCAGACCATAAAGGTCTTGCTGCTTACTAAGCACCCTTAGATCTACCCGATTTTGAAGATCAGTATTTAAATCCCTTGGCAGGGCTTCGCTCAAATCCAACTCAAAATCTTGCTCCTCCAACTCCAAAGGTGTATCCATCGGTATGCCCATCAGCAGTTTCAAATAATTTTTGCTTTGGGAGATGCCGATTTCCAGATCATCTTTGCTGGCTTGCAAAGTGGTCATATTGACTTTAATCCTGTTATAGTCCACTTTTTTGGCCAGGTCGTTTTCTACCTGCACTTTGAGAATCTTTTCCAGACTCAGTAAACGATCCATATTGGCATCGACATTCTCTCTTTGCAATTCAAGACCAACAACGTTGTAGTAATTCATGGCCAAGTCATACAGAATATCTTCCTCACTCATCTGGGTCAGCAACAGGTAAAACTCCTCGGAGGTCCTAGCGGCTTTCAACCCTACCAGATAGGACTGGCTGAAAATCAACTGGTTTAGCTGAACCCCTGCCTGAAGGCTCTGTGGAACCCCGAATTGTACCACGTCAATGTCATTGGGTGTGCTTTCCGGATTCAAAAAGCCACCGGGAAGACCCATCGGGGTTACATTAAGAAAGTTATTGTAATTGCCGTAAGCGTTAACCTGAGGAAGACCGGTTCCGATGATTTCCTTTCTCTGATAGGCCGCCGCATTTTCATCCAGCCTAGTTTTCTTAAGATCATAGCTATTTTCCAAGCCTGTTTTGAGCACCTCTTTAAGAGAGTACCCCTCACCATCCGTCACCGACGGACTTTGAGAAAATACTGAAAAATTGATACTCAATAGAAGTATCAACAACAAACTATTGTTTTTTGACATAACACGTTTTATTCTTAAACTGATTGATTACTTTAGTTCTGAATTAAAAGAACCTCCGGGGGAATTTTTTTTACTTTCTGGAGGCCTCAAACTTCTTGAGTAGCAATGGAAGCTCTTTTCTCATAAACACGAAAAAGTCCTTCATCTCCTCCAGGCGGCAACAGAACTCACTCTTCCTGTTTTCCTTGAGTTCAATGATTTCATTGATGAGACTTTCCATATTCAACACTTCATCAAACTCTTTTTTTAGATCGCTTTTCCAGTCCCGCATCCTAAGCTTGAAATACCGTTTTCTTTCCCCGGGTTTGGTGGTGTACTCTACCGTTTCTTTTGCCTGTAGAAAAGTCAAAGCAGTACTCACGGCACTTTTGCTGATCTGCAATTCCTCCTGGATCTCCTCGAAGGTCGCCTCTGCAGGTTCCGCCACCATCAACAACCCAATGATCCTTCCCACCACAGGCTGTAGCCCTTTCTTTTCATGAAAGACACCAATCCTCTCTATGATCTCCCTTTTCTTTTCTGATAAATTCATTGACATGGTATTTGGCTTTTTAACGGGGCAAAGGTATAGTAAGTTTTGTTAGTTCACAAATTACTGAACCAAAAGTTTTTTTCGAAACACACTACCTTTTTCTAAAGTGTCAGGACTTTTAAAACTCAAACACAGTGACTATAACGCAAAGTTGTTCACAAAAGGTTGCTGAATCAGCAAAAAATCTATAGGAATTTTGCAGGAATTTCTTTTAGCTGTCTTCAGCTAGTGAATTGGCATCTATCAATACCGATTGACTCAAAAAAATGAGTTTCCCGTAGATTGGTCTTACACAGACCTATCTGCGGGAAAACTTACTATTTACCGAATTTACTTTTCAACATCGCCAGCTTTGTAGCCAAGTCACCTTCAGCCTCTGGCTCTTTTTCCTGTCTTCTGCGCGGTCTCTGACCTTTATCCTCCCGTCCCTTACTCTTCTCCGCAAAAGGATCCTTTTTCATGCTCAGCCCAATCCGTTTTCTAGGTAGATCCACTTCCATCACGGTAACTTCTACCTTTTGATTAACGGTTACCACCTCATTAGGATCGGAAATATAGCGGTCGGCAAGATGGCTCAAGTGGACCAAACCATCTTGATGTACTCCAATATCCACGAAGGCACCGAAGTTAGTAATATTGGTAACGATCCCCGGAAGCTTCATTCCAACCTTTAGATCCTGCATACTGTTCACCCCTTCCTGGAAATTAAACACTTCGAACGTCTCCCGAGGATCGCGTCCTGGCTTGGAGAGTTCCTCCATAATATCCTGCAAGGTGGGCAGGCCAATACTTTCTGTCACATATCGCTTTACGTCAACCTTACTTCTCAAATCAGCGTCTTGGATCAAGTCGTTCAATTCGACCCCCATGTCTGTGGCCATCCTGCTCACCACCTGATAGCTTTCCGGATGAACCGCACTGGCATCCAGAGGGTTGGCCGCATTTCTGATCCTCAAAAACCCTGCAGCCTGTTCAAATGCCTTTTCCCCTAACCTGGGTACCAACTTAATCTGGTCGCGGCTCTTGAACGGACCATGCTGGTCCCGGTATTTTACAATATTGGCGGCAAGCGAGGGGCCCAATCCGGAGACATAAGTTAACAGCTCCTTGGAGGCGGTATTGACCTCAACCCCTACCCCGTTCACACAACTCATTACGGTATCATCCAAACTGGTCTTCAAAGCAGATTGGTCCACATCATGCTGATACTGGCCCACACCAATCGACTTGGGATCGATCTTTACCAATTCTGCCAAGTGATCCATTAATCTTCTGCCAATAGATACCGCACCTCTCACGGTCAGGTCGTGGTCGGGGAATTCATTTCGGGCTACTTCAGAGGCCGAATAAATGGAAGCCCCGCTTTCATTGACCATGACGACAATAATATGCGGTGCCAATCCCAAAGACTTGACAAATTGCTCCGTCTCTCGGCTTGCTGTTCCGTTACCTATGGCAATGGCTTCTATCTGATATTTTTCCACCAAGTATTTGACCAAAGCCCCAGACTCGGTAGTTTTCCGCTGCGGTTCATTGGGATAGATGACATCGTGGTGTAGGAGCTGACCTTGTGGTCCCAAGCATACCAGCTTACATCCAGTTCTAAATCCCGGGTCAATGGCCATTACGGCTTTTTCTCCCAGGGGAGCGCCCAATAGCAATTGCCGCAGGTTCTCCGCAAAAACCTTGATGGCTTCCTCATCCGCTTTATTTTTGGTATAAAGACGCACTTCCGTTTCCATGGACGGCTTCAACAACCTTTTATAGCAATCCTTTATGGCTAACTTCACCTGTTCAGTAGCAAGGTTACTCTCCTTGATAAATTGCCTTTCTATCAGGGCGATGGCATCCATTTCTTCTGGACAGCTGTCCAACATCAGAAAAAGCTCCTTCTCTCCTCTTCTCATCGCCAGTACCCGATGCGAAGGCGCTGTCTTGATCGGCTCAGACCAGTCAAAATAGTCCTTGTACTTGATGGCCTCCTCTTCCTTTCCGGGCATAACCTTAGAAATAAATTTCCCCTCTTCAATGAAGAGATCCCGCATTTTCTTCCGCAATTCGGCATTTTCGTTAATCCACTCGGCCATGATATCCCGGGCACCTTGCAAGGCCTCTTCTACTGAATTCACTTCTTTGTCCGGATCCACGTATTTTTGAGCCTCCTCATCCAGCTTAATCGACTCTTGTGCAAATATCAGCTCCGCCAGCGGCTCAAGCCCTTTTTCGCGTGCGATCGTTGCTTTGGTTCTTCTCTTCGGTTTGTATGGGAGATAAAGATCCTCCAATGCTGACATGGTTTCGGCGGCATTGATTTTTTGCTCTAGCTCAGGGCTCAGCTTTTCCTGTTCCCGGATGGATTTCAAGATAGCTTCCCTCCTCTTGTCCAATTCCCTTAATTGCTGAACGCGGTCACGGATTTCCGCCACCTGCACCTCATCTAAGCTGCCTGTTACCTCCTTTCGGTACCTGGAAATAAAGGGAACCGTGGCCCCTTCGTCCAACAATTCTATGGTATCAGAAACCTGTTTTTGCCTGATGTTCAGCTCTTCAGCTATTTTTAAATAATGCGCTATGTTCATGCTATTCTTGATTTCACGTCAACAGGGGCGCAATTTAAGAGTTATTTGAGAAACACGTCCCACTTATTGTGACCATTATCACTAAGGCTTTGTAAATCATTTGGTAATTTTACCCCCATGAATTGGAAAAAGGAGATCAAGGGCTGGGGAATTATGCTGAGCGTGTTGGCGATATTGTATTTTACCGGATGGATCACCCCGGTGATGGGCGGCCTGCAGTCTTTGGTTCTGGCTACCGGAATATTTAAACCCGATATAGAAACGACCACGTCAGTTCCTAACTTCGACTATAACGGTCTGTTCACCTCAGTAAACGGCGAGCCGGTTAATCTCGATAGTTATAAAGGCAAAACCTTATTTATCAACCTCTGGGCTACCTGGTGTCCGCCATGCCGGGCTGAAATGCCGCATATCGCGGATCTTTATAAAAAAGTAGAAGGGGAAGAAAACCTGGAATTCCTAATGATTGCCTTAGATGAGGATTTCGAGAAAAGCAAAAAATATATCCGGGACAAGCAATTCCCCTTCCCTGTGTTTCATGCCAGTCATGGGCTAAACTCCTCCCTGCAAAGCCAGTCCATCCCGACCACTCTGGTAGTTGATCCGTCAGGAAAAATTGTTTTTTACCACGAGGGAATGAGCAATTTCAATACAAAAACGTTTGAAGATTTTCTAGTGGGGCTAGCAAATACCCGAAGGGTCGGCGAAGAAAGCCACCTGAGCGTAAAACGCTGAAGTGGCTTTGCCCAAGGGTTAAGACTTACGAACAAGGGAAAAGCCTTCCTAAACTTAAAAAGCATAATGGCTTTACCTTTCATAGACTGGTAAAGCCATTCGCTGTCTTCTTCATCATATTCTTTCTTGCCTGCTCAACCGCTAACGACTTTTTCTTTCTTAGGAGCGAACTTGTAGCCCCAATCAAATTCAATGGCTTCGAGCAAGGCGACTCTTTCCGGTTCCATGGTCTCGCGTTCGTTTCTCATTCTGCTAACCCATTTCCCTAACTTCACATCCTTTGCCCACTTTACCGGAACTTTGGTATGCCCGTACTTTTGTTTAAAAGTAATCAAACGGCCATACATCTCTTTCCACGGCACCACGTTTCTGCGAGCTAGGCTCCAGTCGAACCCGATCTCATCCAACAACTCAATCTTTTGCACCTCTAGGCTATCTTTATTGACTTTGGTCCGATACACCCAATCGGCCAGCTTGTGGTTTTCTTCCCATTGAAAAGGTACCCGCGTGTGGCCATATTTCCTCTTGAAATCCAAAAGAGCGTCGTACATCTTCATCCAATAGCCCTCCTGTATGCTCCAGGGAAATCTGAGTTCGTTCAAGCGGTTCAGCCGGTCTTCCGGCAGTTTTCCCTCATAAAAAGCCTTTCGTTGCCAACAAGTCCACCGCTGCAACACGCGGTCGACGCGCAACGACACCTGACAAGTGCCGTATTTTTCCTTGTAGGCTTTCAGTTTATTGAAAGACTCCTCCCACTTTTCATCGTTGATGGCTTTCAGCTCTTTTTCTGTATCCTTACTCCAGACAAAGCCGAGTTGATCCAACTTTTTCTTTTTGACGGGATCCAGCTTCCCTTTTGCTTCCAGCCAACGCTGTGAAGCTACCCAGGTTCCGAGTGACTTGTTCTCCTTATAATTGACCGGTACGAAGGCATGACCGTTCTCCTTCCTAAATTCCTTTAGTTGCTTGAATTTATCATCCCATGCCTTCTGCTTAATATCTTTGAAATCCCAGATAAAGTTGATGCTTTCCAACATTTTCATCCGCTGTTTCGACAATTGACCTCTGCTCTTGGCCAGTCGCTGCCTTTCCATCCATCCCACCAGCTTCGCTTGTTTACTGGGAACACGGGTGTGGCCGTGCTTTTTGTGGAAAGCCACCAGTTCATCAAAATGCTTCTGCCATTGGGCGTCAAAGATGGTCTGGATACTCCACACAAAGTCCACTTCCCGTAACTTTTGCTCTCTATCCTTTTTGAGTTTCCCTTGGGTATACATTCGGCGCTGCACCTGAACCCAAAGGGCCAATTGCTTATCCTCGTGCCATTTCTGCGGCACACGGCTGTGGCCGTGGTTATAGTAAAAATTTCTCAGCCGCTGGTACATCACCTCCCACCGATGGTCCCGGGAAACCACCATCTCCCAGTCTACGTTCACGCTATCCAGCTTCCGGAATTGCTCTTCCGTCAGCAAGGACTTATTAATAATCTGCCTGGTCAACCAATCCCTCAAGGCATCATAATCCGGATCTACCGTTACATGAGAATGCCCATGTTGTAATACGAATTGTTCTAACTCCCTATACTTCTCCTCCCAAGTATCCACTTGGCCATCCAGGTCTAACCCCAACCCGACAAGCTTATTCTTTAACTCCTGAGGAAGCAGATGTCTGATGTTCTTTTGATGAGTCAACCACCCGGCTGTCTGCAAGTCCAGCTCCGCTTCGGTTCTTCCGGCACTAATTGCCTTTTTTAGCTTCTTATATTGGATGTTCCACTTTTCTTGAAACTCCTCGGTGAAAAATATTTTCTCCAAATTTGCCATTGCGTCTTAATTCTTTACAAAGCTAACGTTTCCACTCCAAGACTATGGGTAAATAAAATGTTATCTTATGTTAAATCTT
>Ga0079224_100011782_pt1 | contig 12070 bp, 12 predicted proteins | sample Stecom2015_FD_80414 | JGI IMG/M metagenome (GOLD analysis project Ga0079224, IMG submission 80414) | Agricultural soil microbial communities from Utah to study Nitrogen management - Steer compost 2015 | ecosystem: Environmental > Terrestrial > Soil > Agricultural land | place: USA: Utah... | reverse complement strand
CTAATATTGCAGTCCGATTTTTACGGGTTAAAAATCGTTGTTAATTACTTAAAATCATGGATTTAGTAAAATTTGTAGAAGAGCAGGCGGTAGCAAAAAATGAAGTTCCTGCATTTAAAGCTGGTGATACCGTTAGCGTTCACTATAAAATTCGCGAAGGTAACAAAGAGCGTATACAGGTATATAAAGGGGTAGTTATTCAAAGGAATGGGGCAGGATCAAATGAAACCTTTACGGTTCGTAAAATGTCTAATGGCATTGGTGTTGAACGTATTTTCCCTGTAAACTCACCTAATATTGATAAAATTGTCGTTGATACATACGGAAAAGTACGTAGAGCAAAACTATTCTATTTGCGTAGCTTAACCGGTAAGGCCGCTCGTATTAAATCGAAAAGAGTATAAGCAGAGCGATTCATTCTGCGCACGAAATAAAAAAGCCTCTTAATGACAAGAGGCTTTTTTTATTGCTTTCCCTCCCATTCATTGAAAAATTGATGAAGAAAGTCTAGCATATATTGATGCCGTGATTCTGCCAAACGTTTTCCCGTTTCCGTGTTCATTTTGTCCTTTAGCAGCAGGAGTTTTTCGTAGAAATGATTAATCGTTGGAGCGGTTGTATTTTTATACTCCTCTTTGCTTTGGTTCTCTTTTGGTTTTATGGCCGGGTCGTACATACTTCTGTTTTTGTACCCTCCATAATTAAAGGCACGAGCGATACCAATTGCACCAATAGCATCCAAGCGATCTGCATCCTGAACGATTTCTAATTCTTTTGACCAAAATTCAATTTTCCCTAAGCTTGCTTTAAAGGACATGTTCTTAATAATGTTGCAGACATGTGCAATCGTCGTCTCCTCAAGGTGAAGGGAGCTTAAAAAGGAACGGGTTATTCGGGGGCCTAATTCCTCATCGCCGTCGTGAAATTTGCTGTCAGCTATATCATGCAATAAGGCCGCTAACTCGACAACCATGATGTTCGCTGTTTCATTTTCTAAAATGAGCCTTGCGTTTTTCCATACACGTTCCACATGAAACCAATCGTGACCTGCTTCAGCCGTTTTTAGTTTTGATTGAACAAATTCTTTGGTTTTTAATATAATGCCGTTGGTCATAAGTGTTCTTGAAAATTGATGGGTTCGTTCTCCTCAAAAGCAACATAGGCTCTTAACCAAGGATCGGTACCGATCAGCTTCCACTTATGCCCTTTGCCAGTGGTATCTGTCGCGATTAAAACCTCCCCTGTTTGTAGTATGAATGTCTTTCCCAAAGAAGTGGTAAACTCCAAACTTCCCTTCAAAGTGATTACATATTGCGTCCGTGGCGCGGTATGCCAATCATAAGATGCTTTAGCGGCGGTTTCTTTGAAGTGTAGATGCCTAACATCGGTTATTAAATCATTGGTAACGAAACCCTCTTTAAAATGAGAGTGGCCATCGGCACCGGTATACAGTATATACGCTTTAATCATGTTCAGGATGGGTTCTTCTACTTCCATCATAAAGTTCGTATGCCAGTAAGCGGCAATCCAATTTTCCATTGTAGAACTCTACCCGTTTATAGGTATGAAGCCCAATTTTTTTCGCAAGGTCGGGATTTCCTGTAAAGATAAAACCATTGTAACCTTTGCATGATTGTTTCATAAAATCACCCATGCGTTTATAGGTCTGTTCGAGTTTGGTGTGAACACCCAAACGTTCTCCGTACTCAGGATTAAAAACAATAACGCCGGAGGAAGAGGGCACGGTCGTTTGTGCAAAATCACAAACTTCGAATGTAATTAGCTGATCTACGCCGGCCGTTTTGGCATTAGCCTTTGCTATTTCCACGGCTTCTTGCGAAATATCGGAAGCAATGATTTTTAAATCCGTTGGTTTGATGATTTTTTCTTTTAGCGCTCTCCTTGCAGCGAAAAATACCTGCTCATCATAGCCCAAGAAATGCATAAAAGCATAATTCATGCGAAATAGGCCAGGTTTTCTGTTGGTTGCATGGAGCGCAGCTTCTATGGCTAGTGTCCCTGATCCGCACATCGGATTAATAAACGGTGATTTTTTGTCCCATTCCGTAGCAAACAACACGCCGCTGGCTAAGGCCTCTAACATGGGGGCTTTCCCGGGATGCTTGCGATAGCCATGTTTGGCTAAGGTTTCACCGGAAGTATCTAAGTATAGATCTGCCTTGCTTTCTTGCCAAAAGAGGTGAACAACAGCTTTATTAAGTTCCGCTCCCGAATTGGGGCGGACACCCTTCTTTTCTTTAATACGATCAACGATAGCGTCCTTTACCTTCAGGTTGGCAAATAATGGGGTTGTAATCGTTTCGTTATTAACGGTAGATGTAACGGAAAAATATCCATTAAAGTCGATCAAATCTTCCCAGGCAATTTTCTTTATTTCGCTGTAAAGCTGAGCGGCATCAGCGGCTATGAAAGAGCTGATCGAATATAGCACTTGACTCGCACAATACAAATTGAGATTGAGCGTAATACAGTCGTTCATACTTGCGCTGATTTCGACGCCGGTACTAAAAGCTCTTTTAATGGAAAAACCGAGTGCTTTGACTTCTTGCTGCAAATAAGGTGACAATCTTTTATTGCAGGTAATGATAACTTTTTGAGGAGTGTTGAAAACTTGCATAGCTTATTGTGCGAAGTTACTGATTATTGTCGCCAAAAATCCTTAATTTTACAATTTATATCGTTTTAATGTTATGGAAATAAAAGGCAAGGTACATGAAGTTGGTGCGGTACAGCAGGTTACGGATTCCTTTAAAAAAAGAGATCTGATCGTTCAGTATGCTGAAAACCCGCAGTTTGTAGAATATATAAGATTTGAAGCTACGCAAGATCGGGTTAATCTTTTTGATAACCTGGCTCCCGGCGAAGATATAGAGGTTTCTTTTAATTTAAGAGGGAGACCGTGGACTAATAAGGACGGTGTTACAACCTATTTTAATTCTTTGGTTGCGTGGCGGGTTAATAAGGTTGCACCGGAAGGTGCAGGCGCAACCCCTCAGTATGTACCGCCTGTAGACATCTCCTCTGCCCCTGGAGACGACGATGATCTACCCTTCTAAAAGTCTTTCTAAGAAAAAAGAGCAAGCTACTTCTATAGCTTGCTCTTTTTTTTTAAGATATCTATTAAAAACATCAGACAGGTTCTTCACACGTTTCTTAAATACTGGAATTTTTAATACTTCGTGGCATGTTTTGGTCATTTGCCTCAAGCTTGGTGTGTTAAAAATTGTTAAAAGAAGTCTGAAAAGCAAGTGCTTGCGTATTTTTGTGTATATGAGGCGTAAAAGTATAGGGCTGATTATCGGATTAATGCTATTTGCCCTTTTGGGTGTAATAGCGATGCAATATTATTTCATTCATCAATCTTATAATCTTAAAGCGCAATTGTTTGATGAGGCCGTTAATGCCGCATTAAATACGGTTGTGCTGAAAGCAGAGAAAAAGGAAGCTATTGATTTTATAGAGGCTCAAGAAGCAAAAAATATTCGTAACAAACAACTTCGGGAAAAGCAGCAACGGGAGATAGAGGAAGAGTGGCAGACAAAAGCCGTTGTTGAACGTATGCGCAGGCGCCAACGCCAAATGGAAGCTGAATATCGTGAATTGGAGTCGGAGCTAAAACGACAGTTTCCAAGTGCTACGCTTATACCAAATTGGTTCTATGAAACCTATATGCGTGATCCCAAGTTGAAAAGATTGGTAAAAGTATCACTGAAGCAGAGCGCATCAGGTATTTATCAGAATAATAGCATGGAGATATATGCCGAGCGATCTGTTACCAATCCCAAAAAGGCCAAGGACGATAGTGTACGATACGTGATTTTGGACGATTATGCCAATGAATTTGCTGTCGTGGTGCTGCCTCCGCCAAGAGATCGTCAATTAGATGAGCAGATTAAACGCTATGAAGAACAGGAGAAGATTCGGCAAGCCACCCAGTTCTTCGATTCTTATATGTCGAATGCGCAGCAACCGGCAACTTCGGTTATTGAAAATTTGGCAAATGACTTTGAATTGGCAAAGCAGCCATTAAAGAAGCGTATAAACCCCTCCTATATCGAAGCAGAGCTAAAGGAAGAGCTGTTGCATCGAAAGATAAACCTACCTTTTAATATGGTGATAACCGAGGGAAGCGATGATTCTGTTCTTTTTCAGATGGCATCTTTTAACGGTAATTTTGACCTAAAGAACTCCTATGCCACGCTTCTATTTCCAAATAGCATGATTAAGTCTTCAGGAAAGTTGGCAATTAATTTTCCGAGCAGGACCTCTTTGTTGTTAGGTAGTATGGGCGTCATGCTTGGGTCGTCGGCGGCATTACTGCTTGTTTTGATCGGATGTTTTACTTATACGATTTTTATCATCTTGCGACAGAAGAAAATTTCGGAGATGAAAACGGATTTCATAAACAATATGACACATGAGTTTAAAACGCCCGTTGCCACTATTATGATTGCCAGCGAATCGTTAAAGGATCCGGAAATTATTACGGACGCTAAACGCGTAGACAAGCTTGCCAGCATTATTTATGACGAAAATGTCCGGCTAGGAAATCATATAGAAAGGGTGTTGAATATTGCCAAAATTGATAAAGGCGATCTGAAGCTTGATAAGCAGGAATTGAATCTTAATGATTTGGTGGCGGCAGTTGTTGATAGCATGGATTTACAACTAAAAAAGCGGGACGCACAGGTAGATATGCAAATTGAGGCGGCTAATCCCATTTTGTATGGTGATGAATTCCATTTATCGAATGTTATCTTTAACCTTATAGATAATGCTATAAAGTACAGTAAGGATATTCCTGAAATTACGATTAGAACTAAAAATGTCGGTAACCATCTCCATATTATCGTAGCAGATAAGGGTATCGGCATGAGTAGGGACCAACTGTCTAAAATTTTTGATCAATTCTATCGAGTATCCACCGGAAATCTACATGATGTTAAAGGTTTCGGTCTTGGACTGAGCTACGTACATGATATTATTAAACGAATGAAGGGAACGGTAAAGGTGAAAAGTGAGAAGAATAAAGGAACGGAGTTCGAATTGATTTTACCTACTATAAAGAACTAATCTCATACGGTATGCGGAAAATTTTATTAGCGGAAGACGACCCGAATTTGGGCGAAATACTAAAGGATTACCTAGAACTAAAGGGTAAATTTGATGTTAAACTATGCCAGGATGGAGAGGAGGCTTTGCGCACCTTTAGCAAAGAAGAGTTCGACCTGTGTATCTTAGATGTGATGATGCCGAAAAAGGATGGCTTTTCACTCGGGAAAGAAATTCGAAAAGTGAACGAAAGCGTACCCATCATTTTTGCTACCGCTAAAGGTATGATGGAGGATAAAACCGAAGCCTTCAATTTAGGAGGTGACGATTATATTACAAAACCATTTCGAGTAGAAGAATTGTTATTGAGAATTAATGCCCTATTGAAAAGAAGTTCCTTCCAGGAAAGGGGTGTTGAGGAGGAGCTTCCGGTTAAATTCAAATTAGGGGAATATAACTTCGACTATACAGCCCAATTGATTAGCCGCCATGACCAACAACAGAAATTATCTACTAAAGAGGCGGAGCTCTTAAGGATGCTCTGTTTAAAGAAAAATGACGTGCTTACACGGGAAGAAGCCCTGATAAAAATTTGGCATGACGACAATTATTTTAATGGTCGTAGCATGGACGTCTTTTTAAGTAAACTTAGAAAATACCTTAAAGAAGACCCGAAGGTAGAAATTGTGAATGTGCACGGGAAAGGGTATAAGTTATTAGTGGGCTAATGAATAAGCTCCCCAACATGTTTTCGGATATTATCTGTCATTTTTTCTAAGGGTAAGTCATTGACATCCGTGCCAAAAGGGTCTTCAATTTCTTCGGCGATAAGCTCGAGTGATGTTAATACATAAAAAGCAAAAACAACGGCCGGTACGACAAAGTATCCGAGTGAAAACACAAAGCCATACGGTAAGGTTAGTACATAAATTGAAATAAACTTTTTGATAAAAGAGGTATAGGTGAAGGGTATCGGCGTGTTTTTTATTCGTTCACAGGCGCCACATATATCTGTAAAGGACAAAAGCTCGGCATTTAATATTATTAATTGGTCTCCACTGATAACGCCTTCTCTGTACAATGTATCCGTTCTTTTAAAGATCATAGCAGCCACCTGATTAGGGCCATGCTTGTTTTCATCTAGGTGGTTGAACTCCGGGTGATCTTTTTCGTCTAACATGAAACGTGTTTGACTGGACTGTAAATGCTCTCGAAGTGTGCTTGCAAATAAGGGTATACTCTTTTTATAGAAGCTTCGGTTTCCCTTATCACCCTCGGGCAAAAGACTTTCAATTCGCAATGCAAGGCTTCTGCTATTATTCGTTAACTGCCCCCATAACTTTCTCCCCTCCCACCAACGATCATATGCTGTGTTCGTTCTGAATACCAGTAAGATCGATAGGACAAATCCAAGCAAACTGTGCATAGAGGGAATATTTCGCAGCCAGCTTTTCTCAGACAATTTAAGGTATTCTATTTCGAGATAAGCAATCGCCCAGGCATAAATCGCCATTAAAATAAGATAGGGATATAATTTTTTTATAGTTTCAGAACGGTGAAAAGATAAAACGGCATGCAGCCAGTCTTTTGGATTGTAAATAATCATTGCTAGAAATGAAATTGTGCGTGTAAATCTAAAAAAAGAAGATTAAAATTTCATCGGACGGTAAATGCTATAAATTAAAGGTAATTCCTTGAGCCAATGGAAGCTTGTTCGAATAGTTGATGGTATTGGTCTGTCTTCTCATATAAGCCTTCCAGGCGTCAGACCCGGACTCTCGTCCTCCACCCGTTTCTTTTTCACCTCCAAAGGCACCCCCGATTTCGGCGCCCGATGTGCCGATATTGACGTTAGCAATGCCGCAATCGGAGCCGTTAACAGATAGAAAATGCTCTGCTTCTCGTAAATTGAGTGTCATAATTGCGGAAGAAAGACCCTGCGGAACATTATTTTGTATAGCGATTGCTTCTTCTAAATCTTTGTACTTCATCACATATAAAATAGGGGCAAAGGTTTCTTGTTGAACGATTTTGTAATGTGGTTCAACTTCCGCAATACATGGTTTAACATAACAAGGCGAAGGATACCCGTCTCCTTTCAAAACGCCCCCTTCTACAATGAACTTACCTCCCTCCTGTTTACATCGTTTAATGGCTTCAAGATAGGAGTTGACAGCGGCCTCGTCAATTAATGGGCCGACATGATTCGCTTCGTCCAGCGGATTTCCTATCTTTAACTGTTTGTATGCATCAACCAATTGGACTTTAAAGGATTCATAAATGGACTCATGAATGATTAGTCTACGAGTGGTGGTGCAACGTTGCCCTGCGGTTCCAACAGCGCCAAAAACACTGGCTAATAAAGCGGTTTTCGTATCCGCATGCGGTGTAATAATGATAGCGTTATTACCGCCCAGTTCAAGGATGGTTCTACCCAACCGAGCAGCTACAGCTTGGGCAACCGATTTTCCCATACGTGTTGAGCCCGTTGCGGAAAGGAGCGGAATACGTGGATCTGATGCCATCTGTTTACCTAACTCGGCGTCACCCTGAATAAGGCAAGAAATCTCTTGAGGTAGGTCATTCCTATTAAATATTTCAGATACGATTTTTTGACAGGCTAAAGCAGTTATGGGCGTTTTTTCAGACGGTTTCCAAAGACAAACATTGCCGCAAACCCACGCAATTGCGGCATTCCAGCTCCAAACAGCAACCGGGAAGTTAAAGGCCGAAATAATGCCAACGATACCCAATGGAAGCCATTGTTCGAACATTCGATGAGCCGGACGTTCTGATTGGGTCGTTAATCCATACAATTGCCGGCTCAAGCCAACCGCAAAGTCGCAAACGTCAATCATTTCCTGCACTTCTCCCAAACCTTCTTGTAGGCTTTTTCCCATTTCGTAGGAAACGAGCCTTCCAAGATCTTGTTTATGAAGCCGTAGCGCATCGCCAATCTGGCGGACAATTTCCCCTCTTTTAGGTGCAGGAACCTGTTTCCACTGTGAAAAAGCGACGCCGGCCTTTCCGACTAATGCTTCATAATCTACACGAGTGGTTATCGGGACAGCAGCGATAGCTTTGCCATCCACGGGGGAGAAACTCGTTATAGAAGGCGAGGTGCCGCTAACATTTTGAATACAAAGTCGTTCTAAAATCGAGGAAATATGAATCGCTTTCATAAAAATGCCTTTTCAATTGAATGTATGCTATACAAACCTAAAGTAAAATTCCGGAAAAATATGTATATTTGTATATATAGATACAAAGGTTAGTAGGGGTTGTTTAATCCTCCAAGAGATTGCCGCTGGTGAATGTTATTAACAAAGTACTTCAAAAAACAAAATTGTAAAAGCTTATGAGACAAAGCCTTGGGTTTTTATTTGTTTGTTTGTGGAAAACTAAATTCTTAGAATAAGAGTTTTAACAGTAATTTGAAGGCATTATTTCATCAGCAAGTGTATTAGCTAAGCTGTTCGTTTTTGTACATATTGGCATTATGATTGAACGTTAATAAAGATTCCGTCTGGGGTCTGGTTCTGTTTTATGTGATACGTGGAGGGGCAAAGATAAAGAACTACTAATTATTTTAATTGCGATGGAAGACGATTTTGATTTTGAATTCTCTGAAGACCCAAAGTTTTCGGTAGAACGTTACGAAGAGATGATCCGTAATGAGGATCAATACTTTTTTGACGCCCAAGCATTTGAGGGAATCATCGATTATTATATGGAGAAGAATGATCCCGTAAAAGCTCTTCAAGTAGTTGATTACGCGGTTAACCAGCACCCCTTTGCCGCCATTTTTTATATCAAGCAAGCGCAACTATACTCTGTGACCAATCAATTGGATTTAGCATTAAAGGCGCTAGACAAAGCTGAGTTATTGGAAGCTTCTGAACCCGATATATATCTTATTCGTGGCGGGATTCTTGGAACAATAGATCGATACGAAGAGGCTATTGCAAACCTGGAGAAAGCGCTGTCTCTAACAGAGAATCCGGACGAGATATTCTTGCAAATGGCTATGCTTTTTCAAAATAAAGGCGACTATGAGCAAGCGATCAAATACCTAAAAAAGAGCCTTGAGCATAATATGGAGAACCAGGAAGCATTATATGAACTGGCTTTCTGCTATGATGTTTTAGATCGGCAAGAGGAAAGTATCGGGTTTTATCTTCAATACATTGATAATGAACCATATTCCTATGCTGCCTGGTATAACCTTGGAAACGCATATCATAAATTAAGTTTGTATGAAAAGGCGATCGATGCCTATGATTATGCGATATTGATTAAGGAAAATTTTGCCTCGGCTTATTTCAACAAAGGAAATGCATTGGTAAATTTAGATCGATATGCCGAGGCGATCGATGTTTATAAGGAGACCTTTGAGTACGAGCCGCCTAGTGCGGAGACCTACTGCGCTATTGGAGAATGTTATGAGAAGTTGGAACAAATGGATGAAGCAAGGTCGTATTATAAAAAGGCAGTGAAAATTGATCCGAAGCTTGGAGATGGTTGGTTTGGAATTGGTGTGACGCTTGATTACGAAGAACGCTACTTTGAATCCTTACATTTTTACAAAAAAGCGTTGGATATTGATGATCAAAATCCGGAATATTGGTTTGCAATAGCTGATGCCCGCTATAAGTTAAAGCAAATCGCGGAGGCCGAGGCTGCTTATGAAAAGGTGGTGGAATTGAATCCGCTTGATACGGAAGCTTGGCTTGACTATTCATCGATTTTATATGAGCAAGAAAAACTTACAACCGCTATTGAAGTAATATCAGAAGCTATAAAGAACAACCCCGATGCTCCTGAGTTATATTATAGAATGGTGGCTTATATGTTTGCTGCAGGAAAATATACAGAAGCGCTGAATTTTCTGGAATTGGCCCTGACGGCGGATCCCGAAAAATATCACATACTATTTGAATATCTCCCCCAACTACAAGATAATAAGGTGATTCTAGAAATTATCAACAAGTTTACCAAGTAACAATTACATTTTATCAACATGAAAGTATAGCAGTGTTGATTTTTTTTTTCACCTTTGCATTCCTATGAACTTTGAGTTAAATAATATCCCAATACGGACGCTCAAGCCTCGGAATAATGGGATAACGATGGTGATGGATAAAGGTATGAGTACCAGGCAGGCTCAAGATTTCATCGAAGTTGCTGCACCACATACCGATATAGTAAAATTGGGATGGGCAACATCCATGGTTACTCCAAAGCTTGAAGAGAAGTTACAGATTTATCGCGATGCACAGATGCCTTTTTATTTTGGAGGCACCTTGTTTGAAGCTTTTTTGATAAGAAATCAATTCGACGCATATCGGAAAGTACTTGATAAGTATAAGATGGAATATGCAGAAATATCCGATGGATCGATCGTCTTACCCCACGAAGAAAAATGTAAATATATTGACATACTGAGTAAACAGGTTACGGTCATCTCAGAAGTTGGATCAAAAGACGATAAAAAAATAATAGCGCCCTATCGTTGGATCGAGCTTATCAAAGCGGAATTAGCGGCCGGGTCCTGGAAAGTCATTGCCGAGGCGAGAGAAAGTGGTAACGTAGGAATTTATCGTGAAACAGGAGAAGTGCGACAGGGACTCATTGACGAGATACTAACGCAGGTTCCGCAAGAGTCCATTATTTGGGAAGCCCCTATAAAAGCGCAACAGGTTTGGTTCATTAAATTGATTGGAAGTAATGTCAATTTAGGCAATATAGCGCCACAGGAAGTTATACCTTTGGAAACAATACGTCTTGGACTACGAGGCGATACGTTTGACCATTTTATTTCTATGTAGTTTTGCTAAGTGAAAAACATAGTAAATATATGTTTGTTAAATTCTAACGAAAGAGGGGGTAAAGGTTCCCCGGATATTATAAATAGTGATGAAGAAATTTGGATTGATTGGATATCCGCTTAAGCATTCATTTTCTAAGCAATATTTTAACGAAAAGTTCGAAAGGGAGGGTCTCAAGGATTACCATTATGAATTATTACCGCTCCCCAATATCAGCGATCTACCCGATTTATTAAAGCAGCAACCAGAGCTTTGTGGTCTTAATGTAACGATACCACATAAGATTGGGGTTATGTTTTATCTTGATAAAATATCGCCTGAAGCGAAAGAGATTGATGCCGTTAATTGTATAAAGATCGTAAAATCGAATCCGGTTGAATCTTTTTTTAGTGGAGAAATGTGCATGAAAAAGGTTCAGCTGGAAGGGTATAACACGGATGTTTACGGTTTTGAGGAGTCCTTAAAACCTTTACTGAAGAAACAGCATTCAAAGGCGCTCGTTTTGGGTAACGGCGGTGCCGCCCGTGCCGTCTTTTATGTGTTAAAAAAATTGGGGATCGACTATGAGGTGGTTTCTAGACGAGCAAATCCTAAGCAGTTTTCTTACGAACAATTAAATAAAGAAATAATTGAAGGGCATCTGCTTATTATTAACACCACTCCTCTTGGAACCTTTCCGAAGGTAGATGAAAAGCCCGAAATTCCCTATGAGTTTATTGGTGAACGGCACTTGCTTTATGATTTGGTTTACAATCCGGAAGAAACGGCTTTTTTAATGGAAGGAAAGAAACGTGGAGCAATCATAAAGAATGGTTTGGAAATGCTTCACCTACAAGCAGAAAAGAATTGGGAAATATGGAACTCATAACCATAGAGAATCGCTAACTTAGCAAGGTGACTTCGAGAGGAATAATAGTAATTATATGCGTTCTTCTTTTAGGGCTATTTTCTTCATGTGGAAGAGATTATGCGCCTAAGCCCCGCGGTTATTTTCGGATTAAGTTTCCCGACAAGAAATATCAAGCCTTTAAAGGAGCATGTCCTTTTCGTTTTGATTACCCTCGCTATGCGATTATTGAGCCAGATACCAATGTTTCGGCTAGACCTTGCTGGTTTGATGTAGTCTTTCCATCTTACAATGCCCGCATTCATCTGAGTTATTATCCGAT
>Ga0079224_100011781_pt1 | contig 12070 bp, 8 predicted proteins | sample Stecom2015_FD_80414 | JGI IMG/M metagenome (GOLD analysis project Ga0079224, IMG submission 80414) | Agricultural soil microbial communities from Utah to study Nitrogen management - Steer compost 2015 | ecosystem: Environmental > Terrestrial > Soil > Agricultural land | place: USA: Utah... | reverse complement strand
CCCTTCACAGGAGAGGAAGTATTGGGAGCGAAACTGGATTACCAGACCCACAGCCGATGGGCCATCCTGGACAAGATCCAGGCCGATCTGGAGTTTGCGGTGCAATGGCTCCCGGAACAGGCTGCGCCGAACGCGATCTCCAGGGGGGCGGGATATCACCTGTTGGCCAAGGTCTGCCTTGCCAATCTGGAGTTCGACAAGGCGATTCAGGCCGCAACCGAAGTCATCGACGGGCCGTACAGGCTCATGACCCAACGCTTCGGCGCGTATGCCGACCAGGGGGCCTACGATCTGATTTGGGACCTGCACCGGTCAGAAAATGTTAACATTCCGCAGAATACCGAAACGATCCTGGCGATTGTGGATCGGTTTGACGCGCCTCCGGTGGCCCGGTCGGAAGGCCTGTATACCATGCGTCACTATCACAGCGCATGGCATGCGGCCACCGTGCTGGATAGTCAGGGTAAACGGGGTACGGTCGCATCGGGTCCCATGTACGATTCACTCGGCCGGGGGAATTCGAACGTGCGTCCCACGCCACACTTCCAGTACGATCTCTGGAACGACGGGGAGCATACCTGGGAAAATACACCGGATCTGCGCAGAAGCGATGGGAACTGGAAGGATCTGGATGAACTTTTTTACAATAATCCGGCTTCGGTCGATTACGGAAAGGTCATCGATCCGGGGAATTTCGCCGCTGCCACCGACACCTTTTTTACTTTGTATGCGATGCCCGTGTATAAAACCATGGTCCTGGAAAAGGATCCGCAGGCTCCTCCATACGGAGGGCACGGCGATTGGTATGTATTCCGGTTGGCGGATACTTACCTGCTTCGGGCGGAGGCCTATTATTGGAAGGATCGCTTATCCGAAGCCGCCGACGACCTGAATGCGGTCCGCGGCCGGGCCCAGGCCTTGCCGGTACAGGCCGGAGAGGTGACGATCGATTTCATACTCGACGAGCGGGCAAGGGAATTGTATGCCGAAGAACCGCGGCATTCGGAATTGGTGAGAGTTTCTTATATTTTGGCAGCCCTGAACCGGAACGGCTACAGTTTGAATAACTTTAGCGAAAAGAACTACTTTTACGACAGGCTGATGCGCGTCAATATCCTGTACGAACAGAAAGTATTCTCCAACAGTGGGGGAACCGCAGCCATTGCGCCTTTTCACGTGTTATGGCCTGTTCCCGCAAGTGTGATCACCGCCAACACAATGGGTGTAATCAATCAGAACAAAGGGTATGACGGTGACCATCGGAATGTCCCGCCATTGGAAACCATTGAAGAATAAAGCACGGTAAAATGCAGTATCTTGCAAAGATCATTTGTCTGCTGTCTCTGGTCGTGTATACGCCGGGCGCGGCGGCGCTTCCTGGAAATGGCGGGTGGAAAGCGGGAGTAGCCCGGATCCGGATTACGCCGGATGAGCCCATGTGGATGGGTGGGTACGCGGCCCGCAACCGCCCCGCGGAGGGAACCGGGATTGAGCTCTGGGCCAAAGCGCTCGCCCTGGAAGATGCGACCGGAAAGCGGGTGCTTCTGATCACAACCGATCTGCTGGGTATTCCCGCGGCGCTTTCCAGCAAAATACGCGGCCGGATAAAAGCGTTATTCGGACTGGAGCGGGACGCGGTCATGCTGAACAGCTCCCATACGCATTCCGGGCCGGCGCTGGCAAGAAGCCTGGCCAATGCCAATCCGGTAGACCCGGAGGTAACGCAGAAAATCAATGCCTACTCGGAGCGGCTGGTTGAAATGATCGTTCAGGTGGCCGGCGACGCGTTGCGATCGGTCGCGCCGGCGCGGGTGTATGCCGGCAATGGCGTTACCCGGTTTCAGGTGAATCGGAGGAATAACAACGAGTCACAGATCGGTTCGGTGACCGATCTTGCAGGTCCGAATGATTACGCGGTACCGGTAATCCTGGTAGAGAACCAGCAGGGAAAGCCCATGGCCATTGCGTTCGGGTATGCCTGTCACGCTACCGTATTAAGCGGTTATGATTGGTCGGGGGATTACCCCGGTTACGCCCAGTTGGAGCTAGAGCAAATGCATCCTGGGGCTACCGCGCTTTTTTTTCAAGGCGCGGGTGGTGACCAAAATCCCATGCCTCGGCACACGGTCGCGCTGGCCAGGCAGTACGGACGGACCCTGGCGGCTGCCGTGGACCGGGTGCTAAGTGATGGTCTTCGGGAGCTGGAACCTCGGATTCGAACCGCGTATGCTGAGATCGGACTGGAGCTGTCGGCCCCGCCTGCCAGAGAAGAGGTGGCGCGGATTGCATCGGAATCCTCCGGGTTCATGAAACGGTGGGCGGAACGTCTGCTCAGTCAGCTCGAAGCAGGCGATCCGGTGATGGATTCCTACCCTTATCCATTGCAGGCCTGGAAGCTGGGGGATCAACCCGTGCTGGCCCTGGGAGGGGAGGTCGTAGTCGAATACGCGATTGAACTCAAACGTTTGTTCGGCCAGGACATTTTCGTGCTGGGTTATTCGAACGACGTCATGGGCTACATTCCTTCATTGCGCATTTTGAGGGAGGGAGGCTACGAGGGTGCGGTTTCGCAGATGGTGTACGGCTTGCCCGGCCCGTGGTCCTGGAATGTCGAAGCGCAGATTATTTCAAAGATGGAGGAACTCGCCGCCCGGGCAGGTATTTTAAAGGTTCCGAAAAACAAATGAATCGATGACCGATAAACCCTTGCTACTCTTTCTGCTGCTGATGGGCTTTTCCGCTACAGCCCAGATGAGTCCCCGGCAGGACGCGCCTGATCCGGATTTTCATATTTACCTGTTAATGGGCCAGTCCAATATGGCCGGGCGGGGCGAGGTTGCCGGGCCGTTCGCGAAACGTAGCCATCGGCGAGTATGGATGCTGGATAAACAGGGAGCATGGCAGCTTGCCCGCCATCCGCTTCATTTTGACAAACCGCGGATGGCGGGGGTGGGCCCGGGGCTGGCTTTCGGGATCCGCATGGCTCAAAGCAAGCGGAATGTCCGGATTGGACTGGTTCCTTGTGCGGTGGGAGGAACTTCCATCGACCGGTGGAATCCCGGCGCGTTTGATAAGGCAACAGGTACCCATCCCTACGACGACGCGTTGGGCCGGATCAGAATGGCGATGAAATCAGGGGTAATCAAAGGGATCATCTGGCATCAGGGTGAAAGCGACAGCAAACCGGAGGCTGCCGAAGACTGGCTGAAAAAACTGGAAGCGCTCATTGGTCGTCTCCGGGAGGAAACAAAAAACGACAGCCTGCCCTTTGTGGCCGGACAATTAGGACGCTACCGGGAAAATTACCAACTGATTAACAGGCAACTGGATCGGTTGCCGGGAACGGTTCCCCGCACGGCGGTGGTTTCTTCGAAAGGTCTGAAGCACAAAGGAGATGGAACGCATTTTGATTCACCGTCTGCCTGCCGGTTGGGTAAACGATTCGCCAAAGCGATGCGCAGGCTTCAGCAAACACCCTGACTCCGCCCGATTTTGTTGTTTAATCCGAAATACCTAATTTCGGGTACGTACACGAAAAACCGGAAACTAATCGAACCCACAATGACACCCATCGACGATTCGCGCCGCAAATTCATCAAAAACTCAATCGCCGGAATTACCGCATTCTCAGCCGGTGCAATTTTACCCGGATTCAGCGCAAAAAGCTACGGAAACATCCTGGGAGCCAACGACCGGATCAAGGTAGCAGGTATGGGGGTAAACAGTCGCGGAAACGCACTGGCGGTCAATTTTGCGTTGCAGAAAAACTGCCAGGTGAACTATATTTCAGACGTGGATTCCAGAGCCGCGGATCAGTGTGCGGCAAAGGTGATGGAGGTGGGAGGGAAGAAGCCGCGGCTGGCGCCCGATTTCAGGAAAGCGCTGGAAGACAAAGACGTGGATGCGCTGGTGGTGGCCGCTCCCGACCACTGGCATGCGCCGGCTGCCATCCTGGCCTGTCAGGCCGGCAAGCACGTCTATCTGGAAAAGCCCTGCAGCCACAGTCCCCACGAGGGGGAACTGGTCATTGCAGCGGCCGAAAAATACAAACGCCAGGTGCAGATGGGCAACCAACGGCGGTCCTGGCCGAACGTGGCCACGGCAGTTGAAGAAATACGCCAGGGCGTAATCGGACGGCCTTACTTCGCCAAAGGCTGGTACAGCAACAACCGGGGATCCATCGGGACGGGAAAAAAAGTAGCCGTGCCCGGCTGGCTGGATTTTGAGCTTTGGCAGGGTCCTGCTCCGCGCAGGCCTTACCAGGATAACCTGATCCACTATAACTGGCACTGGTTCTGGCACTGGGGAACCGGCGAGGCCCTGAATAACGGAACACACATGGCCGACCTGATGCGTTGGGCTCTGGGTGTGACCTATCCCATCCGGGTAAGCTCGGCGGGGGGGCGTTACCGGTACCAGGACGACTGGGAAACCCCCGATACCCAGGTTATTAACCTGGAATTTGACAATAACACGGCCATGACCTGGGAGGGGCGCAGTTGCAATGGCCGCTCGGTGGAGGGAAGCAGTGTGGGCGTAGCCATTTATGGTGAAAAAGGCACCGTGGTAATCGGGGCAGGGAATGCCTACAAACTATACGATCTGAAAAATAACCTGATCAAGGAGGTCGAAAACGAAATCGCCGTGGATCCACTGAATCGGAGCAATCCTTCCCAGTTGCTGGACGCCTTTCATATCCAGAACTTTTTCGATGCCATCCGCCGTGGGGTACCCCTGAAATCCGACATCGTGGGTGGTCACCAAAGCACCCTGCTGATGCAATTGGGCAATATCGCCCAGCGTACCGGGCGGACACTGAAGGTGGATCCTTCCAACGGACATATCCTCCAGGACCCGGCAGCGATGGAATTATGGAAACGGGAATACGAGCCCGGCTGGGAGCCGGTGGTTTAAGTGCATCACTAACCAAGTTTATTCAATATGAAACAGACCGCCGCCGTAGACGTCCGCGCGCTTAGCAAACAGGATACCCGTATTTCCATCCTGATCATTGGGTCGCTTTTCTTTCTGTTCGGGTTTTTAAGCTGGATCAACGCCATTCTAATCCCGTATTTCAAGATCGCCTGCGAACTGAGCAATTTTGATTCTTACCTGGTCGCCTTCGCTTTTTATATTTCCTATTTTGTGATGTCGGTGCCTTCCTCCTTTCTGCTGAAGGCAATGGGCTTTAAAAAAGGAATGATGGTGGGCTTCATTTGCATGGCCGCGGGGGCCTACCTGTTCGTGCCGGCGGCCATGGGCCGCACCTACCCCTTGTTCCTGCTCGGCCTGTTTCTGATCGGCATCGGGCTGGCGATTTTGCAAACGGCGGCCAATCCATACATCACCATCCTGGAACCCCGGGAGCGCGCGGCGCAGCGGATCAGCATCATGGGCATCTGCAACAAGGGCGCGGGAATTCTCGCTCCCATTTTATTTGCAGCAGCCATTCTGAGGCCCACGGACGAACAGCTTTTCAGTCAGCTACCCCTGATGACCGAAGCAGCGCGGAACGCCGCTTTGGACGAGCTGATAAGACGGGTTATCGTACCGTACTCGGTGGTAGGTACCGTGCTTTTGGGATGGGGTTTGCTAGTGCGGTACTCTCCGCTTCCGGAGATTGATACCGAACATGAAAGCGGTGAAGTGGCCGCGGCCAATATGGACAAGAAATCCATTTTCCAGTTTCCTTATCTGATTCTGGGAGCCGTGGCGATCTTCCTTCACGTAGGCACCCAGGTGATTGCGGTGGATACCATCATCCCTTACGCCGGTTCCATGGGAGTTTCCCTGTTGGAAGCCAAGGTGTTTCCGTCGTATACATTGTTTATCACCATATGCGGTTACCTGACCGGTATCGTGGTGATCCCCCGTTTTATCAATCAGTTGCAGGCACTTCGGGTGTGCACCGTATTGGGGCTGATCTTATCGCTTCTGATTGTGCTGGTTAGTGGGCCGGTACGCTTTTTGGGTCATTCGACCGACTTTTCCTTTTGGTTTGTGGTGCTGCTCGGCCTGCCAAATTCGCTGATATGGGCAGGAATCTGGCCGCTCGCCATGGATGGTCTCGGCCGGTTTACCAAACTGGGGGCCTCGATCCTGATCATGATGCTTTGCGGGAACGCCATCATGCCCCTGGTTTACGGGCACTTCGCAGACCTATTCGATGTGCGTACAGCCTATTGGGTGCTGACCCCATGCTATGTGTATCTTGTATTTTACGCCTTTGCGGGCTACCGTATCCGACGCTGGCCGGTCGTTGCTCGAAATTAAATGATAACTCAAGGGGAACCGAAAAGATGCAGACTGAAATACTGAAAATAAGCAATGCGCGGATCATTACACCGCACCGGATCATTCCCAAGGGAACACTGGTGGCCCGGAACGGGGTAATTACTGCGATTTTTGAAGGAGAAAAGAAAGGCAACACGACGAATGACCCGGACGCCGGGGCCGGCAGCAAGGAATCACAGCCTGAGGCGGACCGGCGGCATACGGTGGAGATCGATGCCGGTGGATGCTATCTGGGCCCGGGTTTTATCGATATCCACGTGCATGGAGGTGGCGGCCACGATTTTATGGACGGGAGTGAAGAGGCGTTCCTTGAAATAGCCGAAACGCATGCCAGCTACGGTACCACGGCGATGGTTCCCACCACCCTCACGGCCGAAAAGGAGGACCTGCTGCAAACGCTCAGCCTGTACGAACGCGCGAAGGCGGCCAATAAACGCGGCGCGCAGTTTCTGGGCATCCATCTAGAAGGGCCCTATTTTGCCATGAATCAGCGGGGAGCACAGGACCCGCGATACATCCGCGACCCGGACCCGGCGGAATACGAAGAGATTATTGCACATTCCAGCGCCATCAAACGCTGGAGTGCAGCGCCGGAGCTAAAAGGAGCCAAGGCGTTTGGCAGATACCTGCAAAGCAAAGGGATTCTGGCGGCCATTGCCCATACCGATGCGATTTACGAAGAAGTAGTTGAGGCGGTTGAGAACGGCTACACCCTGGCCACGCACCTGTACTCCTGCATGACGGGGGTGACCCGGCGGAATGCATACCGTTACGCGGGTGTCGTGGAGGCCGCCTACCTGATTGATGAAATGGATGTGGAAATCATTGCAGATGGGGTGCATCTGCCTCCTCCTTTATTAAAATTGGTCTATAAGATCAAGGGACCCGATAAGATTGCGCTGATCACAGACAGCATGCGGGCCGCGGGCATGCCTCCTGGTGAAAGCGTGTTGGGATCCCTGCGCAACGGGTTGAAGGTGATCGTGGAGGACGGGGTGGCCAAGCTACCCGATCGCAGTGCCTTCGCGGGAAGTGTTGCCACAACCGACCGGCTGGTCCGGAATATGGTGTACCAGGCCGGTGTCCCGATCACCGATGCCGTAAAAATGATGAGTACCTCACCCGCCCGGATCATGGGCGTGGCAGACCGCAAAGGGACCCTTGCAATCGGGAAGGACGCCGATCTGGTTGTCTTCGATGAACAGATCGTCATCCAGCGGACGATTATCAACGGAAAAGAGGTTTACAGGGGAAACAACGATGGAAGTCAGAAAATATGAAAACCGTGCCCAGCTTGGCCGGGACGCGGGGCGAGAGGTAGCGGCGGCCATCCGGGACCTGCTTTCTTCCGGCAACGAACCGGAAGTAAATATGGTATTTGCCGCCGCACCTTCTCAGCAGGAATTTTTGGAAGCATTGGTTGAAGAGAAGGACATCGACTGGTCCCGCGTAAACGCCTTTCACATGGACGAATACATTGGCCTTTCTCCCGATGCTCCACAGCGATTCGGGAACTTCCTGGCCGAGCGGCTGTTCGGCAAAGTGCCTTTTCGGACCGTCCATTACCTAAACGGCAGCGCGCCGGACCTGCAGGCCGAATGCGACCGGTATGGGGCGTTGCTGCGGTCTTTTCCCACCGACATCGTATGCATGGGGATCGGAGAAAATAATCACATCGCGTTCAACGATCCGCATGTAGCCGACTTCCGGGACCCCCAATGGGTCAAAGTGGTGACCCTGGACGCAGCCTGCCGGCGGCAACAGGTAAATGACGGCTGTTTTGAAAAGCTCGATTACGTGCCCACCCAGGCACTCACCCTGACCGTTCCGGCGCTCATGGCAGGGGACGCCATTTACTGCATGGTACCCGGAAGCAATAAAGCCCAGGCGGTGCGGAACACCTTGCTGGAAGACGTGGATGAACAATTTCCTTCTACCATCCTGAGAACCCATCCAAAGGCCATGCTGTTTGTGGACCGGGACAGTGCCCGATTATTGCCGAATGGGGGCTCCAATCTGCCAAAATAGTATCATTTATGGCCCGGTTTTGCTTAACTTGCTACCCGAAGACGCCGTTTTATTTGTGAAATAGGCTCAATTTTGGCATTTTAGGCTACCGTGCTCCGAAGCGCGGGTAAAATCGAATAGTATGAATAGCGAAATAGGGGGGCAGATCATCGGATTCGGCTTCTCCCGGAAGGGCGATCGGACGTTCCAGGCATTCGATCCTGTAAAACGGGAGTTGATTCCGGATGAATTTACCGATGCTACACCCGATGAACTGGATGCCGCGGTGACCCGGGCGGCCGAAGCCTATAAAACATATGGGTATTTGCCAGGAAAAAAACGGGCAATGTTCCTTTATGCGATTGCCGATGCGGTGGATGCCCTGGGCGACCAGCTTACATCCATTGCGGGTAGGGAAACGGGACTTCCCGCAGCCCGTCTTACCGGAGAACGGGGCAGGACAGTGAATCAGCTTCGGCTTTTTGCGCGCCTGCTGGAAGAGGGATCCTGGGTGAACGCACGCATTGACCGGGCCGACCCTGGAAAGCAACTGCCCGATCTTCGGCAGATGCAGGTGCCGCTGGGACCGGTGGGTGTTTTCGGGGCGAGCAATTTTCCGCTTGCTTTTTCCGTGGCGGGCGGCGATACCGCGTCCGCCCTGGCGGCAGGCTGTCCGGTTGTATTCAAAGCGCATCCGGCGCATCCGCATACGTCTTTCCTGGTGGGGAACGCAATCCGGGAGGCAGCCAGGTCCTCCGATATGCCCGATGGCGTGTTCTCTTTACTTCATGGAAAGGCAAACGAAGTGGGGATGGGCCTGGTGAATCATCCACTGATCACCGCGATTGGATTCACCGGTTCATTTAACGGAGGGAAAGCGCTGTTCGATGCGGCCAACCGCCGCGAAAAACCCATTCCGGTTTTTGCTGAAATGGGAAGTGTCAATCCGGTATTTCTGCTGCCCGGCGCCTTGAAGGAACGCAGCGAAGCCATTGCGGCCGGACTGGTAAGTTCGGTGACGATGGGGACGGGACAGTTTTGTACCAATCCGGGTTTGTTTGTCACCGTGAACCGGCCGGAAGCCGACTTGTTTGCATCGGCATTGAAAGAGCAGCTGAGGAATGTCCAAGGCGGAGCCATGTTAACCGAAGGCATTCATTCAAATTACGTCCGTTCCATCCGTCGGCTGACAGGGGAATTCGGATTGGCCGAGCTATCCGGGAACGATGCGGAAAAGGATGGCCTGGCCTGTGCCCAGTTTCTGGAAACAGACGTGAAAACCGTGCTGGCCAACCCGTCGATTGCCGAGGAGGTTTTCGGTCCCGGATCGATTCATGTCCGGGCGGGGAATCCCGCCGAATTGTTGGAATTGGCGGAACGGCTGGAAGGTCAGTTGACCGTGACCATTCACGGAACCGAAGACGACCTGAAACAGCACCGGGAGCTCCTTGCCGTGCTGCGTGAGAAAGCGGGAAGGCTGATTTTCAATGGCTTTCCAACCGGTGTGGCGGTAAGCCATGCCATGGTTCACGGTGGCCCGTTTCCGGCGACGACTTTTCCATCGGGCACTTCGGTAGGAACCCTGGCAATTTACCGGTTTACGCGGCCGGTATGCTATCAGGATTTTCCCCAGTCCAGCCTGCCGGACGAATTGAAAGATGAAAACCCACTCGGTATCCGGCGGCTCGAAAACGGCGAATTCACCAAGTAATCGATATCTGATGCGAAACGTATTGAAAGTGCATCCGCGGGATAACGTCCTGGTGGCTTTGCGGGACCTGGAAGCCGGTGCAACGGTGGGCACAGGCCCGGATCAGATCCGGTTAAAACAAGCGGTTCCCGCCAAGCACAAAATTGCCCTGCATACAATCCCTCCGGGGGAACGGGTGTATATGTATGGGATCAGCGTCGCCTTAACCACCGAGCTCATTCCGGCTGGCGGTCTGATCACGACCGGGAATGTAAGGCATGCCACGGACGAATATCGGATCAATTCCGGTACCCGCGGTGTATGGGACGCCCCCGATGTAAGCACATGGAAGGACCGGACCTTTATGGGCTATCACCGGTCGGACGGAAGGGTGGGGACGGCCAATTACTGGGTGGTTGTTCCGCTTGTTTTCTGTGAAAACCGGAATGTGGAAGCCATCCAGGATGCGTTTGATGAACTCTTTAATCCACACGGTAACCAGTGTTATCGTCGTCTTCTGGGAGAAATTTCCAAACTGCACAGTCGGGGCAGGACGATGGAAGAACTGTTGAGTTTCGATTTGCCTGACACAGCGTACGAATCTTCCCCTTCAACCCCTTTTCCGAATATTGACGGCATTAAATTCCTCACCCATACGATGGGCTGTGGAGGGACCCGCGACGACGCCCGTACACTTTGCGGCTTGCTGGCCGGATACATCACCCATCCGAACGTGGCGGGAGTCACCATTCTAAGCCTGGGTTGCCAGAATGCGCAGATCGCCCTATTGAAAAGGGAAATCTCATTGCGCGTACCCTCCTACGACCGGCCGCTGTATTTTCTGGAGCAACAGCAAGTGGGCTCCGAAAGGAAGATGTTGGCACAGGCGATCAAATTAACCTATACCGGACTGATCCAGGCAAATGAACAACAGCGGCAGCCGGCTCCCATCAGCAAACTCTGTTTGGGAATGGAGTGCGGTGGATCCGACGGGTTTTCGGGTATCTCGGCCAACCCCGCCGTTGGAAATGTGGCGGACAAGCTGGTTGCCGCCGGCGGATCGGTCGTTCTTTCGGAATTTCCGGAATTATGCGGCGTGGAACAGGAACTTTCCGATCGCTGCGTCAGCCAGGACCTGGCTTCCCGATTTCTGAAATTAATGCAGGATTATAACAGCCGGGCGGAAGCGGTGGGTTCGGGTTTCGACGCGAATCCCTCGCCCGGGAACATCCGCGACGGCTTGGTAACCGATGCGATCAAGTCGGCAGGAGCAGCACGGAAAGGCGGCTCCTCTCCGGTAGTGGACGTGCTGGATTATCCCCAGTGGGTCAGCAAGCCGGGTCTCAATCTGTTATGTACACCGGGAAACGACGTGGAATCCACCACAGCGGAGGTGGCAGCAGGAGCGAACCTGGTTTTGTTTACCACCGGACTGGGAACCCCTACAGGAAATCCCATTGCCCCTGTTGTGAAGATTTCAAGCAATACGTCTCTGTTTCGTCGTATGCGGGACATCATCGATCTAGATGCGGGAACCATCATCGAAGGAAAGGAATCGTTGGACCAGGTGGCAGACCGCATACTGGAATTTGTCCTGGAGGTGGCCAGCGGCAAGCGGAAAACCAAAGCGCAGCAACTCTCCCAGGACGATTTTATTCCCTGGAAACGAGGAGTTTCGCTTTAGCAGGAAAAATAGTTTATCACTAAACCCCGAATAATGAGAGTTTTCAAAACCCGCTCCGGCAAGGTACTTTTGGAGCATGAAAACGAGTTTTACCAGCAGGAAGTGCCCGACTGGGACGCGTTCATCAACCGCAAGGGCCTGTACTCGTTGCTGTTGCAGGAACTGGCTACCTATGAGAAGATGACGGACGGATTATCACCGGATGTCCATCTCGATGCCCCGATTGGTTCGCAGGAAATATGGGCGGCCGGCGTAACCTATATGCGAAGCATGGAGGCCCGGATGGAGGAGTCCAAATCCGCGGGCGGCGGTACGTTTTATGACCGTGTGTACAATGCGGAACGTCCCGAACTGTTTTTCAAGGCGATGGCTTCGCGAACGGTGGGCCCGGGGGG
>Ga0079224_100011779_pt1 | contig 12072 bp, 7 predicted proteins | sample Stecom2015_FD_80414 | JGI IMG/M metagenome (GOLD analysis project Ga0079224, IMG submission 80414) | Agricultural soil microbial communities from Utah to study Nitrogen management - Steer compost 2015 | ecosystem: Environmental > Terrestrial > Soil > Agricultural land | place: USA: Utah... | reverse complement strand
GATAAAGAGCACCATACCGGAAACTCCCCAGATAGCCCCTCCGATGAGAATGGCCAAGATCACGGCCAATGCATTGACATTTACCTTGGCTCCCACGACCAAGGGCGTGATGATATTGTTTTCAAGCAACTGAATACCCCACAAAACCGCAAGCGTCAGAAGGGGATAGAATATAGTATCTGTAGTAAGAAACACATACAAGATGACTAAGGCTGAACTGATAAATACCCCAATGTAGGGGATAAGATTCATCACGGCGATCCAAATGGCAAAGAGCAGGTAGTATTCTACATCGATACTGTAGAGAAAGAGGCCCGAAAGCAAAGCGACAATTAGCGTGACTTTTAGCATGCCGGTGATATAGCTTTGGACGACATCTCCGGCATCCTCAGCCCATTCCAAGATATGGACGTTGGATTTAACTGACACCCGTCGGATAAATTCGATAAAAAAGTCTTTGTAGTATAGTAAAAAAAAGATGTACAACGGGATAATCCCTGCCAAGGTTAAGGTCTTTCCGGTAGAAAACAAGGTAGCGTTCAGGCTTTCTGGAGAGAGAAAGCTATAGACGCCCCAATGCATTTCATCCAGTACAAAGTCTTCTCCTAGCCAAGCTTGTATTTCATCCAGATAACGTTCTGTCCTTTCGTTAAAACTTTTGTCGATTTCTGGGAAGTCGCTGATAAGGGACACCATCTGACTGGTAAGTAAATAAAGCAGCCCAAACAAGAAAACACCGACGATCAATAGGCTGATGACGATGGCGAGCGCCCTAGGGATGTGTTTGCCTTCCAGCCAGTTAGATATAGGGTAAATTGAAAATGCGATAAAGATGCTCCAGACCAAAGGGACAAAAATAAAGGCCGCTGTACTCAATATATATATTAGCAACACCAAGGCCAACAGGAAATAAGCCATCCACTGGACGGAGGAAAAGGATCTTGACATCATGCGCAGAAAGAATTGACCTAAGTTAAGGAAACAATCAAACAATATTAACCATCCTCGCAATAAACCTTATTTCTACACCATCAGCATTAAATATACTTCAACTCCATCGCTCTGTGAATAAGCGCTGCGCTGTTGTTGACTTCAAATTTCTGGATAAGATTGCGTCGATGGGTTTCGATGGTGAGGGGACTGACAAATATTTTTTCCGCGATTTCGGGGGAAGTCATGCCTTGAGCTAGTAATTGCAGGATTTCTGTTTCCCTACGGGTGATTTTTGGAAGGTTTCCTTTTTTCGTGGAACTAAGTATGCCTTGTACATCTCGGCTTATTGCCGGTCTGCCTGCAGCTGCATCCCGAATACATTCAACCAATTCATCAGCTGAGGCATTCTTGAGCACATATCCGCACGCCCCGCTCTGGAGCATGCGCTGGATAATGCTGCTTTCGTTGTTGTTACTGATGGCAATGATTTTGCAATCCGGATGATTTTTGTTGATCCTCTGGCAAGCTTCTATGCCGTTGATATCTGGCATATTAATGTCTAATAAGACAACATCTACCTCCTCTTTTTGAAGGAAAGCGAGACCTTCTTCGGCAGAGGTAAATGCGTTGAGCAGATCTAGTTGATCCTCTCCCTGCAAGATGTGAGAGAAACCTTGTAAAACAATGGGATGGTCATCGATGATGATGACAGAAATATTATTTTTCATCTAATGGAATTTCTATGGAAAAGGTAGTGCCTTCTCCAAGTCTGGAACTGATTTCCACGGTGCCTTGAAGGAGGTTTACCCTGTTTCGGATATTTGAAAGTCCGATCCCTTCTTTTTGTTCTGCTGATTTTGGGTCGAAACCTTTTCCATCATCCTCCACGGTGATATAGAGCAGGTTTTCGTTTTCGCTACACTGCACCATGATAGAATGTGCTTCCGCATGCTTAATGGCATTGGTAAGCAGTTCCTGTATGATTCGGTACACTGTAATTTGTAGTGCTTGCTCATAAACGCTTCTAAGATTAAAAGCCTCGAATATGACCGAAATTTGTTCTGAATGTAGGGATTTGCAAAGATCCGAAAGCGCAGGCTCCAAGCCCATATAGATCAGCGACTCCGGCATCATATTACGCGCAATTCTTCTCAGTTCATCCACGGATTGATCCAGTTGATGGATTACTTTGTAGATTTCCATATCGGGTTGGATTAGTTGATTGTGTTGTTTTTCCTTGGATACAATAGAGGACAACTTAAGCTTAACGCCAGCTAGCATGCCTCCTAGGCCATCGTGAAGGTCGCGGGCGATACGGTTGCGCTCTTGCTCCTGACCTTGCAACATAGCGTTATACACCGTAATTTGTTCTCGTTGCTTGAGCGTTTTTAACTCCTGTTGATGGAGAATTTCGTTTTGCTCAATGGCTCTTTTTTTATTTTTATAAATTCTCCAGCCTAAAAAGACCAATAACAAAATGATCAATAAGACCGAGATCAACAGCAACAGGAAGAGCTTATTTCTCTCCAAGCTGAGCTGTTGTTGCTGGTTCTCATTTTTTAATTTGAGTATTTCGTTTTCCTTTTCTATCGAGCGGTACTTTTCCTCGAGTTCGAGGATTTTCAATTGGGATCCTGCTTCAAAAACACTATCAGACAGTGTTACATATTCATCAAGCCATCGATAAGCGGAAGCATAATCTCCCAATTCCGAGTCAACATGGGCGAGTTCCTTGAGGTGTAATCTCCGGTTATGGCTTAGTGAGAAGAGCCCGTCCAATTTAAAGGACTCCAGCAAGGTGGCCTTTGCTGCAGCTAAGTTTTTTGTTTCCTTATACAACAAGTATCTTTCAAACAGGATCGCCGAGGCGAGGCGGCTGTCCCCGTACGTTGTCGCCAGTTGTAAGCCGTTATCGAGGTTCTGGAGAGATTCTTTCCATTGCTTCTGGTGGCGGTGATAAGTTCCTGACGTGCTATAGAAGGCGGGAGCATAAAGGGAATGCGGGATGGTCTGTAAGTATGCTTCAGCACTGTCCAGATAGTTTTTGGCGCCCGTGAATTCCCTGCTGAAGATGGCGTTTTTGGCAGCATTGACGAAGACGGTGAGTTTTTCTTCTTGTGCCAGTGGAAAGTTAGAAAGATATTCGATGGCTCTCCTGTAATAAGAGGTGGCTTTTTCATAATCACCCACGTTCATCAGGATAAGCGCTACATTTTGGTAGTTGTTGGCGACTAAGATACTGTCTTCGGCTTTTTCGGCTAAGGGAATGGCCTTGTTCAACAAGATGTCGATGTACTTTTCTTCCTGGTCTTGTCTTTGGAGGAGCGCGCCATAGTTGTTCCAAAGCCTCGCTCTTAATCGAAAAACTGCTCTGTTACTGTATTCATCGAGGAGTTCTTCTGCTTTTAGGTATTCCTCCTTGCCTTTTTCTATTTGTCGGTCAAAAAATATCCCCGCTGTGTAGAAATGCAGTAATCCTTGGTAATAGTCATCTCCATACGGCATCAGTTCACGGGCTTTTCTCAGATAAACAAAAGCTTCTGCCGTATCCCTGTCTGACCAAAAGTTGCTTAGCTCCAGATAGTGGTTGATTCTCAAAGAATCAGAATCTTCCGCCATTGCGACATTCAGAAGGCTATCGGAATACAGTTGCTCGAAGGATTTGGATTGGCCATCAACATAAAAGGGTAAATTGCAGCTTACCATTATCAACAAAACAATGACTTTTTTCATTGCGAATAAAAATAGGCCTTTTGCTCCTGGAAATATCTACTTTGAATGCATTATATTCCCGCAGGCCGTCTCTCAACACGCCTACTGGCCTGCGGGCGTCATTTTAGTTTCTAAGTGTAAATCTTAACCCCAGACCAAATCTGGCTGCCAAGAATTCGTTATCACTTTCATAAATCAGGAATTTGGGCCGCCAGTCCAGAAATAGGTCGATGGGAATATTGGCGAGCTTGTAATCTAACCCCGCAGCAGGCACAATACCGAATAAAGTGTTGCCTCCATGATCAGGGAAGCCTAAGGCTCCTCCTAAACCAATGTACCACTGAAGGCCTTCGGCTTCTTGGACGGGTTGGTGGTATTGATACATTAACTGCAAGACGGTGAGGCCTGTTCCAAACTGGAGGGAGGCTTCGCCTGCTTGATTGTTGTCAAAAAAGTGTTTGACATGAGGGCCTACCCAAGTGCCACCATCTCCTACGTCGATGGATAAACCCACAGCGGTTTTGTAAACAGTTTGGCTGTGGCTATAATGAGTAGTTCCAATGATGGCCACGAAGCAGATTAGGAGTGAGAGTTTTTTGAGATTCATGGGGTTGATCGTTACATTTTGAGTTAAAATAATTAGAAAGACACTATTTTTCGAAGATTAAGGTTATTGGATTACCTTCCAGCGTAATTTCCACATGCAGTTTATCCTCCGGATTAAGCAAGAATATTGCCGGTTTCCTCTCGCCATCCTCTACGGTGTAATAGGTTCCGTCTTCATTTACCCATCCTACAGATGACGACTCGGTTTGACAATCCGAGCTGCCTTGTTGCTGGGGTGCGGAGAGGGTTAAGGTCATGGTGGCAGCGGATACATTCATATGGCTGTCTTGGATGCACACCTGATTGCTGACATCTACAGTTTGGCCATTTTGTTCTAGGGCGACCAATTGCCACAATCCAATTACTGGGTCGTTTTGATGAGGTTCCTCGTCTTGTTTGTCTGAGCAGGAGAGTATTCCTGACAGTGATATGAAGATGATTACAAAGTATTTGTTCATGGTTGTTCTATTTGGGGTGAATGTTTTATTGTGGTAATAAGACAAAGTTAAAAGATGCCAATCCCGAAAAACATCCACGAAAACCAGTATTTTTATTGCCGTCAGGGGGTTGGGAACGGGACTATGGTGCGTCTCCCCCTATGTTCAAAACATCAATGACTTGCTTGGCCAGGGTTATTGATTGGAAAAAAACAATTATGAATAGAGCATATCTGATTTCCTCGTTCTTATTTATCTTTATCTGCGTGATTTCCAGTGGATGTCATAGGCCTCAGCATGGCCCTCCTACATCTTCCCAGCGCTTGCCTAATATCGTCATCATCAATTTAGATGATCTTGGCTATGGGGATTTGGGAGCCTATGGCGCTACGGCTTTATCGACTCCCCATATGGACAAACTTGCAGAAGAAGGGATCAAATTTACAAATGCCTATTCCTCCTCCGCCACTTGTTCACCGAGTCGGTATGCCCTCCTAACAGGGATTTATCCTTGGAGAAATAAAGAGGCGAAAGTGCTTTCTGGTACGGCACCTTTGTTAATTGATACCTCGCTAGTCACGCTTCCTAAAATGTTGAAGAAGGCGGGGTATGCCACTGCCGTCGTTGGAAAATGGCACCTTGGCTTAGGTGAAGGTCAGGTTGATTGGAACCAACCAATAGCGCCCGGCCCCAGTGAAGTAGGCTTTGACTATTCTTTTATTATGGCAGCCACCCAAGACCGCGTTCCGACGGTTTATATTGAAGATGGTAGGGTAGTAGGTTTGGATCCCGATGATCCGATCCGCGTGGACTATCAAAAGAACTTCGAAGGCGAACCGACCGGAAAAGACAACCCAGAGCTGTTAAAGGTGAAATGGCATCACGGCCATGACAACAGCGTTGTTAATGGGATTTCAAGGATTGGTTTTATGAAAGGAGGGGAGCAAGCCAAGTGGATAGATGAGGAGATGGCTGATACTTTTCTAGAGAAGGTTAAACAATATATAAAGAACCGCAAAGAGGAACCCTTTTTCCTTTATTACGCCTTTCAGCAGCCTCATGTACCGAGGACACCGCATGCGCGTTTTGTAGGCTCATCGGGAATGGGGCCTCGTGGAGATGTCATCCTAGAAGCGGACTGGGCAATAGGCGAATTTTTGAATACGTTGGAGGAAGAGCAGGTTTTGGAAAACACCCTGATCATTTTCACCAGTGACAACGGGCCGGTTGTCAATGACGGTTATTATGACGACGCTGTGGAAAAACTCGGTAGTCATGCGCCTGCAGGGCCTCTCCGTGGGGGCAAATACAGCCTTTTTGAAGGGGGTACGCGGGTGCCTTTTTTGGTTTATTGGAAAGGAAGGATTAATCCTGCCGTTTCGGATGCGCTTATCTGTCAGATTGATTTGTTGGCCTCACTGGCGGATTTGGTTGGCATAGAGGTGGACAGTCAGGATAGTGAGAATTTATTCAACGTTCTTATGGGGAAGGGGGAGCAAGGAAGGGAGGAGCTGGTTATTGAGGCAATGGGTCGAACCGCCCTGCGTAAAGGAGATTGGGTCATGATCCCACCCTACCAGGGGCCGGCCGTCAATTCCAACGTAAATATTGAGCTTGGTAACTTCCCGGATTATCAGCTCTATCATCTAAAGGAAGACCTAGGCCAACAAGTTAATCTTGCCGAGACAAAGCCGGATAAGTTAATGGAAATGATTCAGGCCTATGAAGCGATACGAAACACAACATCCTGGAAAGAGAACCCCTAATCAAATGGAATTATTTGAGCCAAAAAAAGCCCGGAAAAATTAATTTCTCCGGGCTTATTTAAAAGGTGCTTGAAGCTGGATTAGAAGCCGTCGTTTTGGACCAAATTCCTGTTATTGTCGATTTCTCGTTGCGGAATAGGAAGCAATAGGTGTTTCTCTGCGAACGTCTTGCCGAATAGATTGGTGTGTCCGACGAAGTTTTCCCACTGTCCGGTCAGGTCATTACGAACCATACGGGTGCGTATCATATCGAACCACATCTTGTTTTCGAAAGCCAGTTCAAAATATCGTTCAGCCCACACGGCTTGTTCAAATTCCTCTACATTGGAAGTGGTAACAGGGGGGAGTTCCGCCCGGTCCCGGATGGCGTTCAGACTAGTTCGCGCCAAGGAATTAGGAGCGCCTTCCGCCCTGTTGGATGCTTCTGCGTACATCAGTAATACGTCTGCATACCGATAAACCGTAAAATTGAGCTCCGACCTAGAGTCATTGTCGATCGCCTGCCGATCAAAATATTTGTAGATGAAATAGCCACCGAGGTTGAGGCTGTCCCTTCTGGGGTCATTTTCCGGATAGTCATTGGGGTGGCCTTTGTAATAGGTGTAGTAGTATTGTTTTTCTTCTACCCGTTTGTCCCCTGTTTCATAGCTTTCCACAAATTCCCTTCTTGGAACCAGCCCGCCGTACTCATCGGTATAAGCAGCGATGCCTCTAAAGGCTGGCAAAGTAACAGGGGTAAGGCCATTTTCCCTAATGGTTTTGGCATGTTGCACTTGCAGGATAAATTCCCGCTGGTTCCGATTCGCCGGATTGATCATATCTCTGTATTCCGGAAAAAGGGAGTACCCTCCTTGTTCTATTACTTCCTTGGAACGTCTAGCAGATTCGGCGTAATATTGATCACCACCCCTTACAGGGTAACCTGCATAGGTCAGGTAAACATCTGCTAAAATGGCCTTAATGGCGCCCATGGAGATTTTTCCCGTAGCATCCTGCCAAGGCAGACTTGATTTTTCCGCTTCGAGTAGGTCGGGTATGATAATTTCATCATAAATCTCTTTTACCGGAGATTTGACGGCTTGTACTTCGTCGAGGTTTTCCGGATTGCTGGTAATCTTGGGCACATCACCAAACATCCTTACAAGGTAGAAATAGTACAAAGCACGCATGGTCCTGATCTCAGCAAGGTAGTTGGTTCGGTTGGCCTCAGACAAAGTTGTAATTTCATTGACCTTCACAAGCGCCAGATTGCATCGGGATATGCCCTGATACATCCCGCTCCACCAGTTGTCGATATAGAAAGCCCGGGCGTCGTAGGTCAGTTCGTTAAACTTAAAGGCTTCGGTTTGGGAGTTTCCCTCTGCTTTCCCCGTCATAAACTCCATCAGAGAAGCATTGTTGCCACCCCAACCGCCTCCGCCGTTGTTCAATACAGTGAGCCTAGCATAGGCTGAATTAACGAAAGCCCGCGCTACGTCTTCACTCGACACATCTGATCCTGTGGTAAGAGATCCTGTTGGATTTTCTTCCAAGAAGTCGGCACAAGCAGTAGCCAGAGCCAATGTCGAAGCGATAAGATAGATTTTATAATTGAATATGCTTTTCATCGTCATGTTTATTTAGAAAGATACATTCACTCCTAGGTTGAAGGTTCTTGGTTTTGGATATTGGAAAAACTCGATGTTCTGAGTCAAGCTTCCTCCAAAAGTTGTTGCTTCAGGGTCGTAGCCGGTGTAGTCACTTATCACAAACAGGTTCTGAACACTGCCGTATAATCTGGCTCTTTGAAGTCCCAATTTAGCAAGGTGGGTCGCAGGTAGCGAATAGCCTAGTACAAAATTCTGTCCCCTTATAAACGAGCCATCTTCTACCCACCAGTCATCCATGTGGGTGTCGTAACCTGCATTGTAATGTCTTATTTGGGCGATATAGGTGTCCTGGTTCTCCGGCGTCCAGGCATTGAGTACTGTAGCCATCGAATTGGCTATCGCTTGTCGGTCTTCTACGGAGTGTTTCGTCGCATTGACAATATTTACCCCCTGCACAAATCGGATGTCAAATGTGAAGTCGAAGTTCTTATAGGTTAAGGTATTCGAGATGTTCATAGTCCATTGAGGATAGGCGTTTCCTATAATGGTTTCATCCCGCGCATCCAGAACGCCATCGTTATTTAGATCGCCCCATTTCAGGTCACCTGGTAAGCGGTCAAAGCGGGCGGCTTCATCCGCCTCGTCAGACCCCCAGGTACCCAGACGTTTATATCCCCAAAAGGATCCTATGGGCTCTCCGATTCGTAGGATATTGGTCTGTCCCAAGAACCACGGGCCGGGGAAGATGTCATCGTCGTTGACACCCAGCTTAAGCACTTTGTTTTGGTTGGTAGCCCAGTTGACTGTCGTAGCCCAGCTGAAACTGCCCGTATTGACATTGACAGAGTTGACCGACAATTCCAGCCCTTTGTTTTCCACGGAACCGATGTTTTGAGTGACTGTGCTGAGACCTGTGGACCACGGAATTGGAGCGCTCAGCAACAAATCGTTTGTTCTTTTATAATACAGATCTCCCTCAAAGGTGACCCGGTCATCCCAAAATCCGAGTTCAAGCCCAAGATCAAACTGGTTGGTGACCTCCCATTTCAAATCCGGGTTGCCGAAACTTGTGCGGGAAATCCCGGTCTGTCTCTCGCCGCCTAATAAAACCGTTTCGGTTCCTAGAAATTGTAATGAGTTAAAGGACCCAATCTCTTGGTTACCTGTTGCGCCTGCACTCGCGCGCAGTTTAAGGTTGCTGACCGCTGGAACATTGAAAAATCCCTCCTCAGAAATTCTCCAAGCGGCTCCCACAGAAGGGAAAAAGGCGAAACGGTTGTTTTTCCCGAACTTGGACGAGCCGTCAAATCTACCGGTAGCGGTGAAAATGTACTTGTCCGCAATGTTATAGTTGACCCGCCCGAAATAAGAATTTAATGCCCAACGGCTGTCGCCTGAACTTAAACCGCTTCGTACATTGCCTACTGCTAGATTGTGCCATCCATAGAAGTCATCAATAAAGTTTTCAGCGGACGCAAAAACGCTCTCATTGTATGATTCCTGCCAAGAGAATCCAAGTAAGGCATCGATCTTATGGTTGTTGAACAGGTCCTTTTTGTAGGTAAAATAGTTTTCACTCTGCCAGTACACCGAGTTACCCGCATTGATGTCTGCGTACCCCTTTTGATTAGCGGAAAAGCCGTTGAGGCCACGTCCTGAGTAGTGGTTACTTTTAACAGAGTTGATGTCATAGCCAAGACTTGACTTAAAATTTAGATTCGGCGAAAAATCTATTTGCACATAGACGTCACCTAGCAACTGGTTTCTATTGTGGAGCCGTTGTCTTTCTTCTGTGAGGCGGACCGGATTTTCCCCGCCTTCCATACCTGGCCAATCGGCGTTACTTCCCCAGCTGCCGTCAGGGTATTTTACTGGCACGATCGGCACGGCTTCCATTACCATCCTGGGTACGTTGAGGGCCCCGGAGTTGTCATCCACGATCCTTTGTTGACTTAATATACCCGTGATAGATCCGCCTACCCGTAACCAGTCGTTTACACGATTGTCTAAAGTGAAGCGGATATTTCCCCGTTTGTTGTAGGAATTTCTCATGATGCCGTCTTGGTCCGAAAAGCCGAACGAGATGCTATAGACAGTCTTTTCAGCCCCACCTTGGATATTAATATGGTGGTTTTGGGCCCAAGCAGGTCTATATATTAGTTCTTCCCAGTTGGTGTTATAGCGAGGATTGCCATTGGCATCAAAGAGTTCGGGGAAATTAGCCACGTTATTGGGCTGGTACCTTCCGTCGGCAAAGCCTGCAGGATCGAATTTTTCGGCGTTAGCAAAAGCCAAATTATACACTTGCATAAATTCGGTTGCATTTAATGCCGCGATTCGCTTAGCAGGGACGCTGTAGGAGCCGAACCCGTCATAGGAGACGACCGTTTTTCCTTCCAACCCCCGTTTGGTCGTGATAATAATGACGCCGTTGGCGCCTCTTGCTCCATAAATTGCGGTTGAGGAAGCGTCTTTTAGGACTTCGACGGACTCAATGTTATTAGGATCCAGAAAGTTCGCGTTTATCCCGATGACTCCATCTACTACAAAGAGGGGGTCAACCCCCGAATTGATGGAGTTAATACCCCGGATACGGATCCTTGCGGGTTCTCCAGGGGCGGCCGTATTCGCATAGACGTCCACTCCCGGTAGCCGACCCTGCAAGGCCTGGCTCACGCTAAAGGCTTGTCGGTCCAAGAGCTTGTCGGATTTGATGCTCGCGACGGCTCCTGTGAGATCCGATTTCCTTTGTGTACCATATCCGACGACCACCACTTCTTCCAAATTGGCGATGTCTTCTTCCATGATAATGTTGATGAGGCTGCGGTTATTCACAGGGACTTCCTGAGCAAGATAGCCGATAGAGGAAAACACCAGAACGTCAGTCGCATTGGGGACCTCGATGGTATATTTACCGTCTATGTCGGTTACAGATCCAGTATTCGTTCCTTTTACCACTACTGTTACGCCCGGAAGGGATTGACCATCCGCCAGAGATGTAACAGTACCGGAAACGGTAATTGACACGGTTTGATAGGGCAACGCTGCGCTGATCAAACTGCACTGCAGTATTAGGCTTAGCAGAAGGACTTTTGCCAAGCCTGGGCATGGTAAAGCTATTGGTTTCATATGGTCGGGTTAGAAAGGTAATAGATAATTGAGGGAGATAGTTGTTGTTCTTTATCGTAATATAACTGGTTTTTGCCGCACGTTTTTTAAATCAATTCAAGTATAATGTTAGATATTTCCAAGGTCATAAACAATGAAAATTCAAATAAAATATTGGTATATATTTTGTGATTTGTGCTAAATCCAAAAAAAAGGTCTTGTGATACAAGACCCTTGGCGAAGGATTGATTATCGTGGTGTTTCGGGGGATTTCGGCTCCCAGAGCTGATTTTTTAGGATAGGAAAGACAGAGGAGGAGTAGAGAAAATTTCCCACACTCCTCCCATTTGTTTGGTCATACTAGTATCCTGGGTTTTGGATGAACTCGTCCTTGTTGGTGATCCGGTCAATCATATTGGTTGGAATGGGTCTAACAAGATGCATTTCCTTAATATTTGCTCTGGCTTCCGGATTATATAACTTAACTCTTTCGAGTAATTTTCCTGTTCTTTTTAAATCTGGCCATCTGAACATCTCACCGGCAAGCTCATAGGCGCGCTCGTCTAAAATAAAATCTAAAGTCAGTTGGTCTGCTGTGACTTTCATGTCGTCCTCTTTGCCAGGCCAAGCCGCCCGTTCTCTTACTTTGTTGATATAAGATACCCCCTCCTCAGCTTTACCTTCCTTCATCAATGCTTCAGCTGCTATAAGGTACATTTCCGCAAGCCGAAATACAAACCAATCTCTTGATCCTTCAATATTTATATTTGAGCTTCTAAGAGGATCAGTGTGTTTTTCGAACAGTGTTGGCCAACGGCTTTTTTTACCAATCGGGTTTTCTCCGTCATAAATGCGGTCGATATCGAAGATGGTGTATTTGGTTGCCTTAGCGTCTTCTATTTCCTGGGGTACTGAATAAGG
>Ga0079224_100011778_pt1 | contig 12072 bp, 12 predicted proteins | sample Stecom2015_FD_80414 | JGI IMG/M metagenome (GOLD analysis project Ga0079224, IMG submission 80414) | Agricultural soil microbial communities from Utah to study Nitrogen management - Steer compost 2015 | ecosystem: Environmental > Terrestrial > Soil > Agricultural land | place: USA: Utah... | reverse complement strand
GAGCGCCAGAAGCTGCTCGAGAACCTGGCCAGGGGCTTTCGCAAGGCCGGGGTCGTCGGCCACTACCTGACCGATCTGCAGCGAGGCGATCGCGAGCGCAAGGTCGGTCCCGCCGCGATGGTCCTGCGCCAGGCCATCAAGCTGGCGACCGGCGGCCAGGGGCCGGCGCGGCCGTTTCGCGACCTCGAGCACGTCGACCGGGCGTTCGCGCTGGCCGGCTTCGATCACGGGCAGGAGCTCAAGCCCAGGCCGCTCGCCGAGCTCGAGCCGCGGCTGCATCGGCTCAAGTCGCCGACCACCGTGTGGTTGGCGCGGGTCGACGGGCGCGGGTAGAGGAAGCATGGAGATCACCAACCTCGACGCCCGGCTGCAGCGCATCAACGAGATGCTCTCGCTCCTGCTCGAAGGCGAGTTCGACGCGATCGACGAATACGGCGAGGCCGCCGACGATCCGCTCGGTCGCATCGAAGAGACCGTTCAGTTCCTGATCATGGACACCAAGACCATCGTGGTGGCCAACCGGGACAAGGAGGCCTCGCTGTTGCTGCAGCAGGAGCAGCTGGCTACCAAGGCCGAGATCATCGAGCGGCAGGCGGCCGAGATCCGCGAGCTGTCCACGCCGATCCTCGAGGTCTGGAAGGACGTGCTCGTGGTCCCGCTGATCGGCGTGATCAGCATGGACCGAAGCACCGAGATCATGACCAACCTGCTCGAGTGCCTCTCGAGGAACAAGGCGAAGTGGGTGATCATCGACATCACCGGCGTCGAGATCGTCGACACCAGCACCGGCGCTACCCTCATCAAGCTGGTGCAGGCGGCGGCGCTGCTCGGCGCGTCGTGCCTGCTCAGCGGCATCCGACCAGCGGTCGCGCGGACGCTGGTCGAGCTCGGCGTCGACTTGACCGAGATCGCAACCTCGCGAAACCTCGCGTCGGCGCTCGAGCACTGTCTGACTCGAATGCGATGACGACGCGGACCTCATGACCAGCATCGCCAACCTCAGCAAGGCCGACGCGCTCCAGCTCGAGCGGCGGTTTCAAAAAGCGATCCACCGCGCGCCCACGCTCGAGGCTGCGGCGCAGAAATATGTCGAGGTCGTCTACCAGGCGCTCAGCGACTCGATTACGCTGCTGCGCCTGTTTGCGACCGTGCGATTCCGGGATCTGCCCGAGCAAAATCAGGCGTTCGTGCGGGCGCTGAGCGAGTCGGCCGGGGCTGCCGGCGCGATCGACGAAGAGACTCTGGTGCTGTCACTGCTCGGATCCGTGGGCATCGAGCCGGCGTGGTGCGATCGCCGGCAGTCCGTCAATCACGTCGGGGTTCCGCTGGTCTCGCCGTCGTTCGTGGGCGAGATTCCCATGATCGCGCGGCTGCTCAAGCAGCTCGGCGTCGAGCTCGATTGGATCGACCGCAAGGACACCGCGATCGTCGGCAAGACCTTCGGCCTGCAGAGCGGCGTGTTCTATGTGGCCGACGCCACGACCGCGGTCGACAACAACAATCGCAAGATCATCTCCGCCCAGGAGTTCGTGGCCAGCTACGGCATCAAGACGGTCTTCGGGGTCGGCGGCGGCTACGTCGGGACGCCGGTGTTCACCGCGATCACCAGCTTCTGTCGGGACAACATCGACGAGGCTCAGGTTGAGCGGTTCCGGTCGCACATCGACCGCTTCAAGGCCGAGACTGACGGGCTCGTCAAGCAGGGCCGGATCTTCTCGGTGGCCGCGGGCGGATGAATCAGCGAGACTGCGGCATGCCTCGCACCATCCTCCCCGACGGCTGGCCGCGCCCGCGTGGCTACGCCAACGGCATGGCCGCGTCCGGCGAGCTGCTGGCGATCGCCGGGCAGATCGGCTGGAACGCGCGCGAACAGTTCGAGTCGCTCGAGTTCGGCCCGCAGTTTCGCCAGGCGCTGCACAACGTGGTCGCGGTGGTCGAGGCCGCTGGCGGCAGCGTGCAGGACATCATCAGCCTGACCATCTACGTGACCGACAAGCGCGAGTACATCGATCAGATCGAGCAGGTCGGCGCCGCCTACCGCGAGCTGCTCGGCAAGCACTTCCCGGCGATGGCGTTGGTCGGCGTCCGCGAGCTGCTCGAGGATCGAGCCAAGGTCGAGATCCAGGGCCTGGCGGTGCTGCCATCCAAGCGAGAGACCCCGTGACCGATCCCAAGCAAGCCCCCGATTATCGCCCCTTGCCGCTCCCGACCCCGCACAGCTTCCGCTATCAGGAGCGCGATCGGGTCGGCGTCATCACCCTCGATCGACCCGACCGCTTCAACGCGCTGACCTTCGCGGTCTACCGCGAGCTGACCGATCTGTTCACGGTCGTCGATCGCCGCAGCCTCGAGCCCGACGGCGCGCGGGCGCTGGTGATCCGCGGCGAGGGCAAGGCGTTTTGCTCGGGCGGCGACGTCGAGGACATCATCACCCAGCTGTTCGCCCGCGACATGGAGGGGCTGCTTCGCTTCACCCGGATGACCGGCGAGCTGATCCACGCGATCCGTCGCTGCAAGCTGCCGGTCGTCACCTCGATCAAGAAAGTCGCGGCCGGAGCCGGGGCCGTGATCGCGCTGGCCTCGGATCTGCGGGTCATGGGTCGGCAGAGCTTCTTTGCGTTCCTGTTCCCGCAAGTCGGGCTCTCGGGCGCGGACATGGGCGCGAGCTGGCTGCTGCCGCGGGTGGTCGGGCTCGGCCACGCCAGCGAGATCCTGCTGACCGGCGATCGGGTGTATGCGCCGCGCTGCGCCGAGATCGGCCTGGCCACCCGGGTGGTCGACGACGACGATCCCAACAAGGTCGACGAGGCCGCGTTCGAGCTGGCGCTCGCGCTCGCTCGCAAGCCCCACTTCGCGACCCGGATGACCAAGACCATGCTCCAGCAGGAGCAGGACATGGGCTTCGGCGACGCGATCGAGGCCGAGGCGCAGGCCCAGGCGATCTGCATGCAGCACCCGGACTTCAAGGAAGCCAACGACGCGTGGCTGAACAAGCGGGATCCCAAGTGGCAGTAGCGTTTCGTAGCCCGCGAATCTTGGATCGAGACCTCGGCACGATCTTCGGCGCGCGCGAGCGCTGGGTCGAGCTCGAGGATCGGCTGGAAGAATTTTGCCGACGGCTCCGCGCCGAGCGAGTCGACGAGTCGGACGAGCGCGCGGCCACCCGCGAGTATGTGCGTCGCCTGGCCGAGGCCGGCTTTTGCAAGCTGGTGGTCCCGGGCCAATTCGGCGGCGAGTATAAAGAGGTCTCGGCGACCGCGATGTGCCTGGCGAGGCAGTGGCTCGCGCGCGAGAGCGGGGCCTGTGACACCGCGCTGGTGATGCAGGGGCTCGGCTCGTATCCGGTCACCCTGGCCGGCTCGCCGAGCTTGCAGCGCGACCTGTTGCCCAGGGTCGCGCGCGGCGAGGTCATCTGTGCGTTCGCGTTGACCGAGCCCGGCGCCGGCTCCGACGTCTCGGGCATGCAGACCATCGCCGAGCCGCGCGACGACGGCAGCGTGGCGCTGCGCGGGCACAAGACCTTCATCTCGAACGCCGGGATCGCCGACTCCTACGTGGTGTTCGCCCGCGAGGGATCCGACGGGCCCGATCAAAAGCCGCGCTTCGGCGCGTTTTGGCTGCCCGGCGACGCGGAGGGGTTGTCGGTCGATCCGATCAAGGTGACCGCGCCGCACCCGATCGGCACCGTCCACTTCGACGGCGTGGTGGTCCCGCCCGAGCATCGGCTCGGCGAGCCCGGTGAGGGGCTGCGGATCGCGTTGGGCAATTTGGATCAGTTTCGGGCCACGGTCGGCGCCGCGGCGCTGGGGATCGCCGATCGGGCGATCGAGGAGTCGGTCCGGCACCTCGGCGAGCGCGTGCAGTTCGGCCGGCCGCTGGCCAGCCAGCAGGGCCTGCGCTTTGCGATGGCCGAGCTCGCGGCCGATCACGTGGCCGCGCAGCTGATGGTCTACCGCGCGGCTGCGGCCCGCGATCGCGGCGACGCGACCCCCGATCAACCGGCGATGGCCAAGCTGCTGGCGACCGAGCTGGCGCAGCGGGCCGTCGATCGCTGCGTGCAGAACTTCGGCGGCCGCGGGGTCGTGGTCGGTGAGGTGCCCGAGCGGCTCTACCGGGAGGTTCGGGCGCTGCGGATTTATGAGGGGACCTCGGAGATCCAGAAGCTGGTGATCGCTCGGGCGCTGCTTTAGGACGTCTACGTTCGATCTCGCGACTGAACGCTCACGGGGCGTGGTGAAGAAAGGTCGACGGGTCTCAGCGCGCTGGGCTGCATGAGGGGCCATCGCGGCGAGTCTCCGCAGACCGTGGCTTCTTCGCGATCATGACGTCTTTCGTAGGCGTTCGGGATCGGCTTCGCTGCGACACTCGCAATGGACATTCGCCGCGATGGCCCCTCATGCGGCCCGGTCGCGCGGCTGAGACCCGTCGACCTTTCTTCACCACGCCCGAGCAGGCATCCACTCGCTGAATGATCTCGCCCGGGCGCTACTGCGGAGTCGACTAATCGTCGCCCGTGTCGCTGAGCCGCGAGACCCCCTTGGGCGCGTCGCGGAGCAGCTCCGAGATGCCGAACGGCGGCAACGAGAGCCCGAGCAGCCGCAAGAACTTGCTGGAGTCCGGGCTCGCAAAGGTCTTCTCGAGCTTCTCGACCGGCACCCCGAGCGCGGCCGCGGTCGCCTCGAGGTCACCTTCGAAGCCCTCATCTTCGGCGCCGGTCTCCGGGTTCTCGCCGAAGGTACCCTGGCCGATCGACTCGCCGCTGCGCCACAGCTCGAAGCTCCAGGCCGCGCCCTTGTGATCGAAGAAGTACAGGACCAGCTCGCCGAGCCTGGCGACCTGCTTGCCCTCGGCGTAGACGTAGACCCAGCTCGGCTCGCGGCCGCCGACCTCGCTGGCCGCGGCCACCACCGCACGCAGGCGCTTGCGCCTGGCGGCGGCGAGTACCTCGTCGATCGGGCCCCTGGTCGCGTAGAAATCCCAAAACTCGCTCACGGCCAGCTCCTCGCAACGCGATCGACCACCCGCTCGCCGATCTGCACCTCGAGCCCGATCACGACCCATCGCCGAAGCGATCGACCGGCGCGTGGCAATACGGCTGCTCACGCTTCTTCGCGTACCAGTCCTGATGATAATCCTCGGCCAGCCAGAATTTCACGACCGGCCGAATCTGCGTGACCACGGCGTAGCCACGATCGTTCAGCCGCTCGATCAGCTGCTCGACGACCGCCCGCTGTTCCTTGTTGGTCACGAACACGGCCGACAGATACTCGGGCCCGATGTCGGGCCCCTGCCCGTCCGCCTGGGTCGGATCGTGGATCTCGAAGAAGCGCCTGGCGATGGTCTGGTACGAGACCCTGTCCGGGTCGAAGTACACGCGCACGGTCTCGAGGTGACCGGAGGTCTGGCTCGACACGTCTTCGTAGCTGGGGTTGTCGAGGTGGCCGCCCATGTACCCGGACTCGACGCGCAGCACGCCGTCAACTTGCTCCAAAAAATGCTCGACGCCCCAGAAGCAGCCGCCGGCGAAGTAGGCGACGCCGCCGCGAGCCTCGAGCGCGGCGGTGTCGATCGCGGGCTCGATCGTGGTCGGGCGCGGCTGCTCGGGCGCCTGGTGGGTGGCCTTGCCGTTGTCGGCGGTCGGCGACGAGCAACCGACCAGCAGGATCAGGGCGAACGCGGCGCGACGCATGAGCAGATTGTACGCCGCGACGAGCCGACACATCGAGGGTCCCTGGTCACTCGAATTGGGTGCAGGCCTCGCTGTCGTCGATGACGACCTCTCCATCCCTGGCCAGGCGCAGCTTGCTGTCGACGTCGGACAGGGCGGAGAAGGTTCCGTCGTACTCGGCGACCAGCGCGAGCATTCGATGGTCGTCGAGGGTGTAGACCCGACCGTCCGCGGTGAGCACCCTGGACGCTGACGCGTCGACGAAGTCGACGTCGACGCCGGTCTCGATCACCTGCCAGCCATCGAGCTCACGACACACGAGCGTCCCCCCCGAGCCCGCGGCGCACGAACCGAAGGCCGCCGTCGTCAGATCGGCCTCGACACCAGTCGCTTCCTCGTTCCACTCGCCGACAAGCTCGGTTGCCGACCACGCCACGCCAGCGAGGCCGACGACGACATGGCCGGATGAGTCGTGGAACAGAGCCCGTAGCTGGCCCCAGCCGTCGGCGGGGGCGGGCGGCTGGTGCCAGACGCCGTCGTCGTCGCGCACCATCAACACGCCGTCTCCGACGACCGTCAGCCACCAGGCCGAGCCCACTCGCACGGGGGTCACCGACCAAAGGTCGGCGTCGAGCCCAGGCACCTCGACCGGCGTCCATTCGATCGCGTCGGCGCTTTGCAGGATCACTCCACCCGCTCCAACAGCGGTGAACTCGCCATCTGCGCTGCTGATGTCGTGGAGGTCCGCGGAGGTCGGTCGCCGGATGTCCACTCGATAGGTCTGCTCGCGGGCGCCGGTCTTGAACCACGCAGCGACCAGGCCCTCGGCGCCCACGCCCACCGGCAGGTACGTGGAGTTTGAACCGTCGGCGTAGCCGTCGACCCAAGCGACGCTCATCGCCTCGAGGCGGACGCCGCCGCCAAGCTCGACCACGTGATCGGTGGAGCATGGACAGCCGGCCCCGAGACAGCCAAGCGAGGCCACGGCTGAGATCAGGATCGATGATCTGAGTCGCACATGGAGGTAGTCCCTCGCGCCGCCGGACGGTTCAATTCTCAGGACCTCCGCCGCCCGCCGTGATGGCATCATCGCGCGGTGACCGAGCGCAAGGCGTTGATGAGCTGGAGCAGCGGCAAGGACAGCGCCTACGCGCTGCACGTCGCCCGCTCGACCGGCGGCGTCGAGGTCGTCGGGCTGCTGACGACGATCAACGAGGCCGCCGATCGGGTGTCGATGCACGGCGTCCGCCACGAGCTGCTGCGCCGTCAGGCCGAGGCGCTCGGGCTGCCGCTGCATGTGGTCGGGCTGCCGTTCCCGTGCGCCAACGAGGTCTACGAGCAGCGGATGGCGGCGTTCGTCGAGCAGGCCCGGGCGGATCGGATCGAGGCGGTGATCTTCGGCGATCTGTTCCTCGAGGACATTCGAGCGTATCGCGAGCGGCAGCTGGCCGGGACCGGGCTCGAGCCGATGTTTCCGCTGTGGGGCAAGGACACCCGCGCGCTCGCGGACCAGATGCTCGCGGCCGGGCTGGTCGCGACGCTCAGCTGCGTGGACCTGAGCAAGCTCCCGGCCAGCTTCGCGGGTCGCCGCTTCGACGCGTCGCTGCTGGCCGAGCTGCCGGGCGGGATCGATCCCTGCGGCGAGCACGGTGAGTTTCATAGCTTCGTGAGCTTCGCTCCGGGCTTCTCGCGGGCGATCGACGTGGCGGTCGGCGAGACGGTGATCCGCGACGGCTTCGCGTACGCTGATCTCATCCCCCGGTAGCATCGGGCCGCGGCACGGACAGCCACAGCAGCGCGAGCGCCAGCAACCCCGCCCCAATCGCCAGGGCCGCGCGCGTGATCGCCTGCCCGCGCGTGGGCACATCCAGGGTGTCGAGCAGCACCGCCTCGGGTCGCAGCGTGGCCACGCTCGCGTGGCCCTGCCCGTCGATCTGCACGGCGAACAGCGAGTCGACGATCTCCGGCGAGACCGGCCCGATGCGCCCGCGCAGGGTCACCAGCGATCGGTTGCCGAGCTGCGCGGGCGCGACCCGGGCGACGATCACCCGATCGAGCGCTCCGTCCTCGACCTCGATGACCTCGGCGTTGGTCCCGAGCAGCGGCACCAGCACGGCCTCGGCCTGCTCGTTTTGATCGGGGCGCTGGCCGTGGGCGACCCGGTACTCGTCGACCTGCCAGTCGCCGCGCAAGAACCCGCGAACGACCACGTAGCCGTCGCGCCCGGCCGGCAGCGGACCATCACGCAGATCGTGGACGGCGAGCTCTTGCTCGTCGTCGCTCGTGATCGCCAGCTGCTCGGACAGCTCGGCGCTGGTCGCCGCGGCCATGGTCGCGAGCGCGGCCCCGAGCAGCGCCTGACCACGAGCGAGCCTGGCCGCGTACACGACCGGCAGCGCGCAGGCGGCCGCGATCGCCGGACCGAGCCACGCGACGTCGGGCAGCAGCCGCGCGATCGCGTCGAGGGTCAGCAACAGCGGGACCACGATCGCGGCCAGCGTGGCGAAGGCGCGGGGGATCACCGGATCGAGGGTAGCTGCTATGGTCGTGGCCGTGGTCCTCGACAAGCTCCGGGCCCTGCTGCTGCTCGCGGTCGTGAGCGGATGCGGCGTCGGCAAGGGCACGCCGGAGTGGATCGGCAGCAACGCGGCGGTGGTCCGCTGCACGGTCGCCGGGCCCAACCTCGAGCTGCCGCGGCTGTTCGACGAGCTCCCGAGCCCGACGCCGCCGACCGGGCTCTACGCCCGCACGATGGATCCGATCGCCCTCGATCAGCTGGGCTTCGAGCGTGATCGGGTGGTGTGCGCGACCTTGCAGGCGCCCGACACCCAGCAGCTCGAGCATGCCCGCGAGAGCATCGCCAGGCTCCACGCCCAGCGTCGCGAGCTGATCAAGTCGACCCGCAAGCTCGGCGGCTGCCGCTGCGCCTACGCCGACGCCCTGCACGCGCGGGCGCTGGTCCCCGACTGCGTCGACAAGCCGACCAAGCACGCCTGCGAGCTCGACCCCGCGCAGCTCGAGCGGCTGCAGCAGCTGCTCGCGCCCTTTCACGCCACGCTCGCGGCTGCCGAGGTCCCGCGCACGCACTGGCGCGTGTTCGGGCGGACCGATCGACCGGGGCGCTTCGTCGCTCGCCAGGATCAGCTGCTCGGCCGCCACACCGGCGGCTCCGAGGTGTTCGTGCGCAAGAACTCGTTGCCGCCGCAGCCGGGCATGAAGCTGATCCGCGAGCTGCTCGCGCTCGATCACGTGGTCGCGGTGGTCCGGCAGGACAGCGGTCGCGGGCTGCTGGTGATCCGCGAGATCGACGACACGCTGATCCTCGATCACTTCACCTACCCCGACTGGTACGGCGCCGGGATCACGCGGATCGATCCCGAGCTCCACGCCCTGCTCGCGTACCTCGACGACGCCCAGCTGGCCCGCTACCGGGCCGCGCTCGAGCCCCCGAGCCAGCGGCGCGAGCTGATGATGAACCCGCGCAAGGGCTACACGGTCGAGCTCGATCACGCCGCGCTCGAGCGGGTCGATCAGGCCCTGTTGATCGCGGCCGAGTTCGCGCAGCTGCCCTACGACGAGGCTCGCGAGCTCCGCCAGCTGCCGGCCTTGATGATCGATCGCGTCGGCTACCAGGTGCCGTTCGGGACCGACGGCGAGGTCCTGCGCGCACGCATGCGCTTGAGCGACGCGGGCCGTCAGTGGCTGGCGAGCGTGGCCGGTCAGGGTCCGGTCGAGGCCGCGGCGACGCTCGCGTCAGCCGATCTGGCGCCCGACTTCGAGCCCGCCGATCCGGACATCGCCAGGCTGTTCGTGCTGCGCGGGCAGCCGGTCGAGCAGGCGTTGTTCGCCGGCCCGCCGGGCGTGCCCAAGCTGTGGGTGGCGATCGCCTCCGGCGATCCGCGGGCGGTCGACGGCAAGATCGACGACTTCGAGATCGCGCTGCCGAGCGGACCGCTGCCGGGCGAGTTCCCCAGCCGACCGGGGCTCGCGGAGCTGCGCGAGCGGCTGTCGATCTCCGCCCACTCGCTGGCGATCGAGCTGGTCGACGGCGGTCGGGTGCTGGCGGTCGAGCTGGCGCCGCGCTGACGCTCAGCAGGCCAGCTGTCGCGACCACGACCTCTGCACTACACTCTTGGCTTGTGGCCGTCGACATCGAGCACGTTGGTCGCAGCCTCGCTCGCGCTCTCGTTCGCGTGCAAGGACCCGCGCGGGCACGAGGGTGAGGAGCGACGCGCGAGCGACTCCGCGCTCGCCCAGCCGGAGCCGTCGAGTCCACGGCCAGCGCCCGGGGACGTCGTCGCGGTCCGTCTGCCGCTCTCGCTGCACGGCACACCCGACGAGCTCGCGTCGCTGACTCTCGAGTCTGCGGATTCACAGACACCCGGGGTTGCCCGACTGCTGATCACCGGCGAGATCGATCGCGGCTTTTTGCCCGTCGTCGTCGAGCCGACCCCCGCCTGTGCCGAGCAACCGGTGCACGAGTGGGCGACGATGCGTGGGTTCGTCCGGGCGAGCGCGTTGGCCCCGGTCCACGACCAGCTCTGCGGGGATCTCAGTCCCGAGCAACTCGACGAGCTCGCGTCGATTCGACAGCGTCGACGTCCGGACTACGGCGTCCGCGTACACGCGCCCGCTCGCCCACCGAGCCCCTATCTCGAGCCGACCTGGGCACCCGACATCGCGCGCTCGATCGCGTGGGCCGCCGATCCGGGCACCGAACTGACGACCGACACAGGGGCGCCGCTCGGCGTGCTCCGGTCGGCGACCGGATGGTTCGACGACGGGCGCCTCGCGGGTGAGCGTCGCTGCTTCGAGCTGTCATGGTCGTCGGCCTTCACGCCCGTCGAGGTCTGTCTGGCGAACGACGATCTCCACCGACGCTACACGGGGCCGTTGCGGCTCGAGCGGACTCCCATGCTCTCGCCAGCCCGCGAGCGTCAGCGCGAAGATCTGGACATCGCCCTCTACGACTGCGTTCGGCGGGCGCTGGGGCGGGAGCCCGACCCGGTGAAGTTACCGCGCAGCTGGTCGCTGGTCCTTCGATTCCACGCCACCGACCACCTGGTCTCGGTCGCCGTCGACGGCGACGCACCCTCGGGCGAGCTCGCGCCGTGCATCGCCAGCTGGGCTCCGCGCAGGCCCGTGGGCGCCGTGGTCAGCGAAACTACCGTGCAGCTGCGGGCTCGGCAGGCCAGCCACGCAGAGCACCATGACCGGCAGGCGTGGTCAGCCGAACGAACGCTCCCACCGCCACCGTAGCGGAGCCTGCCGCGAGGTGGTTCAGGGGATCTGGGTCGGCTCGAGCACGAACGTGGTCGGTCGCTTGCCGGAGTCGGCGTGCTCGTTCTTGTAGATGTTGTGGAACGACTGATCTCCGGATCCGTACATTTGAAAGATCCAGTCCTTGGGATCGCCGGCGAAGTTCTCGAGCGTGACGTAGTCGCCTCCGCTCTTGAGCAGCACATTCGCAAAGTGATAGTTCCAGGAGTCGCGGCCGGGCTCCTGATTGGCGTGGTGACTCCGGCTCCAGCTCTTTGTCTTTTCCTCGTATTCGAGTCCACCGGTGACGATGGTGATCGCGTCGCCGATGTCCGGGTTGGCAAAGTCGTTGATGCCGAGAACCCGATCGAATTCGCGCTTCTTCGTGGCCGGCAGCGCGTCGTAGTTCTTCCGCGCCAGTTCGGCCGCCATCGCCGCGGTGTAGTCGAGCTGCCGGTTGATCTCGTCGTCGGTCATGCTCGAGATCTCTGCGGCGTACGCGGGGACTTCGGCCGCGACCTCGGGGATCTTGCACTGGGCCGCGATGTACGGATTGCTCGAGTCGTGGGCGCACCGCATCGCCAGGTAGGCGCTCAAGTATTGCAGCATTCGTTGTTGGTAGCGGTTCTCTTTGCCCATGAACGAGTCATGGGCGCGGAAGATGAATGCCAGCTGGATCGCGGGGTGATCGTCGATGATCGGGGGTGTCGACATCGGTAGCCAGTCCTCGACGTCCGCCGTGAAGGCCCGCTTGTCGTTCATTCCCGCGATGTCGTAGCCGGATTTACGGCAGTCGCCCGCGCACAGCATGCTGTCGCCAACCCCACCCGCGGCGGCCCCGGTGCCAGCGTGGTTGGGCACGATCTTCGACAGGGTGTGCTTCGCCCCGGTCCCGTCCGGCAGCGTCACGGTCTCACTGCCGATCTCGAGGGTCAGCGGTGACTGGGCTGCCTGCAGCGCTTTGTTGGCCTTGCTGATGATGCTGGATTCGGCGAAGACGAATTTGGAGCCGTAGAGATCGTCCTCGATCTGTTTGACCGCGATCCGACCATCGTCCGATACTCGCCAACCCTCGTCCTTGTCATTGAGGCCGGGGACAAACTTGCCCGAGGAATCTTCGTGGATCTCGGTGAAGAATGCCGGTG
>Ga0079224_100011777_pt1 | contig 12072 bp, 8 predicted proteins | sample Stecom2015_FD_80414 | JGI IMG/M metagenome (GOLD analysis project Ga0079224, IMG submission 80414) | Agricultural soil microbial communities from Utah to study Nitrogen management - Steer compost 2015 | ecosystem: Environmental > Terrestrial > Soil > Agricultural land | place: USA: Utah... | reverse complement strand
CGGAACTGGAGGAGATCAACGGGCTTATCCGGCGCCGCCTTGATATCCATGAACTCCAGGATTTCGTTGACCAGGGATTTTTTTTCCTCTGCCATGTATGCTCCTTGCTTTCTTTGCCTGGATGTTACTCGGGTGCTTTTTCGCCGGCTTCGCCCATGGGGACGATCTTGTCCAACTCGGCCACCAGGCTGTCCATGGCGCCCTGATCCTGCATGATGGCTTCCAGCTTCTTGCGGAATTCCTTGTTGTCCATCAAGTTGGATTTGAGGTCCTTCACCAGGTTGCGGGCGGCCAGGAGCTTGGACAACTGCGGAACCTGCTTGACGATTTCGAGCGGGTCGAAGGACTTGATGCCCTTGAATTTCAGATCGACTTTGAGGTCGCCGCCTTCGGGGTTGATTTTGTTCTCGACGCTCATATTGAGGCCGAGATCCATGGATTCCATGACCTGGTTGAAATTGTCTTTGTTGACGTTGATCTTCTCTTTATCGACCAGGCGGGTGGTGTCCCCCTTCTGGGAGAAGTCGCCGAGAACGAGCATCTTGAAGGGAAGTTCGATCTTCTTTTGGGCGCCGCCCTTGTCGATGTCCAGTTTGATATTGACCCGCGCTGGGGGGATTTCGTTTTGGAAACTGCCGGCCATATATGGTCTCCTGGTTTTGGGCGAGTATCGGTGCGCTAAAGTAGAAACTTATTTAATGTCGGCGCTTATGGCTAAAACCGGGTCCAATCTAGAAATTTGAGTATGCATCTCAAGCGCCTTTTCCCAAAAACGGGCCTTCATGCTTTCGTCGGCCTCGGCCATCATCGCCAGAAAAACCTTCTGCGACAGGTGATACACGGAAACGCACAATCCGGGATCCCAGTGCAACAGGGAATACTTGGCAATGGTTTCCAAAAGATCCTCGAGGATCGACCGTGCGATGTGGGGTTTGCCGCCCTTGAAGCACAATTCGGCCATGATCATTTTACGATCGAAATTGTTCTTTTCGTTGGAATCGTTGGCAAGCCCGGTACGTAACACTTGCAGGGCAGGTTCCAATTTGCCTTCCCCGAGCAGGGCCGCGGCCTGCGCCTGTTCCTCGCCCACATCGCCTTTCTTCTTGACCGGGGCCGGCTCTCCGCCTGTTCCACCCAGGGAACCCAGGACTTCGCCCTGGATCCATTCCCGGGTTATGGGATCCGCGAAAGGGGTGCCGTCGTCGAAGGTGAACCCGGCCAGGGCGGGCAGCCGGGAGAGCAGGAGCGCCAGCTCCATGCGTATGGCCTGGGCGCAGGGAGCGAATTCCGGGCCCATCCCCGCCAGGGCGGAGCAGAGGTAACGCTGGAGGTCGAACCAGAAAATCATGCCGTCGGCGGAAAAGGCCTCCTCGCCGTTTTTAGCCAGATCGTGCCATTGGGCGTTTTGGAACAGATTGCGGAAGGCGTCGAGGGTGGCCGAATAGGGGGGGGGAACCATGGTCCGGCCCCCTTGGTTGGGAATGGTTTCGCGCAAGGGCTCCCATTTGAGCATGCGCACCAGGCGGTAGGGAAGGGGATCGGCCTTGTCGGCTTCCATCAGGAAATACGCTGCGTTCTGGATGGCGATGAAGGCGTCGTCTCCGGAGGCGATGGCCGCGGGGGCGCCGCCGCCCCCGGCCGCTGCTGCGACGGGCTCCGCGGCCGCGGTTTCGGGAGCCTTTTCCGACGGTTTGTGCTTTTGCGTGAAATCCCGGACCACCTTTACGAAGCCACCGAAGGAGGGCGGCGCCTGGGGGAATTTCCCGTCGACGAACCGGCTCAGTTCGGAAAGGCTTTCCTGGGCGGCCAGCAGGGCTTCATAGTTCGCCCCGCCATCGACCCCGCCCAGCAAGGCGATTACGCGCTCGCCGTTCAGCCATTTCAGGGCATTGGCGCGGGCGGCCGGACGCTTGGGATGGATGTCGTCCCAATGTTCCATGACCAGGCGGCAATAGGCCTGGACGGCTTCCGCGAAGGCGTCCAGGCCGTTGTTCATGGCCGATGAAAAGGCCAGATAGCCCAGGGCGCGCATGTCCTTGGATTTTTTGGAAAGGAAGCGCCTGGACGCCTCCTCCATCACAGCGAAGTCGTTTTCCGTGCTTTTGTCGGCCTCCATGCGGGCGGCCTCGAAATCGGGATCGTAACTTCCGTCCTCGCCGCAGAAAGCTTCGTCGCTGATGGGTTTAAGCAGGTCTTCCAGAAGCGAAGCCATCAGTAAGCCCTCCGATAGTCCGCGTTCGCGGTACGTCCGTCCTCGGCCAGAAGGTTGCCGGGCAAATCGAATTTGAAATAATCGGCGAAGGTGAAAGGGTTCTCCCGATCCGGAATATTGCCCTCCAGCGATACGTCCACATCGTACTTCTGCGCCACATTGAAGCGCCACTTCGCGGTCATGCCTCCGGTGCGTATGTTCAGGGCGCGCGCGCCGTCGAGAAGTTTCATGAAGCCCCAGGTCCCGTCCACCCGGCGCCCTTGAGACCCGCCGTTCACGTTATCGACCATTATCTCGGCTCCCTTGTAACTGTTTTCGTTCGGCCAGCGGAAGGTTAGGCGCGCCTGGCCCTCCCCGGGCTTGACCGAAATGCGATCCTCGCCCATGCGGAACGATACTTTGGCGGTGTTGCGCGATTCCGCCAGGGTGATATTGATATTGTACACGCGCATTCCCGCGTCCGAGTACAGACGCCTGCTTACGGCATCGGCTTTGGCCATTCCCGCCAGGGCGGCCGGGTCGAAGGGGATGCGGATTCCGTTCCAATGCCTGGCCGAAATGCTTCCGTCCGCGACCTTGATGAAAGGCGCGATCCGGCCGCCGAAAAATTGGGTGAACATACCTTTGTCCGGAGCGAAGAAGGCCTTCAAATCCTCCAGGTTCATTTCCTGCGAGGCGGTTTTCAGCAGGGGATAGCGGCCGCGCAGGTGCTGGCCGAAATAGGCGAAGATCTTGGTCCGGTAATCGGCCTCCAGTTGGTTTCCGGCGGCCGAAGCCAGGTAACCGGCGACTTCCAGCACCGGCGATTCCAGCAGGGGTGGCAGCCAGGTCTGGCCTTCGTATCGGGTGCGGATTTCCTTGGCCTCGTTCCAGCAGGCGTTGAGCGGGCTTTCCGATTTGCCCGAGAACAACGATTGCGCCGCGTCCATGACGTCCGCGCCGTTGTCGCCGGACTGGGCCAGCTTGCCGAGCACTTCGGAAAGGCCGCGCACGGCGCCGAAATATTCCTGGAGCAGGCCGGCCGCCGCGGGGCCGCCGTTCAGTTCCTCGACGAACCGGAAGCGCTCCTTGAGTTTTTTCCTGTCGGCGGTCCTGGCATCCATGGCCATTTCCGCCAACTTGGCCAGTTTCCCCAGCTTTTTGGCCGCGGCTGTTTCCGCACCCGAGGGGGGCTCGATGAGGTCGGTTTCCTTCAGCAGGCGCCCGAGCACGGCGGGCAGGCCCTGGGTGGACGAAGCGAAACCGGCGAGCTTGCCGGAGGCTTGTCCCGGGTCGGGAGGCAGGCGCACGGAAAGGCTGTGCAGAAAGCGGAGCCATTCCTCCGCGTACTCGGCGTAATATTTGTCCACCAGGGCCCGGTAGAGTAGTTTCTTGTCCTGCATTTCCGCCGGCAAGGCGGCCACGGCGCCCTCGCCCAGAACCCAGTCCCTTTGATGGGGCTCTTCGGCGCCCCGGGCCAGCCGATCCATGGCATCGTCTTCGAAGGCTGCCTTGGTATAGAAACCGCGAATCCTGGCGGAACTCTTGAGCGCCGCGTCCGCGGGGACTCCCATATCGGTTATGGCCAAATCCCGGGCGGGATTTTCCGCCCCGGCGATGGATGCGTACAATCCTTCGATGCTCGGCGCGCCCATAAGGGCCTGGCGCGCCGCGGCGATCAGTCCCGCGTCTCCGCGATCCAGGATCGGGATTTTCCCGTCCAGAAAAAGCCTGGTGTATTGGCCCGCATGCTCCTCCATGGCCGGCTCCAGCCCGTTCGGGAGGTTTCCCGCTCCGAATTTGTGGATCGCCTCCTGGGTCCACAGCGCCGCGAGCTGGCCGGCGAATTCCTCCGGCGATGCGTCTTTCAGGCGCTTGCGGCCTTCGGAGGTCAGCATCAGGTACAGCTTGAGGTTTTCGCGCAGGCGCGCGTGCTCGGCGGGGCTGTAGAACTTCGAGGCCACCTCCACGGTGGCGGCCAGGTTGCGTAGCGCGTCGGATGCGACCATGCGGTTGACTTGCGCGGCGTGGGCGGCTTCGGCCAGCCTCAGGGCTTCCGAATCGTTCCGGAATCCCGGCGGAAGGGAGGGCCCCTCTCCCGAACGGATGCTTTTGATGGCGGCCAGCAATTCGCCCATGACCTTGAATTCCGATCGGAAATCCCCCGGAGAACGCCATTTGAGACGTCCCGCTTCGGTAACTTTCGCGGCCACTCCGCCCAGATGCGAGCGGCTCCCGAAATAGCCCGACAGGCCGAAGCCGGCGATGACAAGGGCGGCCATGGCCATGGCCGCGGAGGCGAACAGCGCCCGGCGGGACAGGCTTCCCAGGTGGTACCGGGGAATTTGCGCCAGAGACTTGTCGTTTTTGAGTACGCCTCCGAACAGGAGAAAGGTGAAAAAAGAGCGCGGACGCCCCAGCGGCTCCGGCTTGGCCGCGGAGGACGAACTTCCGCGCAGCTTCGCCTTATGGTCCAGGAAATGGGCGGCTTCGTTCCCGGCATCCTGGAATGGATCGACCGCGCGGGCCGCATCGGAGGCCTCGGACGGCATGATGCTGGTCAGAAAAAAACCGCGGAACATGGCGCGCTCGCGGCGCATGGAATCCTTGAAGAGATGCTCGACGAAGGAAGCGAGGCGCTCCTGCGCGGCTCCGAATTCATTCGGGAAGAGAAAGATCCTCTTTTTTCTTCCCGGATCGGTGAGTTGGGAAAGCCGCTGGGCGGTGCGGCTTTGCAGGGAGGCCCAGATTTTCTTGTACTCCCGTTCGAACCGCTGGCGGGCCGGGGCGAGATTCCCGCGCAAGGCGAAAGTGGCCCCGAGAACCTGATGGCTTTCCGGCTCCTGCATGTTCTCGAAGTATTCCCGGAATCCGGGAAGGAGGTCGGCATGGGTGAAAACCAGATACACGGGCAACTCGAGGCGCAGGGCGCTCATGGCCAGGGCGATTTTCTCGCGGTAGCGCGATGCCAGCTCGGCTGCGCCGGGGCCGCCTTCCAGAAGTTCCCGCAGGCTTACGGCCAGGATTATTCCGTCCAGAGCCTTGCGCTTGCCCTCTTTTTCCAATTGGCCCAGCCAATACTGGAATTCGTCGTCGCCTTCCTCGCCGGAGGCGTAACGCGTGGGAGCTTCCAGGAAAATGCCTTGGCTCGAGAACCACCATTGGGTGAAATGCCGGGTTTGCTTGGCCAGATCGGCCGCGGAGGGAAAGCGCCGGGGAAAGTGGATGCCGGAGTGTTCGAGAAGGCTGGTTTTGCCGGCACCGGGATTGCCCATGACCAGGTAGAACCGGAAAATGTCCAGGGGATCCTGGCCCATTTTCACCTTGCTTTTGCCCGATTGCTTCAGGATGTCCAGCGCGCCGCGGGTTTCCGCCTTCAATGCCTCCAGCCAGGGCTTGGCGGCCATTTCCGTTTCGAAAGGATTCGCGCGGGCCTGTTCCTGGCCCTTAAGCGCCCGCTTGAGGCGGAAAATGGCCAAGGTGAGAGTGACGACGCCCGCCGATACCAAGGGAAGGGCCGACCATAGAAAGCGGATCGGCAGGCTCTTCACGCCCGCCACGGGCAGGAGGAAGAAAACCAGAACCGCCAGGAACAGGCCGGCCGTCAGGATCCAGAAAGCGGCGGACTTGAGGATTTTGCTCATGGATTAACCGCGCCGCCGCTGAGATTTTCCACCGCGGCCCGCGCAGGGCGCAACGCCCCGTCGCCGGCGGACACGAGAAGGGCGTACAACAGGGCGGACAAGGCCAGCAGGATCGCGGAGCTGATGATGAAGGGTCTGCCGCTCCGCTCGCGCCCTTTGAGGCCCGGATGGATATATGCCGAAGGGGAAACCGCCTTCGCCGGGGCGCCCCTGAGGGCCTCTATCCGCTTGAGCAGGTTGCGGACGACATTGGGCAGCACTTCCGCGCCCGACAGACGGTAACGTCCCTGGAACCCCAGGGCCAGCGCGAAATAGAAAACCTCGGCGACTTCGAGGTTCCGCTTGAGGTCGGGAAGCAGGGCTTCCAGGCGCTTGAAGAAATTCTCTCCCGCCAGACTGTCATTGAAAAAGGTGGTGGCCAGCGGTTCGGCTATCCAGGTCTCCCGGCAATTGTTCTCGGAATTGATCACCGTTTCGTCCATGAAGGCGACCAGGGCGTACTTGGCCTGCTCCACGGCCTCAGGGGATTTCCGGTAGGACAGGCAGGTGCGTTCGAAATCCTTCAGGTAGGAGATGAGGAGCTTCTTGAGGTGATCCGCCGGGCCCAGGTTGGACGTCTCGCGGATCTTCACGCCGATCAGCAGTACGTCGGTGGCCAGGATGGCCAGGCTGGGGGCATCCTTGTCGGATTGGCTCCCGGCGCCGAACAGGGTCTGGCCCGCGCTGGCGCCGTTGCTGCCGAAAAGGGTCTGGACGGCGCCGTCGGCCCAATCCAGTCCATGTCCCTGCCCGAAAGCGGTGCGCATGGGTGGCTGGATGGGTTGTTGCAATACCTTTTTCTGGCCGGGTTGCATCATGGTTGCATTCGCCTCCGCCCGGCTATTCGGTGATCGCTACCAACTCGAGTTTGGTGGACGGGAGATCGGATGGCATGTGGATGGCCAGGGCTTTGGTCTGCGCGATCTGGTCCCAAAGCTCGCCGCTTTGCTGCATGCGGAAATATTTATATCCGGCCTTGGCGGGAATGGCCTGGGGAGCGCTGGCCTCCGGCACCAGGACTATGCCGGGAAGGGCCGCGTTCACCATCATCTCCAGGCGGCCTACCGGGCCCAGCTTGGCTTTGCGCTGTACGGTGGTGATGATTTCCACTTCCGACGCCTGGGCCGAGACTCCCAGGTAAAATTGTTTCAAAGTGTTGAAATCCGCTTCCCTCATGTTGGCCGAATACTGGATGGGGCTGGTCTTGGTAAGCGCGAAAACCCGGTAGCCGGTGGGCACGGTGACTCCCAACAGGGTTTCCAGAAGCTGGAACAAAGGCCGGAAGCAGCCCTGCAAATCGCCATGGGCGTATTTGGGCATGTCCGAGGCCTTGGCGTCCTGCCCGAAACCGATGAGGCTTCCGGCGAAGCCGAGCAGGCGGCGGAACAGGGTTTCGGGATGCGTGAACGGATGGTTGTGAAAGTGGATCAGCTCGGGTAAGGCGCCGTTTATCGCGGAGAGCAGTAGGTAGTTGGTCACGGTTTCGGCGTTATACTGGGCGACGCCGGTGCTTTTCTGGGCCCGCTGTCCCATCAGGTAATTGCTTTTTTGCAGACAGCTTTCCATCAGCTTTTTCAACTGGCCCGTCAATCCATGGGCGGCGGCGATGCGCAACGCCGTGGGGTAGAAGGCGTCGCTCAGGATCGCGCGTCCCTGGCCGTCCCGGGTCAGTTCGCCGATTTTGAGAGTCTGAAATCCCGTGGGCGATTCCCCGTCGAAAAGGATCCGCAGATTGAGGCGGCCGAATACGATCTCCTTGGCGTTGCCGCCGGAGTTGCCGTCGGGGATGTCCCGGGGCTGGCCCAGGTAACGGGCGGGTTTGGCTTCGGCGCCTTGGAAAGCCAGATTGGGATTGCCCGCGGCCCATGCCGGAAGGACGAGATGGATGCCCAGGGAATTCTTGTCGGCGGGGAAAAAGGATTCGTAGTTCCGCTGATCGGGAAGGGGATCCTGCCTCGGCGAGGAGAAGTGGGTGCCGTCCGGAAATATGCCCGAGCATTCCCGCAACGCCAGAAATCCGTTGGCCAGCGCGTCCTGATCGAATTCCAGGTGCGCCAGGCCGTAATAGTACGGGGAAAGGAATTGCAGGCGGGCGTTCACGGACGCATCGGCGAGAATATCGGATTGCTGCAAGTGGTGGGGGGAAAGGACCATCCCCTCCAGCCAAATCACTTTATCGCTCATGGAGTCGTCCCGGAAGTCGTGGATGGGCTTGCATTTCCAAATCGAAAATCTAGCATATAAATGCCGATTGGAAAAATCTAAATTCCGGACCTTGCAGCGGAAAAAGGGGTGACGATGATGCGCTTCGGACAGTATGGATTTCACCGAGCGGCCCGTCACATCGCGGCCCTGATTCTGGCGGCCGCGGCGGCCGCCCACACTACCGGCTTTCTCACTCTGGAATCCAGTCCCGGCGGTGCGGAAATCTGGTACACGGGTCCCGACGATCCGGACATGAAATACCTGGGAGACACTCCGCTGGAACGCCGCGAGATGGCCGTGGGAAAATACAACCTCTGGCTCATCCTTTCCAGCCACGACACGCTCTTCCTTTCCGACGTTTACATCGCCGAAGGCCAGGTGACGCAGATGAATCGGGAACTCCCCACCCATTACGGATTCCTGGAGGTGGAAACCGATCCGGACAGCGCGGAAATATGGCTGGACGGTGTGCGGATAGGGCCTTCGCCCTATGTGAACAATCTCGTATTGCCCGGCCGCTCCAAATTGAAGGTGGCCCCCAGGGAGGCGCATTTCCGGAATTCCTCCCGCAGTCTTTCTATCGGCAAAGGCGATTCGGTGCGCCTGGATATTTCCTCCGCTTACCGGGACAAGTCCTTCCTGCGCGAAAACCTTTCCCTGCCCGCATGGCGTTTCCAGCTCGAGACGGGATTGCAGTTCCGCTCACAAACCGGCTTATACGATTCCACGGGCGAAAAAAAGAAATTCTCCAGCGACAGCCTTCCCAGCCAATGGGACTATCCGCTGCGCGTGCGGCTGGGCCTGCCCCAGGGATTCGAAATCCACCTGCTGGTGCCCTACAAAACCGCGCATACCCCGGAATCCGATGATGAGGATGCCGCGGTTTTCCCGAGTAATCTGCTCCTGGGCGCCAAGTACACCTATCGGCCGTTGAATGTGGGAATGGATGTTTCCTACGGCGTGGGTTTCAAGAACAGCGGGGACGCGCTGCCCAATGACTTTCTGGCCCTGACCCTGATCGCCGCGGCTTCCAAGGATCGTTTCCTCGGAGAGGCGCAGGCCGGCTTCGAATTCCATTTCGCGGAAAAGGGGAACAACAAACGGGATCCCGGCGATCAGGGTTTCGTGCATGCCCAGGCGGGGTACCTGGTGGACCCCCTGCAGCCCTATCTCGGGATGACCTTGCGGGTGAATCTCGATGGGGACTATGACGGCGAACCGGACAACCTGGGCGGGTACGTGGTGATTCCCGAACCGGGACTCATTCTCGATATAGCCGATTTGCTTTCCCTGCAATTCGGGGTGCCATTCACGGTGGCAGGTGGCAATAGCCCGTCTTTTTGGGGCATTCATCTTTCCCTGAGCATAGGCCTGGGTATTCTTTAAGCCGGCCGGGGCAGGTAACCCGGGAAGAACAAACCCGGGGGAACGAAAAAGGGCGGGCGCATTGCGCCCGCCCTTCGTATATCATGCGGCGGCCGGCTTTTAATGCCGTCCGGCCGGTAACCCTATTAAGCCTTGGTTTCTTCCGCGGCGGGCTTGGCATCCTCTTCGCCCAGGTCGAAGCGGGGCTTCTTCTTGGGCTGATGGCGGCGGCCATGCTGGATATCGGAATCGTCCCGTGCGAACAGGGCGTCCTCGGCAGCGGCTGCGGATGCGGAGGCATCGACCGGAGCGGGGATATCCCTGGAAGTCACTTCCTGTTCCACCATGGAGGGCAAGGGTCGGCGCGGGGAAAGCACGGAGGGCGGGGCTGAATTTTCGGAGGGGGCGGCGGCGGAAGCGGGACGGCTCACGGGCGCGCTATCGACAGGGGAGGACTCGCGTTCGCCGCCTAAGCCTTCGGTACGGGGGCGGTTGCGATCTCCGCCTTCGCGTCCGGCGCCCGCGCTTTCGCGTGCCGCGCCGTTTCGGTCATGCCTGTCATTCCGGCCGCCGCGATCGCGGAAGCCTCCGCGATCGCCACGGTCGCCACGGTCGCCACGAGGCGCGCGATCGCCATGTCCGGCGCCGCGTTCGAATCCACCTTCACGAGGGGGGCGTTCGCCGCCTTCGGAACGCTCGTTGCGGGGCGTACGTTCGCGGCTATGATGATCCCGCGCGGGACGCTCGCCGCCTTCGAAGGAAGGACGGGGGCCGCGGGCCTGGGCCGTGCCGTTGCTCGGAGCAGAGGCGTTGCGGGAAGGATTGCGGCGGCTTTCATCGTCCTGCTCATCGATTTTCACGGGTTTGAGCTTCAATTGCGGGGACATCTTCTTGACTACGGGCTGTTCCAACAAATAGGTGATATTGCGGATTTTAAGGAGCAGGTAGGCGCAAAGGGCTATGCTAATAGCCGATAAGCCCGCCAGGATAGCAAACTGTGCAGTTTCCATGGATTGTGTGTTCTTTCTTCTTTGTAAGGAGGTTGTTCAGGTGTGGGCCCATTGTGTCGGGCCGTGCAAGCGGCAGAATAAATCATTGCGCGCTTCACCTTGGTTAATTATCCCATTCTCTCCGGGAAATACGCTTTTCCAAAAAGAATGGCGCGGCGCATGTCACTGGGTTTTGGGGGATTTTTGCATAGCGATGGCGAGGCTTTGTTCCGCTTCTTCGGCTTTGTTCAAAACCGAAAGCAGTCTGTTGGCCTGTCTTGTCAGGCTATTCACGCGGCTGATCAAGGACATAACCAGGGCCAGAAAAATCAAAAACCCTAAAATCAGTAATAAATTAAGTAGCACCACGATAATAAAGTAACAAAAGGAAACCCTTGTTTCAAAGGACTTTGTACTGCCCGTCTTGACACCTAACTATTTGTGCAGTATATTCTGGAAAAGTGGAGGCGATCTTGGAAGCTCTAGTCAAAAAAGACCGCAAGGCTTTAACCCCCAGGCAACGGGAGGTATTTGAGTTCATCAAGGAGCGAATCGAGCAAACCAATCGCCCTCCCACCTTGCGGGAAATCGGTTTGCGATTCCACATTTCCTCAACCAACGGCGTCCGTAGCATTCTCGCCGCTCTGGTAAAAAAGAACTTCATAGCCCGTTCTCCCAAGCTTTCCCGGGGCATAGACCTGCCCCAAACCACTCGTGAACCCATATCGCAAAGCGACTTTTCATATGAAGAGTCCAAGGTGGCGGAAATTCCCATTGTCGGCCGCGTGGCCGCCGGGCAGCCCATTCTGGCGGTGGAAAACCTGGAAGGCACCGTGGTCGTGGATCGGGATTTCCTGATGCGCCAGGAAAACGTATTCGCCCTGCGCGTTCACGGAGACAGCATGAAGGATGCCGGCATTTTCCACGGCGACCTGATTTTCGCGCGTCAGCAGAAAACCGCCGAGCGCGGCCAAATCGTAGTCGCTCTCATAGGAGAAGAGACCACGGTCAAGTACTACTATGCCGAGGCGGGCCGGGTTCGGCTGGAGCCCGCAAACGATGCTTATGGCCCTATCATAGTCGATAATTCCACTCCCGAATTTTCCATTCTGGGAAGGTTAATCGGCGTCATGCGCCGGCATTGATTTTCCAAGGCGCTTTGGGCCGAGCATAGCGGCAAATCAGCTGAGCATTCGTATGCCTTCCGCGTCCGGGAATTCCGCCCTTTTCACGCAATTGTGCTTGCTGCCATGCGGTTTCAGAACCGACATACGTTTCCGGAACTTCCCGGTTTATTGCGCGGTCGCCCTTTGCCGGTAAAATGGGTATAGTAGAACCGACATGAAAAACCTGTCCGTTATTACCATCATCCCGGGTATCCTGCTCCTCGGCTGTTCATCCACCAAGGTGGAAAAGGGATTCCATAACGATTCCCGGCCCAAGTATTCCATTGCGGTGGATAAGCAGGGCCGCAAGGAAGGTCCGGAAATATGGTGGTATGCCAATGGCGGGAAAAAATACGAGGCGACCAATCGCGCGGGTATCCGTGAAGGCAAGTTTACCGCCTGGCATCCCGACGGGAAAAAGTGGTACGAGGGATTCGAATACCGCGGCAAACCGGAAAGCACCCTTACCTATT
>Ga0079224_100011775_pt1 | contig 12072 bp, 9 predicted proteins | sample Stecom2015_FD_80414 | JGI IMG/M metagenome (GOLD analysis project Ga0079224, IMG submission 80414) | Agricultural soil microbial communities from Utah to study Nitrogen management - Steer compost 2015 | ecosystem: Environmental > Terrestrial > Soil > Agricultural land | place: USA: Utah... | reverse complement strand
TATTTACGCCCATAACGATAGTACTAAAGAATTTAGTTGGACAGCAAATGTATGCGAACGTTCACGTAAGTATCCGTTTAATATAAAAGAAGACTCTTATACTTTGTATAACGAGCAGACTTACGAAGAAGAAATAAAATATTTACGAAGTAATGTGCATCCCAAACCTTTATTTATTGAGAATAAAGATTTAGAATTAGTTCAGCAAGAAGAATTAACTGTAATAGATGCAAACCGAGACATTACTATTAAGGATGTACGAACAAAAGCCATACTATTAGGAGTATCCCTAGCTTTTGTTTTAGCCATATTTTTCGTTACCAAAAGATGGTTTAAAGAAAAATAATCGACAAAAATCTTTCATTCGTCGAATTTTAACACATAAACAAGTACTTTGTATTGCATAATACCTTTTTATATATAGATTTGTACTATCAAAACTACTAGACAATGCAAATAGAAAATAATAAAGCGCAGATGCGTAAAGGAGTTTTGGAGCTTAGTATACTATTGGTACTACGTCAAAAAGAGGCCTACCCTTCCGATATAATTGAAGAATTAAAGAAGAGTGGATTGGATGTACCAGAGGGAACAGTTTATCCAATACTAACCCGATTAAAAAACGATAATTATTTAACGTATCGTTGGGAAGAGAGTCCGAAGGGGCCACCACGTAAATACTACATGAGTACCGAGGCTGGAAATGCTTTTGCAGAGGCCTTATGGAATTCTTGGAGTGAGTTAACTCAAAGTTTAGAAAAATTACATAACCTAACACAATCGAAATAATGAAGACTACAAAGAATATTAGCTTAGGCGGATATGCATTTATAGTTGAAGAAGATGCATATAAAAAATTAGAATCCTATACAAACGCCATCAGACTAGGATTTGCTAATGAAGTAGGCGGTGAAGAAATCCAATACGACATTGAACTTAGAATTGCTGAGATTTTCAAAGAAAAATTAGAAGGCAGAGAAGTTCTAAATATAGGTGATGTAGAGGATATGATTCGTATAATGGGAGAACCTTCTATATATACGAGTGAGTCGAACTCTATTAATAGTAATGATGAAGAATCACAAATAGAGAAAAGATTTTTCAGAGATCCTGATAAAAGAGTATTTGGTGGAGTAAGTGCTGGTATTGCAGCGTATTTTGGTATAGAGCCAGTATGGGTTCGCTTAGCATTCTTGATTGCGTTATTTGGTTATGGTACTGGTATAGGTTTATACTTAATACTATGGGTAGCTATTCCTGAAGCGAAAACAACTTCAGATAAATTAGCTATGCGCGGTAAAGCCCCCAATTTATTGAATATTACAGAAAGCATTAAAAACAATAAAAACTTAGTAAAAACAGGAAATAATATTCTTGGAATATTAACAGAAACACTACATAAGGTTGTAGACTTAACCGTAAAAATTGTATTAGTTATTGGTAAAATATTCCTAATAGCCATGGTAATATTCTTTTCCATGTTCCTATTTGCTATGATTATTTTATTGTTGAATAAAGACAATTTATCGGCTGGTCCTTTAACATCTTGGGATCAAATAAAAACCTTTGTTTTCAATGACCCATCTATGGCTAATATAGGTTATATTGCTTTATTGCTTATTTTCCTTATTCCTTTACTTTATTTAGTATATAGAACAGTTCTATATTTCTTAAAGCAAAAACAAGTAAATAAATACATTAGTGTTACAGCCCTATTATCTTGGTTACTAAGCTTAACTATAGCAAGTTATATTGGTATTAATTTAGGGTTACAATATAAACAAAGCGGGCAAACCATTCAAACATTTACATATCCTAGCGATACTTCAACCATATTTTACATACACAGTAATCAAACCGATAGCGTATTAGAACATGTTTTAGAAGATGGTAGTTTGAGAATCAAAAACATAAATGTTGATATCATTAAAGGGAGCTCAGACTCTTTAATAGCAGTAAAAGTAATACGCAAACAAAAAGGGCCATCTAAACCTATTGCAACTGAAGGTGCTAAATTAATTCAATTTGCTACGAATTATGAAGATGGCCGTTTGTATATCCCTAACTTCTTAACCATTCCACCTAAACAAAAACTTCGGGCACAAGAAGTAGAAATTGAAATAACTATTCCATACGGTCAGTCAATTTCTTTACACCCTTCTATCCGAAAAATGATTAATGATATTGAATTAGACGGAAAAGTTTATGAACGTGATATCTATGGTTATACTCTTAAAATGACTCCATACGGTTTATCATGTAGCGATTGTCCTGAAGAATTATTTAAAAAAGTTCGTAAGGATAGTATAAACAATAGTGTTGATTCTATTATGGATAGGGCAAATGCCGAATTAGAAGCTGCAAATGCAGAAATTAATGCGGAAATTAAATCAAATAACGACGTCGTTAAAATCCAAATCAACACTAAATAAATTCGGGATTTTTTTCACTTGTGTTATGTAATGACCTGCCTACTAGGCAGGTTTTTTTTGCTCCAAATTGACACAAAAAAAACAGGTGCGCGCATTTAAGCTCTCGCACCTGTAACCCTTAACTAACCAACCCTATGAAAAAACTATTTAGATGTGCTAAATAGCTAAGACAAAGGTAGGGCTTTTTTCGTTACCTGCAATACCTCCCACGCATTTTAACGATTGTCTAACATCCTTCTCAACCGTAAAATATCTGAACTCCAATACCCCAAAAAAACCTTACTTATCAAGCATTTAACCTGTAAACTATTCCTTAAAAATAGTATTAAAAACGTAAAAAATGCATGAAAAAAAATTTTATTTTTTAATGAAAATTAACCAATTATTTATCACCTAACTCACTATTTATCAAAACCATTCACTAAAAAAACATGGCCATTCAAAATAATAAAATGAAATCTATTATTAAAAATAGAAACATATTTTTTACATTTGAATCAAACCTTAACTTTCTATGAAAATTTCACCTTTATATTTTCTCATATTTCTAGTTTTTACTTTTCAATCTTGTACCAAAGAAATTAATCCAACTAAACCCGAAGATTCTGAGCCTATAATCACCTATGCACAAACTATTGGTGATGGCTCTGGAAACCCTATATACATTGGAGAAAATTTCACTTTCAAAAACAATCCATATGCAAATGTGGATTATATTATTAAAGATTGGATTATTATCCTAGACTCTACAACTACTATTGAACCGGGTTGTGTAATCTATTTTGAAGGTTCTCACGCAGGTATGATTACACAAGGAAATGGCGCTATATATGCCCAAGGTACAAGCGATGCTCCCATTATTTTTAGCAGTACTGAAAAATGGGCGGGATCTTGGAAAGGAATTTTTATTGGCACACACCGCTTCGAAAATGTTTTTAGTTATTGCAAATTTGAATACGCTGGGAACTCTCCAATTGAACAAATGTCGGTACCGGCAGCTTTGGGAGTACATCAAGATAATAATGATTTTCTTGAACCTGTAATTCACGTTAATAATTGCACCTTCGATAAAAATAATGGTTTTGCTTTTTATTGTGAATCTCTAAATGCTCATATCGAAGATTTCTCTTTCAACTCAGTTTTTAATCAACAAGGAGCACCTATAGGTTTGCCTTTCAAACTGGCTTCGAGTATTGCATCAAATAATACTTTTCATACTCCACAAAAACCTAATACGCTGAAATATGTCCTTCTTTTCAACGATGGCTTTAATCAAAATAGCGATTTAGACCAAGATCTTACTTTGCACAAACTAGACCTCCCCTACCGTTTTAAAGGATCTGAAGGGGTTAGTATTGTTAAAGCTGGACTTAGCATTGAACCTGGAGTAGTTCTTGAGTTTGATGTTGACGGCGGACTGGTTATAAAAGAAGGTTTTATAAAAGCCATTGGAACTCCATCTGAACCTATTGTTTTCAAAGGCATTAGCGGTAGTATTTCTAAATGGGTAGGAATTTCTATACAAACCGATAATTCTAATAACATTTTGCAATACTGTGATATTAGTAGTGCAGGCAGTAAAAAAGCAGCATGGTGCGATGGACAAGGAGCCATAACACTTGGCAACTGGTTTGGTATAAACGGTAAAGCCGATGTTTCTAATTGCCGTATCAGCAACAGTGGTGCATATGCCATTGATAAAAAAAATAATTCGGTCCTTACAACATCTAACAATATTTACAGCTTAAACTTTTTAAGTCCAGATATACACACTTATCAATAAAAAAAAACAGACTTGTCCGCAAACAAGCCTGTCATACTTCACACACAGAACAGAAGTTATCGTCCAAACAGCGTAAAACCAATAGCTGCCTGAAACGAATCAGATTTAAATCGTTGATCAGGTAGTGAACTTTGATTATTTAATGCTACGAAGTATCTTACATCAAGAGAAAAACGCCAAATATTCACGCCCGTAAAAAATCCAGCATGTACGGCTCCATTTCGAATTTGAGAGTTCGAAATATTAAATTTTCTCAAATTCTCGTCAATCATAAACGAGTAAGATACAGCAGGACCAAGTCGTAATTGGAATAAACTTTTATTAATAGGTCTAACTCCAGGTGCTACTACAGCCTGGATATAATGAGTTTTAAATTTCCCAGAAGTTTCGACACCATTGGCTGCATCATAGGTAATATTTGTACTACTAAAATGGTAATTCAATTCTGGTTGAATATAAAACATACCACCATATCGAACCCAAGCACCAAACATCGCACCTCCATACCCTTTATAGGTCTTAATTTGCGGATGATTGATTTGTAGATTACTCAGATGATAGCCTCCATGTACTCCTGTACCAAACCTAGCTTGCGCAAATATATAATTTGCCGATAGCAGAGAGATCGCTACAAAAAGCACTTTTACTTGTCGCATAATTATTAGTATTTAGGAAACTAACGACAAAGAAATGGAGAATCTGCAGTATTTTTGATTTATTAAGACTTTCGTTATAAACACTCTATTGCGAATGAGTGAATAAATAAATCCATAGTTATGGACATTTAACTTTTAAAAAAATCCTTTTTTTTTTATCTTAAACCCATATTTTAAGCCTATTTTTACCTAAAAATTACGTCAAATTGGGAAAATTATATATAGTTCCAACTCCCGTTGGAAACCTTGAAGATATTACATTACGTGCTCTTAGAGTTTTAAAAGAAGTAGACTTTATCTTAGCGGAAGATACAAGAACTACCTCTTTCTTGCTTAATCATTACCAAATATCTAAACCTTTAAAGGCTAATCATAAATTCAACGAACACAAAAGTGCTGCTCATTGGTTGCAAAATTTAATGGGCGGCCAAACCTGTGCCCTAGTTTCTGATGCTGGAACTCCAGGGATCTCTGACCCTGGATTCTTCCTCGTACGAGCATGCGTAGAAGCTGGAATTGAAGTGGAATGCCTCCCTGGCCCAACCGCACTCATACCAGCTTTAGTTATTTCTGGTTTCCCTTGCGATGCTTTTATCTTTGAAGGTTTCTTACCTCACAAAAAAGGACGAAAAACCGCTTGGGAAAATTTATTACACGAAGAAAGAACCGTCATTTTTTATGAAAGTCCACACCGACTCCTAAAAGCTCTTGAAGAATGTGAAACTATTTTAGGTCCAGACCGCCAAGTTTCGGTTAGTAGAGAAATTACTAAGAAATTTGAAGAAACGGTGCGCGGCCCAGTAAATGAAGTGAAAAATCACTTCATTAATAATGGAGTAAAAGGAGAATTTGTTATAGTAGTTAAAGGTATTTCGAAAAAAGATAAAAAGCTTGAATCTTGAATCTTGATACACCTATAGAGTTTGTTAAAGGCGTTGGGCCTAAAAAAGCCGATGTCTTAAAAACGGAAGCAGGTATCCATACCATTTCCGACATGCTCACTTATTACCCTTTCCGACACATAGATAGAACAAAGTTCTATACCATTTCCCAACTGAGAGACGACTTATACCAAGTTCAACTTAGAGTACGTATTTCTCATGTAGAAATGGTTGAAAAAGGTCGTAAACGCCTAGTTGCTACGGCTATTGATAATACTGGAAAAATGGATTTAATTTGGTTCCAAGGTCTTAAGTGGATCAAAAATATTGTGAAACCAGGGCAAGATTATATCATTTTTGGACGCGTAACTCAATTCAAAGGCGCTTGGAGTATGATGCATCCAGAAATGGAAATTCTCTCTGAAAAAGCCCTTAAAAATGCTTTCGGCCTACATCCAGTTTACCATAGTAGCGAAAAAATGAAGGCCGCTTTCCTCGATTCTAAAGGACTTGCTCAAATAGTTCATACTATACTTCAATCTCCATTAGACCCTATTCCTGAAAACCTTCCACCCTATCTTACCCAAATTATCAAACTCCCTTCGCGTGCCGAAAGTTTGAAACAAATACATAAACCTTCTAGTCCAGAAGACCTTCAAAAAGCCACTTTCCGCTTAAAATTTGAAGAGTTATTCTATGTACGTTTAAAACTTTTAATGCAAAATAAAATAGCTAAACGTACTTGGAAAGGTTATGCTTTTACGCAAGTAGGTGAATATTTCAATAATTTCTACAGTAATCATTTACCATTTCAATTAACTAATGCTCAGAAAAGAGTTATAAAAGAAATTCGATACGATACAAGTGCCGGAAAACATATGAATCGCCTTGTACAAGGTGATGTAGGAAGTGGAAAAACCATAGTTGCGTTAATGAGTATGCTACTCGCCGCTGATAATGGTTTCCAAGCTTGTTTAATGGCTCCTACCGAAATATTAGCAACTCAACACCATAAAGGCATTTCTGAACTTTTAGCTCCTATGGGTATAGAGGTTGAATTACTTACAGGAAGCACTAAAGCCTCTAAACGTAAAATTATTCACGAAAAACTCCAATCAGGCGAACTTAAGTTTTTAATTGGAACACATGCTCTAATTGAACCTGATGTCGTTTTCAAAAATTTAGGTTTGGCTATTATTGATGAACAACACCGCTTCGGAGTAGCTCAACGTGCTAAAATTTATACTAAAAATCAATATCCTCCTCATATTTTAGTTATGACCGCTACGCCAATTCCGCGTACTCTTGCCATGACTTTATACGGAGAATTAGACATAAGTGTAATCGACGAATTACCACCTGGGCGCAAACCTATACAAACACGTCATATGTACGATGCTAGACGTGCCGAAATGTATAATTTCTTGCGAAGCGAATTAGTAAAAGGCCGACAAGTATACATAGTATACCCCTTAATTGAAGAAAGCGAAAAACTAGATTTAAAACATCTTGAAGAAGGTTACGAAGTAATAAAAAAGGTATTCCCAGAATATAAAATTAGCATAGTACATGGCCGACAAAACGCTGCCACCAAGGAAGCTGAAATGCAACGTTTCTTGAATAAAGAAACCCAAATAATGGTAGCTACAACTGTAATAGAGGTTGGGGTAAATGTTCCCAATGCAAGTATTATGGTAATTGAAAATGCAGAACGATTTGGTCTTTCGCAATTACACCAACTACGCGGTAGAGTTGGGCGTGGAGCAGATCAGAGTTATTGTATTTTAATGAGCGATTACAAATTGAGCGAAGAAGCCAAAACTCGTATCCAAACTATGGTTAGAACCAACGATGGCTTCGAAATTGCTGAGGTGGACCTTCATCTGCGTGGACCTGGAGATACAGAAGGTACAAGGCAAAGCGGATTGTTAGATCTAAAATTGGCCGATTTATCGAAAGATCAAAAAATACTACAATTGGCTAATGATGTAGCTGAAAAAATATTAGAAAAAGATACCCTACTTCAAGCTCCAGAAAATCAAATCCTGAAGTTAGAACTTCATAAAAGAAGTGCTGGTAAAACCATTTGGAGTAAAATTTCGTAAACATATAATGGGCTATTTTTAATTCGATGCTTAATTTTCAAAAAAATATAGCCAGATTAAATAAATTCAGACCCAATTCGTACATTTGACCAATGCAAGAGCAAGGACAAAGTTCCATAAAAGTACAATGGGTCATAACCCTTTTTGGGGTGCTTATATTTACCATAAAAATTGCTGCGTGGTATTATACTAAGTCCGTATCTATTTTAACCGATGCTCTTGAAAGCACTGTGAACATAATAAGTGCTTTTTTAGGATTATATAGCCTGTATTTATCGGCTAAACCTAAAGATTACGATCATCCGTATGGACACGGGAAAATTGAATTTTTAACCTCCGCAATAGAAGGTTCATTAATATTCATGGCCGGACTCATCATCATATATGAGTCGATTATAAAAATCTCAAATCCACAAATTCCTAGTGCCCTCGACTTAGGAATAATTTTAATTGGAATAACAGCCATCTTAAATTTCATATTAGGCACTGTAGCCGTAAAAGTTGGACGTAAAAATAATTCCTTAGCCCTTGTATCAAGCGGAAGACATTTACAAAGCGATACTTATACTACTTTAGGAATAATTATTGGATTACTAGTAATTTATTTCTCAAAAATTTATTGGTTAGATTCATTAATAGCTTTAATTTTTGCATTCATTATTTTAAGAACAGGATATAAAATCATACGTGAATCCATAGCAGGTATTATGGATGAAGCCGATGAAAAATTACTTAATAAATTAATTCTGTTTTTAGAAGAACATAGGAATCCAGAAACCATAGACCTTCATAACTTGCGCATTATAAAGTATGGAAGTCGTTTACATTTAGATTGTCATATAACCGTACCCTATTACTATAAAGTAGATCAAGCGCATGAGCAAGTAGATCGCTTAGAAAAAATAGCAGCACAGTATTTCGGTGCCAGTGTTGAGTTATTTGTGCATGTAGATGGGTGTATAGAAAGCAGTTGTAGCCTTTGTTTAATAGAAAATTGTCCGGTTCGTAAGCATGCATTTAAGCAACGTATAGTTTGGAATATAGAGAATATATCTTCAAACAAAAAGCATAGATTAGAATAAGTAAGCTTGCTCTATTTTTACTTTATTAAAATAGAGTAAAAGTTGGTATACAAATTCGCCAAAAGGACAAAACAAATTCATTTTGTGAGAGATACCCAACCCACAAGTGAGGCTCAAGCATTTCAGTTAAAACTTTTTTAGAAACCTAAATAGAAACAAAATCGTATAATATAGAATAGGCTGTTTATAAATAGTAAGTTCAAATTAGTGATAAATAGAAACCCAAAGCAGCAGATAAGCCTCAACGCAGATGGAGGGGGAAGGAAAGAATAAATAAGCGCTAATTCAGTCCTTAAATTCAAATAAATTATAAGAAATCTGGTTGAAAACTTCGTACAACTAAGTTTGAATAAATTGTAACTTTGCACCAAGTTTTAAAGCATGAAAAGAATTTATTTAGATAATGCCGCAACTACACAGCCTCATCCAGAGGTTATAGAGGCAATGAAAAACTGTATGGATTCGTGTTGGGGGAACCCATCATCTATACATGCCTATGGTCGCGAAGCTAGAACTATAGTTGATAGAGCTAGAAAGCAAATTGCAGAATTAATAGGTGCTGCACCTTCAGAAATATTCTTCACTTCGGGTGGAACAGAAGCAAATAACCTAGCTTTACGTCAAACCGTACATAGCATGGGAATTAAAACAGCTATTACTTCTCCAACCGAGCATCATGCAGTTTTACACACCTTAGAAGATTTAGAAAAAGACGGTTTAATAAAATTACATATTCTAAACGTTGACGATAAAGGTAGAGTTGATTTAGAGCAACTAGAAAGTTTATTGAAAACCAATCCACAAAGTCTAGTTTCATTAATGCATGCCAATAATGAAATTGGGACTAAACTTCCCTTAGAGAAAGTTTCGGATATGGTAAAGGAATATGGGGCCTTATTACATACCGATGCGGTACAAACCATGGGTCATTACCGATTTGATTTAAACAAATTGGCGGTTAATTTTACGAATGGAGCTGCACACAAATTTCATGGTCCAAAAGGAATTGGATTTTGTTATATAAAAAGTGGAACCACCATACATCCACTAATTACAGGTGGTGCCCAAGAGCGTAATATGCGTGCAGGAACCGAAAATCTTTATGGTATAGTGGGTGTAGCAAAGGCAATGGAAGTTGCTTATAGAGATTTAGATACAGATGCAACCTACGTACGCAATTTAAAAGATACAATGGCACGCCAATTACAAGAGCGCATACCAGGAATAGAATTCAATGGAGATATTAGTGCTGACAGTTTATATACTGTATTAAATGTTTCATTACCTGAAAATGATTTATCAGAAATGGCACTATTTAAGTTAGATATACAAGGTGTTTGTGCATCTGGAGGTAGTGCTTGTAGCAGTGGTAGCAATGTAGGGTCGCATGTAATTGCAGCAATAAAGCCTAATAGTACACGTCCGGCTATACGTTTTTCATTTAGTAAGTTTAATACCCTTGACGAAATCATGGAAACCGTAAACTTGCTAGAAAAAATGTTAGTGAAGACATCCGCTACCGTTTAATATAGATTTTTTAAATAAGCAGGATATAAAATCTTTTAAAGTCAAAAAGTTTTCTATCTTTGCAAACTCAAAAAATATGTTTTTTCCATAAGTATGGCAAAAAAGAAAGAAACTCCGGCAGCCGTAAGTGGCGAATTATCAGTAGAAGAAAAACTTCGTGCATTATTCGATTTACAACAAATCGACTCTAAAATTGACCGTATTCGCACCATACGTGGAGAATTACCTTTAGAAGTTGAAGATTTAGAAGACGAGATTAGTGGTTTACAAACTCGTTTAGAAAAACTTAAATCTGAAGTTAAATCTTTCGAAGAGGAAATCTCTAAACGCAAACAACAAATTAAAGATTCACAAGGTCTGATTAAAAAATATGAGGGACAACAAGCGAATGTTCGTAACAATCGTGAGTTCGACTCTCTTTCTAAAGAAATTGAATTCCAAACTTTAGAAATTCAACTTTCTGAAAAGAAAATTAAAGAAACTACTTACAAAATTGAAGACAAGAAAAAAGTAATAGCTGATGTTGCTAAAAAGTTAGAAGATCGTAAGTTAGATTTAGACCATAAAAAAGCTGAGCTAAACGATATTATTTCTGAAACTCAAAAAGAAGAAGAAACTTTATTAGCTCTTAGCGCCGAATATGCAAAACCTATTGAAGAGCGTTTATTAGTTGCTTATAATCGTATCCGCAAAGGTGCTGCAAATGGTTTAGCTGTTGTTTCTATCGATCGTGATGCATGTGGTGGATGTTATTCTAAAATTCCATCTCAACGTCAGTTAGATATTGCACAACACAAAAAAATCATCGTTTGTGAACACTGTGGCCGCGTTTTAGTGGATGTGGTTTTAGCAAGCGAAGAAGAAGACAAAATCAAGCGTATCGTGAACGCTTAATATATCTTTTTAAAATAAGAAAACCGGCCTAATGCCGGTTTTTTTTATATCTATACTTTTCTTAATCTATATATAGTACCATACCTTTTAAATACTCCCCTTCTGGATGGAAAATAGATGCTGGATGGTCGGGACTTTGCTCTAAACGATGTACAATACGTATGGTGCGCCCAGCCTCTATAGCTGCCGAATAGATAGTCTTGGTAAACAAAGCATAATCTACCACCTGCGAACAACTAAAGGTAAATAAATAACCTCCAGGTTTTATCGCTTTCATAGCCGCTACATTTATACGCTTATAGGCTTGAATTGCATTATGACGCGCTTTTAATGATTTTGCAAATGCTGGTGGATCTAAAACAATTAGATCAAAATCGTTAGCTACATTGCGCATATACTGCACCGCGTCAGCCAATACCGATTCATGTTTCGATTTATCAAAATCGTTTAGTTCTAAATTTCGCTCTAATAATTTTAAGGCAAAGTCGGAACTATCAACTGATACCACATGTTTTGCACCACCTTTTAAAGCAGCAAAGCTAAATCCACCAGTATAACAGAACGTGTTTAAAACCTTTTTATCTTTTACATATTTACGAAGTAAAAGTCGGTTTAAGCGTTGATCTAAGAAGAAGCCCGTTTTTTGTCCTTGCAAAAAATCTATTTCATACTTAACTCCATATTCTTGAATAATATCAACTAAGTTTCCTTC
>Ga0079224_100011774_pt1 | contig 12074 bp, 11 predicted proteins | sample Stecom2015_FD_80414 | JGI IMG/M metagenome (GOLD analysis project Ga0079224, IMG submission 80414) | Agricultural soil microbial communities from Utah to study Nitrogen management - Steer compost 2015 | ecosystem: Environmental > Terrestrial > Soil > Agricultural land | place: USA: Utah... | reverse complement strand
GTCCCCCCCCGAGCCGCCGGCTCGGGCGGCGGCCGCCCGCATGGGCGGGCCGCCGTGGCCGCGCCCGGCGACCAGGCCGAGCCCCACGCCCAGAAGGCGCCGGCGGGCCCGCCCCCCCTTAGCGGAGGGGCGGGCGGCCCCGCCGCTCGAAGCCGCTCTGCTCACGAGGGCAAGACTACTTGGGCTCCGGCGGCGCGTCCGCGCTCGCCGCCGCGGGAGGCGGCGCCCGGCTCCGCGGCGGGCCGGGAGCGGCGTTCCGTGCCCTGTAGGCTTGCCGCGTGACTGTCGCTGTGCGTGTGATCCCCTGCCTCGACGTCGACGCCGGTCGCGTCGTCAAAGGCGTGAAGTTCGAGAACCTGCGCGACGCGGGCGACCCCGTCGAGCTCGCCGCTGCCTACGACGCCGCGGGCGCCGACGAGCTCACCTTCCTCGACGTCTCCGCCTCCTCCGCCGGGCGAGCCACCATGTACGACGTCGTCGCGCGCACCGCCGAGCAGGTCTTCATCCCCCTCACCGTCGGCGGCGGCGTCCGCACCCCCGACGACGTCGACCGGCTCCTGCGCGCCGGCGCCGACAAGGTCGGCGTCAACACCGCCGCCATCGCCCGCCCCGAGGTCATCGCCGACATCGCCGACCGCTTCGGCAACCAGGTCCTCGTGCTCTCCGCCGACGTCGCCTCCGGCCGCGAGACCGACTCAGGCTGGGAGATCACCACCCACGGCGGTCAGAAGCGCCCCACCGGCCTCGACGCCGTCGAATGGTGCGCCCGCGCCGCCGAGCTCGGCGCGGGGGAGATCCTCCTCAACTCCATCGACGCCGACGGCACCAAGGCCGGGTTCGACCTGCCGCTCATCGCCGCGGTCCGCGCCGCCGTCGACGTCCCCGTCATCGCCTCCGGCGGCGCGGGCAAGGCCGCCGACTTCCCGCCCGCCGTCGAAGCCGGGGCCGACGCGGTCCTCGCCGCCTCGATCTTCCACTTCGGCGAGGTCACGATCGCCGAGGTCAAGCGCGAACTCACCGACGCCGGCCACCCCGTGCGCTGAGCCCCGGTCCGCCGGAGGTCGCCGTCGCGCGGCCGAAGCGCCCCGAAAGCGGCTTGGCAACCGCCGTCCGTGCGAGGCATGATTGCAGGCGGCCGCTTGCCTGCCGTACGGCAAGGACCGCCCCGAGACCCACGACCGGAGAGCCCATGACCGACGTCGCCGCATCGCCGCGCCCCCACGCCGGGCCCGAACCGGGCATCCTCCGCGCAGGACTGCGCAACATCCGCGACATGATCAAGATCGAGCCCGCGCGGTTCAGCATCGCGGTGGCGGGCGCCATGGTCAACACCGCCATGCAGATGACGGTCGCGTTCATCGTCGGCTGGGTCGTCTCCCGGGTCGCCGTTCCCGCCTTCGAGAACGGCGAGGTCGGCACCGCCTCGGTCGCGACCGGCGTGGGCGCCCTGCTCGGCCTGTCGGTGGTGCGCTTCTCCAGCATGTGCGCCCGTCGCATCGGCTCGGGCACCCAGATGTTCCAGGTCCAGGCCCACTGGCGCCGCCAGGTCACCCGCCGCTACCTGGCCCTGCCGGTTTCCTGGCACCAGAGGCACCCCACCGGGACGCTCCTGTCGAACGCCAACGCCGACGTCGAGGCCGCCACGCGGCCCCTCGCGCCCCTCCCGTTCGCCTGCGGCACCCTGTTCATGCTCGTCCTGTCGATGGTCGTCTTCTTCACCATCGACTGGGCCATCGCCCTGGTGGCCCTCGGCATGTTCCCGGCCCTGTTCGCCCTCAACGCGGTCTTCGCCTCCAAGATGGCGCCGCGCGCCAAGCGCGCCCAGGAACTGCGCGCCGCGGTCTCCGCCGACGGCCACGAGTCCTTCGACGGCGCCCTGGTCGTCAAGGCCATGGGACGCGAGGCCGCCGAGACCGAGCGCTTCACCGCCACCGCCAACGAACTGCGCGACGCCATGATCGGCGTCGGGCGCCTGCGGGCCGCCTTCGAACCGCTCATCCAGGGCCTGCCCGAACTCGGCACGCTCTTGGCGCTGCTGGTCGGCCTCAGCCGCTACGAAGCGGGCGCGCTCGGCCTCGGCGAGCTCGTCACCGTCTCGTTCATGTTCTCCATCCTGGCCTTCCCCGTCCGCGCCATCGGCTGGGTCCTCGGCGACCTCCCCACCTCCGTGGTCGGCCGCCGCCGCATCGACGGCGTCCTGTCCGCCACCGGCGACATGGCCTACGGCGAGCGCGAACTCGAGGGCACCGGCCCCGCCCGCCTCGAATTCGACTCGGTGGCCTACTCCTACTCGGACGGCGCCGAGGCGCTGAGCGACGTGTCCTTCACCGTCGAACCCGGCAAGACCGTCGCGCTCGTCGGCGCCACCGGCTCGGGCAAGTCGACCCTGGCCCACCTGGCCGCCCGGCTCGTCGACCCCACCCGGGGCGCGGTCCGGTTCGACGGCGTCGACCTGCGCGAACTCACCCACGCCTCCCTCGCCGCCACCGCCGCGCTGGTCCAGCAGGTTCCCTTCGTCTTCGACGACACCGTCCGCGCCAACATCTCGCTCGACCGCGAGGGCGTCGACGACGCCCGCGTCTGGCAGGCTCTGGCCGCCGCCGGGGCCGACAAGTTCGTCGGCGACCTCGAGCACGGCCTGGACACCGAGCTCGGCGAGCGCGGCGCCAGCCTCTCCGGCGGCCAGCGCCAGCGGATCACCCTCGCCCGCGCCCTCGCCGGCGACCCCCGCCTGCTCATCCTCGACGACGCCACCAGCGCCGTCGACCCCAAGGTCGAATCGGAGATCCTCGCCGGGCTCAAGGGCTCCTCCGAGGCCGCCGGCGTGCTCGTCGTCGCCTACCGCCGCGCCACCATCGCCCTGGCCGACGAGGTCGTCTTCCTCGAAGGCGGCCGCATCACCGCCCGCGGCACCCACACCGAACTGCTCGAGACCCACCGGCCCTACGCCGACCTCGTCACCGCCTACGAGCGGGCCGAGGCCGAGCGCGAATTCGACGAGGAGGCCGCCGCGTGAGCACCGACACCGCCGCGAAGCGCGACCGGAGACGGCACGAGACCGACGAGGGGCCCGACGCCCGACGAGGGGCCGACGGCGACCTGGAGAAGGCCGAGCCGGGCCCCTTCGAGACCCTCGGCCGCGGGCTGCGGCTCTCGCCCGAGCTGCGCCGCGGGCTCTCGTTCACCCTCGTCCTCGCCGCGATCACCTCGGTCGGCCGCCTGGTCGTGCCCGTCTCCGCCCAGAAGGTCCTCGACAACGGCCTCTTCGGGGCCGGCGGCCCCGACGTCCGCTACGTCCTCGGCGTCACCGCCGTCGGGGTCGGCGTCCTGGTGGTCACGACCACCTCGAACTACCTGATGAACAAGCGGCTGTTCATCGTCACCGAGACGGCGCTGGCGAACCTGCGCCGCCGCACCTTCCGCCACATCCACGACCTCTCGATGCTCCACCAGCAGTCGGAGCGCCGCGGCTCCCTGACCGCCCGCGTGACCACCGACATCGACACGGTCAGCCAGTTCCTCCAGCAGGGCGGCATGCAGATCGTCACCTCGCTGGCGCAGATCATCGTGGCCACCGTGGTCATGGCCGTCTACTCCTGGCAGCTCGCGCTCGCGGTGTGGATCGTGTTCGTGCCGGTCAGCCTCCTCATCAAATGGCTCCAGAAGCACCTGGCGAACGCCTACTCGAACGTGCGCGTCTCGGTCGCGAAGATGCTCTCGGCCGTCTCCGAAGCGGTCGTGGGCGCGGGCGTGGTGCGCTCCTACGGCATCGGCTCGCGGACCTCGCGGCGGCTCGACGCCTCGATCGAGGAGCACCGCCACAGCCAGGCCAAGGCGATCCGCCGCTCGGCGTTCTCCTTCGGCGCCGGTGAGATAGTCCACTTCGGGGTCTACGCGGTCGTGGTGGTCCTGGGCGCCTATCTCGTGGCCGGCGAGTCCATGACGGTCGGGCAGCTGACGGCGTTCCTGTTCCTGGTGACGCTGTTCATCCAGCCGGTCGTGACCGCCACCGAGATGCTCAACGACGCCCAGAACGCCGACTCGGGCTGGCGCCGCGTCCTCGACCTGCTCGACACCGACCCCGACGGGGCCGACCCCGTCGCCGGCGTCGAGCTGCCCGAGGGCCCGCTCGGGGCCCGCTTCGAAGGCGTCCGCTTCGCCTACCCCGGCGGCGAGGAGGTCCTGCACGGCATCGACGTGGACCTCCGCCCCCACGCCAAGGTCGCCGTCGTCGGCGAGACCGGATCGGGCAAGACCACGTTCGCGAAGCTCCTGACCCGCCTGATGGACCCCACCTCCGGGCGGGTGCTGCTGGGCGGGACGCCGCTGACCGAGGTCACGTTCGCCTCGCTGCGAGGACGGGTCACCATGGTGCCGCAGGAGGGGTTCCTGTTCAACGGGACCCTGGCCCACAACGTCCGCTTCGCCAAGCCGGACCTGACCGAGGCCGAGATCTACGTGGCGTTCTCCGAGCTCGGCCTCGCCGAATGGGTCGACGCGCTCCCCGCGGGCCTGGAGACCGAGCTCGGCGAAGGCGGCGCGAACCTGAGCGTCGGCGAGCGCCAGCTCGTCTCGCTCGTGCGCGCCTACGTGGCCGACCCGGACCTGCTGGTCCTCGACGAGGCCACCAGCGCCGTCGACCCGGCCACGGAGCTGCGCCTGTCCGCCGCGCTCGACGCGGTCACCCGGGGCCGGACCACGGTGATCATCGCGCACCGCCTGTCGACGGCCGAGACCGCCGACGAGGTCCTCGTCTTCGACGAAGGGAACCTCGTCCAGCACGGCCCCCACGCCGAACTGGCGGCCGAGGAGGACTCGGTGTACGCCGGGCTCCACGGCTCCTGGATCGAGCAGACCCGCTCCGGCTAGCGCAGGACCGGCGCCTGCCGGGCATGGACCGGTCGGCGCGGAGGCCGTATGCTCGCTGCATGACGATATGGACGCTGCTCGGTGGAGCGTCGGTCCTGTCGCTGCTCCTCGGCGGCGTCGTCGTGGCCGTTCGGTCCGTGATCCGGGAGAACCGGCTCGAGCGCGAGTCGCTCGAGCGGCAGAGGGTCATCGCCGAGGAGATCCGCCTCTCCAAGCGCGGGTGAGGGCGCGGCCGGGAAGCGCGTCCCGGCCCGGCGCCCTCCTCACGGGATCAGCAGCAGCTTGCCGGTCGACCGGCGCTCCTCCAACGCCTCGTGGGCCTCGGGGGCCTCGTCGAGGCGGAAGCTCTCGCCCACGCGGATCAGGAGGTTGTCGTCCTCGATCATCTGGAAGAGGTCGGCGGCCCGCTCCAGGTACTCCTCCCGGGTGGCCATGAAGTCCGCCAGCTTCGGCCTGGTGAGGATGAGCGAGCCCTTCGCGTTGAGCTCCTGCGGGTCGAACCGGGAGACCGCGCCGCTCGACTGCCCGAACAGCGCCATCGTGCCCCGCCGCCGCAGCGCCGACAGGCCCTCCTCGAACGTCGCCTTGCCGACGCCGTCGAAGACCGCCGCCACGCCCTCGCCGCCGGTGATCTCGCGGGCCTTCTCGCCGAAGCCCTCGTAGAACAGGACGTGGTCGCAGCCGTTCGAGCGCGCCAGTTCGGCCTTGGCGTCCGTGGAGACCGTGCCGATGACCTTGCCGCCCTTGTACTTCACCATCTGGGTGAGCAGGAGCCCCACGCCGCCGGCCGCCGCGTGGACGAGGACCGTGTCGCCCTCCCGCACCGGGTGGACCGCGTTGCACAGGTACTGCGCGGTCAGGCCCTGGAGCATCGCGGCCGCGGCCGTCGCGGGGGCGACCCGCGAGGGCACCGGCACGAAGTCGGACTCCCGGCCCACGACGATGTCCGCATAGGAGCCGGGCACCTGCGCCCAGGCGACCTCGTCGCCCGGCTGGAACTCGGTGACGCCCTCGCCCACGGCCACCACCGACCCGCCGCCCTCCAGGCCCGGGGTGAACGGCAGCGGCAGCGGATAGGCCCCCGAGCGGTGGTAGGTGTCGATGAAGTTCACGCCGGCGGCCGCGACGCGGACCGCGACCTGGCCCGGACGGGGTCCCGGGTCCTCGCCCTCGAGCAGCCGCATCACGCCCGGCCCGCCGGTCTGCTCGACCACGATCGCCTTCATGAGAGTTCCTTCCGCCGCAGGGTCAATGACAACCTAGCAGCGCCGGTCCCGTCCAGACCCGCGAGCCACGGCCTATTCATCCTGATCGGACCTGCGCTTCGGCCTCATGCCGAAACGCAGCCGGCCTTGGGGCCACTGGTGCCGCCGCTCGCTGTGCGCCTCGACCTCCTCGCCGACGAGCCGCCGCATCGCCTCCCGGAACCCCTTGTGTCGCAAGTGCTGCCGCAGGGGGTTCGCTCCCGGGTCGGCCATCAGCTCCTTCATCAGCGAGACGCACAGCAGCAGCATCACGAACACGAACGGCAGCGCCACGATGATCGTGGCGTTCTTGAGCCCCTCCAGGCCACCGCTCAGCAGCAGCACCGCCGCGACGGCGCCGATCGTCGCTCCCCAGAACACGGTGAGCGATTTCTTCGGCGCCAGCGAACCCGAACTCGACAGCGATCCGAGCACGAGCGAGGCCGAGTCGGCGCTGGTCACGAAGTAGTTCGCCACCAGCAGCATCGACACCCCGGAGACCACGGCGTAGAACGGCAGCGACTCCAGCAGCGCGAACATCGCGTACTCCTCGCCCCGCGCCACGGCCTCGCCGTAGTCGGCGTCCGTATTGGCCTGGTTCCAGATGGCCGTGCCGCCCATGACGACGAACCACACCGTCGAGGCCGTCGAGGGCACCAGGAGCACGCCGACGACGAACTGGCGGATCGAGCGCCCCCGCGAGATGCGGGCGATGAACGTCCCCACGAACGGCGCCCACGACAGCCACCAGGCCCAGTAGAAGATCGTCCACGTCGCCATCCAGTCCTCGCCGACGAACGCCCCGGTGACGCTCGAGAGGTCCGGCAGGGCGGACACGTACGCCCCGACCGTGGCCGGCCAGGCGTCGAGCAGGAACAGCGTCGGCCCCGCCAGGAACACGAAGAGCATGATCATCGCCGCCAGCACCACGTTCGTCGTCGACAGCCATTTGACGCCCCGGTGGACGCCCGAGAACGCCGAGAGCACGAACGCCGCGGTCAGCGCCCCGATGACGATCAGCTCCAGCTGCCGCGAGCCGGGCACTCCGGCGACGATGTCGAGGCCCACGGCGACCTGCAACGCGCCGAGGCCGAGGCTCGCCGCGGTCCCGAACACGGTCGCGAAGATGCCCAGCAGGTCGATGGCCCTGCCCGCGGCCGGCCCCCAGCGCCTCCCGCCGGTCAGCGGCGCGAACGCCTCGCTGAGGTTGTTGCCGCGGCGCTTGCGGAAGGTCGAGTAGGCCAGCGCCAGTCCCGCGACCGCGTAGATCGCCCAGGGGTGCAGCACCCAGTGGAAGTAGCTGTAGATCAGCGCGCCCCGCTGCCGGTCCTCCTCGAAGTACGGCGAGGCGGGATCGAGCTCGAGCGGCGGCGGGACGTCGAAGTAGTGCGTCAGCGGCTCGGCCACGCCGAAGAACATGAGCCCGATGCCCATGCCCGCGGCGAACATCATCGAGATCCACGGCAAAGTGGCGAACTCGGGCTCCTCGTCGGCGTTCCCGAGCCGGATGCCGCCGAAGCGGCTCACGGCGATGTAGACCGCCAGGACGAGGAAGACGTTCCCGGCGATGACGAACAGCCACCCGAAGTTGTCGATCACCCAGTTCAAGGCCGCGGTGGAGGCCGCCTCGAAGTCCTCGGGGAACAGGGCCCCGAGGGCGATGACGGTGAGGACGACGAGGGCGGCGACGCCGAAGACGACCTTGTCGATCGGCCGCGTGGGCTCGTGGGGATCGGCCTCGACAGGCGTTGCTTCCTCTGCTTCGGACATACACGGCTCCCACCCTGTGCGGCGACATACGGCGCTGCGGACATCCTATGCGTGATTCGGGTGTTTTCAGGACGAATCACTAGAACGCCGGTACGTCATCAGGGCGATCTGCCCGATCGCGCGCGTCTCCACCAGGCGCAGCGGGCGCCGCGGCGACTGCGGGAACGCCGCCGGGCGCACGAACCGCGCCCCGCCGCGCTCGCCGAGCAGGAACGGCGCCACCGCCAGATGCACCTCGTCCACCAGGTCCGCGGACAGGAACGCCGTGTGCACGACCCCGCCGCCCTCCACCAGCAGCCGCTCCACGCCGCGCCCGGCCAGGTCCGACAGCGCCCGCGGCAGATCGACGCCGTCCTCGCCGACCGGCACCACCTCCGCCCGCCCGGCCTCCACCGGGCACGCCCGCGCCCCGGCCTCGCCGGTGTACACGATCGGGACCGGACCCTCGCCGTCGAACAGCTGTGCCGCGGGGTCGAGGCGGCCCGAGGGGGAGAACACCACGCGCAGGGGCGAGGCCGACCGGCCCGCGGCGACCCGGGCGGCCCGCCGCTCCGCCGAGCGCACCAGCAGCCGCGGGTCGTCGGCCCGGACCGTCCCCGCGCCCACCGCGATCGCGTCCACCCCGGCCCGCACCGCGTCGACCCGGTCGAAGTCCGCCGCGTTCGAGAGCGCCAGGCGCTCCTCGGCGTCGTCGTCGAGGAAGCCGTCGATGCTCATCGCGGCCGAAACGATCACATAAGGTCGATTCATGCCCGCAAGAATCCCATGATCCGCCCACCTCCGGCCCCGGGTGGCGGTCCCGTTACCGGAGCGGTCAGAATCGGTAGACGTGGAAGGCCGACAGACCAGCGAGGACGCCATAGCGGACCTCAACTTCAACGCCGACGGGCTGGTGCCCGCGATCGCGCAGCAGCACGACACCGGCGAAGTCCTCATGCTCGCGTGGATGGACGCCGAGGCCCTGCGGCGCACCATCGCCACCGGCAAGGCCACCTACTGGTCGCGCAGCCGCGGCCGGTACTGGGTGAAGGGCGAGAGCTCGGGCCACCACCAGGCCGTCGTGTCGGTCTCGATCGACTGCGACGGCGACACCGTGCTGCTCGGCGTCGAGCAGACCGGACCGGCCTGCCACACCGGCACCCGGACCTGCTTCACCGGAAGGAGGATCGCATGAACCCCGCCGCCGACCGCTCCCGCGTCCTGACCGCGGGCCTCGCCGCCACCGGCGCCGCCGCCCTCTGCGCGCTCGCCGCATGGTCCTCCGAGACCGTCGAGAACGCCGCCGGCCTCACCACCACCGTCTCCCGAAGCGGCACCGAGGCCGCCCCGTGGCTGCTGCCGTGCGCCCTCGCCGCCGGGGCCGCCTTCCTCGCCCTGCTCGTCGCCGGACGCCGCACCCGCCGCCTCATCGGCGCCGTGGCCGCGCTCGCCGGGCTCGCCGTCCTCCTCGGGGGCGCCCTCAACGCCGCGTCCGGGCCGGGCCCGATCGGCGCGGGCCTGGCGGGGCTGGTGATGTCCGCGGCCGGGGTCCGGGCCGCCGTCGGCTCCGGACGCTGGCCCGAACCCTCCGCCCGTTACGATTCGAAGCGCCTCGATGACGGTGCCATAGCAGAGGATCCGGTCGAACTGTGGAACGCCCTCGACTCCGGCCGGGACCCCTCGTCGCCTAATATCACCGCATCGGCGCAGGAGAAGGGACGATCTTAGGTGAACGTGCTGGAACAGATCATCACCGAAGTCCGCGCCGACCTCGAGCGGCGCCAGAGCGAAGTGCCGATCGAGGCGATCCGCGAGGCCGCCGAGCGCGCCGAAGGGCCGCTCGACGGCTACGCGGCCCTCAACGGCGGCGGCGTGAGCGTCATCGCCGAGGTCAAGCGGGCCTCGCCCTCCAAGGGCGCGCTCGCCGACATCCCCGACCCCGCGGTGCTCGCCGCCGAGTACGCCGCCGGCGGCGCCTCGGTCATCAGCGTCCTCACCGAGCCCAACTACTTCAAGGGCAGCCTCGACGACCTCGACTCCGTGCGCGACAAGGTTCAGATCCCCGTGCTGCGCAAGGACTTCATTGTCTCCCCTTACCAGGTGCTCGAGGCCCGCGCCCACGGCGCCGACCTCGTCCTCCTCATCGTCGCCGCCCTCGACCAGGACACTCTCGTCTCACTCCACGAGCGCATCACGGGCCTGGGCATGACCGCCCTCGTCGAGGTGCACACCGAGGCCGAGGCCGACCGCGCCCTCGCCGCCGGAGCGAAGGTCATCGGCGTCAACGCCCGCGACCTCACCACGCTCCAAGTGGACCGCTCGGTGTTCGAGCGGATCGCCCCCGGTCTGCCGCGCGACGTCGTCAAGATCGCCGAGTCCGGGGTCCGCGGCACCCGCGACCTCATCCGCTACGCCTCGGCCGGCGCCGACGCCGTGCTCGTCGGCGAGGGCGTGGTCAAGCAGAAGAGCCCGCGCGAGGCCGTCGCCGAACTGGTGACCGCCGGGTCCCACCCGGCCACGCCCCGCCCGATCTAGGAGGAGAGCACCGTGCCGCAACCAGACCTGACCGGCCACTGGGGCGATTTCGGGGGCCGGTTCGTCCCCGAGGCGCTCATCGCCGCCCTGGAGGAACTCGACGCCGCTCACCGCAAGGCGATGGAGGACCCGGAGTTCCAAGCCCGGTTCGACCGGCTCCTGCGCGAGTACGGCAATCTGCCCTCGCCGCTGTACCGCGCCGACCGGCTCTCAGAGGAGGCCGGCGTCGAGATCTGGCTCAAGCGCGAGGACCTCAACCACACCGGCGCCCACAAGATCCGCAACGTCCTCGGCCAGGCCCTGCTCACCGAGCGGATGGGCAAGCCGCGCGTCATCGCCGAGACCGGCGCGGGCCAGCACGGCGTCGCCACCGCGACCGCCGCCGCCTACCTCGGCCTCGAATGCACCGTGTACATGGGCGAGGAGGACACTCGCCGCCAGGCGCTCAACGTCGCCCGCATGCGGCTGCTCGGCGCCGAGGTCATCCCCGTGACCACCGGCTCCCGCACCCTCAAGGACGCCATGAACGAGGCGCTCCGCGAATGGGTCGCCTCGGTCGACCACACCCACTACCTCATCGGCTCGGTCGGCGGCCCCCACCCGTTCCCCAAGCTCGTGCGCGACTACTGCCGGGGCATCGGCGACGAGGCCCGCGCCCAGCTGCTCGAGCGGACCGGCCGCCTCCCCGACGTCGTCGCCGCCTGCGTCGGCGGCGGCTCGAACGCCATGGGCGCCTTCACCGCCTTCCTCGACGACGACGTCAAGCTCTACGGCTTCGAGGCCGGCGGCGAAGGCTACGAGACCGGCCGCCACGCCGCCACCATCACCGCCGGCGAGATCGGCGTCCTTCACGGCGCCCGCACCTACGTCCTCCAGGACGAGGACGGCCAGACCATCGAGTCCCACTCGATCTCGGCCGGCCTCGACTACCCCGGCGTCGGCCCCGAGCACGCCCACCTCGCCGCCACCGGCCGGGCCGTGTACGAGCCGGTCACCGACGCCGAGGCCATGGACGCGCTCGAGAAGCTCGCCCGCACCGAGGGCATCATCTGCGCCGTCGAGTCGGCCCACGCCGTCGCCGGGGCGCTCCGCCTCGCGCCCGGTCTCGAACCCGGCTCGAGCATCCTGATCAACCTCTCGGGGCGCGGTGACAAGGACATGGGCACCGTCGTGGACTACTTCGGCTTCGACAAGGGGAATGAGCAGTGAAGACAGCCGACACATTCGCGGGGGTCCGCGCCGAGGGCAGGGCGGCGCTCGTCGCCTACCTCCCCGGCGGCTTCCCCACCCTGGCCGACTCCATCAAGGCCATCGAGATCCTCATCGACCACGGCGCCGACGCCATCGAGATCGGCCTGCCCTACTCCGACCCGGTCATGGACGGCCCCGCCATCCAGCGCGCCGCCGACAGGGCCCTGGCGGCGGGGTTCCGCACCCGCCAGGTCTTCGACATCGTCGAAGCCGTGGCCGGGCGCGTCCCGATCCTGTCCATGACCTACTGGAACCTGGTGGAGCGCTACGGCGTCGACGCCTTCGCCCGCGACTTCGCCGCCGCCGGCGGGGCGGGCCTGATCACGCCCGACCTCATCCCCGACGAGGCCGAGGCGTGGCTCGCCGCCTCCGACGCCCACGACCTCGACCGGATCTTCCTGGTCGCCCCGTCCTCCACCGACGACC
>Ga0079224_100011773_pt1 | contig 12075 bp, 11 predicted proteins | sample Stecom2015_FD_80414 | JGI IMG/M metagenome (GOLD analysis project Ga0079224, IMG submission 80414) | Agricultural soil microbial communities from Utah to study Nitrogen management - Steer compost 2015 | ecosystem: Environmental > Terrestrial > Soil > Agricultural land | place: USA: Utah... | reverse complement strand
CCGGGCGAGCACGTTCTGGCCGTGCGGGTCTCCAACCACCTGAACGCCACCGGAGGCATCGGCGAAGTGAGCCTGGGGGCCTGGAAACCCCTCCAGAACGCCTTCCACGGACAATGGGCACTGCTTCTCTTCCAGGTGGGTATCATAGCCGTCATCGGTATCTACTTCTTCACAAATTTCCGCGCCCGCATCAACCGTACATATGCGCTATTCAGCCTCATCTGCCTGGGCTGCGTCCTGCAGACCCTGCCGCGCTGTTTCGCCCTGTATTCCGACGTTGACTTCGTGGACAACCGCTGGTACCACGCTCTGCAATACCTGGGATACATGATCATGATGGGCGCCATGCCCCTGTGCTTCCTCAGCGAGTTCTCGTCGCTGGCGCGGAAATGGTATTGGGCGGTGGGAGCCTTCACCCGCGTCATCGTACTGCCCTGCGAGGCCTACATTTTCAATATGTTCCCCAGTTCCATGCTCCCGGTGGTGAAGGTCACCCAGGACATTCTCGGATTCGCCTCCATCGGAACCTGCCTGGGCGTGACCGGCTGGGCGGCCTACCGGCGCAAAGAGAACAGCTTGCTGGCCAGCGCGGGACTGCTCTGCATGCTGGCCGGAGTCATACTGGGAGCGGTTTTCGGGCTGCAATTCACCTGGCCTTTGGGGCTAACCGCCCTCATCGTCTTCCTCAATGCCGGCCTCACCCGCAGTCTCACCCGCCAGGGCGCGGCCTTCCAGGAAACCCACCTGAAGGCGGCCCGCCTGGAAATCGAGCTGCTGAAGAATAATATCCAGCCCCATTTCCTGCTGACGTCCCTCCGATCCATCACCGATTGGCTGGAGAAGGAACCCAGGATGGCGGCCCGCCTGGTGAACGCCCTGGCGGCGGAGCTGCGGATGATGTTGAAGATGAGCTCGGAGAGAGTGGTGGGCCTGGACGAAGAGATCGCGCTTTGCCGCACCCATCTCGAAGTCATGGGCCTGCGACGCCATCGGCCCCTCGCCCTGGAAACCCGCGGTGTGGACGGGGAGGAGACGCTGCCGCCCATGGTCATCCATACCCTCCTGGAAACGGGGCTGGAAGAGGCCGAGGAGGGCGGAAGCGAAATCCGGTTCCTCCTGGAGCGCCTACCCGGCAAAGGGTTGGGGCTTCGCCTTTCCCATGGCGCCGCCTTGCGGCCCCGCTGGCAGCGCGATCAGGACGGGACCGGCTTCAAGTACGTGCGGGCGCGCCTGCAGGAATGCTTCCCCGACCGCTGGACCCTGCACTCCGACGCCTCCGGTAACGGGTGGAAAGCGGAGGTCCGCATCACCGATCCCGCCGCCCTGTCCGGCAACCGCGCCGCGCCCGCCGCCAAGGTCAAGACTCCCGCCTAAACCCATCCCGCCCAGGTCTTCCCCGGCCGCTCGCCGAGCTTCAAGGCGCCTTTTTTCCCGGAAGGGGCGGACTGCATTTGGCCGGCCGAAAGCGACAGTTCGCGGACCGCCGGGCCGGACGGGGGCGGGTAACCCATACATTTCCTCTCACACGCCGCGCATGCGGGCATGATGAAAGGAATACTGATGGAAAAGTCGATTCACATACTCCGGGGCCGGGGCCTGGGGCTGGCGCTGGGCCTGGCCCTGCTGGCATTCGCGCCTTCGGCGGCGCAGACGGCCGACACGGATGCCGGCGACACCGTCGCGGCGGAGCGGCCCGGAACGGCTTCCGCGCAGGTCGTGGACGAGGGCCGCGAAGCCTCCGGCCGCACGGTGAAAGTGCGGGCGAAGCGCAAGGCCCTGCGCGCTTCGGGCCGGACCCGGGTCACCGCCAAGGAAATCAAGCGCATGCCCGGCCTGGCCGAGCCGGACGTCATCCGCGCGGTGCAGGCCTTGCCCGGCGTGGCCGCGACCTCGGACTTCTCCACCAAGCTCTACGTGCGCGGCTCGTCCAGCGACCAGAACCTGGTGCTGTTCGACAACGCCATCGTGTATTCGCCCATGCACTTCGGCGGCATCTTCTCCACCTTCCTCGCCGACGCCGTGGGCGGCATGGAGTTCTACAAGGGCGGATTCCACCCGCGGCACGGCAACCGCCTCAGCTCGGTGCTGGCCGTCGAGAGCCGGAACGGCGGGACCACGGATACCGGCGCCGCGCGGGACACCTGGGCCCAGGGCACCGCGCGGGTGACCACCCTGTCGGGCTCCCTGGCCACCGACGGCCGCAAGGGAGATTTCTCCTGGGTCATGGCGGGCCGCCGCACCTGGATTGATCAGGCCCTTCAGGCCGGGCGCGCCTCCGGCCTCACCGAAGCCAAACTCCCGTATTACTTCTACGACTCCCAGGGAAGCCTGGCCTACGGCCGCGACGGCGACACCCTCCGGGTTTCGGCCTATCACGGGCGCGATCGGCTGACCATGGGTCCCATCCATATCGACTGGGGCAATACCGCCATACCCGTCAACCTCAAGCTCCGCCTCTCGGATCGGTGGTCCTATGCGGGCGCGGCAGCCTATTCCCGGTTCTCCCAGTTTTGGAGCTTCGGCGACATCGTCGAGGCCACCAACTCCATGGAGGACTACAACCTGCGCCAGGAGATTTCCCTGGAAGCGGGCGCGGGCCATCAGCTCACCCTGGGAGGCGAATTCACCCGCTTCGAATCCAGCTTGCGGATCGACCAGCCGATTCTGGACGTGCATACCCTGGACCGTACCACGGCGGATCTGTATGCCGGGTATTTCCAGGACCGCTGGGTGATATCGCCGCGGCATACCCTCACGGCCGGCATCCGGGGCTACGCCTATCCGGAGCTCGACGCTACGGCCTGGGACCCGCGGGCGACCTACACATGGCGCCCAGGCAGGGACTGGCGCCTGGACGCCCACGCCGGCCTCTACCATCAGTTCATTTCGAGCATCCGCTGGACCGACCAGGAAACCTTCAACGAGTTCTGGTACCCGGCCAAAGGCGGTATCAAGCCCTCCTGGTCCTCCCTGGTCTCCGGCGGCGTCGAGCGTACCGGCATCGGCCCTTTGCGCCTGCGGACCGGACTCGAGGTCTATTACAAGGACATCCGGGACCTGCCCCTGTACTACCCGAACCGCACCCAGGCGGAAGTAGCGGACAAGGACCGCGAGGAAGGCGGAAACCAGGTATCCCATGACTTCACGACCCAGGGCGGATATGCCGCCGGAGCCGAACTGACCGTGGGCAGGGACGAGGGCGCGCTGAGCGGCGAGATCAGTTGGGGACTATCGAAGGCGGTGCTCCGGCAGGACGAATTCCGTAACGCCGAAGGGACCTACGCCTTCGAACCCCATGCCGCCGACTGGGACCAGCTCCATACCGCCAAGGCCAAGCTGAACATCAACTGGCGGGGCGCGCCGGGCGGCGCCTTTTGGACGGCGAAGCAGGGCCGCTTCCTGCGCACCAGCCTGCAGGCGAACTACCACACCGGCCTGCCCTATACCGCCTTCCGGGACTATTACTCCGTGCACGAACCGGATCAGGGAGCCGACGGCGCTTCGGGCTCCGGCTCCCCCGCCTTCATCAAGGACAATACCTACCTCGGCCAGGGCCGCCACAATGACGCAATCCGCAAGGATTACTTCCGACTCGATGCGACCCTCCTCGATTGGGGCCGCGAGGGCAAGTGGCGTCTTTACTGGACGGTCCTCAACCTCACCGATCACGAGAACGTCTTCCTGATCAACTTCGATACCACCGAAAATCCCCCCGTGAAGAAGGAAACCTACCAGATACCCTTCCTTCCCGTTCTCGTGGGCTATGAATACCAGTTCTGAAAACGACGCGAACCACCAACCTACCGAAGAGGAAACGATGAACCGTCCTAAGATGAACCGCCCGGGAATCCGGGCATACGCCGCCACAACCGCCATAGCCACGCTGGCCGCTCTCGCGCTTTCCGCCTGCAACGGCCCCTGGAACATGGAGCCCGCCGCGGGCGACGGGGATCCCAAGCTGTGGATCTCCATGCTGCTCGTGGCCGAACGCCCCCTGGACACCCTTTGGGTTGAACGCCCCCTGCGCCTCGACCGCAAGGCCGACCCCGCCGCTCCATTCGTGGACCCGGCCGCGAGCTATGTTTCCGTTGTCGAACCGGAGTCCGGCGACACCCTGCGCTTCCGCCCCGTGCCGGGCCGGGCCGCGGCCTGGACCGCCGAGGATACGGCCTATCGCGTGAAGCGCGGCGCCCGCTATCTCCTCGATGCCCGGTTGCGCTGGAACGCCGCCAGGGAATTCCCCTCCGGATCGGAGTGGAAAACAGAAACCCTGACGGCCGAGACCAAGGTGCCCGCGGCCTATGCCCTGGACTCCCTCGCGCAGGCGCCTGTCGAAGCCCTGCACCCCGCCCTAGCTGTGGGCCTGCCGGCGGCTCTCGCGGTCCGGGCCCGCATCGATGCGGCCTTCCGCAAATCCCTCTATGACCGCCTCGACGCCATTCCCAACGCGGGCTCCCTGGCTTCGCGCGGAGTGGACGAGGAGGCCTTCACCGCCTACCTGGCGGGCAAGACCGTTTACCGTCCCCTTCGCCGGGAGGACACCCTCCATTTCATCTTCGACCCCGCCCCGTCCAGGGATAATGCCGGCAATGTCCTGATGCGGTACGCCCTGCCCCTCCTTCTCACCCAGCGGGTGGACACGCGCGACTTCGGGGGCCTCATCCTCTCGCAGCGTTTCGACTCCGCCCGGGCCCGCATCGTCGATCCCATGCTCAAGGGCATTTTCGCCTCTTTCGGGGCGGACCTCGACAGCGCCGCCCTGTACCAGCGCGGGGCGATCCGTCCCATGACCGTCATGGGCGCCTACACTTCCGGCATGCGGGGGTACCCGGACACCCTGCGGGTCGGCAACCTGCAATGGGGCTATACGGGGCGCAATGTGCTGCGCGCCTATGCGGTCGATCCGCAGTATTACCAGTATTACAAGGGCCTAATCGGCAGCGGGGCCGAAGGCGGCGGCGGATTGGGAGGCGGCAGCAGCCGGCCCCAGAACGTCCTGCGTTATTCCAATGTCGCGAACGGCGAGGGCTTCTTCGCCGGCGCCGTCGCCGACAGCTTCGCCGTCAATATCCGCGCCCTGCGCGACACCGTGGCGGTTTCCGCATTGCGCGAGGTGTGGCTCAAAGACCAGGCCAACTGAGGCGGCGGCTCCCCTCGACAACACGAATGCATTCCCCCCCCCCGATGCGGCAAGTCGGCGGCGGGCCCGTCGGACGGGCCCTGCGGGGGGATATCTTCTCTGCATCGACAACGACAACGCGGCGCGAGCCGCAACGAAAGGAAAAACACGAATCATGAACAATACCATCCAGAATCTCGCTCCCGCCATGCTCCTCATGGAGAAGGGCCTGCTCGCCCTGCTCCTCCTGCTCGGCGCCGCCTCCCTCGCCATCTTCATCTGGCGCGCCCGCAGCTACGCCAAGTCCCGCGGGAATCCCCGGAAGTGGATCCGCCTCCTCACCCAGGAAATGTCCAGCCCCCGCATTCCCGCCCTGCTGCTCACTCCCGACGATGAAGCCACCGTGGCCGGCCGCGTGGTCCGCACCGGCATCGCCAACCAGGGCCTTTCCTCACAGGCTCTGGAGAAAGTTTTCGAGGTGCAGGAGAGCGCCGAAAAGCGCGAGCTCGAAAAGGGCCTCTCCTTTCTCGCCACCGTGGGCGCCAACGCCCCCTTCCTCGGCCTCACCGGCACCGTCATCGGCATCCTCGTGGCCTTCGAGCGCTTCGCGGCCTCGGGGGGCAAGGGCAGCACCGAGGTGATGGTGTCCATCTCCCAGGCCCTGGTGGCCACCGCCATCGGGCTGGTGGTCGCCATTCCCGCCGTGGTCTTCTTCAACATCCTCAAGCAGAAGAGCAAGGCCCTTCTCGAAGGCGGCCGCGAAGTCCGCGGCCTCCTCCTCGCCCGCAGCCTGAACGCGGCCGGCCCCGCAAGGGAGGCCTGATGGCCGCCGCGACCCCGGATTCCGAGGAGGAGATCATGTCCTCCATCAACATCACCCCCTTGGTGGACATCTTCCTGGTGCTGCTCATCATCTTCATGATCACGAGCTCGGTGGCGGACCAGACGTCCATCCCCGTGAACCTTCCCAAGGCGGCCCATGCCGGCTCGGAGGCGCCCAAAGCCTCGGGCCTTTTGGTGGACAAGGACCATCGCCTCTTCCTGGACGGCGAACTGATGGACTCCGCCCGGGTGGCGGATCTCCTGAAGGCGGCGGTGGCCGCCGACGGAGAACATCAGGTGCTTCTCGGCGCCGACCAGGATCTGCCCTATCGCGAAGTGGTGCAAGTGATCGACCTCATCCGCGGCGCGGGCGTGCGCAAGTACGCGCTCAGGGTGGCGAGGGCCGGCGCATGATCATGAATACCGCGGAGAAGCCGCCCGAGAGCACTCTCGCGGCCCGACCCCTGGCCCTGGTGCTCCACCTGCCGGAGGCCAAGCGGCCCGGAGTCCGCGACCTCTCCTTGACGGCCGGGATGATTTTCCTGGCGGGCCTGGCCTTCTACCTGGCCGCCCGGTTGCCGGCTCCGCAGGCTCCGGTGGAGGAGACCCTGGAGATGATGGAAGAGGAGCCGCTCCCGCCGGTGGTGGTCGAAGAGCCCCCCAAGCCGCCCGAGCCCCCGCCGGAGCGCACTCCCCCGCCCGTGGCGCCGGCGGAAAAGCAGCCTCCGGTATTCGGGCTTCAAGAGGATGAAACCTCCGGGGCCGGGGACATGGCGGCCGCCACGGGAAACACCTTGGCCATTCAGGCCGACAGCTTGGTGCAGCCGCCGCCGCCGCCCCTGGCCCCGACCCCCGTGGAACTCGACCGCCCGCCGGGGTTCCTCAGGCAGGTAATGGCCGAGTATCCCGAATGGGCCCAGGACCAGGGCGTGGAAGCCAGGGCGCTGGTATGGGTGACCATCGACTCCGAAGGCCGGGTGACCGACGCCGCTCTGAAGAAATCGGCGGGCAAGGACTTCGACGCCGAAGCGCTGAAGGCCGCGCGGGCCAGCCTGTTCCGGCCCCTGGTGCGCAATGGCGCCAAGCTGCCCAGCCGATTCGTGGTGACATATGACTTCAAACTGGAATAGACGGATAAAACCAAGAACAGAAGGAGATAAAACATGAAAAATCCAAACACCGAATCGACCCTGCGCAAAGTACGGCGCGGGACGGCCTTCGCCCTGGCCCTCTTAGGACTCCATGCCGCAGCGCCCGCCGCCGGGAACCATACGGGATGGGAATTCAGCATGACCCCGGTGCTGATCGCGGCCCAGGACGGATACGGCCTCGGCGGCGGAGCCGACCCGGAACTGCGGTACACCCGCGATCTGGGTGATTCGCGCCTGAGCGCGGGCTGGCGCATAGGCGCCTATTATGTCCGCAACCGGGTGGGGGTAACCGCCACTCCCACCCTGCGCCTCACCGTGCCCGTCGGGGACTTCGAGCCCTATGTGGCCATGGGCATGGGTTACGGCTGGATCCCGGAATCCGGGGAAGAAGGCATGGCGACTTTGTCCCGCGCCGGATTCACCTTCCGTTTCAACCGCCGCTTCACCGTCGGCCTGGAGGGCACGGCCCAGCGTATCGAGGACACGGAATTCTTCTTTCCCTCCCTTGGATCCATGGTCTCCATCGACTTATAGGCCCGAATCGGACCACCCGGAAATGGAAAGGAACGGACATGAACGTAACCCGGATTAGGAACAAGCCGCGATTCGGCGCCTATAAAGCTCCGATGCTCCTGGTCGTGCTCAGCCTGGTTCCCGTCCTGGGGGGCTTGGCGCGGCTGCACGATTTGGGCGGCGGCGGTCCGATCACGGAGGATAATGCGCGCTTCGTCGCGGCGCCGGCGCCGATCCTGATCCATATTTTCGCGGCCACCGCGTATTCCCTCTTGGGCGCCTTCCAGTTCTCCCGCGGACTGCGGATCCGGTGGCCCGCCTGGCATCGGATCGCGGGCAGGATCCTCTGGGTCTGCGGACTCCTGTCGGCCCTGACCGGCATGTGGATGACCATGGCCTATGCAATCCCGGCCTCGCTGCAAGGGCCGCTTCTCTACGGGGTCAGGCTGACGGTGGGCATTGCCATGACGGCGGCCCTGGCGCTCGGGTTGAGAAGCATCCTCCGCCGGAACATCGCCGGCCATGAGGCCTGGATGATTCGCGCCTATGCCTTGGGGCAGGGCGCGGGGACCCAGGTGCTGCTCATGCTGCCTTTGATCCTGATCATGGGGGATTTCCCCGGCTTGAAGCGGGACATTATGATGACGGCCGCTTGGGTGTTGAACGCGGTAATCGCGGAAGGAATCATCAGGCGCCGCCGGCCGGCTTCGAGCCGTGGTGCGCGGCCTGGATGATCCGCGTTTCAGCAGGAAAATACGCCTCGATATTTTTTGTTTTTTTGACACAAAATCCGATCCGACGGCGTCTTAATCCCAGGATGCAAAGGAGGCGGGATTTCCGTTAACGAAGCATCTTGAAAGGGAAAATGATGATCATACGAAAAATCGCCCTGGCGGGATTGCCCCTCATGGCTTTCTTCCAGGCCTGCCAGTCGGACAGGTCCGAAAGCGCGCCCCAGGTCGCGTCTCCGGAATCCGGGGAATACAAGAGCATGGCCCAGGTGGACTTCCTCCACGACGAAGAGGGGAACGTTCCGCGGCATATTCCCGTAGAAGTACTGAAAGATATGCGGCAGCAGTTCCTGAAGCAAGGCCGGAAGGACCTTGTAAGCATTATCGACAAACGGTACGACTTCCTCAGCGGTGAAGTGAACGATCCGCGCGCCGCCGAAATGGCTGAGCATTACCTGAAATCGCAACTGCCCCGGCCGGCATCCAAGCCGGCGGTCATGCAGGCGGAGCCCCTCACTCCCGCCGATCTTCCCGACGGGATCGAGATTCCCGATGAAATGGTCGAAAGGATGAATCGGGCCGCAGCGAAAGGAGGTGCGCAATGAAATGGAATTTCCGAATCATGTCCCTGATCCTGGCCGCGGCCGCAGTAGCATCGGCCCAACCCACCAAGGCGCAAATGCAGGCCATCAACATGCCCGCGCCCTTCTATAACGTGACCAAGGATTTGAAATATACGGGAGATTACGGATACTATACCGTCGGATCCCTGCGCCAGTTGCCGCATCAAACCGTCAATCTGGGCAGCCCCAGCAACTGGAATTGGATACGCTATACCAATTCGGGAAACGTGCGGAATGTCTGGGCGTATGGATCGGCCTACAACAGCGGTGTCTGCAACCATGGGCACATTTCTTATGGCCTGTGGGGCAAATACCAGTACACCATCATCGGCCAGGCCATCACCGGTTGGTCACGCCTGGCGATGAGCACCCAGTCCGGAGAGATGATCAATGGAACCTGCAAGTGGGAAATAGACAACTCCTTTTCCCGATTCGCGGGGGAAGACTTCGGTTGGGGAACGAAATACATCAACAGCGATGCACGGAGCTTCCCTTCCTATTTCAAGTACAAGGAATATGTGCTGGGCGGCATCGTGGTCTCTCATGGGGGCGCCAATTGCGGAACCTTCCAATGCGGGCATCAGTGGTACGCGGTTCTTTACTCTCTTCCTTAGACGAAGAGAGGTAGGCCGAAAAACCGGATTTCGGGGCGCCTCTCAGCCAGGGGGGCGCCCTGCTGCGCACTCATTTATGGGCGGCCGACGCCCTTTTGGGTTGAAACCCCTGAAAATCTCCGTGGGGGACGGATCTTGTCCCATCGTATTCATACCTTTACGGAGTTATGACCACACCGGAAAACCCGTTCTTTGAGAAGCCGATCCTCAATTCCCCTTACGCCTACCCAAAACGGCATTGGGAGCTGGACCCGGATGGCCAGCCCACCCAGAAAATCCTCGAAGCCAGACGCCCGGTATCCTTCATCACTCCCATTCCCAAGCCCCGGAAACGCAAAGACTCGGGGACCCAGCAAGACATCGTCTTCGACGAAGGCAAAGGCATTTCGACCGCCGAGCAGCAATACGACACCACTTCCATCATCAATGAGGTCCGGAACCACGTGGACAAGTGGAGGCTCATTCCCAATCCGAACGAGTGGGGCGTTACCCCGGAAACCGCGCGGCTGCTGCAACATTGGCGCAATTATCCTTTCCAGGGAGTCCGTCCCTTCTTTTGCCAAATCGAAGCCGTGGAAACGGCCATCTGGTTGACCGAGGTCGCCCCCGGTTTCGCCGTCGGAAAAAAATTCCTGGAGCACCTGGAGGCGGCCAATCAGGCGGCCAACCCCGAGCTTTCCCGGCTCGCCCTCAAACTGGCTACCGGCGCCGGCAAGACCACGGTCATGGCCATGATCATCGCCTGGCAGACGATTAATTCGGTACGGCATCCCAATAGCCGTAAGTTCACCAAGGGCTTCCTGGTCGTATCGCCTGGCCTTACCATCAAAGACCGACTGAGTGTTCTGCAGCCCAATGACCCTTATAGCTATTTCAAAAGCCGGGAATTGGTACCCGTCGATTTGCTTGGGGAGGTGTTCAAGGCAAAAATCGTCATCACCAACTATCACTCATTCAAGCTGCGCGAACGCATGGAATTGTCCAAAGGCGGGCGCAACCTGCTCCAGGGCCGCGGCGGCGAAGCATTGCATACCCTGGAAACCGAAGGCCAGATGCTCCAGCGGGTGATGCCTGACCTCATGGGCTTGAAGAACATCCTGGTGCTCAACGACGAAGCGCACCACTGTTATCGGGAAAAGCCTTCCAAGGACGACCAGGAAGACGAGGACGAAGATTTAAAGGGCGATGCCCGCAAAGAGGCGGAAAAGAACAACGAGGCCGCGCGCTTATGGATTTCCGGGTTGGAAACAGTCAGTCGCAAACTCGGTCTGGCACGGGTTTTCGACCTTTCCGCTACTCCATTCTTCCTAAGGGGATCCGGTTACGCCGAAGGCACCCTGTTCCCCTGGACCATGAGCGATTTTTCCCTGATGGACGCCATCGAATGCGGCATCGTCAAATTGCCCCGCGTTCCCGTAGCCGACAATATTCCGGGCGGGGAAATGCCCAAGTTCCGCAACCTTTGGGAGCATATAGGCAAGCGTATGCCCAAAAAGGGACGGGGCAAAAACAATTCCCTGGATCCCTTGAGTCTGCCTGTGGAACTGCAAACCGCTCTGGAAGCCTTGTACGGGCATTATGAAAAGACATTCGAGGAGTGGCAGAAGGCCAAGATAAAGGTTCCGCCCTGCTTCATCGTGGTGTGCAACAACACGTCCACCTCCAAGCTTGTCTACGACTATATATCCGGATTCGACCGGGAAGAAGAGGATGGAAGTTCCACCCCGGTGGCGGGCAGACTGCCCTTGTTCCGCAATTCCAATGAACACGGAGAACCCTACGGACGCCCTCCCACACTTTTGATAGACAGCGAGCAATTGGAATCCGGAGAGGCCCTGGACGACAAGTTCCATAAAATGGCCGCTTCGGAAATCGAACAGTTCCGCCGGGAAAAAAGAGAGCGCGGAGGCGCCGGTGCAGATGCGGATAACATCACCGACCAGGAACTGCTGCGCGAAGTCATGAATACCGTGGGCAAGGAAGGACGCCTGGGCGAAGGCATCCGCTGCGTGGTTTCTGTGTCCATGCTGACCGAAGGCTGGGATGCCAATACCGTGACCCATGTTCTGGGCGTAAGGGCATTCGGCACCCAATTGCTTTGCGAGCAGGTGATCGGTCGGGCTCTACGCCGCCAATCCTATGAGTTGAACGAAGAGAACCTGTTCAACGTGGAATATGCCGACGTTCTGGGAATTCCCTTCGATTTCACGGCCAAGCCGGTGGTCGCTCCTCCGCAAAAACCTCCCCAGACCATACAGGTCAAGGCCATCCGACCCGAGCGGGATGCCCTGGAAATCCGCTTCCCGCGTATTGCGGGCTATCGCGTCGACCTGCCCAATGAGCGCCTAAGAGCCAATTTCAACGAGGATTCTATTCTTGAATTGGGTTCTTCCGGCATCTGTGTGGAAGAGCTAGCTTTTCTGGGCATTTTTGGAGGGTGATTTGACCGATCCATTGCGCGAAACGAATACCGTGGTCATGGAGCATTACCGAAGGCTTTTG
>Ga0079224_100011771_pt1 | contig 12076 bp, 7 predicted proteins | sample Stecom2015_FD_80414 | JGI IMG/M metagenome (GOLD analysis project Ga0079224, IMG submission 80414) | Agricultural soil microbial communities from Utah to study Nitrogen management - Steer compost 2015 | ecosystem: Environmental > Terrestrial > Soil > Agricultural land | place: USA: Utah... | reverse complement strand
CGGCACGCCGAGCGCGTTGTAGCCGAACGCGACCAGCAGATTTTGGCGGATGTTGCGCATCGTCTTGCGCGACAAGCGGACGGCGCGCGCGATCCCGCGAAGGTCGCCCTTCACGAGCGTGACGCCGGCCGACTCCATCGCGACGTCGGTCCCGGTCCCCATCGCGATGCCGACGTCCGCCTGCGCGAGCGCCGGCGCATCGTTGACACCGTCGCCCGCCATCGCGACGACGACGCCGTCACCCTGCAGGCGCTGGATGATCGCGGCTTTGTCGCGCGGCAGCACGTTCGCGAAGATCTCGTCGATCCCGAGCGCGCGGCCGACCGCCTCCGCCGTTCGGCGGTCGTCGCCCGTCAGCATGATCACGCGGACGCCGGCCGCGTGCAGCGCGTCGAGCGCCTCGCGCGTCGTCGCCTTGATCGCATCGGCGACGATCAGGAGCCCGGCCGCCCGATCGTCGACGGCGACATGCACGGCCGTCGCCCCATCGGCGCGCTCCGCATCGGCCGCGGCGGCGAACGCTCCTGGGTCGATGCCGTGGTCCTCGAGGAGCTGCGCGTTCCCGACCAGCACGCGCCGGCCGTCGACGCGAGCCCATACGCCCAGGCCCGGATCCGAGCCGAAGTCCTCGGCGTCGGGCAACGCGAGCCCTCGCTCTCGCGCGCCGTCGACGATCGCGCGCGCGAGCGGATGCTCGCTCGGCGACTCCGCGGCCGCGGCGAGCCGCAGCAACTCGTCGGCGGCGAAGCCTTCCGCCGCGATCGCGCGGCGAAAGCTCGGCTTGCCCTCGGTCAACGTGCCGGTCTTGTCGACGACGACCGTCGTCACCTTCTCGAGACGCTCGAGCGCCGCCGCATCCTTGATCAGCACGCCTTCCTGCGCACCGCGCCCGACCCCGACCATGATCGACATCGGGGTCGCGAGCCCGAGCGCGCACGGGCACGCGATGATCAGCACGGAGACGGCGACGAGCAGCGCGAACGCGAGCTGCGGCGGCGGACCGACGATCGCCCAGACGGCGGCTGCGACGAGCGCGATCACGACGACCGCCGGCACGAACCACGCGGACACCCGATCCGCGAGGCGCTGGACCGGCGCGCGCGATCGCTGGGCTTCCGCGACCATGTGCACGATCTGCGAAAGCAGCGTGTCGCCGCCGACTCGCTCGGCGCGCATCAGGAGCGTCCCGCTGCCGTTCGTCGTCCCGGCCGAAAGCCGGGCGCCCCGCTCCTTCCTGACCGGCTCGGGCTCGCCGGTCAGCATCGACTCATCGACGTGGCTCGCGCCGTCGAGCACGACGCCATCGACCGGAATCTTTTCACCGGGCCGCACGCGGAGCCGATCGCCGACCTGCACGTCCTCGAGCGGCACGTCCGTCTCGTCGCCGTGCTCGCCGACGCGGTGGGCGATCTTCGGCGCGAGCTGGAGCAACGCGCGGATCGCTCCCGACGTCCGCGCGCGAGCCCTGAGCTCGAGCACCTGCCCGAGCAGAACGAGCGTGACGATCACGGCCGCCGCCTCGAAATAGACGGGCAGCGCTCCGGACGCTTCGCGGAACGAAGCGGGCAGCGCGTCCGGCAGCACGGTCGCGACCACCGAGAACGACCACGCGGCCCCGGTGCCGATCGCGATCAACGTGAACATGTTCAGGCTGCGATTGACGATCGACTGCCAGCCGCGGACGAAGAACGGCCAGCCGCCCCAGAGCACGACCGGCGTCGCGAGCAGCAGCTGTGCCCAGGCGACGGTCTGGTGGCCGAACAAGCGCATCGGGTTCACCGCGGGAACGAGCTCGCCGACCATCGCCCAGAGCAGCGGCACGGTCAGCACCGCGCTGACGCGGAGACGGCGGCGCATGTCCGCGAGCTCGTGGCTCTCGCCCTCCTCCGCGGTCGGCGTCAGCGGCTCGAGCGCCATGCCGCAGATCGGGCATGCGCCGGGCGCGTCGCGCCGGATCTCCGGATGCATCGGGCACGTCCAGATCGTGCCGGCCGGCAGATCGGCCGACCGGTCGCCGACCGCCGGCTCGAGGTACTCGAGCGGATCCGCGCGGAATCTTTCCCGGCATCCGGCGCTGCAGAAGTAATAGGTCTCGCCGCCGTGCTCGAGATGCAGCGCGGTCGCAGGATCGACCGTCATGCCGCAGACCGGATCTTCGACGGCGCCGGCGGCGCGCGCTGCCATGCCGCCGTGCGCGAGCGGATGCCGCTGCGCGGCGTGTCCGTCGTCTCGGGCGGCGTGCTCGTCGCGATGAGCGGTCACGGGATCACCGCCGCTGCGCGGCTCGGCCGCGTGCAGCCGTCTGGGCGTCGTATCCATCGGTCCCTCACTCTCGGTCGCGGCTCAACGCGGCGACGATCGGGCAGCCGTCGAGCTCGCCGCGGCCCGGGCACGCGTCGATCAGGCGCTTCAGGCCGCGCTTCACTCGTTGCAGCTCGGCGATCTTGCTCTCGACCTGCCGCAGCCGCTCCTCGGCCTTGCGCTTTACCTCCTGGACGCTGCCGCCGCGATCGGCGGACAGGGACAGGAGATCGGCGATCTCGGCAAGCGTGAAGCCGAGCTCCTTCGCGCGGCGGATGAAGCGCAGCCGGCCGATGTCCGCTTCGCCGTACTCGCGATAGCCGGATGCGCGCCGCGGCGCCGGCGGCAGCAGCCCGTGACGCTCGTAGTAGCGGACCGTGTCGATGTTCACGCCCGCCCGCTCCGCGAGCTTGCCGATCGTCATCGTGCGCATCTGCTCCTCCTGCGACGGTCTGCGCCAGCTTAAACCCTGGACCTTGGTCGAGAGTCAAGACCGCGATGGCTCGCCGTCAAAACCACGCCCGCACGCCGATGACGAAGCGGGAATCGTCAGGATCCTCGCCCGCCGCCCGCGCGAGGTCGGCCGTCCCGCCCGTCTTCCTGCTCCTCGAGATGCCGACGTACGGCGCGATCTCGCGCCGGATCTCATAGCGCAGTCGCAGCCCTGCCTCGACGCTCGTGAGCCCGGAGCCGAGCCCGCGCGCCGGATCCGCTCGGCCGTGCCAGTCGAGCTCGAGCAGCGGCTCGAGGATCCAGCGGTTCGTCACGAGGAGCTCGTACTCGACGTCGAGGCGAGCCGCTGTCCGACCGCCCTCGGCGGCGTACGCGGTCGCCGCGACCTCGAAGCGGTACGGCGCGAGCCCTTGGACGCCGAACGCCGCCCAGGTCAGCGACGGGCCCGGCGCGAAGTCCTGCCGAACGCCGACGACGACGTCCCACCAGCGGGCGAAGCTCCGGCCGTAGAGCGCGGCGAGCTCCGCGTGCTCGGTGCGGCTCGAGAGCCTCGAGCCCTCACTCCGCACCCACAGCCGCTCGAGGCTCCGGCCGAACCACGCATCGAGCTCCCAGTCGAGGACGCGCCCCGCGTCGCCGTCCTGCCGCTCGAGCCGATCGAACAGCACGACGCGGGTGAACGGATCCTCGAGCATCTCGTGCGTCGCGCCGCCGAGATCCGGAAAAGCGGCCGCGCGATCCTCGTCGGTGATCTCCGGGAAATGCGGTTCCTGTCCCTCAGCGCTCGCGCCGAGCGCGAGCGCGAGCGCGACGAGCACGCCCGAAGCGGCGCGGCGCGCGGGCGAGCCGTGCGCCGAGCGCGCACGCCCCGGTGCGGCGCTCATTGCCGCTCCTCCACACGCACCTCGCGGAACATGCCGGCCGCCATGTGATAGAGCAGGTGACAGTGATAGGCCCAGCGGCCGAGCGCGTCGGCCGTCACTCGGTACGAGCGTTTCGTGCCCGGCGGCATGCTGACCGTGTGCTTGCGCACGAGGAACGCGCCCGTTTCATCCTCGACGTCGCTCCACATGCCGTGCAGATGGATCGGATGCTCCATCATCGTGTCGTTCACGAGCGTGAGCCGCACGCGCTCGCCGTAGCGCAGCCGGATCGGCTCGGCCGCGGAGAACGGCTCGCCGTCGAACGACCAGAGGAAGCGCTCCATGTGGCCGGTCAGGTGCAGCTCCAACGTGCGCCCCGGCTCGCGGCCGTCCGGATCCGGACGGAGCGCGTGCAAGTCCGCGTACGTCAGCACGCGGCGGCCGTTGTCGCGCAGACCGACGCCGGGATCGTCGAGCCGGGCAGTCGGCGCAACGGCCTGCATGTCGACGCGCGGATTGCGGGCCTCGCTCGGCGGATGGCGTTGAGGACCCGGCACATCGGGGCTCGTGCGGTCGTGCCGGTCGTCGGAATGGGCGGCGTGTCCGGCATGCGCCGCATCCGGCGCCGGCGCAGCATGCTCTCCGTGCGCGGACGGCGATGCGTGCGCGGCCGCGCCGTGCCCCATGTCGGCCATCGTCAGGTAGACGATGCGGTCGAGCTCGGGAACCGGCGCGGCAAGGCCCTCGCGCACGGCGAGCGTCCCTCGTGCATAGCCGCTGCGGTCGAGCGACTGCGCGAAGATCGTGAACGCGTCGGCGCCCGCGGGCGTCACGAGCACGTCGAACGTCTCCGCGACCGAGATCCGCAGCTCGTCGACGGTGACCGGATGCACCGGCTGGCCGTCCGCCGCGACCACGGTCATCGCAAGGCCAGGGATCCGCACGTCGAAGGCCGTCATCGCCGAGCCGTTGATCAGCCGCAGCCGCACCCGCTCGCCGGGGCGGAACAATCCCGTCCAGTTGCCCGCGGGCGCGCGGCCGTTCAGCAGATACGTGTACTCGGACCCCGACACGTCGGCGAGATCGGCCCGCGACATCCGCATCCGCGCCCATTCGAGCCGCTCGCGGAGCGCGTTCCCGAAGCCTCCCGCGCGCCCGTCACGGACGAAATCGCCGAGCGTCGGCTTGTTGAAGTTGAAGTAGCCGGGCTGGCGCTTCAACAGCAGATAAAGCTCCAGGGGATCGCGGTCTGTCCAGTCCGACAGCATCACGACGTGCTCCCGGTCGTAGGAGAAGGGCTCGGGCTCCCGCGGCTCGATGATCAGCGGTCCGTACAGTCCGAGCTGCTCCTGGAATCCGGAGTGGCTGTGATACCAGTACGTGCCGCTCTGCCGGACCGGGAAGCGATAGACGAACGTCTCGCCCGGCGCGATACCGTGAAAGCTGACGCCCGGCACGCCGTCCATGTTCGCGGGCAGCACGATGCCGTGCCAGTGGATCGACGTGTGCTCGGCGGCGAGCTCGTTGCGGACCCGAATCGTGACCGTATCGCCTTCGCGCCACCGCAGCACCGGGCCTGGCAACGATCCGTTCACGAGCGTCGCGAGCGCCGGCCGGCCGGTGTAGCTCACGGCGTGCGCGCCGACGGTCAGGTCGAGCTCGCGGCCGGCGAGCTCGGCGAGCGTGCCCGCGGTCGCGCGCGCCGCGGCCGCGCCGAATGTGCCGGCCGCGGCGGCGACGCCGCCTAGGCCCAAGCCCTGGACGAACGTGCGTCTGCCGATGCCCCGGTCGGCGGCTTCGAGTAACTGAGTCATGTGGTCGCGCATCTTCCCGATCTTCCAGATGTTCCGTTCGCAACGGCGCGCGGCGTCACGCCGGCGCGTGAGCGGTGCGGGCTCGCGAAGCTTCGCGGCCGGCCGGCCGCGAACTGCCCGCGCGGAGGTGCGGATCAGATCAGGAAGACGCAGTGACGCAGATGCAACGGCACCGCGGAGCGCGTCGGATCGCGCGCCGGGGGATGCAGGCTCGGCCGGCGCGGCGGATCGTAGCGCGCCGCCGCGAGCGCCGGCGCGGCCGGGGGATGCACGTCCTTGCCGGCGCTGCCGGCTGCCCGGTCGGCGTCGTCGAGCGCCGCGCACGCGGCGGCGCCGCCGACCGCGTGACCGTCCGGGCAGTGAGCGCAGCGCCGATCGTCGCCGCCGGCGCCGTCCCGTGTCGTGTCCGCGCCCGCGGCGCTGCCATCGGCCCCTTCCGCGCCGCCGTGCCGATGCCCGTGCGCCGCATGGTCGTCGTGCACCGAGGACGCCGCTTCGCCGGCGCGCTCGACGGCGTCGCGAGGAGCGTCGCTCGCGGCGACCGGGCACGCGGCCGCTCCGGCGATCCACGCGCAGGCCGCGAGCGGCAACAGCAGCCGCAGCAGCGCTCGTCTTCGCCTTCTCAGCCGTTCGAGCACGGACATCTCGCGGTCACCTCCGATGGCGCTCCCACTGTAGGAGCGGCGTGCCGGACCGACAAGATGTTGCACCCTGGATCGTGGTCCAGGGTCAAGAGGCGGCGGCGCCATGCACCGCCGGCTCCGCCACGCGGCGATGGGCGATACGGTAGAGCGCGGGCAGCGCGACCAGCGTCAGCAGCGTCGAGGAGACGATCCCGCCGATCACGACCGTCGCGAGCGGGCGCTGCACCTCCGAGCCGATGCCCGTGTTCAGCGCCATCGGCACGAACCCGAGCGACGCGACGAGCGCGGTGATCAGCACCGGGCGAAGCCGGGTCAGCGCCCCCTCGACGATCGCCTCCTCGAGCGGGCGCCCGGCCGCGCGCAGGTCGCGAATGAACGCGACCATCACCAAGCCGTTCAGCACGGCGATGCCGGAGAGGGCGATGAACCCGACGGCAGCCGAGATCGAGAACGGGATGCCGCGCAGGAGCAACGCCCCGATGCCGCCGGTCATCGCGAGCGGCACGCCGCTGAAGATCAGCGCCGCGTCGCGCAGCGAGCCGAGCGCGACCGTCAGCAGGACGCCGATCGCAACGAGCGTCAACGGCACGACGACCGCGAGCCGCCGGCTCGCGGACTGCAGCTGCTCGAACGTGCCGCCGTACTCGATCCAGTAGCCGGCCGGCAGATCCACCTGGGTCTCGACGGCGCGGCGCACGTCGGCGACGAACGAGCCGAGATCGCGCTCGCGGACGTTCGCCGTCACGACGACGCGGCGCTTGCCGTTCTCGCGCAGCATCTGGTTGTAGCCCGTCGCGAGCTCGAGCGACGCGACCTCGCGGAGCGGCACGAAGCCCGCGCCGAGCGGGACCGGCAGCGCGCCGAACGCGTCCGGGCTCGAGCGGAGCGGCTCGGGCAGCCGCACGACGATATCCGCACGCCGATCTCCGTCGTAGAGCCGACCCGCGACGACGCCGCCGAGCGCCGCGGCCACGGTGTCCTGCAGGTCCGCGATCGAGAGCCCGAGCCGTGCGAGCGCGTCGCGCTTCGGCTTCACCGCGAGCACCGGCAGGCCGGTCGCCTGCTCGACCGCGACGTCCGCGGCGCCGGGCACGGCCGCGACCGCGGCCTCGATCGCGCCGCCGAGCTCGACCAGCCGCTCGAGATCGTCGCCGAACACCTTCACGGCGAGCTCCGCGCGAACGCCGGCGATCAGCTCGTTGAACCGCATCTCGATCGGCTGGAGGAACTCGTAGCGGTTGCCGGGCACCGACTGCACGAGGGCCTCGAGCTCGGCGACGACCCGCGCTTTCGGCTTCCGCGGATCCGGCCACTCCGCGCGCGGCTTCAACATCACGAAATTGTCGGCGACGCTCGGCGGCATCGGATCGGTCGCGAGCTCGCCGGTGCCGATCTTCGCGAACACGCGCTCGACCTCCGGCAGCTCGCGAATCCGCGCCTCGAGCTCCTCCTGGAGCGCGATCGCCTGCCCGAGCGACGTGCCGGGTATTCTGAGCGCGTGCATTGCGATGTCGCCTTCGTCGAGCGTCGGCACGAACTCGGCCCCGAGACGCGTCGCGCCGAGCACCCCGAGCGCGACGAGCGCGGCCGCGCCCGCGAGCACGGGCAGTCGATGGCGTAGCGAGATCGCGAGGATCGGACGGTATCCCGCCCGCACGGCCTCGAGCAGACGGTTGCGGCGCGCACGAACCGGGTAGCGCGCGAGGAGCGCGACGGCCGCCGGCACGAACGTGACTGCGAGCAGCATCGCGCTCGCGAGCGCGATCACGACGGTCGCGGCCATCGGGTGATACATCTTCCCCTCGACGCCGGTGAGCGCGAAGATCGGCACGTACACCGCGGTGATGATGCCGACGCCGAAGAGCGCGGGACGAATCACCTCGCGGGTCGCCGCGAGCACGACGGCGCGGCGCTCCGCGAGCGGCAGCACGTGCCCTTTGCCGGCCTCCTCGAGCCGCCTGAGGCAATTCTCGACGATGATCACGGCGCCGTCGACGATCAGCCCGAAGTCGAGCGCGCCGAGGCTCATCAGGCTCGCGCTGACGCCGCTCTCGACCATGCCGGTCACCGTCATCAGCATCGTCAGCGGGATCACGGCCGCGGTCACGAGCGCGGCGCGCACGTTGCCGAGCAGCACGAACAGCACGACGATCACGAGCAGCGCGCCTTCGGCGAGGTTCGTCGCGACCGTGCGCAGCGTGCGCTCGACGAGCGTCGTGCGGTCGTAGACGGCGGACAGCGTGATCCCGGGCGGCAACGTCCGCGCGATCTCCTCGAGCTTCGCGGCGACCGCGTTCGCGACCGCGCGGCTGTTCTCGCCGATCAGCATGAAGACCGTGCCGAGCACGACCTCGCGGCCGTTCTGGGTCGCGGCCCCGCTGCGGAGCTCCTGCCCTACGGTCACGGTCGCGACGTCCGCGACGCGCACCGGCAAGCCGCCCCGCTCCGCGACGACGATCGCTTCGAGATCCGCGAGCGACTCGGCCTGCCCCGGGACGCGGATCAGCCATTGCGCGCCGCCGCGCTCGATGAACGCGGCGCCGCGATTCGCGTTGTTGCGCTCGATCGCGGCCGCGACGTCGGCGAACGACAGCCCGAGCGCGAGCAGCTTCGTCGGCTCCGGCGCGACGAGTATCTCTTTCTTGAAGCCGCCGATCGGGTTGACCTCGACGACGCCGGGCACGCCGAGCAGCTGCGGCCTGACGATCCAGTCGTGCACGGAGCGGAGATCCGTAGGCGTGACCGGCGAGCCGTCCGCGTTCTTCGCGCCGGGCTCCGCGTCGGCCGTGAACATGAAGATCTCGCCGAGACCCGTCGCGACCGGGCCGAGCGCGGGCTCGAGCCCGGAAGGCAGCGCCGCCCGCGCGCTCGCGAGGCGCTCGGCGACCTGGGCGCGCGCGAAATAGATGTCGGTCCCGTCCTCGAACACGACCGTAACCTGCGAGAGGCCGTAGCGGGACAGCGAACGCGTATGATCGAGGCGCGGCAGCCCGGCCATCGCCGTCTCGAGCGGGAAGCTGATCCGCTGCTCGACCTCGAGCGGCGTGTAGCCCGGCGCGGGCGTGTTGACGGTCACCTGCACGCCGGTGATGTCCGGCACCGCATCGATCGGCAACCGCGTGAAGTTCCACGCGCCGAGCAGCACCCCGAGCAGCACGAGCAGCATGACGACGCCGCGGCGGTCGATTGCGAGCTGCAGCACCCGGTCGAGCATCTCGCGGCCCTCAGTGGTCGTGCGCCGCGCCCGACTTCTCGGCGTCGGCCTTGACGACGTAGCTGCCTTCGGTCACGTAGCGCGTGCCGGGCTCGAGACCGCCGAGCACCTCCGCGAACGTCCCGTCCTCGCGGCCGAGCTCGAGCATGCGCACCTCGTACACGTCGCCGACCTGCGCGTAGACGACCGGCTGGTCGCGAAACGTCTGCAGCGCGTCCCGCCGCACGGCGAGCGCCACCTCGTGCTCGGCGACGAGCACCTCGGCCGTGACGAAGGTGCCCGGCACGAGCGCGCCCGCGGGGTTGTCGAGCGGCACTCGCGCGGTCACCGCCTGGCCCAGGTCGGCGACGACGCCGATCTGCGCGATCGTGCCGTGCGCGCGCGTGCCGTCGGGCGCGATCACGGTCACGCTCGCTCCGGCCGCGACCTTGGCGCGATCGCCCGGGAAGACGGCGAGCTCCGCCCAGACCGCGGCCGGATCGACGATCGTGAAGAGCCGTCGCCCGCGCGTCTGCTCGCCCGGGTTCGCGGCCCGCTCGGCGATCACGCCCGCGATCGGCGCCGTCACGTCGTAGCGCTGCAGGCTGTCGTTGCTCTCGACCGTCGCGAGCCGCTCGCCGGCCTGCACCCGGTCGCCGACGGTAACGGTCACTGCGGTCAACGTGCCGTCGAACCGCGCGGCGACCTCGCTCACTCGCTCGGGCATCGGCACGATGCGTCCGTAGACGATCAACGTCTCGCGCAGCACCGCAGGCCCCGCGAGCTCGGTCGCAAGCCCGAAGCGCGCGGCGACCTCGGGCGCGATCCGCGTGCGCCCTTCGAAGGTCTCGTACGCCCACCGGCTTCGCGCGCCCGCGTGCGCGGCTTCGACCGCGACCTCGAACGAGTGCGGCTCCGCGACGACGCCTTCGCCGCGCAGGAAGCCGTCCTCCGGATGGAACGGGAAGGTGTCGACCCGGCCGCCGAGCCGCGTCGTCCGCACCGTGAGCTCGACGTCGCGCGGATCGACTGCGCGCCCCGCCTCGCTCGGCCACGCCCGCCACTCGGGCGACACGCCGCGCTCGAAGATCGCGAGCTCGAGCGCGAAGTCGCCGTCGCGGAGCACCCGCCCGCCGTTCGGCCCCCGCTCGAACGCCTCCCCGTCCGCACCGGCCGCGGGACCTTCCGCGCCGGTGCAGGCCGCAACGGCCGCGCTCGCGGCGAGTGCACACCAACGTCGACGCCAGCCGTTCATCGCACGTCCTCCCCGGCCGCGGGCAGCGTCGCCTGGCCGCCCGTCAGCCGTTCGAGCTCTATCAGCAGCAGATGCGCCTCGACGTCCGCGTCGAGGAGCTCGCCGCGTGCGGCAGCGAGATCGGTGCGCGCCGCGCGCAGCTCCAGGTAGCCGTAGCGGCCGGCCTCGAACGCCCGCTCCGTCTCGGCGGCCGCCTGCGCGAGGCGCGGGATCACGTCGGACCGCAAGCGCTCCCCGACGTGGACGTGATGCTCGAGCTCCTCGCGCAGCACGTACAGCGTCGAGCGCAGCTCCGCGTGCACCGCCGCAGCCTCCGCGTCCGTCGCGGCCGCCTCGGCGCGCGCGGCCGCGATCGCACCGGAGTTGTCGTCGCGGAAGCCGAGCGGCACGGTCAGCCCTGCGACGAGCGCGAAGTCGTCGCCCGTCTCGATCCGCCGCAACCCGGCGTGCACCCGCCAGCCGCGACGCCGCCGCGCTTCCTCGAGCCTGATCCGCGCCTCGTCGAGCCGCCGCCGGGTCGCGAAGCGCGCGAGCTCGGGCGATGCCTCGAGCCGCGCGGCGAGCCGCTCGTACGGCTCCGCGTGCACCGGCACGAGCGCGCCGGCCACGGCACGGAAGTCGGGCTCGAGCGCGCCCCACTGCGCGCTCAACCGGCGGTACGCCGCGCGCAGCTCGTGCTCGACGCCTTCGGCCGCGAGCTCGGCGCGCGCGAGCTCGGCCTCCGCGCGGGCGAGCTCCGCCTCCGGCGCGAGCGCGGCGGCGATCCGCCGGCGGACCGCGTCCCGCGTCGCCGCCGCGAGCTCGACGGCGGCCCGCGCCTGCTCGAGACGCGCCTGCTCGGCAAGGCACACCACGAAACGCCGCGCGGTCTCCGCGGCCGCGTCGAGGCGCGCGAGCTCGGCGTCGGCGCGCCGCAGGGCGACGTCCGCTCGCGCGCTCGCGACGAGGCGCTCGCGCAATCCGCGCTCGAGCAGGAACCCGAGCGTGACGGTCGCTTCCGCAGCGCGGGCGCCGCGGAACGGTCCCGTGCCGAGGAAATCTTCGACCTCGACTCCGAGCTCCGGATTCGGCGGCAGCGCCGCCTGCCGGGCGTGACCTTCGGCGACCTCTACCCGCAGGCCGTGGGCGACGAGCGCCGGGTGCGCTTCGAGCGTGCGCGCGATGGCCTGCTCGAGCTCGAGCGTTTCCGTCGTGTGTGCCGGCGCGCCGGCGAGCACCGCACCGGCGAGAAAACACGCGCAAAGCGTGCGCGCGATCGTGGATCCCATGAAGCCGCTCCCGAAAACCGACGAGCGCCCCGTCGCGGCGAGCGCGCGCGGCAAACGGCCGCGCCGCGCCCGGCGGACGGCTCGGAATGCGTTTCGGTCAGCGGCGCGGCGGTGCGCGAAGCGGCGGCCGCCAGCGCGCCCGGCGCCGCAGCGGCGGCAGCAGCACGGGCGGCAATGCGACGCGGGGCGCAGCCCGCAGCAGTGCGAAGAGCGACAACGCGGACCCGACGAGGCACCGGGGGACCTTCGGGCCGGAGGCGCCGGGGCTGAAGGCCGCGGCGTCCT
>Ga0079224_100011770_pt1 | contig 12076 bp, 9 predicted proteins | sample Stecom2015_FD_80414 | JGI IMG/M metagenome (GOLD analysis project Ga0079224, IMG submission 80414) | Agricultural soil microbial communities from Utah to study Nitrogen management - Steer compost 2015 | ecosystem: Environmental > Terrestrial > Soil > Agricultural land | place: USA: Utah... | reverse complement strand
GCTGCGGGAGCTGCTGACCCGGGAGCAGGCCCGCCTGCGGCAGGCCCTGGCGTACCTGCGGGAACCCCGCACCCTGGCGGCGGTGGACGGTCTCGCGTCCTTGACCCGGCAGCTGCCGGTGGATCCCATCGTCGCCCCCGTCCGCACCTCTGGTGAACTGTTGGGCTTTCTGTGGATTGTGCAGCGGCCGGGCGCCGTCGAGGAACTGGACGTGCGGGCCGCGGAGCACGGGGCCATCGTGGCAGGGCTGCACCTCTTGCGCCAGCGGGCGGTGGCCGAGGCGGAGCTTCGGCTGCGCAACTCCTTTGTGGAGGCCCTGCTCCGGGGCGAATTCGGCTCCCTGGCCGGCATGCGGGAGCGGGCCCATCTGTTGCGCTTTGACACCAGCGCCACCTATCAGGTGGGCCTTCTGGGTTTCGTCCGGGCCCGGGCGCGCGGCGCGGGGTCCGGGGATGAGGGGCAGCGGGCCGGCAGTGGGCCGAGGGGGGCGCTAGATGGGGTGGATCAGAGCGGCCAAGACGGCCACGACGATCTGGCCGCGCGCGACCGCCTGGCCCGCAGCCTGCGGCACGCGCTGCAGGAGGCCGGGCTGGAGCCTTTCTTGTCCTCGTTCCTGGACTACGTGGCCTTTCTTGCGCCCGTGACCGCCGACGGCGCCCGGACCCCTTTGGAAAGGGTTTGGCGACGCCTGCGGTTTCACGAACCGGGGCAGCCCCTGGTGCTGGCGGTGGGCCGTCCGGCGGCCACCTTGGACGACATCCCCCGCAGCCTGGACGAAGCCCAGCGGACGTTGGAGCTCATGGCGGAGCCCGGGCTGTACTGGTATGAAGATTGCCTGCTGGCCCGCATCCTGGCGTCGGTCCAGGACCAGCGGGCGCTGGCGGATCTGTGGGAGACCACCTTGGGCAGGCTGTCGCGGCTTAGGGGCGGCGACGCCCTACGGGCCACGGTGGACGCCTTAGTGGAGGCCGGTTTCAACCGGCGGGCGGCTGCCCGGGCCCTGGACATCCACTGGAACACCTTGGCCCAGCGCATAAGGCGGCTGGAGAAGGTGATGGACGGCTCCTTGGACGACCCGCAGTTGCGGCTGCGCCTCATGCTGGCCCGAGAGATCGAGAGGCACGGCCTCTTACGTACAACCGCACTCAACTAACCAGCCAAAGATATGACAATATCATATTGAAATCACGCACAAAACCGCCATAGATTGGTATTAACCTGTGTGTTCAACTTCATTGGCGCAAGATCGGCTCTTGGAGGTGCGCCGGATGCGGGTGCAAGCCGCGGTGTTGCATCAATGCGGCGCGACGGCTCCTTATGTTTCGTCCAAGCCTTTGGAGGTTGCAGAGCTGGAACTGGAGGGCCCCGGTCCAGGGGAAATCCTGGTGCGGGTGGCCGCGGCGGGCGTGTGCCATTCCGATCTGTCGGTGGTCAACGGCACCCGGCCGCGCCCGGTGCCCATGGTGTTGGGGCACGAAGGCGCCGGGATCGTGTTGGAGGTCGGGCCCGGCGTCACCCGGGTGCGCCCCGGGGACCACGTGGTGTTTGTCTACGTGCCCATGTGCGGTCAGTGCCCCGAGTGCTTGTCGGGCCGGCCGTACTTGTGCGCGGCGGGACAGGCGGCCAACCGGGCCGGAACGCTGGTCAGCGGCGGCACCCGCTTCCGTTTCCCTTCAGGTGGCGCCATCCACCACCACCTGGGCGTTTCCGCCTTCGCTGAACACACCGTCGTTCACGAATCGTCGGTGGTGCCCATTGACAAGGATGTGCCCCTGCACATCGCGGCGCTGTTTGGGTGCGCGGTGATGACGGGCGTGGGGGCCGTGGTCAACACCGCCCGCGTGGAGCCGGGGACGGCGGTGGTGGTCTTTGGCATGGGCGGTGTTGGGCTGTCGGCGGTGATGGGCGCGCGGGTGAGCGGGGCCTGGCCCGTCATTGCCGTGGACATCGTCGACCACAAGTTGGAGCTGGCCCGTAAGGCGGGGGCCACCCACGTCATCAACTCCACCGCCGAGAACTGGTTGGAGCAGGTGCAGGACTGGACCGGCGGCGGCGCGGACTACGCCATCGAGGCCGTCGGGGTGGAGGCCGCGATCCTCGACGCTTTCCGGGCCATCAAGCCCGGCGGCACCGCGGTGGCCGCCGGTCTGCCGCACCCTAGCCGCCTGCTCAACCTGCCGGCCGTGGCCTTGGCGGGCGAGGGCAAGCGGCTGCTGGGTACGTACATGGGCCAATCGGTGCCCGTGCGGGACGTGCCGCGTTTTCTCCGCTTGTACCGGGCGGGGCTCTTGCCCGTGGACCAGCTGGTGACGTCCACTATCCGCCTGGAGCAAATCAACGAAGCCATGGACCGGCTGGAGGGCAGCCAAGAAGCCCGCCAGGTCATCCGGTTTGGCTAGCTGGTGCCGGATCGCGGCTGAGGGGCGCCGCGCACCGGGGCGGGCGGCGAGCGGGAGCCGGTTCTTAGGAAGCGAGGTGGTGCCGGAACGGGGTCCAGCGGGTTTGCGCAGTGGAAAAGAGCGAGGACTTCTGTGCGACGGGATGGCCACCAGTCGTCGACGCGACAGCAGGACAGCACGAAGTAGGTCAACGCCAAAGGAGGGGTATGCGTGCGGTATCTGCGGAGAGGTCGGCGGCCCGCCGGCCTGCAGCGGTTGGCTGCCGCCGGCATTGGCCTGTTGACTGTTGCCCTGTTGCTGGGTTCCCATGCAGTGCTGGCCGTGGCTGCACCGCCGGGAAGCCCCGAGGTCTTCAAGATCGGTGTCGTGACGTTTCTTTCCGGTCCCCCCGCCGGGCCCTTTGGCATCCCCGGACGCAACGCCGCCGAAATTTTGGTGGAGCAGCTCAACAACGGCTTGGCGCCCGAGCCTTACGGCGAGGCGGGCATCGGCGGTGTGCCCATCGTGGCCGTCTACCAGGACGAGAGCGCGGATCCGGTGACCAACTACCGCCGCCTGGTCACCGAGGAGCGGGTGGACGCGGTCATCGGCTACATCTCCAGCGCCAACTGCCTGGCCCTCGCCCCCATTGCCGAAGAACTCAAGGCATTGACCATTTTCTTTGACTGCGGCACTCCCCGGATCTTCGAGGAGGCCCAGCACACCTATGTGTTCCGCACCGCGGCCCACGCGGGCCTTGACAGCATCGCAGCGGCCCGGTACCTAATGGCCGTCAAGCCCGACCTGCGGTCCATCGCGGGCATCAACCAGAACTACGCCTGGGGCCAGGATTCCTGGTTCTTGTTCCGGGACGCGGTCAAGGCGCTGAAGCCCGACGTCGAAGTGGTCTCGGAACAGTTCCCGCAACTGTACGCCGGCAACTACTTGGCCGAGATTTCCGCGCTCATGCGGGCCCGGGCCGATGTGATCCACTCCAGCTTCTGGGGCGGTGATCTGGAGGCCTTTGCCATTCAGGCGGCGCCGCGGGGCTTGTTTCAGATGAGCACGGCCCTATTCTCCGCCGGGGAAACCATGATGCCGCGGCTGGCCTCGCAGCTGCCCGAAGGCGTGCTGGTGGGCGCCCGGGGTTACCACGGCCTGATCGGGCCTGACAACCCGCTGAGCCAGTGGTTTGACCGGGTGTACGAAGAGCGCTACGGCATCCCGCCCGTATACCCGGCCTACCACATGAGCCAGGCCATCCTGGGTCTCAAGCACGCGTACGAGAAGGCTATCGCCGCCACCGGCCGGTGGCCGACCACCGAGGAGGTGGTGGAGGCGTTCCGGTACGCGGAATTTGAGACGCCCTCAGGCACCATCTCCATGGCTATCGGCGGGGGCCACCAGGCAGTGGAGAGTGCGGCCTACGGCGTCACCAAGCGGGATCCCCAGACTGGCCGCATGGTGGTCACCGATGTCATGGTGTTTGGTCCGCAGTGCGTGAACCCGCCCGACGGCGTCAGCACCGAAGACTGGATCGCCCAGGGCTTCCCGGGAGCGGTGTGCCCGTAGTCGGCGCGGGGCAAAAACCGGGCGAACGCGCGCGGGGCGGAAGGCGGCCGCCTTCCGCCTCGCCGCCCGCGGCGCCCGGCGGGGCGCGCGAGGACGGAGGAGTCGCGTATGGCGGAACTCATCGCCATCATTGCCGTGGACGGCCTGGTGTACGCGTCGTGGCTGTTTCTGGTCGCCCTCGGGTTGACGCTGATCTACGGCGTGCTGCGCATCTTGAACATGGCCCACGGGTCCTTTTACGCGTTGGGGGCGTACACCGCCGCGTCCCTGATCACCATGCACTTCGCCCGCGGCTATCCCGAGGCCCAGAGCTACCTCTGGCTGCTGGTGGCGGCGGTGCTGGTGGGGCTGCTGGTCGGCGTGCCCATGGAGCGGTTCATCGTCCGCTGGGGGTACGGCCGGAACGACGTCTTGCAGTTGTTGATGACTTTCGCCGTCTTTCTGATCTTGGAAGACCTGATCAAGCTCATCTGGGGCGTGCAAGCCTATTACGCCTTCCAGCCCTTCGCCCTGCTGGGGAACATTCAGGTGGGGACCGTCTTTTATCCAATGTACTACTTGCTGCTCCTGGGGGCGGCGGTGGGTGCGGGAGTGCTGGTCTGGTACCTGGTCAACCGGACCAGCTTTGGCAAGCTGGTCATCGCCGTCATTCAAGACCAATCGATGGCCCTGGCCATGGGGATCGACGTGACCCGCATTCGGCTCGTCACCTTCGTGTTGGGCACTGCCCTGGCGGCCCTGGGCGGCGCGTTGACGGCTCCCCTCATCTCGGTGCAGCCGGGGTTGGGCGTGGAAGTCATCGTGTTGGCCTTCGCGGTGGTGGTCACGGGCGGGCTTGGCAGCCTGGAGGGGGCCGCCGTGGGCGCGGCGCTGGTGGGTCTGGCCCGGGCCGCGGCCGTCCATCTCCTGCCGGAGGCCGAGTTGTTTGTCATTTACATGATCATGGCCATGGTGCTGTTTGTCCGTCCGCGTGGCCTTTTTGGTAGGACGGAGGTTCGGCGCATATGAGCACGGGACTCTTGCCGCGCACCGGCGCCTTTCCCGCCTTTGGCACGGTGGCCCTGGGCATCCTGGCCGTGCTCGGGCTCCTGCTCACCGACTGGGCGGCTTTCGTGTTCACGGTGGCCCTGGCCAAATCCCTTATCGTCTTGGGCATCATCCTGCTCATGCGGGCGGGGCTGGTGTCCTTTGGGCAGGGGCTGTATGTGGCCGCCAGCGCCTATGCGGCTGCCTTTGCCAGTCGCCTGTGGGGCATCACCGACGCCTTTGTCCTCCTGGTCCTGGGCGTGGCGGTGAGCGTGGTCCTGGCGGTCCTTGTGGGGCCCATCGTCAGCCGCTACCGGGAGATCTTCTTCGCGATGCTCACCATGGCAGTTTCCATGGTGCTTTACGGGTTCTTGCTCAAGGCCTATTCCATCACCGGCGGCACGGATGGGATCGGGATGCGGGAACCGACCTTGCTGGGCATGGTGGTGTCGGGCATCGCCGCTCGCCGGGCCTACTACTACCTTTCGCTCTTGGTGGCCGCGGTGGCGGTCTACGGAGCGCACCGGCTGGACCACTCGCCCCTGGGCTACATGGTGCGGTCCATCCGGGACAACGACATCCGCTTGGAGTACCTGGGGGTGTCGGTGCGGCAGGTGATCTTTTCCACCTACGTGCTGGCCGCCGCCTTGGCGGGGTGTGGGGGCGTGCTGACCGCCTTTGCGCTGGGCCACATCACGCCCGACTTGGCCAACTGGACCGCGTCGGGCGAGTACGTCTTCATCGCCTTGTTTGCCGGGTCCGGCAACGTCTTTGCCCCCGTGGTCGGGTCCATTGTGTACCAGTTTCTGCAGACGTACGCCGCCAAGTACTGGCCATATACCTGGCATATCGCCATGGGCGCCGCCATGCTGCTGATCATCTTGTTCATGCCGGAAGGGCTCTGGGGAATCTACGAACGCATCACAGCGTGGCGGGCCGGAAAGGAGGCGACGGTGGTTGCCAGAGGAGCCGCAACCGATGGTCGCGTTGGAGACGCGTAACTTGAGCCGCCAGTTTGGCGCGGTGCAGGCGTGCCGGGACATCAACGTGCGCCTGCTGCACGGGGAAATCGTCGGGATGGTGGGCGCCAACGGCGCGGGCAAGACGACGCTGCTCAATCTCATTACCGGCTATTTGAAACCGACCGCAGGCCAGATTTTTTACATGCAGGACGACATCACCGGCCTGCCGCCCCGGGAGGTCAGCCGCAAGGGGCTGGCTCGATCCTTTCAAATCCCGCAGCTGTTCAGCAGTCTAACCGTGCTGGAAAACATGCTCATCGCCGTCGCGGGGACCCGGCGGGAGCACCGAGATTTTTGGCGCCTGCTGGCGGATCGCCGCCGGCTGGACGAGGCCCGGGAGATCCTGGACCTCTTTGGCCTTTTGCCCATGGAGCACCAGGCGGTGGACCAGCTGCCCCAAGGCGCCCGCAAGCTGCTGGACATCGCTGTAGCCTTTGCCCAGCACCCCAAGGTGCTGCTCCTGGATGAGCCCACCAGCGGCGTCAGCACCAGCGACAAGTTCCCGGTCATGGACACCATCATCGCCGCTTTGCGGCAGCAGGGCGTCACCACGCTGTTTGTGGAGCACGACATGGAGGTGATTGCCCGCTACGCCCAACGGGTGCTGGTGCTGCATGAAGGGCGCATCATCTTCAACGATCTGCCCCAGCGGGTGTTTGATGACGAAACCGTCCGCCGGCTGGTGGTGGGACAGCGGGCCCGGGGCCGTACCGGCCTGGAGTCCGGACCCGGGGGAAGCCCGAAGGCGGCGGTGCCGGATGCTTGAGGGAGGGGTCCCACGGTGACGACGCCGACGCTGGTCTTGGAGCGGCTGGACGTCAACATCGGGCGGGTGCCTATCCTGCGCAGCGTAAGCTTGACGGTGCCCAGTGGCAGCATCGTGGGCCTGGTGGGCCACAACGGCGCTGGGCGGACCACTACCCTGCGGACGGTCATGGGGCTGTTGCCCCGCCTCGCGGGCCGGATCCGACTGGATGGCGTCGACATCTCGGATGCCTCGCCGCGGCAACGGGCCATGGCCGGCATCGGCTACATGCCCGAAGAACGGCGCCTCCTGACGGGCATCACGGTAGAGGACAACATCCGCATCCCCGCGTGGTCGTTGCGCCTGGCCGACGAGGCCCAGCGGCTGGCCATGATTTTCGACGTCATCCCCGAGCTGCGGCCGCTGGCCCAACGCACCGCCGAGCAGCTCAGCGGCGGCCAGCAGAAGCTCGTGGCGCTGGCCCGCGCGTTTATGTACGGCCGGCGGCTGCTCCTACTGGACGAGCCCTTTGAGGGTGTCGCTCCGGCCCTGGCCGACCGGCTGGGCGAGGTGGTGCAAGCCTTTAGCCAGCAAGGTGTGTCGGTGCTGTTGGCCGAATCCGACGCCACCCGCTTGGAGGCCTTGGCCGATATCGTCTACACTATCGAGCGGGGCGAGATCCGTGACGAAACCGTCCTGCGAGCCCCCAGCGGCGTCGCGTAGCCCGGGGCGGTGTCGCCTGACCCGGTGCGGCATCGGCAGCCCCGACGGCCCCATGGCCCTATGGCCCCTAATCACCCCCCTTCGCCTGGCCGAACAGGAGCCGTCAACCTCGACGGAGAGCGGGTTTCCATGATACGGTAAGGAGGGAGAGCCCGCAGGACCCCTTCGCCGGCGGCTGCCCTGGCAAAGGTGCAGGCCGCGAGCGGGGAAGCGCCGTAGAGGCGCCCCGGAGCCTTCCCGAAGGAGCGACAGGTTATGGCGGATACCATGTCCCGCGCGGGTGAGCGCGCCCCCGCAGCGGGTGAGGGGCACAGGCGGGGCGCGGGTGAGCCCGGCGGGAGTGCCCGCCACGGCCATGTTCAGGCAAATCTGACCAGACTCTGGCAACGCCACCGGCTGGCCTTGGCCGTGGCCGGGTGTACTCTATTCCTGATCGCGGCGCAGGTAGCCGCGGCCCAAGGGGCAGCGCGCCCATGGGTGGTCGCCTGGTTCGTGCTGGCCTACGTGGCTGGCGGCGCCTTCAGCTTGTGGGAGGGCTTGCGGCAGCTCATCCAGGATCGCCGCATCGACGTAGACCTGCTGATGGTGCTGGCTGCCGCGGCCGCGGCCAGCATCGGCGAATGGCTTGAGGGCGGCGTGCTCCTGTTCCTGTTTTCCTTGAGCAACGCCATGCAATTTTACGCCATGCAGCGGACGCGGCAGGCCATCACGGCCCTGATGTCGCTGCGGCCCCAGGAGGCGCTGCGCAAAGACCCGGACGGGGAACTGCGCCTGGTGCCCATCGAGGAGCTGGCGGTAGGCGACATCATCGTGGTGCGGCCCGGCGAGCGGGTGCCCATCGACGGCCGCATCGTCGCGGGGAATTCCGCCCTGGACGAGTCCTCCATCACCGGAGAGTCCATCCCGGTGGACAAGGGCGAGGGCGATGAGGTGTTCGGCGGCACCGTCAACTTGTTTGGCGCCCTGGAGGTGCGGGTCACCAAGCGCGCGGAGGAGACGGTCATCGCCAAAGTCATCCACATGGTGGAGGAGGCCCAGAGCGAGGCAGCCCCTACCCAGCGGGTGATCGACAAGATCGAGCAGTATTACGCCACCGGCGTCATCGCGGCCACGGTGCTCGCGGCGGTCATTCCGGGTCTGATGGGCCATGACTGGTCGGCGGCCGTCTACCGGGCCATCACCCTCATGGTGGTGGCGTCCCCTTGCGCGGTGGCCATGGCGGTGCCAGCACCGGTAGTGGCGGCCATTGCCAACGGCGCCCGCAGCGGAGTGCTCTTCAAGGGCGGCATGCACTTGGAAAACTTGGCCGAGGTGGCCGTCGTCTGCTTTGACAAGACGGGGACCCTCACCGTGGGCAAGCCCCGGGTGACCGATGTGGTGGCCCTGGCCGGGCAAGACCGCGAGCAAGTGCTGGCCCTGGCCGCCGCCGCCGAAGGCCAGTCGGAGCACCCCCTGGCCCGGGCCATTCTGGATGCAGCCGCGGCCGCGGGTCTGCAGTGGACCGCCGCGGAGAACACGGTGGCCGTGCCAGGCAAGGGGATCACCGCGGTCGTGGAGGGCCAGCCCGTCTGGCTGGGCAACCGCCGCTTGGCCCGGGAACAGGCGAAAGACGCCGTCGAGGAGCATTTGGCCCGGGTCGACGAGCTGGAACAGCAGGGCAAAACGGTGATGTTTGTGGGCGTGGCGGACGCCATCGTCGGCCTCATCGCCGTAGTGGACGGCCTGCGGCCCGGCGCGGCCGACATGATCGCCCGGCTCAAAGACCAGGGTATCAAGAAAGTGGTGCTGCTCACGGGAGACAACCGGCGGGTGGGCGAGGCCATCGGCCGGCAGGCAGGCGTGGATGAGGTGTACGCGGAGCTCCTGCCCGGCGAAAAGGCCGAGATCGTCGGTCGCCTCAGGCAAACCTTGGGCCCCGTGGCCATGGTGGGGGACGGCGTCAACGACGCACCTGCCCTGGCCCGGGCTACCGTGGGCGTGGCCATGGGCGCGGCCGGCACCGACGTGGCCCTGGAAACCGCGGATGTGGTGCTCATGAGCAACGACCTGGCCAAGCTCAACCACGCGGTGACGCTGAGCCGGCGCGTCCGGCGCATCATTTGGCAAAACCTTATCTTCGCGCTGGGCGTCATCGTCGTCTTGTCGATCCTGGTGCTCACCCGGGGGCTGGTGCTGGCCGTGGGCGTCGTGGGGCATGAAGGCAGCACGGTGCTGGTGATCCTCAACAGCCTGCGGCTCCTGTTCCGGCAGCACCGCACGGGGCTTGAGGGAGCCGCCCCCGCGCCTGGCCAGGCGTGAGGGCGGTTGTGGGCGGACCTTCCGATGGCCTAGGCGGAGCTACGGACGATCCAGGAGCGCGTCCACGTCGGCCCGCGCCGGCAGCGATGGCTGGGCACCGAAGCGGGTGACGGCTACGGCGCCGGCCGCGCAGCCGAAGCGGACGGCGTCGGGCAAGGCCATCCCTTCGGTGAGGGCCACCGCCAGCGCGCCGACAAAGGCATCCCCGGCCGCGGTGGTGTCCACGGCCTGCACGGGAAAGGCGGGCACATGGCCCTCGCCGTCGGGGCCGAGCCAATAGGCGCCCCGCTGGCCCAGGGTGATGACCACGTGGCCGGCTCCCATTTCCCGCAAGGTGCGGGCCGCCTGCCGGACGCCCGCGTCATCCTCCACCGGCTGCCCGGTCAGCCGCGCGGCCTCCGTTTCGTTGGGCACGATGTAATCGGTGGAGGCGATCCACGGTCCCACCTGATCCAGGGCCGGCGCGGGGTTGAGAACGGTGATGACGCCCTGGGCCCGGGCCTTTTGCAGGGCGTGCGCCACGGTGTCTACAGGGATCTCAAACTGGCACACCAGCACTGAACCCGGCTGAAGCCACGGGCCGGCCGCGTCCACATCCGCCGGCTGGACGCGGCCGTTGGCTCCGGGATAGACGATGATCTGGTTTTCCCCGCCGCTGCCCACCGCGATGAGGGCCACGCCGGTGGCGGCCTCCTGGTCAACCGCCACGTGGCTCACATCCACGCCGTTTTGGCGCAGGTTGTCCACCAGGGTTTGGCCGTAGCCGTCCTGGCCCACGCGGCCCACCATGGCCACCCGGCCGCCTAGGCGGGCGGCGGCCACCGCTTGGTTGGCGCCCTTGCCGCCGGGAATGGTGTCGAAGGCCGTGCCCAGTACCGTTTCTCCCACCTGGGGCAGACGGGACGCCCGCACCACCAGGTCCATGTTGAGGCTGCCTACGACGATGATGGACGACATCGGTTTCCGCTCCTCCAACAAGGCGCAGGGACGCGCCGGCCCCATCAATCGAAGTGCTCCATGGCTTCAAACAACATGGCCATGAAGCGGTCCCGGTCTACCTCCAGCGCGACGTCCACATTGGGCTCCATGCCCGTCACTCCATAGAAGTCTACCACAGTGCGGCCGGTGGTGTATTCCCCTTTGGTTTCAATCACCACAGGCAGGCGGCGGGTGGTCACGATGTCTGGCTCGATGACGGCCGCCACCGCCAATGGATCGTGGAGGGGGCTGCCTTCAAAGCCGAAGCGGTGGTGGAACTGGCCGAAAAAGTCCAAGAGCTCCGCCACCATCCGGGCGACCCGGCGGCCCATAGCCTTAAGGGCTTCCACGTCCCGCCGGTAGACTTGCGCTTTGTGGGTGACGTCCAGGCCCACCATGGTGATGGGGACGCCCGAGGAGAAGACGATGTGGGCTGCCTCGGGATCCACCAGGATGTTGAACTCGGCCGACGGCGTCCAGTTGCCGGTATAGGCGGCGCCGCCCATGAGGGTAATGCGCTCGATCTTGTCTTTGATGTCGGGCGCCAAGAGGAAGGCGGAGGCCACGTTGGTGAGGGGACCGGTGGGGATGAGGGTGATCTTCTCTTCACTGGAGCGGGTCACATCGATGATGACCTCCACCGCCGAGCGGCGGCTGGGTTGGAGGGTGGGCGGCGGGAGGACGGGCCCGTCCAGACCGCTGTCCCCGTGCACTTCTGGGGCGATGATGAGGGGCCGGGTGAGGGGCGCGGCTGCGCCCGCGGCCACTTCCACTTGGGCCCCCACGAAGCTGAGCACCTTCAGCGCGTTGTCCAAGGTCTTTTCCAAGGTCTGGTTGCCGGCCACGACGGTAACGGCCCGCAGATCCAGCTTCGGAGAAGCCAGGGCCATCAGCAGCGCGATGGCATCGTCGTGGCCGGGATCGCAGTCAATGATGACCGGAATGCGCGACAACAGGGTCAACTCCTTTCTGGGACGGGCGATGGGCGGCCCGCTTGCGAGCCAGCTGGCGCCGGGAGTAGATGGCCAAGGCCAGCACCGTGGCCAGGTACGGGATCATCTGGACGAACTCCGACGGCACCCGCAAGGACTGCATGTAGTTGGACAAGGCGTCGGCAAAGCCAAAGAACAGGGAGGTGAGCAAGGCCCCCTGGGGCGTGTCGCCGCCCATGGCGGAAGCGGCCAGGCCGATGAAGCCCCGGCCGGCGGTCATGTCCCGGGAAAACCAGGACACGTATCCCATGGAAAGGTGGGCCCCGCCGAGTCCGGCCAGCAGGCCGCTGATGCCCAGCGCCATAAACTGGATCCGGTGGACGCTGATGCCCACCGACTCCG